>Ga0306918_10001754_pt1 | contig 10857 bp, 13 predicted proteins | sample tim00Cox0000000H_FD_203315 | JGI IMG/M metagenome (GOLD analysis project Ga0306918, IMG submission 203315) | Lab enrichment of tropical soil microbial communities from Luquillo Experimental Forest, Puerto Rico - timezero.00C.oxic.00.000.00H (v2)... | ecosystem: Environmental > Terrestrial >... | reverse complement strand
GCTCGACTAACAGAGATTGGGTCGGACGTCGTGGGTACGCGCAAAAACCTTGCCGTTGATTCGATCTTCGCGTGACCCAAAAGCATCCGAACCATCTCCAAGTCGCCGGTGCCCTTCAAGATGTGGAGAGCCTTTGTCCGTCGTAAGGACTCGTTGCCGTACTTCTTGGGATCGAGCCCAGCCTCGGCGATCCACAATTTCAGCAGGCGGTTCATTTGTCGAACCCCCATCGGATGAGGAGACCCGCTGCGCCGGCCTGGGAAAAGATAATCTGCACGCCTCTTGGTAGAGACGGCGATCCATTTGCCAAGTGCGGTGACTGTGCTCTTGGAGAAGGCGCATCGGACCGGCGGCATTCCACGCCTGCGCAGGACTTTGATAACTGAACGGATTTTACCGTTGGGAAGTTGCACGTCCTTAACAGTCAGATCGAATAGGTCCGGCCCATGCAGCATGGTGTCGATCGCCGCCTGGAACAGGGCGAGGTCCCTGAGCCCTGGCACCCCACGGGCTAGGAGGACCTGCCGAATTCGCTTCACTTGAGCTGGCGTGAACGCGCCCTTTTTCCCAACCTCGCGGCCCTTGTTCCACGGCCGGCGCTTGGGCCGCTGTTTTCTTACCATGCCTTCTCGCTCCGATGACCAGCGCTGTTGTGCCAAGAATTGGCACGCCTAACGGCACTACCCGGCTCCAAGCATCTACCGCGTTATGTCCGCAGCTGGCCAGAGCTGACATAAAGGCCCAAAAGGCGAATGCTCCTTTTGACCCGAAGCTGACCTAGGTCGGAACGAAATTCCGCAGTGCAGCAAGCCCCTGACCTGCCCTTCGGTAATCAGCTATGCTGTCACGGACTCCCTGGCTTTGGGGTAGCCCCATGCGATTCCGCCAACTGAAGCGTCGCGAGTTCATCACCCTCCTCGGCAGCGCGGCGGCATGGCCGATCGCAGCGCGCGCAATCCTATCCATCGCGGCCAATTATGCTGATCGTGCCATACCCACTGGCGGCGGTACGGACGCGATGGGCCGAATGGTTCCGCAGAAACTCTCGCCTGCCCTTGGTCAACGGGTCGTTATAACATTGGAATGCCGTCAATGCGTCAAAGTGTCCAAAACAGTCAATTCCTCAGTAGCCTTGCCCAGAATGTGTCGCACCTGTTGGTAGCTTCGCATGCCAATAAAAGAATTGAGCGTCTTCTCCCGAATGTAATAGCGATGGCGACGGTGTTCGATTAGACCCCACTTTTGCAGCTGATTGAGCCTGCGTATGACCGTAGTACGGGGCACGCTCATATAGACAGCAACCTTGGCGACAGTAAGCGGCTTGTCCTCAATATCGCCAAGCGCCACGCATAAGCCGATGAAGAAAGTTTCCAGGCGTGTGCCAAAGCGGTCGGTATCGGGAGCGTAAGCGCCATGCACAGTTCGCATAATATCGATCATTAACCGGCAGAGCACCAATCTTTGTGGCGCGCTTTTGATCTTACGCCAGTGGTTCTGCGCCAATCCTTGCGTCGTAGTTTGCATGGTGGTCATCGCTACCACTCCCACAATCTAAGCATGACCGATTGCCCGTACCCACGACAGGCCCCAGGCATCGTGGAACAGGGGCTCGTCACAGGGACCGCCCATCGTGTGGGGAGAGGGGGGAAGGAGCCCTGGGCAGCCAAACAATTCGCCACGGTTTAGATTGTTCCGCTCTAAAGCAATCCAATATTTGCCGTACCACCGAGCAAGCGCGGCGAGACGGCTTGGATGAAGGACTAAAACTCGTTGAGGCGCGCGTCTTGCTGCAAGATCCCGCGCAAGTTGCGCCAATTAGACGGGTGATCGGGCCCGAGCGCTTTAGGCCCACCGCAACGGTGCCTCTGCCGGGTGGCATCAGGTTGGCGGCTCCAATACGGCCTATACCGTGCCCATCACGGTGGGACCGCCTGCTTTGACGTAGCGCCTCACGCCTGCGCGCGACCCCCGACCGACCCAGGTGGCAGCCCCGAGCACTATGGTCGGGCGACAGCCGGCCCCCTCAGTCGGTCAGCCGCTTCCCTGGCCGATATTGGATCTGATTGTTGCCACTGCCGCGGCATCGCAAATACGATTCGTCGTATCGTCGTGAATCAGGCGGCGGGAAACTCCTGCTCCAGCAGCTCGCGCAGCACGTCCGCCATCTTAAGCCCACGCTGCGCGCACACGCTCTTGATGCGGCGGTGCAGGTCCACCGGCACGTCGATGGTGAACCGTGCGAAACGCCTGGGCTCGTCGGGCTGCGGTGATGGCTCCCGATGATGGCGCACCCACTCTTCGGCGCTCGCTGGTCGCGGCGGCGGCTTGAAGGTGATCGTCTTGCTCATGCCGCCACCATCTGCTCCACCATGTCGAGCGATTCCGCGAGGCGGGTGATCTCCCGAGCTGCCTCGCTATTCGGCTCGGCTTCGGTGACGGCCAGACCCTGCGCGGCGCTCTCGGCATAGATCACGCGCTGGCACAGGGCCACGTCCGACACCGGGAATCCGAACCCAGCCAATGCGCCGCTCACGTCACGCGCAATCGCTGTATTTACGATTTTACGATTCACTACAAATACGGCGCGCAGCCCGTCCTTAAACTGCCGCACCTCGTTGACGAGCATGGCGGTGTTGGCGGCGGCCCATACGTCATATGGAGTCGGCTGCACGGGGATGACGATCAGGTCGCTTGCCATGATGGCGGCACGGCCAAGCTCGTTCACCCGAGGCGCGCCATCGATCACCACGGTGTCGTAGTCGCGGGCCAGCTCGGGTATATCCTTGTGCAAACTCGGCTTCGCCATGCCGACCACGGGAAAGAGCGGATCACGCTCGCGAACGGCAGACCAAGCGAGAGCTGATCCCTGCGGATCGGCGTCAACCAGGAGCAATCGGCTCCCGGCCTGGGCGAACACGACGGCCAGATTAATGGCCAGCGTGGTCTTGCCGACGCCGCCCCTCCGGTTGAGCACACCAATGATCATGGGATTCCCGAATCGGCACGACTGCACGATTATACGGGAATACGATTTTGCGATTAAACGATCGTTACCGCGGCGCCGGAGCTGATGGCTGAGCGCGTACAGTTCATCGTTGCCGAGCTTGGCGCCGACGTTGACCCCTTCATCCTGCATCTGTTCGCCGCGCTGGCGGAGAAGGAGCGCGCGATGATCGCGACGCGAACCCAGGACGTTCTTCAGCGCGCCAAGGCTCGCGGCGTGAAGCTGGGAGGGCCAAAACTCGCGCAGGCGCGGAAGGCCGCAGCGAAGGCCATAGGGGTCAATGCGGATCGTCACGTCGCCAATGTCGTGCCGATCATCCGGGAGATACAGCGGGCCGGCGCAACGTCATTGCGGGCCATCGCGGAGGCATTGAACGCTCGCGGCGTCGCGACCGCGCGCGGCGGCAGGTGGCAGGCGATGACCGTAAGCAAGCAGAAGGGCACCCCCGGCAGACCAAAAATGGCCGGTTCTCTCTGAGCGGGCGTGCCCCGGTCCTCGGATCTACCTGCCCTTCAAATCCTGCGTCCTGGGTCCGATTCCGCCGTGCAAATAACGGCGAGGCCGCCGATTCCGCCGTGCCAGCATTTCTCTTCCGCCGCGGATGTTGCAGCCCCGACATGGCTTCCAGTTGGCGAATCAGATTGAAGCATCAGGCCCAATCAGGGCAAAACAGAAGAGGTTATAATGAAAAGAGAAACCGAATGTGCGCTTGAAATCGTCAACGACGGTCCAGACGATGTGAATCTCTACGTCGTGTTCCAGGGAATCGGATCGCTAAACGTGGCGAACCCGGCACGCCATACGCAAAACAGTGGGTCTCGGTTGAACCCGGTTATGTTGTGCGCGACATCAATAAGAATGAGATCGTCGTCGAGTTCTACGACGGCGTGTCGGTGAACTGATCACCGCCACGTCGCCTTCGCCTTGCGTTTGCCATGGACAGCGCTTGCCTGCGTCCTGCACCTTCGCAAGCCGATTGCGAATCGCGAGACCCGTGGGCGTAGGCAAAAGAAGGAGGGCACGACGGCATCGACGTTGTCGGCCTGCTGACCAGCAAGCCGGAGGCCGCGTGATGACCAGCAAGCACAAACCCTGGCGCGATGTGCTGCCCGTGCATCCGGCGGCCGACATGTTCCCCATGATGTCGGAGGCCGGGCGGCAGCCGCCCGGACTGAGGTGGCGCGCACCCTGACGGCTCGTAGCGCGAAGGCTGCGCCAGCAGTCGCCGCCGCCGATGCCGCATGAGCAGCAACACGACCGAGTGCCATGGACGGGCCGCCGCAGTTCCAGCGTCCTGGCCTCGTTCCCGCCGTGCAACGAAGCGCGGCCGCCGATTCCGCCGTGCCGGCGTTTCTCTTCCTCCGAAGATGTTGCAGCCCCCGACATAGCTTCCAGTTGGCGAATCAGATTGAAGGTTCTCATGGGAAATTCAGATCGCGTAGGCCGCCGCGCCACGCGCCCATTGCGCGGAGAACAAACTGAGCGATCAGAGCGGGGATTCAGAGCAGGATTTCGTGCAGCCGATGACTATTGCCTCCCTACGCCTTCTTTCGGCCCTTCTGCATGCGGCCGGTCGTGATGGCGAATGTGTCCGCAGTGAGCTGGGAGTACATTGTTGAGGCTTTCGTTGATCAGCCCCGCCCCGGCTCTTGTTTTAGTAGATATCCGCGCTATATGTGCGGCCGGACGCGCAGAGTGATTCGACAGACTGCTGCGCATTCCATGGGGCAGGGTAAAGCCCCGCCCGATGAGGTGTGTTAGGAGGTCAACGATGACTTGGTACCAACTACTGCGGCCGAAAGGCTGCGCCCTGTACAATGAAGGTACCAAATGTCTCAATCCGACTTGCGAGCCAACGCTCGCTGTGAGAAGTTAGTCGCCCTTCACCTTCCGTTCATCGCACATAAAATTCTGACCGAGGCCGCCGAGCGGGACTACCGTTCGGAAGCGGCTTATCTGCGTCTGGCCCTGCGCGACCGCCTGCTGCGTGACGGCATTCTGATTGATGCCGCCATGCGCGAGGAGGCCGCGTGAATGTTCGACAATCATAACCTGATCTGGTGCGGCAACGACCTCCGCGTCGGCCGCTCGTCAACGCCGCTGGTCTCCATCGTGCCGGACACGCGCTGGCCAAACATGTGGCGCGTCCGCCACGGCGATCAGCTGTCGGACATGGTCAACCTGAAGACGCAGCGAGGAGCCGCCTGATGCAGCTCCTCCATTTCACGGCTGCCGAGAACATCCCCGCAATCCAGGCTGAGGGGCTCAAGCCCGCCGCTAAACCCAAGCATGGGCGCTGCTCGCTGTGGTGGCCGCATGATTGCGTGTGGTTCACCCGCGAAGCCAGGGTGACGTGGTGGGGTGATCCAAGCCTGTATGCGCGCTTTGTCTGTGTCGTGCTGCCGAGCAGCGACAAGCGCCTGATGTCGCTGGAGCGCTGGCTGCGCGATCATCTGTGCAACAATTTTGATGAGTGCGCCGCCAATTTGGACGAGGACGTCGGCACCAGCTGGCACTCGCATTACGTCTATTTCGGGATTGTGCCGCCGCATCGGATCAAAGTGGTCGGAGAGACGGTGTCGACGCCACCTTCCGGCGAGCAGGAGGCTGCGTGACCGTAACGCTCGCGACCGCGATCCAGCGCGACCTCCTGCGCACCGAGCCGGTCAGCACAGACGCGCCGGAGTGTTTCGCCTACGGAAGGCCATTCACGGAGGCCAACGCCGAGGAGGGCGAGCGATGAACTGGCGCGATCATCTCGACGTTCACCCCGCCGCCGAGCTGTTCCCGCCGATGTCGGAGGCCGAGCTGAAAGAGCTTGCGGACGACATCGAGCGCAATGGCCTGCAAGCTGACATCGTTTTGTGGTCGCCCACGCATGATCCGAAGAAGCTCGTTCTGCTCGACGGACGCAACCGTCTCGATGCACTGGCAATGCTCGATAAGCTAGAGATCGATGGGAAGGGACGGCTTGCCATTAAAGGGACCTACGGGCGCCTGCAATATTACTCGAAGGGTGATCCCTATGCTCACGCGATATCCCTCAACATCTACCGCCGGCACCTGACCGCCGAGCAGAAGCGCGACCTGATCGCCAAGGTCCTGAAGGCGGACCCGACCAAGAGCGATCGCGCGATCGCCAAGATGACCAAGACCGACCACAAGACCGTCGCGTCGGAACGGGCCGCGAAGGAACGACGTGGGGAAATTCCCCACGTCAAGACCAGGACCGACACCAAAGGTCGCGAGCAGCCGGCGAAGAAGGCTGCCAAGGTCGAGCCCAAGATCGAGCCCACGGCCGACAATGATGGTGGTGCCTACGATCCAAGCTCGAAGGACCCAGATGCGGATTCCTGTGAGGGTTGGATCGCTCTGCGTCGTCGGGGGCTCCTCAATCGTGCCGAGGAAGCAGTCGATCTGGCACGTTTCGATGACCTCAATGGCATGCCTGCCGATGAGATCATGTGCAAGGCCGCGCAAGCGGCAGCAGCCGCCTGGACTGAGGTGGCGCGCACCCTGACGGCTCGTAGCGCGAAGGCTGCGCCGGCTGTCGCCGCCGCCGATGAGCAGCAACACAACCGACTGCCAGGACGGGCCGCCGCAGTTCCAGCGTCCTGGGTCTCGTTCCCGCCGTGCAACGGAGCGCGGGCGCCGATTCCGCCGTGGAAGCAACGCGCTTCCGCCAAGGATGTTGCAACCGCGACATAGCTCCGGATTACGAACCAGTCGGGAGATCTTTCTCATGGGAAATTCAGATCGCGTAGGCCGCAACAAGGCCACTCCAACGCTCGCCGCCATCCCCCAACGCGCCGTAATTTGAAAGCATGGGGCGTGGCACGCTGCATCATGGCCGACACCGGCTCGCCGGCGGGCGAAATCGCCTTCAATCTGATTCAATCAGCGCTGTCCATAGCTGAGTGCGGAGGTCATTACCGCCGCGAAACCGGCCAGTTTATTCTCTGATTCGAAGAATTCACGCTAGCGTTTATGTCACGAAAAACGGAAGCACTTGGGGCCTAGGCATCGGTGGGATTCCAAGCTGCTTGCCGGGGACATACCCCGTCCCTCGCTGTCCCCTAGGCGCAGTCGACGAGACACCCTCGACTACCCGGTCTCGCTCTATCGGCTGCTTGGCCCGCTCGCGCGGTCGGCGCTCGGAGGGGGCGCGGTTGGGCACGGCGGGGTGGAAGGTCGGCGAGGGCGTGAAATTGGATAAGCTTCATTGGGTCGTTGCCCTCCTTTGGGGACAAACGACCGACACCGAGCGGCCACTGACCGGAGTTCAAGTCAAGGCGGCGACGAAAATGAGCCGAATTTGAAAATGGCCGAGCGCCATGACTGGGCGCTGTTCCGCAATATTGATGGCCTGCAACAGAAAGCCGGCGCGCCGGCAGCGCGACTGCGGCGGCTGGTCCTGAAGGAGCTGGCCGACAATGCCCTCGATGCCGGCAGCCATATCCGTGCCGGAGCCTTGGACGCGAACACGTTCTTCATCGAGGACGACGGCCCCGGACTCGACGGCGGGCCGGAAGCGATCGCCTCTCTGTTCAGCATCTGCCGTCCAATGCGGTCAACCAAGCTCCTGCGGCTCCCGCAGCGTGGCGCGCTCGGCAATGGCCTGCGCGTCGTCGCCGGCGCGGTGCTGGCATCAGACGGATCACTCGTCGTCACCACGCGCAATCAGCGGATCGTGCTGCTGCCGCAGGCCGACGGCTCGACCACCGTCCTTGAGGTGACGACGGCAGATCGGCCGGTCGGGACTCGCATCGAGATCGGCTTCGGCCCAGCGTTGCCATTCGATGATGAGGTCCTCGCCTGGGCGCGCTCAGCCAATGCAATGGCGCGCGAGGGCAGCACCTACGACGGCAAGACATCCCCGCACTGGTACGACCCCGTGCAATTCCACGAGCTTCTGCTGGCGTATGGATCAAGCCCGTTGCGCAGTCTGATAGCGCAGTTTGACGGATGCAGCGGGGGCAAGGCCGGCGAGATCGTTTCTGCCGCTGGGCTCGATCGTGCGACCTGTGAGAGCGTCAATCGCCACCAAGCGAAGGCACTGCTGGAGATCGCGCGCCGGACAGCTCGCAAGGTCACGCCGGAACGCCTGGGCTGCGTCGGGCGCGATGCCTTCCCCGACCACAAATACGCAATCGAGCGCGGTCATGCGCTCTTCGGCAGCGGCAGCCTGAAGGCAGAGATTCCGTACGTTGTCGAGGCATGGGCGAAGAAGACCGGGGAAAAGGGCAACATCGAATTCACCTTGTCAGTGAATCGGACGCCCGTCACCGGCGAGATCCGCGCATACCGCGATGCCGACAAGGATATCAATCTACATGGCTGCGGACTCGGTCACTACTTCAAGAACACTCCCAAGAAGGGTGAGTTCGACATTCATGTGAACATCCTGACGCCCTACTGCCCGATCATATCGGACGGTAAGGCGCCGGACCTGAAACCCTTCGTCAACAAGATTGGCGCAGCTCTGGTAGCAGCGACCAAGAAGGCGCAACGTGCAGCGCCGAAGGAAAGGCGCCTGTCGCAGAAGGATGTTGTGCTCGAAAACCTCGATCAGGCGATCGCGAATGCCAGCGGTAACGGTGAATACCGCTTCAACGAACGGCAGATATTCTATCAATTGCGGCCAATAGTGCTGGAGGAAACCGGCCAGCCGCTACAGATCGGCAACTTCAAGGCGATCCTCACCGACTACGAGAACGATAACGGCGAAATCGAGGGCATGTACCGCGAGCCTCGTGGCTCGATCTATCATCCTCATCGGCGCCAGACGATCACGCTCGGCACGTTGATGGTCGAGAATTATGAGCGACCGGCGTGGGCCTTCAACAAGGTCGTCTACATCGAGAAAGAGGGCTTTTCGGAAGCACTCAAAGAGGCGGGCTGGGCAGAGCGCCACGATTGCATGCTCATGTCGTCAAAGGGGTTCTCGACACGCGCGGCCCGTGACCTCGTTGACAAGCTGGCCGAGCATGACGAGCCGGTGACAATCTACTGCGTCCACGATGCCGACGCCTACGGCACGATGATCTATCAAACATTCCAGGAGGCGACGAGGGCACGCGGTGCTCGCAAGATCCAGATCGTCAACCTCGGCCTGGAACCATGGGAGGCAGTCGCTGCCGGCCTCGAAATCGAGGATGTCGAGCGCGGCGATAAGCGCAAGCCTGTCGCTGAGTACGTGATCGAACACGACGATGGCGATTGCTGGGAGGAATGGCTGCAAACACATCGCGTCGAACTGAACGCGATGACCACGCCGGAGTTCATCGAGTGGCTTGACGCCAAGATGGCCAAGCATGGCGACGGTAAGCTGATTCCGCCCCCGAAAGTCCTCACGGCGGAACTTGACGAGAAGCTTGAGGCCAAGGTGCGCGCCGTCCTTACCGAGCGCATCCTCCGGGAGGCCGGGCTCGAAACTCAAGTTGCCGCAGCGCTCAATGCGATCAAGCGCCCGAATGGTGCCGACCTTGCCAAAGGGATTCGCGACCTGTTCGCGCGCTCGCCCCAATGCGAATGGCGCGCCCACGTCGGAGGGGTCGTGGATCACCTCACGATCACGCTGGATGACGACGGGGAGGCCGCATGATGCGCGCCGCTGAGAGCAAAGGGTCGGTCGTCTGCGCAAACTGCGGCGAGCGCTTCACGGCACCCGCGCATTCGGGCCGATACCGACAGACGAGCGGGCGCCGGATTAGGTCGGCGCGCTATTGCAGTCGCGCATGTCGGCAAGCCGCCTATGTCGCCCGTCGTGCCATCCGTGTCGGTGTGCCGCATAGCGAGCGCCATAAGGCGTTTCGTGGTCGCGTGACGGATGTAGGGAGCCGTGTGAAGGGCGCGGGGGGTGCTGACCTACGTACATCCGTCACGCACGCTTTGCAGCCCACTGAAACATCTAGCGAATTTCGGCCCAAAAACACGACCTTGAGTGTCGTTTCCATCGTCCCGGATGCTGTGTGGTCAGGCATGTATCGCCTGCGGTTTCCAGACGGCCGCCTGGGCGACATGGTCAACCTGACCCGCGCCAAGGACGCCCTCGCTGCAATCAGGGGGGCTGCCGCATGAGCAGCGTCACCCCAATGCTCTCAGTCTACGACGGCCGCCAGTGCGGCGGCTTCGTGCTCGCACGCGGCCGAGCCAGTTTCGAGGCCTTCGATGCCACAGAGCATTCGTTGGGGGGGTTCAAGACGCAGGCTGCGGCCATCAACGAGTTAACAGAAGCGTAGGGTGTGATGGTCTTCGCAGAGTGGCAGAGTAAGTACGCCGAGTACAACATCGTCACATTCCCTGTGAAGGCTGACGAGAAAAAACCCGGCGTATCCAACTTTCTGAAAGCGGGATTGAGGGCAAGCGCGACATGGGCCGGCAGACCCAATTTTGCAAACTACGCGATTGGCTTCTGCCCCGGAAGGCGCAACGGGATCACGGTTCTCGATGTCGATACTACCGACGAGGGTGTTCTGAAAGAAGCGCTGCGCTGCCATGGTGAAACGCCGATAGTTATCAAGACCGCGAGCGACAAGGCACATGCTTGGTACAAGTACAACGGTGAAAGAAGATGCATTCGGCCCTGGGAGGGATTGCCCATTGACGTCCTTGGTGACCGGAACGGCACAAGGAACGGCTATGTCGTCGCCCCGCCATCACGTCGGGGAAATGGGACCGAATATCGATTCCTGCGAGGCGATCTATCCGAGATCGTCAATCTTCCCATCATGCGAGACGTCGATGACCTCAAGCGCGCTGAGCCGCTGGTCCTTCCGGACGATGTGGCCGTAGTCGAGGAGCCGACAGGAGAAACCAGGGCAAAGATCAAGGAGGGAAACACAGATAATTCT
>Ga0306918_10001753_pt1 | contig 10859 bp, 7 predicted proteins | sample tim00Cox0000000H_FD_203315 | JGI IMG/M metagenome (GOLD analysis project Ga0306918, IMG submission 203315) | Lab enrichment of tropical soil microbial communities from Luquillo Experimental Forest, Puerto Rico - timezero.00C.oxic.00.000.00H (v2)... | ecosystem: Environmental > Terrestrial > Soil... | reverse complement strand
CTGAATATTGGGAACCGAATCAGTTAATCAATTCTTAACAACATAAAATTCCGACTGCGATTCGGTGCCGTACCGCCCCGTAAGGTGCCGCCATTCTTGGCTGCGCCCGGTCGCACCTGCAGACCGAGAGCACCGCATCGGCGGTCTTCGTCAATCCACCCGGATCGATGACGACACCGTGATACCGGCGCACGATTGCAGCAGCATTTTGACCGCCGTGCTGACGAATAGAGGTCTTCCAGCGCGCGCCCACCCTGGCACGACGAAACTTCCGGCCGCGGACTTGCGAGAGGATCGTTATCTCGCAGATGGCGTTATGCTATTGGGCTACTTCAGATGACCAAGCCAAAGGCGGACTTTGCAGGGCCTTTTGGCCGGGAAAGTCCGAAAACCAACCATCGGCGAACCGCTAGCAGTCAGCATCATGAACCCTGTCAAAACACTCGAGAGCCACGGCCAATCGGTCTGGCTGGATTTTCTGGCCCGCGGCTTCATCGCCAAAGGCGACCTGAAGCAGCTGATCGACAACGACGGCGTCAAGGGCGTTACCTCCAATCCCTCGATCTTCGAGAAGGCGATCGCCGCCTCCGACGAGTACGATGCGTCGATCGGCAAGGCGCTCAAGCGCGGCGACAAGCCGGTCGCGGAGCTGTTTGAGACCGTTGCGGTCGAAGACATTCAGAGCGCCGCCGACGTGCTACGTCCGGTCTATGATCGGCTCAACGGCCACGACGGTTTTGTGAGCCTGGAGGTTTCTCCCTATCTTGCGACGGAGACCAAGGCGACGATCGCGGAAGCCGAGCGCCTCTGGAAGACCGTTCATCGCAAGAACTTGATGATCAAGGTGCCGGCCACGCCCGAAGGCCTGCCGGCGATCGAGCACCTCATTGGCGAAGGCATCAACGTCAACATCACGCTCCTGTTCTCGCAGAAGGTCTATCTGCAGGTCGCGAAAGCCTATCTTGCCGGGCTGGAAAAATACGTCGCCAAAGGCGGCGACCCTTCGCATGTCGCAAGCGTCGCCAGTTTCTTCGTCAGCCGCATCGACACGCTGGCCGACAAGCAACTCGACGAGAAGATCGCCAAAGCCAACGACCCGACGGAAAAGGCGCGGCTCGCGGCGCTGAAGGGCAAGGTTGCGATCGCCAACGCCAAGCTTGCCTATCAGGAGTACAAGCAGCTCTTTGCGGGCGCACCCTGGGACAAGCTCGCCGCCAAGGGCGCGAGGCCGCAGCGGCTGTTGTGGGCCTCCACCGGCACGAAGAACAAGGACTATAGCGACGTCCTCTATGTCGAGGAATTGATCGGGCCCAACACCATCAACACCATGCCGCCGGCGACGCTGGATGCGTTCCGCGACCACGGCAAGGTGCGCGACACCCTGGAGGAAGACATCGACGGCGCGCGGCAGGTGCTCGCCGAACTTGAAAAATCCGGGATCTCGCTCGATGCGATCACGGAAGAACTCATTACCGACGGCGTCAAGCTGTTCGCGGATGCTGCGGACAAGCTCTATGGCGCGGTGGCCTCCAAGCGTGCGTCCGTGCTCGGCACTGGCGTCGACCGGCAAAAGCTCGCCCTCGGCATGACGATTGCGAAGGCGGTGGAGAAGAACGCCGAGCAATGGCGGGCCTCCGCCAAGGTGCGCAGGCTCTGGCACAAGGACAAATCGGTCTGGACCGGCGACGACGAAGACAAATGGCTGGGATGGCTGACCAGCGCGGCCAGTGCCGACATCGCCGACTACGAAGATTTCGCGCAGCGGGTGAAGGGACAAAAATTCACCGACGCAGTCGTGCTCGGCATGGGCGGATCGAGCCTGGGGCCGGAAGTGCTGGCCGAAACTTTCCCGAAGAAGTCCGGCTTTCCGAGATTGCATGTCCTGGATTCGACCGATCCGGCGCAGGTGCGCGCCATGGAGAAGGCGGTCAATCTCGCCAAGACCCTGTTCATCGTCTCCTCCAAATCCGGCGGCACGACCGAACCGAACGCAATGAAGGATTATTTCTACGATCGCGTGTCGAAGACCATTGGCGCCGAAGCAGCCGGGCATCGCTTCATCGCGGTGACCGATCCCGGCTCGTCGCTGGAGAAGGTCGCGATCAAGCAGGGCTTTGCCTGCATCTTCCACGGGGAGCCCACGATCGGCGGCCGCTATTCGGTGCTGTCACCATTCGGTCTGGTGCCGGCTGCGGCCGCAGGCATCGACGTGCGCGCCCTCATCGACCACGCCCTCAGCATGGTGCGCTCCTGCGGCGCCGACGTGCCGCCGCAGGAAAATCCCGGCGTGCTTCTTGGGCTCGCGATGGGTCTTGCGGGGCTTGAGGGCCGTGACAAGGTGACGATCCTGTCCTCGAAAAAGGTCGCGGACTTCGGCGCCTGGGCGGAGCAACTGATCGCGGAATCCACCGGCAAGGAAGGCAAGGGCCTGATCCCGATCGACGGCGAGCCGCTCGGAGAGGCGGCCGTTTACGGCGACGACCGATTCTTCATCGACATCAGGACCGAGGGCGAGGACGACGCTGCGCACGACGAGAGGCTCGCCGCAGTCGAGCAAGCCGGTCATCCCGTGGTGCGGATCGTCATGAAATCGATCGATCATATCGGTCAGGAGTTTTTCCGCTTCGAGATGGCAACCGCGGTTGCGGGCGCAATCCTCGGCATCAATCCCTTTAACCAGCCCGACGTCGAGTCGGCCAAGATCAAGACGCGCGAACTGACCGCTGCCTACGAGAAGACCGGCGCCTTGCCGCCGGAGAAGCCCGCAATATCAACGGCCGAGGCCGATCTCTTCACAGACGACGCCAATGCCAGCGAACTGCGCAGGCTGGGCGCCGACGGCAGCATTGACACCTGGTTGAAAGCCCATCTTTCCCGAGCGCACGTGCACGATTACGTGGCTGTGCTCGCCTATATCGCGCGCAACGCCGGCCATATCGACGCCCTGCAATCGATGCGGCTCAGGGTCCGCGACAGGCGCCACCTTGCAACCTGCGCGGAGTTCGGTCCACGCTTCCTGCATTCGACCGGCCAGGCCTACAAGGGCGGCCCCGACTCCGGCGTCTTCCTGCAGATCACTGCCGACGACGCCAAGGACCTGCCCGTTCCCGGCCAGAAGGCAAGCTTTGGCGTGATCAAGGCCGCGCAGGCGCGCGGCGATTTCGACGTCTTGACCGAACGCGGCCGACGCGCGCTGCGGGTGCATCTGAAGGGCGACCTTGAGGCGGGCCTGAAGATGCTCGACGCCGCGATCGCGGACGCGTTGAACTAGAGCACGATCCCGAAGAGCAAGGCGTCGGTTTTCGGATGCGATCGTGCTCCACAAAGGAAAGGAAAACATGCAGCTTGGCATGATCGGCCTGGGCCGCATGGGCGGCAACATCGTTCGCCGGCTGATGAAGCACGGGCACACGACCGTCGTCTACGACAAGGACGAAAAAGCCGTCGCGGCCCTTGCCGCCGACGGCGCAGCGGGCGCGAAAGCACTGGAGGATTTCGTCGCAAAGTTGACGAAGCCGCGGACGGCGTGGGTGATGCTGCCTGCCGGCAGGATCACGGAAGAGACCATCGCGGCGCTGGCGAAGCTGATGGAGGCGGACGACGTCATCATCGACGGCGGCAACAGCTTTTGGCAGGACGACGTCCGCCGCGGCAGGACGCTGAAACAGCGCGGCATCCATTATCTCGACGTCGGCACGTCGGGCGGCATCTGGGGCATCGAGCGCGGCTATTGCATGATGATCGGCGGCGACAAGGCGGTGGTCGACCGGCTTGATCCGATCTTCGCCGCGCTTGCCCCCGGGATCGGCGACATTCCACATACCCCGCACCGCGAAGGCCGCGATCCCCGCGTCGAGCAGGGCTATATTCACGCGGGTCCCGTCGGCGCCGGCCATTTCGTCAAGATGGTGCACAACGGCATCGAATACGGCCTGATGCAGGCCTATGCCGAAGGTTTCGACATTCTCAAGAACGCTGATATCGAGGCGCTGCCGGCGGAACATCGCTTCACGCTCGACGTCGCCGACATTGCCGAGGTCTGGCGGCGCGGCAGCGTCATCCCGTCCTGGCTGCTCGACCTCACCGCAGCGGCACTCGCCGAAAATCACACGCTCGACACCTATTCGGGCTTTGTCGAGGATTCCGGCGAAGGCCGCTGGACCGTCAATGCCGCAATCGACGAGGCGGTTCCCGCGGAAGTGCTGACCGCGGCCTTGTTCGCGCGCTTCCGCTCGCGGAAAGAGCACACCTTTGCCGAAAAGATTCTCTCGGCAATGCGCGCCGGCTTCGGCGGGCATCGGGAGCCCAAAAAGCCAACGTCAAAGGGTTGAGACGCATGGCCGGTCCTCAACATCGGACGAAACCGGATTCCTGCTCATTCGTCATCTTCGGCGTGACCGGCGATCTGACGCATCGGCTGGTGATCCCCGCGCTTTACAACCTCGCCGCGAGCGACCTGTTGCCGGACAGGATTTGCATCGTCGGCATCGCCCGCAGGAGCATCTCGAACGAGGCGCTGCGCGAGAGTCTGATGAAAGGGCTGCGGCAGTTCGCAACGCGCCCCGTGGAAGACAAGATCGCCAACCGCCTGCTCGAATGCGTCACCTGCGTCGAGGCCGACGCCGGCGATCCGCCCTCATTCAACCGGCTGAAGGAACAGCTTGAGCGACTGGAAAAGGCGCGCAACACCGGTGGCAATCGCCTGTTTTACATGGCAACCCCGCCTGACGCTTTCGCTCCGATCGCGCGCCAGCTCGGTCGTACCGGCCTGGTAAAAGAAGAGCACGGCGCGTGGCGGCGGCTGGTCGTGGAAAAGCCGTTCGGAACCGATCTGGAGTCCGCCAAGACCCTGGATGCGGAACTCCTCAAGATTCTCGACGAGCACCAGATCTATCGGATCGATCATTACCTCGGCAAGGAAACCGTCCAGAACATCCTGGTGCTGCGCTTCGGCAATGGCATGTTCGAGCCGATCTGGAACCGCCACCACATCGAGCACGTGCAGATCACCGTCGACGAGAAGATTCCCGTCGTCGCGCACCGCGGCAGTTTCTACGACGCCACCGGCGCCCTCCGCGACATGGTGCCGAACCATCTCTTCCAGTTGCTCTCGCTGATCGCGATGGAGCCGCCGGCGCATTTCGACGCGCACACCGTTCGCACCGAAAAGGGCGAGGTGCTGGAAGCCATCCAGACCCAGAGCGAAGAGGAAGCACTGAAAAATTCGGTGCGCGGCCAGTACACTGCCGGCAAGATCGACGGCAAGGAAATCATTGACTATCGCAAGATCCCCTCCGTCAGGCCCGACAGCACGGTCGAGACCTACGTCGCGCTGAAGCTGATCATCGACAACTGGCGCTGGGCCGGCGTGCCCTTCTATTTGCGCACCGGAAAGGCGCTCGCCACCAAGCGCACGGAGGTCGCGATCAAGTTTCGCGAGCCGCCGTTCGCGATGTTCAAATGCACGCCGGTCGAACAGCTCAAGGAGAATTATTTCGTCATTGGCGTCGAGCCGACCGAAGGCATCGACCTGCAGTTCAACACCAAGGTGCCGGGGCCGACCGTGCAAATCAGCGGCGTCGAGATGAAGTTCCGCTACAAGGACTATTTCAAGGCCGAGCCTGCGACCGGCTACGAGACGCTGATCTATGATTGCATGATCGGCGACAACATCCTGTTCCAGCGCGCCGACAGCGTCGAGGCCGGCTGGCAGGCCGTACAGCCTTTCCTCGATGCCTGGAAGAAGGCGGGCGCGAACGGTCTCGAGTTCTATCCCGCGGGCAGCGAGGGACCTAAGGGCGCGTTTGATTTATTGAAGCGGGATGGGCGAAGCTGGCGCAAGCTGACCTGACGATGGCCCCCACTGATGATCGCACGCTGGTAAATGTCGCCGATCCCGTCGCGCTCGCGAAGGCCGCCGCCGATCGTCTACTGGCGCGGATGGCAGCGCAAGACGGCCGCATCGCAATCTGCCTCTCCGGCGGCTCGAGCCCGAAGAGGCTGTATGAGTTGCTCGCAACCGAGACCTATCGCGAAAAAATTCCGTGGGACCGCGTGCACTGGTTCATGGGCGACGAACGCTTTGTCCCGCCCGACAATCCACTCAACAACATGGCGATGGCGCGACGGACTTTTCTCGATTCCCTTGCACCTTCGTCCCACATCCACCCGATCCCGACCGACGCCGCCGATCCTGACGAAGCCGCCGCGCGCTACGAGCGTGAGCTGAAAACCTTCTACGGCGCCGAGCAACTCGATCCGGCGCGTCCCTTGTTCGACCTGGTGCTGTTGGGCGTGGGTCCCGACGGTCACACGGCTTCGCTGTTTCCGGATTATCCGGCCCTCGAGGAGGCCGATCGCTGGGTGGTCGGCGTGGAGAAGGCGCACGTCGAGCCCTTCGTGCCGCGGGTCACGCTGACGCTTCCTGCTCTCGCCTCCTGCCGCGAGATGCTGTTCGAGATATCAGGCGAACAGAAGCGCGCGATCTTGACGCGCGTCCTCGCGGGCGAGATCCTGCCCGCCAATCGCGCGCGCGCCAATGGCGAGACCGTCTGGCTGGTGGATCGCGCTGCGCTCCCGGGAGATTCTCGTGGCCGCTGATGTCGCAAGCCCGCTGTGCGCCCTCATCGTGATGGGCGTATCCGGATCGGGCAAGAGCACCGTCGGCGAGGCACTGGCCAAACGCCTGGGCTGGCTCTACGAGGACGGCGACAAATTCCACCCCGCCAGCAACGTCGCCAAGATGAGCGCCGGCCAACCCCTGACCGACGAGGACCGCTGGCCCTGGTTGCGCGCGATTGCCGGCGAGATCGATCGCCTGAGTGCCGCGGGCGTGCACGCGGTGATCGCCTGCTCGGCGCTGCGCCGGGTCTACCGCGACATTCTCGTACACGGACGAAACGACGTCCGAATCGTTTACCTCGACGGTACGCAAGCCTTGATCGCGGAGCGCTTGCGCCGGCGCAAGGGTCATTTCATGCCGCCCGAACTTCTGAAGAGCCAATTCAAGACGCTGGAGCCGCCGGACCGCGACGAGCATTCAGTGACGGCCTCGATCGACGCTCCGGTCGAAGCCATCGTGGATGACATCCTGCGCCAGCTCGATTTGCGCCCCGCCGGCGAGAAACGGATCACCAGCCCATGACCCGGATCGCACTGGTGGTTTCCGATGTCGACGGCACGCTGTTGACGAAGAACAAGACTCTCACCGAGGGCGCCAAAGCCGCGGTGCAAAGGCTGCACGAGGCCGGCATCGGCTTCACCATCACCTCCAGCCGCCCGACCATCGGCATGCGTTTTTTGATCGAGCCGCTCAAGATCACGTTGCCGGTCGGCCCTTTCAATGGAAGCGCCATCGTCGACCCGCAGATGAACCCGATCGAGCAGCGTCTGATCCCGACATCCGCCGTCCGGCGCAGTCTGGAATTGCTCGGCGAATTCGGGGTCGACATCTGGCTGTTCACCAACGACCAATGGCTCACGCGGAACGGCGGCGGCGAATATGTGCCGCTCGAAGTGCGGGCGATCCGAGCCGATCCGACGGTCGTTTCCGATTTTACGCCCTATCTGTCGCGAGCCTGCAAAATCGTCGGCTCGTCCTCTGATGCCGATTTGCTGATGCGTTGCGAAGCAGCAGCGCGGAGCGCGCTCGGCGTCGATGCCACCGCTGTCCGCTCGCAAAGCTATTATCTCGACATCACGCCGCCGGGCTGCGACAAGGGCACCTTCGTCCGAACCATGGCGCAGCGGCTCGGCGTGTCAAGCGATGCCGTCGCCACCATCGGCGACATGCAGAACGACCTTCCGATGTTTGCGGCAAGCGGCCTGTCGTTTGCGATGGGGAACGCGACGGACGACGTCAAGAGGCACGCGAAGCGGGTGACAGCCTCGAACGAAGAAGACGGGTTTGCCAAGGCGATGGACGTGATTCTACGCGACGACGGCGCAAACAACATGCGAAAGCGCGATGGCTTTGCGACCTGAAGCCATTGCGTTTTGGGCAGCCCTCGCCGGCCGAAACCATACCGGAATCCGCCCGTCCGGAGCCCCGACCATCATTTACCTTGTTGATCCCCGGTCATTGCGCAGCATCGGCGCGGATCACAGTTGGCGGAATGGCCGGGATTGATGCATTCTGGCGGCTGGCAGCCTTCTGCAACCATCAGCCCGGGGCCCATGAACTGGATATTCCGTCCATCGATCAGGCGAAAGATCGTCGGCATCGCCGTCGCACTGATCGTCCTCATGGTGCTCACCTCGCTCCTTTCGGTGTTCATGGCAGGCACAGTCGGCCGTCTGCTGGCCGAGTTGAACGACAAATACTTCCCCGCCTACGACCATTTGGCGCAGGCGAACATCAAATCGCTCGAGCGTGCGGTCGCGATGCGCCGCATGATGATCGCGAAAATGCAGACGCCGCCCGATGAGGAGGGTTATGCCGCCCGCCTGAAGAATTATCAGGAAGCGGACGCCGACATCGAGCAGCACGCGCAAGCGGCGCGCAAACTCATCAATTCCATCATCGAGGATGTGACGACGCCATCGGACAATGCGGCGCTGGCACGGATTGACGACCGGATCGAGAACGCGACCGAGGAGACCCGCAAGCAGTTGAGCGATGAATCCGCCCGTTTGCTTCGCTTGCTTGACGCAAAGAATTTCACCGAGGCAAGGCAGTCCATGGAGCGGGTGGATGCGCTGCGCGACGAGTTTACAGAAAAGATCGATGCGATCCGCAGCGATATGCTCAAGCAAGTCTATGCCTCGAGCTCGGTCGTCATCGGCAATCAGCGACACACCGTGGCAATCTCCGCGATCGTCACCGCCCTCGCCGCCCTGATTGGATTGGGCTTTGCCCTGTTCGTTTCGAGCGGGATCACCCGGCCGGTACGCCAGTTGCTGGAAGGGACGCGCGAGATCGAGGCCGGCCGCCTCGACCGTTCGATCAGCGTGTCCACGGCAGACGAGATCGGCCAGCTTTCGGCCGCCTTCAATCGCATGGTCGAGCGGCTGCGCCGCAATGAACGGATCAGGGAAACGTTCGGCAGATATTTTGATCCGAAAATCGTCGAGGGGATGATCGATAACCCCGCCATATCGGCGACCCAGGGACAACGCTGCGTGATGACGGTGCTCTTCTGCGATATGAAGGGATTTTCGGCCCTGAGCGAGGGCGTGACACCGCAGGGTCTCGTCAAGATCATCAACGGCTACCTGTCGACAATGTCCTCTCCGATCCGCAGCCACCGGGGCATCATCGACAAATATGTCGGCGACGCCATCATGGCCTATTGGGGTCCTCCGTTCGTGGAAGCAGACGAGCAAGCCGATCTCGCCTGCCTCGCCGCAATCGACATGATCGAAAACGTCGCGACGATGCGCAAGACGCTGCCCGAGCTCCTGGACGTCCGCTCGATTCCGATGGAATGCGATATCCGGCTCGGCATTGCCACCGGCGAGGTGCTCGCCGGCAGCATCGGCTCGGAATTCATGATGAGCTACACCGTGATGGGCGACACCGTAAATCTGGCGTCGCGGCTGGAGGTTGCGAACAAGGAGTACGGCACTCGTTCGCTGGTATCGGAAGCCACCATCGCCGCGCTCAAGTCCGCGATCGAGGCCCGCGAGATCGATCGCCTTGTCGTGCTCGGCCAGACCCGGCCGCAAGCCGTATTCGAGATCATGGGAAAGACGGGCGCGCTGACGGCAGCGCAGACGACCCTGCGGGACCGATATTCGGAAGGGCTGTCCGCTTACCGGGCACAGCGCTGGGAGGACGCACGCAATTCTCTCCGGGCTGCCCTCGAGATCGCCCCGAACGACGGACCATCGCTGGCCCTCCTCAAGCGCATCGACGACTTTCAAACCAGCCCGCCGGCCTCGAACTGGGATGGCGTCTGGCGCATGGATCACAAGTAAGCAGCGAGCCCTGCGGGAGACAACCGGCTATTTCGACCTTTGCATGGCCGGCTTCTCGCTCGACCTGCGCGCTTCGTCGAGATTGTGCGCGGTGTTGATCAATGCGATATGCGTCAGCGCTTGCGGGAAGTTCCCGGCTTGACGCCCCAATCCTGAATCAAATTCCTCCGCGAGCAACCCAAGATCGTTGGCAACAGCGACTACGCGATCGAACAGCGCCTGCGCCCTGGCAACGTTGCCCGAAAGCACGTGGGCGTCGGCAAGCCAGAGCGTGCAGGCGAGGAATGCGCCTTCGATCGGCTGTTTCTCGCCCCTGATCTCGCGCGGATCGTGCCGCAACACGAAACCATCGCGCATCATGTGTTTCTCGATCGCCGCGATGGTGCCGCAAATGCGGGCATCCGATGCCGGCAAGAACCCGACCGAGGGCAAGAGCAGCAGGCTCGCATCGAGCAGCTTCGAGCCATAGGACTCGACAAAGCAGTCAAGCTTCGAATCGAAACCCTTCTCGCAGACGTCGCGGCAAATTCTGTCGCGCAGCGCCCGCCAGTGCGGAAGCGGCGCCTTGAAGCCGAAGCTCTCCGCGCTCTTGATGGCGCGGTCGAACGCGACCCAGGTCATGACTTTTGAGAAAACGTAGTGCCTGCCCTCTCCTCGCCGTTCCCAGATGCCGTGGTCGGGATGATTCCAGACTTCGGCAAGATGATCCAGCACGGTGCATTCCAGCGCCCAGGTATTCTCGTCGAGCTTGAGATTGGTGACGCGGGCCTGATGCAGGGCATCGATCAACTCGCCATAAACGTCGAGCTGCAGTTGGGCATGCGCGGCATTGCCGATCCGGACCGGCAACGCTCCCTGGTAACCCGGCAGCCAGTCCGCTTCCCATTCCAGAAGGCGGCGCTGGCCCATGATGCCATACATGATCTGCATGTTGGCCGGTG
>Ga0306918_10001748_pt1 | contig 10870 bp, 14 predicted proteins | sample tim00Cox0000000H_FD_203315 | JGI IMG/M metagenome (GOLD analysis project Ga0306918, IMG submission 203315) | Lab enrichment of tropical soil microbial communities from Luquillo Experimental Forest, Puerto Rico - timezero.00C.oxic.00.000.00H (v2)... | ecosystem: Environmental > Terrestrial >... | reverse complement strand
TCGTACCGTGCAGGACAGGCAGATCATGAGGCTTCTCGCCTTTGAGAATACGAGCGACGTACGACCCGGTCTCACGATAAGCGTCGAAGAAATTGCCTCCGTAGCCCATTAGGCCGCCGGCCTCGACGAACTCACGGGTTGCGAACACCGTCGGCACCGATTGACGTACAGCCAATGCTGCAAGCTGTTTTTGGTGACCGAGGAAAAACGGATCGCTACCAATTACGAGCCCGCCGACCCTCAATTGATCAATTTGCGCGAAGGCGGCGTCAAAGTCGCGTTCGCTACTGGCATGTAGGACATGCAATTTTAGTCCGAGTGTTTGCGCCGCCGCTTGGATGCTTTTTGTATGTAACTCAGCAAGAATGGGACTAGTCGGGTTGACGAGCAGGGCAATGACGTCCGCCTTGGGGACAAGCTGATGCAGCAGCTGCAAACGGATCGGCGCCACTGTGATATCCAATTGGGCCACACCAGTGATGTTGTTCTGATCAAGAAGTCCGAGCTCGGCCGGGTTGCCGCCGATTTCGAACACGATTGGAATGGTAGTGGTCGCCGTTTTTGCCGCGAGTGCCGCCGCTGTGGTGGTCGCTGCAATGACATCGACCCGACGATGAACCAGATCGGCGACTAGTCCGGACAATCGGTCATTTTGGTTTTCAGCCCAACGGCACTCGATCGTCACGTTGCGGCCTTCAACGTAACCGCCATCACGCAGCCCTTCGAGAAAGGCTGCCAAGTGCTGCGCGTGATCTTTGGACGACGCACTATTTACAAAGCCGACCACAGGCAACACCAGCCGCTGCGCGTATGTTGTGATTGGCCATACGGCGGCACTGCTAAGTAAGCTGATGAACTCGCGTCGCCTCACGTTCGACCCCGAGGCTCACGGCCAGGCATCGTACCGAGGTACACAAATGAGGACGCATAAAATCGACATTAAGTGACGTGCCTATGTCGGCTTTGGGCCAAGAGCGGACATGCGGCTACTTAGTGCTTAGGTTTGTTTCAGTAACAACGGGCGCAGCTCGTCAGAGATGTATAGTCGCAAATAGTCGAGATCACCACGGCGGCTTCGACCGCGCCGATGCGATAAGATGAATGATGATATGTCTGCTTTTGGCCCAAAGCAGACATCCCTAGTTGCACCACATATGTCCGCTTTTGGGGTTAAACCGGACAAAAAGCTATTATATTGGCGGCATAATACCGCGTACCTCTCGCGGCAGGCTGTTAAACGGACCCGTCAGTCTGAGTGTCGCCAAACAATCGCTTTTCTATGGCTGCCTTCTGCCAGGCTCGCACCGCCTTTAGCGCGGTTCTGTCTATTGTTCTGAGTTGGTGGCCAAGAAACTCGCCGACAGCTATCCAAAGATTATCTGCGTGTTGGTAGACATTCAGGGCATAGCGCTGACCGAACACATCCACTGAGCGTTGGGTCATCGTTGTTGCCAATGATTTGTTGAACAATCTTTTCGATAAGTGACTGGCGGTATTGCGATCCAAGTCTTGAGCCTCGCTATATAAGTTCCCGATGAACCTGCTGGCGAAAACCCCGCCGGCAGTGGTGAGCGCCATGCCGACGGGGCGAAGTAAGGGACATGAAGGTTTCGTAGAACGGCCTTCATGCAAACACCTTTGCTGATTTGGAAACCGTTGGCTGTGATCGCCATCACAACCGCAACCGCGCAGTCGGAGCAAAACACCAAAGGCGCCAGCTGGCGACTAGCGCTATCGACGGAACGTCTTAAAAAAGCGCTTTTTTGTGATGGCCAGCACACACTAGCGGGATATTTGTGATGACCATCACAGAAGCGGCGACTGGTGCGCCTATTCTCACAATCGCAAGAGATAAAAATTCACGGTTGAAATCCCGGGCGGTGTAGGAGAAAAGGAACATGTGTAACCGTAGTTGGATTTACGCGCTTCCTTTGACGATCTTGTTCGCACTGCAAGCGAGCACGACACATGGTCAGGAAGCCATCGGCAAAGCCACGTCAGTCAGACCTCAGGCGGAAGGTAGCCATGCAGGGCCGCTTTCAGGTGGTTCAAACGTTTATTCGAAAGAAACAGTTCACACCGGAGACACCGGTCAGGCGGACCTGCAATTTCACGATCACAGCAACTTAAGTGTCGGACCAAAATCGAGCGTCCGGCTCGATAAGTTCGTGTACGACCCGAATAAATCAACCGGTACAATTGCGATCCAGGCGACACGCGGCTCGTTTCGATTTGTGACAGGATCACAGGGCAAGGGGGCCGTCCAGGTTAAGACACCCTATGGAACCCTGGGCGTGCGCGGTTGATCGCAAATTGAATAGGGCCTTGGCCCAACGTCCCGCGGTGCGGGATCGCGGCGGCCCCTTTTAGAGCGCCCTTCGGTAAATCCAGGCGACGCACGTCTATGTATTATGCCGCCGCCAATAGCGTTGAATTGGAAAAGCAATAACCATCGCTGCGCCGAATACGATACCAAAGCCCGCGAGCGCGGAAGCTAAATTGAGTACGACATATTTAACTAAGGATGGATGAGATTCCACATGACCTCCTAATTCCAAGCTCTTTAGTTGGTCGCGACAAGTAGAATCTCTAGAAATGACATCCATAAAGTCTTCGACTGACGGCTTAATACCGATGTTTTTTTTCGCATCGAATTGTTCGCTGAGCGTTCGGCAGTTAGATGTTTTGCTCATTTCGGCGGAAATGCGCTCTTTCTCATCTTGCGTTATTGGTATCCATGTTTCTGTGGTGGGACGCATTCTCACTGTGTGAGTAACAAAAGGAGCTGTGACGGCTCCAAGGATCGCGAGGGAAAGTGCAACCGTCCACTGCTTCATGGCGAATCACCCCGATAAGACCCAAGCGACCTTACAACACCTTCGGCACTTGCGGACACTTCGCCCCGCAAAAAGATTTTTACTGCCGGGTCGGGTGCTTGCTGCTATGACGAGCCTCATTACGAAATTTGGGGGCGGGTGAACCCATCCGCCCCCGCTCAACTGCGGGCGCCAATCTATTTATTGTTTTGCGTGGGCTTAAGAATCACCGATCCGTCAATATAGAATCCGGCCGTTATCTGACCAGCGCGCAACAGGTTTAGTAGCGGCAAATCTGCGATTTGACGTTGACCCCTGATCGTTGCGAGCGTTTTGGCCGCGTACCTGAGCGTCACTGTCGGCGCAGCGTCCATGCTTGGTTCATCCCGAGCGAATTTCGCTAAGGCGCTAGCGATCGCGGCAGCGGGCGCCCCTTTATCAGAAAGCTTTACGCGTCCTTATTTGGTCGGCATTTACAGCAATCGGCATTGTGTACTTTATTGGTTTAGTATTTTGATGGGCGGCTAGCGCGCACTATGCCAGCAAATAAAAATCCTGAAGCTAGGCCGGGGGCTGCGACGACAGTGTGGCTGCGATGCATCAGCGGTTTTTAATCTCGTTGGTGGTCGCCGTCACCGCTGTGGCAAAGCGGCGTCGACAATGGGGTCGATGAACTTTCGCGCTTTCCTTCTATTTTCTTCATTAACGAATGATGTGCCAGTTCCAACATCGACGGTAGGAACTGTGGGGAAGAGGTTAGCGTTCACCCCCGGGGCAAAATCACGAAACAAGGGAGTTTCGAATGAGAACACTTGGAATCGGAATTGCGGCCGCCATCACATTGGCTGCAGCAGTCGTTCCTGCCAACGCGCAGGGCTTGTGGCTCGGTGTGCCGGGTTTTGGCATCGGCATTGGCGTTGGCCCGACACCTTATTACGGCGGTTACTGGCGCGGCCCCTATGCTGCTGGCTATGGCTACGCGCCGAGCTATGCGTATCAGGGCTACGCATATGAGCCGCAGTATAGCTACGGTTCCTACGGTTACGTGCCTGATGATAGCTATGCGTACGGTTACGTGCCCGATGATGGCAATGCGTACGGACCGGGCGTGCGCACTTATGCTTACGACTTAGGGTATGCGCCGCGTCTTCGATCTTCCCGAAGCTACGCTTACTCTTCGGGCGACCGGTTGAGGCGTACTTATGCCAACGTAGACACGCGGGGCGTTATAAGAAGAGATCGCGTGCACCGGAGCACGATGAATCATAATACGCGCTTGCAGGATCGCGCCGCAATTGGTGCTGAAAGAGAAAGCGCTGGCTCAAGTCGAATTAGACCGGAAGGGTCAAGAGCGCAGGCACGGGGTGCTGCACAGGACTTGCGACAATCAAACAGCATAGAAGCCGGAAAAACGGAAAAAAGTCGGGTTCGAAGCCAGACCTACTAAGTTCAACGGTCTGCATGCAAACCACTTCGGCCTAGGCTTCATGCCCCAGCAAAAGAGCCGCAGCGGCAATTGCTGCGGCCCTTTTGCTGGCAAATGGTTGCTGTGTGTAACACTCGCAATAACGAGGGCGTCCCGTCCAGCGCCTACTCGAGCCTATAGCAGAACGAGTAGGTGGATGGCGTGCGCGTCGCGTCGTAGCCGGCCCTGCATTGAACCAGATAGGCTTGGTCGGGGTGGCGGAAGAGGATGAAGGTGGAACGATTGTCGAGGGCTTGGCTGAAACCGGCAATTTGCCATCCTTGCTTCAGCAGGGTGCTGATCGAAGGTGCGTTTCCGGTGCTGATCGAAGGTGCGTTTCCGGTGCTGATCGGAGGCGCGTCTTCGTCTTCGGCTCCGGTCGCGGTGTGAACCGCCAATGCGAATAGAAGCCCGGCAAGCAGTCGCCAAAATGTGCGGCGCGTTCGGCTGTCTTTATTCATGGAGGCCCTCACCCAACCAAGTGACTGGGCACTCTACCTCACTCCAAGGCCGGGCACCCCGCATCAATTCGATGTGGGTGTGCGCACTGTTGGCACGGTATTCAAGCATCGCGCGCGCCGGATCAACGCGGTTGCCCACACAAAGAACAAACAAGCCTTGAACTTTACGCCAGCAACGTCGGGACCTGCCCGTGGATCCGCTTGATGAACGCACGGGCGGCGGCTCCGAGCATCCGGCCGGTAGACATGAGCTTATGCATTGCAAACGACCCCGGGCAGAAAGTGCGGCGCGCCAAGTGCGGCCCGCCACGAAAACGGCGGACCGGGGTCTACCCTAGTATCCCTTAATAGAAAATCTGTCGAAGAAACGGGTCTGTCGGTAGCTCGTGACACGCTTGCCTTCGTGCGGGGCTTTGGTGCGCGCCGCAAGCGCTGCGGGACCAATATTCGCCGTGACGTCGGGCGTCGACTTGGGTTGCGCAGCAAGCACAGCTTGCGATGTCATGTCGGGCGCGGGCGTGGGTGTATTCGTCACAGTTCTTGTCGCATTGTGATACTGGGGCGCAGGCAAACCAGAGCGCTGGCTAGTGACAATGGCAGGCGACCCTGGCTCTAGCGTTGCATCTGCAACGAACAGCAACGCAATGAGAACCAAACCTACCGCCGCCAAAAAAGTTAATGCTGGCATTGCCGCGCTCCGACGACGGAAACCCAACACGCTAAGCAACGACCGATTCCCTAAAATGCAGGCGCAAAAAAAGCCGCGCCGAAGGGGACCTTGCGACGCGACCACTTTGGACACTCGCTGGAAAGGTCCTCACTGGTAAAGGGCTAATGTCCCCTTCCGAGGAGTGCGTTGGTTAACGTTCGCCAACGGAGCAAGGTTTCCGGAGTTCTTGTTCCAATTTAAGCGTCGCGACCGCACCGACGCAGTGATCGAACAAAGTGACGCAATGTCCGTTATTTGCCCAAACCGGACGTGGGCTTGTGCACTGCACATGTCTGCTGCATCTGTGGTGGGATGATAATCGGTTCCGCATTAAATTTGTGATTGGCCCCCGACATAGGTGGCAACGGTGCGGTGGTGACAATGGCCGCCCACGCATGAAACCGACATTGAGTCACGGAATGATTTTCGGCCGTCGCCCGTGTGATGTGCCCAACTGGCAACAACCTCGAGGATTCGTAACGAAAACCGCTCTTAGGTGCTCGACACCAATTAAAAGTCGGCTCACAATTTTTGATGGCGGCCCCCCGTGCGCAGCAAAGCCTTTGCTGTTCACCAGATGGGATAACCCGCTGCTCTATGCTTGGACGGCGCCGCGCCAACGGCTGTCTCCAAGAAGGCACATAGGGGTCACTTGTGGCGATTCTAGAGCGCCAAGGTGGGCCGATGCTCCCGTGAACGACGGCTTATTCGTTCGGCGGGTATGCCTAACGGCGGAGTCTTAACGGGCTTCGCCACGGTGACAGGGAGGCGAGGGTTGCTCACGCGGCCCTCGCTTCTTTCTTTTGCAGAGTAGCGCTCAAGCGACACCTGACCGGTTCATAAAGGAGAAGTGTAACAGTATTATACGGCCTGCAACTGTAACTGAGGGTAAAGAGCGGACGCTCAGGGCAATGTAGTCTGCGGGGTTGAGGATCGATTGCCGCAGAAGGGAGTCGTTAACGGTCAAAGCTAACAGGTGCAGTGCAATAGCCAATGTCTGCTATCGGCCAATGGCGGACATTCCGCGTGCTTTCGGCACATCACGTTTGAGTTGGCGCACGCGAGGTGGACCAAGGTCCCCTATACGGATCGGATCTATGGAGTCATGCCTTGGGCAAGCAGTCTGGGCTGCATCTTTGCGTAAGAGGAGCTGTATATGGGTATCCTTGACGAGTTACTTGGCGGTGGCGAACAGCAGAAAGACTACAGGGACTTTGTTAATCGGTACGAACAAGGACATCCGTCCGAGGGCTACTCCGATCAAGAGGTTCTCAAACGATATGGCGATGTTTCACACGCCGTGCCGCCTAACCAGTACACACAGGCGGCGATTGAGGCGCTAGGCAAACTGTCACCGGAAGAACGGGCGGCGTTCGTGAAGATGCTGCAGGAACGGGCCGCCGCGCTTGGCGTGACGCTGCCTCGACAAGTGACGCCCGAACCGAAGGAACTGGGTCAGGTGCTCACCGATCTGCATGGGAAGCCCGGTCAGCTCCGGGATATGCTCGGCGGTGGCGACGTCCAGCCTCGGGAGCAACCGCAAGGGTCGAACCCGCTCATCGCCATACTGGGGTCCCCGCAGGCCAAGGCCGTGCTCGCGGGCATCGCCGCAATGGTGGTCAAGCGCGTTATGCAGGGCGCCTCCCGAACCGCGTAGGGCATACGGGCCATGGGCCAGCTGTTGGTTGTGCTGATTGTTCCCCCCATCGTGGGGCTTGTGACCTATTTCGTAGTACGACTCCTCTGGGAGCGAGAAAATGGTGCCAACGAAGGTCACACTAGAAACGGGCTTGAAAAGCCGAAGGTCGCAGATCCGCCGTTGACCTGAGCGGGGCCAACATGTGTCTCACGACTTCGCGATCACCGAACCCGACCCGGCTAGGCTTGCGCCGAAGGTCGGCCTCGCATCGAACAGGCCCGAACCTGCTCACCTGCCTTGCGGAGAATGATAGATGGAAAGACTGATTGATCTTTTCTGCCACGCTATCCGCATCTCAGACCCGCTCTCGATCAAGATTGCTGTCGGGGTGATCGGCGGCGGACTTCCGCTGATCTTCGTAGTCGCGGCTCTTACGAAACTCGGCGAATTCTGGGCGAGGCAGCGCGAAGCCGCCGCGCCCGGCACGCCAGGTGGAAACGCTGTGGCCGACGCGCCGGATCGCGGCAGAGAAAGCGCTGGCCGTCGCTCTCGCTCCGTCCAGAAGAAGCAACCGGTTAGAAAAATGGTGCCTTGAGAGGGGTTGTCCGCTTTACCTCCGAAAGCGAGACTTTTGGGGCCACGAGTGGACTCATGAAGTGCAAGCAATTCAGACCGCTACTCGATGACCTCGTCGGCGGGCAATTGCATTTCGGTTAGCCCTAGTAGATTACTGCCGGAAGTCGGCGCGATGCTGCGTATGTCGCTGGTCTTGGGACCGCCGCGCATATCGCTGGTCATAAGGCTGTGCACGCCGCTGGTCGTAGGACCGCGCATACGACTGGTAGTAGGGCCGTGCGTGGGGCCGCCCTGCGTACGCCCGATAGTAGGGCCGAGCGTAGGGTTCGGCATATCCCCCGTAGACGGGCTCCGCATATTGCTCGACGACGGGCTCCCCATATTGCACGTAGGGCTCCGCATATTGCTCATAGGGCTCCGCATATTGCTCATAGGGCTCCGCATATCCCTGGTAATAGGGCCGCGCGTAAGGCTGGTAGTAGGGCGGTGGCTGGTAGTAGGGGTCGTAGTAGTAAGGCGAGGCTACTGCTGGCCCCACGACAGCACCCGAAATGAAGGATCCGACGATCACGGGTGCGATCCATGCCTGAGCCGCCGCCGAAGTGGAAGTTGTCAACGCAGCAGCGCCGATTGCCGCCGCAGTGCCGAGTGCCACCAAGCTCTTCGCCATGTCACTCTCCTCTCGTCCGTGGACTAGTTGTAACCTCTCGTCCGTGGACTAGTTGTAATAATCTTGGCCGAAGAGTTGATTATCTAAATGCGCGCCATGGTGGGGTATTGGACCGTAGTCCAACTAAAAACGGTCTCCTCTAGGGCCTGCCATGTGCGCTTTGGGTCAAAAGCAGACATGTGCGGTGCAAACACCATGTCCGCTTGACCTGCAAACGCGGACGTTCGAATGCTACGCCCAGCTCAGCCGCTCGAGAATCGATTTGCCCATCACCCAGTCCTTGTCTTCCTCGGATAGAAATGACAGCTCCTCGGTGAAATGGGTAATGCGCTGCTTATAGGTCGCCTTATCGTAACCGTTGGTAATGTCGCTGCCCCAATAGCATCGCTTTGGGCCATAGACATCGAACAGCCGCTTGATGTGCGGAGTGAAATCGCGGAACGGGTAGACTTCCGACGAATAGTTCGGCGCCGACGATAACTTGACCGAGACGTTTGAGTATTTGGCGAGCGAAGCGGTCTGACTCACCGCATCTGGAATCCGGCCGTCTTTCATGGTGTCGGTGCTGACACCCATGTGATCGGCAATCAGCTGTAGTCGCGGATGCCGCTCGGCAACGCGAGCAAGCTCCGCATTCCGGCCAGCGGTCAAGAACATCACTGGAAGGCCAGCCTTCTCTGCCTCAGGCCAGAACCAGTCAGGCGTTCCGTCGGTCAGCCAAGCTTGGGCCGGACCAAGGAAGGTTAGCCGCACGCCCAGCATGCCAGGCTGCTCCTTCCACTTAGGCAACAGCGCCGCCGCTTGCGGGTTTTTCAACGGGATGCGGCCCATGACCGCGAAGCGATTGGGATAACGTCTGGCCGCTTCGAGAGCATAATCGTTGCGGTCGCCCGGCCAGGATGGCGGCACGACTACGACACGATCGACGCCGGCCTGATCCATCAACGGCACGAGCTTCTCGATCGTGAATGGCTCCGGCATCTGTGGCTTCATGCCGGGAACCCATTTCCAATCTTCGGATTCCGCCTTCCACAGGTGCACCTGAGCATCGACGATGATCCGTTTAGCGGGTTGGGCAATCGCTTTTTGCGACGCTGGCGCGATACCAGCGGCGAGCGCTGAAGTGACGAATTGTCGACGAGACAGCATATGAATGCTCCATCCTCTCAAAAACAATCACTATGCCACTTCGGAACTGTGTTCGTTTCCGGCCGAAGAGTGTCAAGCTGCGCTACGCCCGCTCCGCGTCATTGCAACCAGTCCCATGTCCGCTTTCCCCCCGAAAGCGGACATTTGCAGTGCACCAGCACATGTCCGCTATGGGCCAGGAGCGGACATTCCACCATTCACTCGATCAGCTCGTCGGCACGCTGCTGAAAACCCAAAGGCACGTCGAGGCCGAGCGCCTTAGCGGTGTTAAGATTAATCACTAGCTCGAACCTAGCTGGGGCCACCGGCGGGTCATCAAGCTAGCCTTTACTCGGCGACCAACGATAGGCTTTGGCGCAGGCGCCGCCCATCAACATCGCTCGCTCACTGTCGCTCAGGCGGTCAGTCTTGAGGAAGGGCTCGACCGCCTGCTCGTAGTTGACGACTGCGTATGCGCGTGTCCAGTCCGTGCCCCACAGGCAACGGTCGAGACCCCAGGCATCGAACACGCGAGCAAGCGGATCCCAGATGTCCGGGAACGGATATGGTTTCCGGGACAGCGTGCAGGCGCCACTCACCTTGATCACCGCGTTCTTGCGCTTGGCAAGGTCCAGCACCTTCGGCAGGTCGGCCCACGGCTGCGGCGGGGCGGGTGGCGTGCGGGGCTGCAAGATAGCCAGATGGTCGATGATAAAACGCGTATCCGGGTGGCGGTCGATCAACGCCGTACCCGCATCCAGATTGCCCCAGCACAGGATATTGACCGGAAAGTCGCACTTTACGGCCGCGCGCAGGATCCGGTCGAGGCCTGGGTCATTCGGCTCGCGCTTCGCCTCCTTCGTCATAATGATGCGGATGCCGACCGCGCCGGGTGTCTGCTTCCAGTCGGCGATGAGATCGCCGATGGCTGGATCGTCTGGGTCGACCGGCTTGACGATCGCGAACCGACCGGGATGGGCGCGTTGCACTTCCACCGCATAGCTCGCGTCGTAGCGGTACAGGGAAAAGGCCGAGATGAAGATCGCTCCGTCGACGCCGACCTTGCCCATCGCCACGACCATCTCGTCGCCCGTAACGTGATCGGGCCAGTTCGGCACACCGTGCCAAGGTCGCTTCGGAGTGTTCGCTTCATAAGCGTGGACCTGGGAATCGATAATCGTCATCGGGGCCATACTGATGTCCAGGTCGAGTATCGAACTTAAGGGGTCTAGGATCGAGTTAGACCGTGGTCAATAAATGAAGGGTTGATGTCCGCTTTACCCCCGCAAGTGGACATTCGCACACGCGATCGGGTCAAAAATAAACATTCGACTCGCGCGTATTTGGACGAAGTGCCCAGCCCTATTTGTGGTGACGCCTCAGATACTCATGCAACGAGGTACAGT
>Ga0306918_10001737_pt1 | contig 10914 bp, 9 predicted proteins | sample tim00Cox0000000H_FD_203315 | JGI IMG/M metagenome (GOLD analysis project Ga0306918, IMG submission 203315) | Lab enrichment of tropical soil microbial communities from Luquillo Experimental Forest, Puerto Rico - timezero.00C.oxic.00.000.00H (v2)... | ecosystem: Environmental > Terrestrial > Soil... | reverse complement strand
GGGATGTGACTTGCCCGAGTTAGCGAGCTCGGTGCACAGGCTCCCCAACGGGCAGCCGTGGTCGGCGATCGTCTCGCGCGACTCGGCCAGCATCGCCACGAGCGCCTTGAGCCGGGCTTTGGGGCTACCGTGTCGACGCTGCAGGGCCGCCGTCGCGGATCGGATTTCCTCGGTGCGTGCCTCGACCACGGCGGCGACGATGTCGTCTTTGGTCTTGAAGTAGTAGTACATGTTGCCCAGTGGCACCTCCGCCGCCTCGGCGATGTGCGCCAGCGTCGTGCTCGCTATGCCCTGGCGGTAGAACAGGTCGCACGCGGCGGCGATCAGTCGCTCTCGCTTGCCGGGAGGCTTCGGCGAGGCGGCCTCGTCGGCGTCGGTTAAGTCAGCCATATCACTCACGGACTATAGACGGCACGCGTCCATGCTGAAGTTCCACAACAAGTCCCGGTTCTCCCGCGTGTTAGCGGCGGCCTTGACCTTCTTCACCTTGGACTTCGCGAAGTACTGTCCGGAGACTTGCGTCGAGTCCGAAGACGACGCAAGGAACACCGAAGTGACGGCGCCCTTGTCCGGCGATAGTGAAAAGGGCAGCGCCGCATAGGAGATCGCGCGAAAGACCCCTTGTGCTCCACGCATCATCGGCGTTCTGACGACCCCGGGATGCGCGGCGTTCACGGTCAGGCGCGTCGGCCCCAGCCTGTGCGCCAGTTCGATGGTGAACAGCAGCACGCAGAGTTTGGACGCGGCATATGCGCCTATGGTCGAGAACCTGCGTTCGCCTTGCATGTTGTCCGGATCGAACTTGCCCGCGCGGTACACGCTCGAGCTCAGGTTGACGACCCTGCCCTGTGGGCTCTTTTCCAATTCGTTGAGCAGCAGTCGGGCGAGATAGAACTGCGCCAGGTAGTTGACCTGGAACGTCGTTTCGTAGCCATCCTCGGTCAGCACGCGACGCGGCATGATGACGCCGGCGTTGTTGATCAGAACATCCAGCCGCGGGTAGCGCGCCGTGAACGTCTCGGCGAGCCGGCGCAACTGGGCCAGGGACCGGAGGTCGGCGATGAGGTAATCGACGTCCCGGTTGCCGGTGGACGCGACGATTTCCTTTGTGACGCTGGCCGCCTTGGCCTCGTCGCGCGCGGCCAGCACGACGGCGTAGCCCTTGCCGGCGAGCTCCGCCGCGGTCACCTTGCCGATGCCGTCAGTGGCTCCGGTGATGAGGCAGATTGGCTTGTCCATGAGCGCTCCGTCGGCTATTCGGCGGCGGCCGCAACGGAGGCGGGCCGTGACAACATGCGTGCCATCATCGATCGGGTCAGCGCCGGCGGCACGAGCGCGGCGGTCACCCGGTTGACTCGGCCCGGTATGCAGCGCGCCCGATTGCGTTTCAGTGCGCGCAGCGCCTCACCGACGCAATCGTGCGGCGTCATAGCCGGTATCGGCATTTTGTCGGGGTCCAGGCCCAGCTCGGCCAGCACCGGCGTGCGGGTTGGGCCCGGGTGCAGCACGGTCACGTGCACCCCTCGCTTGGCCAGCTCGACGTGCAGGCCGGCGCCCAGGCTGCTCACATAGGCCTTGGTCGCCGCGGTGTGCGCCATGTAGGGCACGCCATGTACGGCCCCCAGCGCGGAGACCAGCACGATGCCGCCGCGGCCGCGCCGCGCCAGTCGCTCACCGAAGTGGTGACTCAGGCCCAGATGTGCCGCGGTGTTCAGTCGCAGGATCGCCCGTTGCGCCTGCAGGTCGGATTCCAGGAAGGGCCCGGGTAGCGCCACGCCGGCGTTGGACACCAGCAGCCCGACGTCGATGTCGTTGGTGGCCTCGATGATTGGGGTCAGCATGCCGGGGTCGGACAGGTCGACGCCGACGGCGCGATAGTCGACGCCGTAACCCCGGGCCAGCGCCGCGCCGAGGTCCTGCAGCGCGGCGAGGCGCCGCGCGACCAGTACCACGTTGATGCCGGCATCGGCGATCTGGTGGGCGAATTCGCGTCCGATTCCCGACGATGCGCCCGTCACGACCGCCCATGGGCCGAACTGATCTGCGGTGATGCTCATGGTGTCTGGACCTTCTTCCTCGGTTGCGGATGTGTCTTAGTAAGTTATACACCCAACTTAATATGATCCAAACCCGCGTGCGGATTGGCGCGGGGGAGCGCCGGGATCGCGGATGTGATCCTGGTGTCCAGTGGCATTAACGTCATTGCGCAACCGCGCCGCCAGCGTTACCGTGTTAGTTATCTAACTAACATCGGCGCAATGCGAGAGGCCGAGGGCCAGAGATGACGGTCGTCAAACGCGCGTGGATTCCATTGGCGATTTTGGTCTTGGTCGCAATCGCGGGTTTCGCCGTCGATCGGCTGCACGGGGTCTTCGGCGTGCACGGCGCCGCGTCGGCCGTCGGCGCCCGTGCCGATGACATCAGGCCTTTCAACCCGAAGCAGGTGACGCTGGAGGTCTTCGGCCCCGCGGGGACGGTGGCCGACATCAACTATCTCGACGTCGACGCCGCACCGCAGCGCGTCGACGGCATGCGGCTGCCGTGGACTTACAGCGTGGCCACCACGGCCCCGGCGGTCAGCGTGAATGTCGTGGCGCAGGGAGACGGCGAGACCATCGGCTGCCGAATCACCGTGAACGGTGCCATCAAGGCTCAACGAACCGTAGCGGGAATTCACCCCCAGACGTTCTGCCTGGTGAAGTCCGCGTGAGCGACGCACGCGCGCCGGCGCGGGGGCTGATCGCACGAACGATCCGCCGGCTTTCGGTGCCCATCCTGCTCTTCTGGCTGGGGTTGGCGGCGGTCACCAATGTCGTTGTGCCGCAACTCGAAGCGGTCGGGGAAGCGCACGCGGTGTCGATGAGCCCCGACGACGCCCCAGCGGTGCAGGCAATAAAGCGCGTCGGCCAAGTGTTCCACGAGTTCGACTCGGACAGCGCGGTCATGGTCGTCCTGGAAGGCCAAACACCGCTGGGCGATCCGGCCCATCGGTTTTACGACGACCTGATCCGCAAGCTCGCACAGGACCACGAGCACGTCGAGCACGTCCAGGACTTCTGGGGCGATCCGCTGACCGCGGCCGGCTCACAGAGCGCCGACGGCAAGGCCGCCTATGTCCAGGTGTTTCTCGCCGGCCACCAGGGGGAGACGCTGGCCAACCAGTCCGTCGACGCCGTCCGCCACATCGTGTCAACCGCGTTGGCGCCCAACGGAATCAGGGCCTACGTCGCCGGCCCCGCGGCCGTGACCACCGATCAACTCGAATTCGGCAACAAAAGCGCCCGCAAGGTGATGGGCGTGACGGTCGGGGTCATCGTGCTGATGCTGCTGATCGTGTACCGCTCGCTGGTCACCGTGCTGCTGACGCTGCTGATGGTCTTCATCGAACTGCCCGCCGTGCAAGGGGTTATCGCATTCCTCGGAAGCCACGGAGTCCTCGGCCTTTCGACATTTGCGGTTCAGATTCTTCCCATACTCGCCATCGCCGCGGGCACGGACTACGCGATATTCGTCGTGGGCCGGTATCAGGAGGCCCGTCAGGCCGGCGAGGGCCGGGAAGACGCCTACTACACCATGTTTCGTGGCAGCGCCCATGTGGTCCTGGGCTCGGGCCTGACCATCGCCGGCGCGATGTTCTGCCTGAGCTTCACCAGGCTGCCCTATTTCCAAACCCTGGGCGCGCCGTGTGCTCTCGGGATGTTCACGATGGTGGCGGGCGCGCTCACGTTGGGTCCGGCCGTCATCACTTTGGGCAGTCGATTCGGCCTGTTGGATCCCAAACGGAAACTCAAGACGCGGGGGTGGCGGCGGGTGGGAACCGCCGTGGTTCGGTGGCCCGCGCCGATACTCGCGGCGACCTCCGCGACCGCTCTTGTCGGGCTGCTGGCCCTGCCGTCGTTCACGACTAGTTACAACGATCGCAACTACCTGCCCCAGACCACGCCGTCCAACATCGGATACGCCGCGGCCGACCGGCACTTTTCACCCGCACGGTTGAACCCCGACCTGCTATTAGTCGAGGCCGACCACGACATGCGGAATCCCGCCGACATGCTCGTCCTGGACCGGGTGGCCAAGAGCGTCTTCGGCGCCGACGGTGTCGCCCGCGTTCAGTCCATCACGCGGCCGTTGGGCGCCCCAATCACGCACACTTCCATCCCATTTCAGATCAGCATGCAGGGCACCACGCTGACCGAGAACATGAAGTACTTGCACGACCGCATGGCTGACATGCGGGGCGTTACCGATCAGATGTCGGGTGTCATCGACACCATGCAACGCATGCTCACCCTGATGCGCCAGCTGGCCGGCACCACACACGATGTCGCGGGCCAGACGAGACATATCGTCGCCGACACCACCGAGGTGCGCGACCAGATCGCCGATTTCGACGACTTCTTCAGGCCGCTGCGCGGCTACTTCCACTGGGAACAGCACTGTTTCGACATCCCCATCTGCTGGGCGCTGCGATCGGTGTTCGATGCGCTCGACGGCGTCGACAAGCTCACGGACGACCTGGGCGGTCTGGTCAAAGACACCGACAGGCTGGATAGCCTGATGCCGCAACTGATCTCGCTGCTGCCGCCGATCATCGACGCCACGATGACCATGCGCACGATGACGATGACGATGTACAGCACATTCACGGGCCTGCTGGATCAGATGGACGCGTCACAACAGAACGCTTCCGCGATGGGGCAAGCCTTCGACGCGGCCAAAAACGACGACTCCTTCTACCTGCCGCCGGAGGTCTTCGACAACCCCGACTTCAAACGCGGGCTGGCGATGTTCCTCTCCCCCGACGGCAAGGCCGCACGCCTCGTCGTCACCCACGACGGGGATCCCGCAACCCCCGAAGGCATCTCGCACGTCGACGCGATCAAAAAGGCCGCGCGCCACGCCGTCAAGGGAACTCCCTTGGAAGATGCCAAGATCTCGTTGGGCGGCACCGCGGCGACGTACAAGGACATGAGTGACGCGGCCAGATACGACCTGCTGATCGCGGGAATCGCGGCCGCCTGCCTGATCCTCATCATCATGCTGGTCATCACCGGAAGCGTCATCGCGGCTTTGGTCATCATCGGCACGGTGGTGCTGTCGTTGGGCGCCTCGTTCGGGCTGTCGGTGCTCGTGTGGCAAGACATCCTCGGTATTCCGTTGCACTGGTTGGTCATAGCGATGGCCGTGATCATCCTGCTGGCCGTGGGTTCGGACTACAACCTGTTGCTGGTCTCCCGATTCAAAGAGGAAATCGGCGTCGGCATCAAGACCGGGATCATCCGCGCCATGGGGGGAACTGGGGCGGTGGTGACCTCGGCCGGCCTGGTTTTCGCGTTCACCATGTCTTCCTTCGTGTTCAGCGATCTGCAGATCATCGGTCAGTTCGGCACGACGGTCGGCATCGGCCTGCTCTTCGACACGCTGGTCGTGCGGTCATTGATGACACCGTCGATTGCCGCGCTGCTCGGACGGTGGTTCTGGTGGCCCCGACGGGTCGGCTCTACCCGCCGCGCCGGGAGGCCGCGCCCGGCCAGCGCCGTTTCGACTCAGGCCGCTACCGAAAGCGTGCACCCGTGACGTTCCGCCGCGCCAAAAGCCGGACGCTTTCCGAATCGATCCGCATCGCCGCGCCGCCCGACAAAGTGTGGGACCTGATCACCACCGTCGCCGGCATCACGGAGTGGTACGACGCCTGGGACGCCGTCGAGCATGCCGCTGACGATGAACGACTGCGGGTGGGTACGTCGTTTCGGCTGATTCGCCACCGCAGTGGCCGCGACGACATTGCGCTGTGCAAGGTGACCTCGCTGCAACCGCGCGCGCGATTGTGCTGGGTGCAGTATGCCCCCCACCTGCCCACCATGTCGGTCGAGTTCCATCTACTCCCCGCGACCGACGGGGCCGCCGGCACCCTGCTGAGCCACACCAGGAGCTGGCTTGAACCCAGCCACTAAACTTGCGGCGTGGCGAAACCTGGTGATTCCGAACCGGCTGGGCCGGCCGCCCGGCCGGTGCTGGTGGTCGATTTCGGTGCGCAGTATGCGCAGTTGATCGCCCGCCGGGTGCGGGAGGCGCGCGTTTTTTCGGAGGTGATCCCGCACACCGCGTCGGTCGAGGAGATCAAGGCCCGGGACCCCGTGGCGGTCGTGCTCTCCGGCGGTCCGGCCAGCGTCTACGCCGACGGCGCTCCGCAACTCGATCCGGCGCTGTTCGACCTGGGGCTGCCGGTGTTCGGCATCTGCTACGGGTTTCAGGCCATGGCGCAGGCGCTGGGCGGCACCGTCGCCCACACCGGCACCAGCGAGTACGGCCGCACCGAGCTGAAAGTCACAGGCGGCGAACTGCATTCGGGACTGCCCAGTGTTCAGCCGGTCTGGATGAGTCACGGGGACGCCGTCACCGAGGCCCCGGAGGGCTTCGACGTGGTGGCCAGCAGCCCGGGTGCCGCGGTGGCCGCCTTCGAGAACCGCGATCGGCGCCTGGCCGGGGTGCAGTACCACCCGGAGGTGATGCACACCCCGCACGGGCAACAGGTGCTCAGCCGGTTTCTGCACGACTTCGCCGGGCTGGGCGCGGAGTGGACGGCCGCCAATATCGCCGGTGCCCTGGTCGAGCAGGTGCGCGCTCAGATCGGCGACGGCCACGCTATCTGTGGCCTGTCCGGCGGGGTGGATTCCGCGGTGGCCGCGGCGCTGGTGCAGCGCGCCATCGGCGACCGGTTGACCTGTGTCTTCGTCGACCACGGCCTGTTGCGCGCCGGCGAGCGCGCACAGGTGCAGCGCGATTTCGTGGCCGCCACGGGCGCCAATCTGGTCACCGTCGATGCGGCGGAGACCTTTCTTCAGGCGCTGTCGGGTGTGCGGAATCCCGAAGGCAAACGCAAGATCATCGGGCGGCAGTTCATCCGGGCCTTCGAGGGCGCGGTGCGGGATGTGTTGGGCGACAGTGATTCTGGCAAAAGCATAGAGTTTTTGGTGCAGGGCACGCTATATCCGGACGTGGTGGAGTCCGGCGGGGGTACTGGCGCGGCGAACATCAAGAGCCACCACAATGTCGGCGGCCTGCCCGACGACCTGGAATTCAAACTCGTCGAGCCGTTGCGACTGCTGTTCAAAGACGAGGTGCGCGCGGTCGGGCGGGAGTTGGGCCTGCCGGAGGAAATCGTTGCGCGCCAGCCCTTTCCGGGTCCGGGACTGGGCATCCGGATCGTCGGCGAGGTCACCGCGAAGCGGCTGGACACGCTGCGGCGGGCCGACGCGATCGCACGCGAGGAACTCACCGCGGCGGGCCTGGACAACCAGATCTGGCAGTGTCCGGTGGTGCTGCTGGCCGACATCCGCTCGGTCGGCGTTCAGGGCGACAACCGCACCTATGGGCATCCGATCGTGCTGCGGCCGGTGTCCAGCGAGGACGCCATGACCGCCGACTGGACCCGGGTGCCCTACGAGGTGCTGGAGCGCATCTCGACCCGCATCACCAACGAGGTGCCCGAGGTCAACCGCGTGGTGCTGGACATCACCAGCAAGCCGCCCGGCACCATCGAGTGGGAATAGCTAGTCGACGAATTCGCGCCTCCCGTAGGAAATCGCGGCGGCTTCCCAGCTGCCGCCGGCCTCGGCAACGAGTCGGCGGGCGACGTCGAGATCTCCGGTGCCGGCGACCAGGATCAGGGTGCGGTCGGTGGTGGTGACGGATCCACCCCGCAGCCGGTTGCGGGCGGCCGGGTCGGCCGCGAAGGCATCTCGGAAGCGATTGATGTCGACATCCGGCGCGACGATGATGATCGCGTCCTCCTCCGGCGCATGCTGGGGCAGGTAGTCGAATGTCAGCACCGTTTCCTGGTTGAACTGTCGGCGCAGCGCGTCGGCGGCGGTGTGCGACGAACCGTCGGCGCCGCACAGATGAAATTCACGCGAGCGCTCATAGACGCTTCGCTGCAGCGCATCCGACCAGTACACCCCGTCGAGCGGGATCGATCCCGTCACCGACGCGCCGTTTTGTGCGATCGTCACGTCGGCCTGCATCTCGAACAGGGGATCGGTGTTGTCGGTGGCGAACAGCTCTGCGGGATGGCAGTCCGGAATGTCGCCTCGGGCCGGTGCGGTGGGCGCGAAAACGCCGCCAAAAAGCACCATCAGCCACACCAGCACCGAACGCATAAAGCAGCCTCTCACGTCGCTTGACGGTTGTCGGAGGGCGGGTGTTTACTCGGAAATGACTCGAACATGCGTTCGAAGTCATCGTCCGAGAGTGGTCGCGGGAGGCTGGTCATGACTACGGCTTTCGCCTCCGATTACCGCGCTGAACAGCTCGAATCCCTGCGCCGACGGATGGCCGAGATGTCCGGGGCGGCCGCCACCGGCGCCGATGACCTGCTGCCGGAATCGGAATCCCTGCTGGCGCTCCCGCAGTGGCTTGCGGAGTCGCTGCCGGTGCCGTTGTCGCGGGGATCCGTGGCGGTGCTGTCGGGAGCCCGGTCGCTGTTGTTGAGCGTGGTGGCCGCGGTCACGGCGGCCGGGGGCAACGTTGCCATCGTCGGCCAGTCGGACATCGGACTGCTGGCCGCCGTGGAGATGGGCGCGGATCTGAGTCGGCTGGCGGTGATACCGGATCCCGGAACCGATCCGGTGGAGGTGGCCGCGGTGCTCATCGACGGGATGGATTTGGTGGTACTCGGTCTGGGAGGGCGTCGGGTGCCGCAGACCCGGGCGCGGGCGGTGGTGGCGCGGGCTCGCAACAAGGGGTGCACCCTGCTGGTCACCGACGGTGACTGGGAAGGGGCGCCGACGCGGCTTCAGGCCCGGGTCTGCGGCTATGAGATCGCTCCGGGTTGTCGGGGGGTGCCCGCCCCGGGATTCGGGCGAATCGGCAAGGTACGGCTGCAGATCGGCGGGGTGTGCGTGGGCAGACGGGTGATCGGCCGGGCGCGAACTGGGTGAATTCGGGTGTCTTCTTCCGATGCCGGTTCCCGGGTGCTGGCGATTTGGTGCATGGACTGGCCCGCGGTCGCGGTGGCGGCGGCAGCGGACCTGCCCGCGACGGCCCCGATCGCGGTGACGTTGGCCAACCGGGTGATCGCCTGCTCGTCGGCCGCGCGTGCGGCGGGAGTGCGGCGCGGGCTGCGACGACGCGAGGCGGCGGCGCGGTGTCCGCAACTGCATGTCGCGACCGCCGACGCCGACCGCGATGCCCGATTCTTCGAAGGGGTGATCGCGGCGGTGGACGATCAGGTGCCCCGTGCCGAGGTGCTGCGGCCCGGGCTCTTGGTGCTGCCGACGCGCGGGGCGGCCCGCTATTTCGGGTCCGAGGAGCAGGCCGCCGAACGGCTGATCGACGCGGTGGCCGCGGCCGGCGCCGAGTGTCAGGTCGGGATCGCCGACCAGTTGTCCACCGCGGTCTTCGCCGCGCGCGCGGGCCGGGTCGTGGAGCCCGGAGGGGACGCGAGGTTTCTGTCGGTGCTGTCGATCCGGCAGCTGGCCACCGAGCCGAGCCTGTCCGGTCCGGGGCGAGAAGAACTGACGGATCTGTTGTGGCGGATGGGGATTCGCACTATCGGGCAGTTCGCCGCACTGTCCCGTACCGACGTGGCCTCCAGGTTCGACGCCGACGGGGTGACCGCGCACCGGTTCGCCCGCGGCGAACCTGAGCGGGGACCGTCCGGGCGGGAGCCGCCGCCGGAACTCGAGGCCGTGCTGGACTGCGACCCGCCGATCGACCGGGTCGATGCCGCGGCATTCGCCGGGCGCTCGCTGGCCGGCGCGCTGCATCAGACGCTGATGGCCGCCGGAGTGGGCTGCACCCGGCTGGCCATTCATGCCGTCACCGCCAACGGCGAAGAATTGCAACGGGTCTGGCGGTGCGCCGAGCCGTTGACCGAGGACGCCACCGCCGACCGGGTGCGTTGGCAACTGGACGGGTGGTTGAGCAACCGGACCTCGCGCAACCCCCGCCCGACGGCGGCGGTGACGCTGTTGCGGCTGCAGGCGGTGGAGGTGGTGTCCGCCGAGGCGTTGCAGCTGCCGTTGTGGGGCGGTCTCGGTGAGGAGGACAGGCTGCGGGCCCGTCGGGCGCTGGTGCGGGTGCAGGGCCTGCTCGGCCCGGAGGCGGTGCGGGTGCCGGTGCTGTCCGGCGGTCGCGGGCCCGCCGAACGCATCACGCTGATCCCGCTGGGCGACGAACCGGTACCGCGGGCCGACCCGGGTCCGCCGTGGCCCGGGCAACTACCGGAGCCGTCGCCTGCCGTGTTGCTTGACGATCCGGTGGAACTGCTTGACGCCCACGGGAATCCGATACGGGTGACCGGCCGGGGGATGTTCTCGGCCGAACCCGTGCGACTGACCGTGCACGGTCGAGACGAGCCGCTGTGCTGGTGGGCCGGGCCCTGGCCGGTCGACGAGCGGTGGTGGGATCCCGACGTCGGGAAGGGGCGCGCCGCCCGCGCGCAGGTCTTGCTGGAGGGCGAGCGAGCGTTTCTGCTGTGCTACCGCCAGCGGCGCTGGTATCTCGAGGGAAGCTACGAGTAGGGGGCGAGCCGGCGCGCGAACGGACCCACCCGTTCGATGAGCCGGTCGAAGAACACCGCGGGATCCACCTGAACACCGATCAGCGCGTTGGCTTTTCGGTTTCCCGACCAATCGGCGGTCGTCACCCCCCGGGCCGGGGTGTCCGCCAGCTCGATGTCGACCGTCGCCGCCCGGGTCGACACCGGCTGGGGGTCGAGCGCCACCGCGGCGGCCAACGGATCGTGCATGTACGCGACATAGCCATGCCCGCGATCCTCGTGAGATTCGAAGTAGAACCGCATCGCGTCCTCGATCACCCGGATCAAGGGGGACGGGCCCGAGGCATCCCCCTCAGAGGCCAGCCTGGCCAAGATCTCCGGTGTCATGGCGACGCGTCGGGTGAGGTCCAAAC
>Ga0306918_10001726_pt1 | contig 10934 bp, 11 predicted proteins | sample tim00Cox0000000H_FD_203315 | JGI IMG/M metagenome (GOLD analysis project Ga0306918, IMG submission 203315) | Lab enrichment of tropical soil microbial communities from Luquillo Experimental Forest, Puerto Rico - timezero.00C.oxic.00.000.00H (v2)... | ecosystem: Environmental > Terrestrial >... | reverse complement strand
CGGAGGCAAACCCAGGATGCAGGCCATCATCGCCGTTGCCCGAAAGCTCCTCACCATCCTAAACGCCATCCTAAGAGATCGTCGGCCATGGCAACCCGCTTGACAAACAAGACAGTCGCTCTCCCCGTTAAGAACGGGGAGAGGGAGTGCACGAGCCGTGGGTCCCACCAGATGCTGGCGCGGTGTTTCACTCCCTCTCCCCCGCGCTTGCGGGGAGAGGGTGGGGTGAGGGGCTCCTTTGGCGGCGCGGCGCAAAGCGCGTAGAGTTGCGTGCCTGCCGCAGCCGGTTTCTGCGTGAGAGCATCAGGGAGAGATTGTAGAATCGGTCGTCTGACGCAGTAAGAATATAGAGAAAGACGAAGCCATGCCGAAAGCATACTGGGTGACCTGCTATCGCTCGATCACCGACCCCGACAAGCTTGCCGCATACGCGAAGCTCGCGCCGGAGGCGATCGCTCCGTTCGGCGGGCGCTATCTCGCGCGCGGCACCGCCGCTGTGGTCTACGAGGCGGGCCTGCGCGAGCGCATCGTCATTTCCGAATTTCCGGGCGTCAAGCAGGCCGTCGCCGCCCATGACAGCGCAGCCTATCGGGAGGCGTTGCGCGCGCTCGGCAACGGCGCCGTGCGCGACCTGCGCATTGTCGAGGGGCTGGAGTAGCCCCGCCGCAATCGCGTCCTGCAATGTCCTGGCAACCGGCAGCGCTTCTCCTCCTCGGCGGCTCCACGGCATTGATGTTCCTGGGCGTGCCGGTCGCGATTGCGTTTCTGGCGACCAACATCGTCGGCGCCGTCCTGTTTCTCGGCGGCGAGGCAGGGCTTGCGCAGATGGCGCGCAACAGCGTCGCCTCGGTAATGAACTTCTCGCTCACGCCGATCCCGTTCTTCGTGCTGATGGGCGAGGTGCTGTTCCACACCGGCATCGCGCTCAAGGTCATCGACGGCGTCGAGCGGCTGATCCGGCAGGTGCCGGGCCGGCTCGCGGTGGTCGCGGTGGTCGCCGGCACCGTGTTCTCGGCGATCTCCGGCTCGACCATCGCCACCACCGCCATGCTCGGCTCGCTCATGCTGCCGATCATGCTGGCGCGCGGCTATCATCCCACCATCGCGACAGGCCCGATCATGGCGATCGGCGCGGTCGACATGCTGATCCCGCCCTCGGCGCTCACCGTGCTGCTCGGCAGCCTCTCCGGCATCTCGATCTCGAAGCTCTTGATCGGCGGCGTGGTGCCGGGCCTCATGCTCAGCGTCGCCTTCGTCGCCTACATCATCACCCGCGTGCGCATCAGCCCCAAGATCGCGCCCGCCGCCCCGATCGTGCAGAAGGCCGGCTGGGCGCGCTACGAGCTCCTCATCCTCTACGTCATCCCGCTGATCGGCATCTTCGCGGTGGTGGTGGGGGCGATGTCGGGCGGGCTTGCCACGCCGACCGAGGCGGCAGCGCTGGGCGCGGCCGCCACTATCGCAATGGCGGCGCTCTACCGGGCGCTGAGCCTGCGCGCATTGCGCGCAGCGCTCGAGGGCACGGTCGCGGTTTCCGGGATGATCCTGTTCATCATCCTGGGCGCTACCGTGTTCTCGCAAATTCTCAGCTTCTCCGGCGTGACTGACGGCGTCGTCTCCGCGGTCACCGGGCGCGGGCTTTCGCCGTTCTTCATCCTGCTCGCAATGATGGCGCTACTCATCTTCCTTGGCATCTTCGTCGACCAGGTCAGCATGATGATGATCACCCTGCCGGTGTTCATGCCGATCGTGCGGCTCCTTGGCATCGACCTGATCTGGTTCGGGGTGCTCTACCTGATCTGCATGCAGCTTGGGCTCCTGCTGCCGCCGCACGGCCTCCTACTCATGACCATGAAGGGAGTGGCGCCGCCGCAGGTGACCATGAACCATATCTTTCTGGCAGTCGTTCCCTATATCGTGATGAGCCTGCTGCTGCTTGCCCTGATCATCGCCGTGCCGGTGATTGCCACATGGCTGCCGGGCCGGCTGGGCTGAGGCGGCGACATTCGGAGACCAACGCAATGAGCGACGATGCGCGCGACGATCTCAAGTTCCAGCTGCGGCTGACCTTGAACGAGGGCTATGCGCAGACAGCGCGCCGCAATCCGCGCGATCCCTCGCTCGCCGCGCTCACCGGCATGCTGGGCCGGCACCATGCCGCGCTCAAATGCCAGTTCGACGCGTTCGCGGATTATGTGGGCGAGGCCGAGCGCAACGGCGTCGAAGGCTACCACCTCTACGAATGGACCAAGAAAACCATCGAGGATCCCGCCAAGCAGCAAAAATACCTGCGCTCGTTTACCATCTATGTCGCGGGCGAGGAGGTCTACGCGAAGGCTGCCGCCGATGCGCTGGAGGCCGAGCTCAGGCCTCTCGTGGGAGGTCCCATTGTCGCGAAGATGTTTCGATATGACACCGATCCCGCGCACAACCCGCAGCCGCCGCCGCGCAGGTCGTAGCCCGGATTGAGCGACAGCGAAATCCGGGGAACGCCGCGGCCGCGGGCGGCGGTAATACCGCACAGGCGCGGGGAATTTGCGGCGTGATAAGACTGCCGCAGCCTTCGGGACCCCCTGTGTTGAAGCCCCTAAGCTGAGGGATCTTGAAGGTCAGGCGCCGGCTGTCCGGGTCTCCCACTGCGCACCCGGCGCCGGCGCCGCCTGCATTTGAATAGGGCGATCGGACCTGGAACTCGCCTACTGGACGGCTATTGCACGCTGCTCGAACATCTCGCGCTGGTGGGCCGACTGGTCCATGTAGAAGCGCACGACGAAAACGCGCACCGCCGATGACAGATTGGCGAACTGCCGGCCGGCGTCGATGCTCGTGACCAGCTGCGAGAGAGTCTCGCCGCGCGCATGCGCGATATCTCTGAGCGCATTCCAGAACACGTCCTCGAGGCTCACGCTCGTCTTGTGACCGTCGATGACGATCGAGCGTTTGACGATCAAAGATTTCATGGCGCGTCTCCCCGCACGGAGCGAATTCGCCGGCAATATGGGCACTCTGAAATGAACGGATTCTAAAATAGAAGCTCGAATCTGCGAACATCATCTTACCGCAAATGGTATTGGGCGACAATGAAGATTGCGCAGGCGCAGCCCGGCCCCTGCAGTTTCAGCTGATTTTGGTAATTGAGCACCGGCTTGGCGATGCCGTCCCGTGATATGATACCGCAGCCCCTGAGCCTCGAGTGCTGTAATTCCATGCGTCTCAGGGGCAGGTGTCGGCCTTGGGTTTCCGGACAACCATCCCGAGGCCGACGCCACATCCCGGGATGCATGCGGTGGAAGAAGCGCACCGCGTGGGCGCACGCACGTCGTAATGGGCCGTCGTAGCCCGGATTGAGCGGAACGCGAAATCCGGGGAAACGCGCCCGCGGCACCCGCGTCATTCCGAGACTCAATGCCGGACCGCCACCGGCGTGTCGGTCGTCACATCGAAGGTGAGCAGCCGGTCAAACAGCGCCGCCTTGCGATAATAGTCCCGCCTCGCGATCAGCTTGCCCGGGATTTCCTCGTCGCGGTGCTCGAGCAGCCCGAACCACAGCAGCGGCTCCAGGATGCGCGCTTCCATCGCGTAACGCGTCCTGTCCCACATTCCCGAAAACATTGCCGGCTCGGGGATGGTAGCGAGCCTCGTTAGCTGCTCGCTGGTCTGCCAGCCATTGGCGCAGACCGAGAGCGACCAAAGCACGATGCCCGCTTCCGCCTGCGGCCAGGACCCGAGCAGCTGCAGACCAAAATAGCCCAGGTCCATGCGCCAGAAGGCAAGATGAAACAGGATCGCCAGCAGGCTCCGCTGCGGTGCGCCGCTGAGCATCGATCTGCCCAGGCGTGTCGTTACGAGCTTCCCGCGCCGTGCGCGCACCAGGGCGGCTGCCTGCGCGAGCTGGCGGACGACGTGCAGCGGCAGGAAGTCCGCCTCGTTGATCACCTTGTTGAACTGGAACGCCTCGGCCTGATCGTAGTCCGGCCATTCAATGAGCCCGCGCATCTCGGCAACCGCCGCTCTCGTCAGGTTGCCGGTTGCGGTCAGCGCAAGTCCTTCGCGTTCAATCGCGTGTCGCAGCAGGATCAGGGTGTTGCGCGCCATCGGCGAGGCCGCGACCTCGTCGCTGTCGAGGTCGTTGGCGATCCGGATGGCGCGCTGCACGGCGGAGGGCTCCTGCCGCAGCGCGCGCAAGCTCTCCAATGTCAGCAGCGTCCATGCCGGCTCGATCCCGCCGAGCCACTGGCGCACCAGCGGGTCACGCAGGAAATCCTCAGCCACCATGGCTCGGCTCGCCCCGTGCTTGTCATCGTCCGCGAAGCGGGCGTGACGGATTGCGAGAGGTGTAGCCCGGATTGAGCGGAACGCGAAATCGGGGGCGGGGCGGCCGGCGGCGCGGCGTCCCGGATTTCCAGCCTTTGGGTCGCCTTTGGTTATCCAAAGGGATCGACCCAAATCGAATCAGCCGGATCATGTGTCTCGAAATCCCTACGGTGGGGCTGGCGCCAGCGAGATTGTGCGAACTCCTGACCCCTTACATTCGTAGTCTACGGCAGTCATTGATTTTACTAAGTCCTGTTTGTAATTCGAACCGCTAAACCCAGCTCTCATTGCTGTACAATAGTTTGCGGAGACGACCTTACCAGGAGGAGATCATCGGCACGCGCACTCGCATCGCCGGGGTTCTCGTAAGCGGGCATCGTCGATTGCCATAATCCGGCGCTTGCACGAACTCCTCCGCACCTCGGCGGGCTGCTGATTCGCCAGAACCGAAGAAGTGCAGCTTGATCGCTCCCCGCCGCAGATAGCGTATCTTCGCTGGGACAACTATTGTTTTGCCCCCTTCTCCTGCGCGTTCTCCATCGCAAAATATTCATCGATTGCGGCGTCATATTCCGCCCTATCTTCGGGTAACATGTTTTTGTATCCGGTTTCATTTACTATGAAACCGGTCTTCTGATATGCGTACACAATATGTGCTGGCGTGCCCGCCGCCAACATCGCTTTCAGTGTTGCGTCTTGAAGTTGGTTTGGTGTCAGAGACACCGGCCTGCTGGCGTCCGGGTCGAAGAAGACGGGATCGCCAGGACCGGCTCGCGTCCAAACTTCTTAATGAAGCTTCTCTTCTGATCACGAAGTATCTTTTTCATTTCCTTCGTTATTTTTATTTTGCGCACCATAGGGGACCGTCCAGGATATTTGCGATAACAGGCGGAACCAGATCATACGCTGCCGTTGAGAAGGCATGCGTTGCATTGTACCAAGCCCGAAGCCATTTCGGCGACCTAAGCTTTGCCCTGTTCGTAACGCCATAGTAGGCCATTCGCCGGGGTGAATGAGCGCAAGCCGCTTGCCGGTCGTAATATCGGCAAAGTCGATCCGGCTCGCATCCGAATCTTCGCGTTTGATGCTCAAGCGTCATGCTCCGTGGCAATCCACGATATCGACGTTCCACGCTACGCCTTCCCGCCATTCAAAGCATATCGGCCAATAATCGTTGATGCTCAGGCTATTGCTGGCCGCGACGATCCCCGAGCGAAGCTTCGAGACGATTGCCCGGCCGATGCGCGGGTCGTCGCGCTGTTTCGCCGCGTCGACGGCGAGAAGCTTGCTTCCGCCCGGCTCTTAATCTGGTTCGGCAAAACTCTGACCAAGTAGCCGCCCAGCACCGCTGCCGTGCGTCCGGTACGCCTGTCGATCTGCCAGGAATCAATGAGGGTACTACCGCCGCATGAACGGCTGATTTGCAAGGTGTGCTGGCGCGCCCGAAGAGATTCGAGCTCCTGACGCCCCGATTCGCAGTCTGCGTCAAATCATAGATTTTATTGGGTCCTGTTCGGAATCGTCGGCTGGGGCTTTGACAGCGCAGCACTATTTCTGGCGTGGTTGTCAGAATAGGTCGCGCCTCGTCTACTTGACACGTCACGCCAGCGGACGCGGTCACTCGTGATTCAAGCCTCCACGTACTCCGCAATGCTGGTGGGCTCAGGCACTGGCAAGCCGTCTTTCTTCAATCCCTCGATGTGAAACCGGATTGCATTCCGGATTTCTTGCTCAACAGCCTTGACACTGTCCCCGGTAGCGACACAGCCCGGAAGGTCCGGTACGTAGGCCGAATAGTTGCCGTCCGCTTTTTCGATGACAATGGCATAGCGCATCAGCGCTGCTCCCTTGGACCTGATTGTTTCAAAATACTGTTCCACGTCCCGGGCGCAAGGTTGTCCGAAGGCTTACCCGCAATGGTCACTCTGCCCGGTTTACTCCAATGCTTGTATTGGCGATGGCTGCCGCGTGTCGCAACAAGAAACCAGCCGTCCTGTTCGACGAGGCGGATGGCATCGCGAACGTTCGACTGCCCGTGAATCATTCAACTCGAGCCCGCGCATGACAATGCAGGAGCAGTTCAAGTTGAGCGGGAGTCGCGATAATCTGACGAATTCTACGCGGCAGAGCTCCATTGCGCCTTTTGTGCACTACCGCAACATTTCTTGGACTTCCTGCCCGAGCCGCAGGGGCATGGTTTGTTGCGGCCGGTCTTGTGCGGGGCAAATAGGGCTCCGGACCAGCGTTGCGACACACCTGTAGAGGAACCGTGCAATGGCAACACGCGTCAAATTCAGCGACCTTGAGCTCGCGTTCGAGTTCGCCAGCTTCGAGGGCGTCACCATGGGGCACCTTGCCTATGTGCGCATGGACACCGGCGAAATCCTGTACGGTTCCCATGAGTTGAACGGGGAGGAGCTGCCGGACGATGTGGACGACGAGGAGAAATATCTCGCGATTCCAAGCAAGCGGGATCTCGGACTTGGCAGATCGCTGGTGTTCGACTTCGTGGAGCAGTTCCTTCCCGACGATCTGGACCAGGTCCGTCGTTATTTCAGCCGCCGAGGCGCTTATGGGAACTTCAAGGACCTCCTTGCGCAAAGGGGCGCGATCGAGCAATGGCACAAATTCGAGAACGAAGCCGCGCAACGCGCGCTGCGGGAATGGTGCAGCGAGAATTCGATCGAGCCGATCTAGGACGGCGCGGGCGCTATAAGCCCGGTTGCGGAATGCAGCCGCCGAAGGCCAGGGTCAATCGCGACGAGCTACGCCGCGCTCACCAGCAAATCCGTGAGTTCCGCCGGTTGATCGACCATCGCGTCATGCCCGCAGGGCAGCTCGTGCACCCGCCACTCTGCGGCCTTCGTAAGCCGGGTCTGGTAGCCATCGAACGGCACGCTCGGGTAACCCTTGGCGCGGATGTAGGTCTTCTTGGCAATTCGCTCGCGCGCGCCCGTCACCACCGCCTTATCCGTCAGGCTGGCGATCGGGTGGGGCGTGCACATCGCGTCCACCCAGGGGCGATCTTTCTCATTGACCCTGAACACCGCGGCGGAAACAGGTTTGATGGCCCCCTCGCCTGCCGCCACCATCTTGGCGATGGCGTCGCGCGTGGGCTGCGATGCGGTGTCCGCGACACTCTGGCCGCTCTCCGGCACGAACGCCTCTAGAAACACCATGGATGCAATGGCGCCTTGCGCCTGCTCGGCGACGCCGGTGATGATGAACCCGCCATAGGAGTGGCCAACAAGCACGATGTCCGTGAGCCCCTCCCATTTGATCACGTTGACGATATCGGTGATGTGGGTCGCGAGCCCGATCTTGGAGTCGAGCAGATGCGAGCGCTCCCCCAGTCCGGTCATGGTCGGCGTGAAGACCTTGTGGCCTTTCGCCGTGAGCCGGTCGGCCACCCGCCGCCAGCACCAGCCGCCGTGCCACGCGCCATGAACCAGCACGAAAGTCTTTGCATTGGCCTGCGCCGCGACCGGGCTCACACGACCTCCCAGTGCCGCCGCACCCATCAACGCCGTACCGCCCAGAAAGGTCCGACGCGTCTGTCTTCTTGTTGTCATATGGTTCCTCCTGTCATCCGTTGTCAAAGAGTTTGAGCGCCGTCGTCGCGTGGCAAATGGCAGGATATCGTACCTCTCGCCGTGTCGGTTTGAATGATGTTGACGCTCGGGCTGCTGTGCCAAGGTTACTCGCGCGGAATGCCTGCGGAACGAAGAATCTCATGCCAGCGCTTGGCTTCCGCCTCGATATAGGCGGCGGCCTCGGCCGCAGTGCTGCCGACCGGCACGTTGCCCAGAGTTTCGAGCTTGTCGCGCACCTCGGGTGACTTGACCCCCTGCGCGATAGCCTCGCTGAGCTTGTCGACAATGTCCTTGGGCGTGCCTTGCGGTGCGAGCACCGCGTATCACGTTTCCATCGAATAACCCGGGAGGCCCGCCTCTGCGATCGTGGGCGTGTTTGGCCACGCCGGGGAACGCGTGGCGGAAGTAACGCCGAGTGCCAGCACCCTGGCCTGCGCTACATGCTCTTTGGCAATCAATGGGCTCAGGAAGACGACCGGCACGCGTCCGGTCAGCATGTCCGGAATCAGGTCGTTGGTGCCGATGTAGGGGATCTGCTGGGCCGCCTGCTTGAACAGCTCGGCCGCCAGATGGAGCGAAGTGCCCTTGGCGCCCGAACCGTAATCGATCTTGCCGGGTCGCGCCTTCGCCAGGGCGATCAATTCCTGGACCGACTGCACGCCAAGTGAGGGATGCACGACGAGCACCAGCGGTCCTTTGGTCACGATGGAGACCGGCGCAAGCTGCTCGAACGAGTAGCCCACATTGATAAACAGGGATGGATTCACCGCATAGGGCATGCCGGGCAGCACGATCGTATAGCCGTCCGGCGCTGAGCGTGCGGCCGCGATGACGCCGAGAGTGGCATTGCCGCCCCCGCGATTCTCCACGATCACCCGTTGACCCAAATCTCCATCGAGCCTGTTGGCGAGCAGCCGGGCGATGACATCGTTCGGGCCGCCGGGCGGATAAGGAACGATCAGGTGGATTGGACGGTCCGGAAATGCGACTGCCGGCCGAGATCCGAGTTCGGGAGCTATCGTGCCGGCAATGCAGAGCGCAGATGCGATCAGGAGCCTCGACCACGTGCCATAGATGCGAACGCCCGGGGGGCGGATGTTGGTGCAGTCAGAGCACCTGGCGATCGAATGAAAGTGCTTCGCGTGCGCCATCGGAGGATCAGTGCATCGTGACCCGCCGGCCTTGCGCAGCAGCTCCGCGCGGCTCTGCTTCCATGTGCCGGCTCGGCAGGGCACGCTGGAGCTGGTCCAACAATGCGCGGGCCGTCCGCAGATCCGGCAGGTCGAGCCCCTCGGTGAACCAAGCAAATACGGCCGCGAGCGCCGCCAAGGCTTCCGCGTGCCTGCCCTCTTCGCACCACAGACGGCTCAGGCTCGTCGTGGCGCGCAGCTCCCACATTTTCGCGTTCTGCTCCTGCGCGAGGGCGATCGCCCTTTGCAAATGCGTTTGCGCTTCGGCGGGCGCCGATGGGCGGTGATGGACGACCCACTCGCCCATCAGCCGATGCAACTCGGGTGCGAACCACTGCTCGCCGGTTTCCTGGGCGATCGCGAGCGCCGTCTCGAGCTCGTCCCTGGCTTCGCCGGGTCGCGCCGCACATTCGCAGATCCGGGCGAGCATCCCACGATAATAGGTTTGATTCCAGGTCGATCCGATCGCGAGCATGGCCTCGAGCCCTTTGCGCGCGAGTGCAAGCCCGCCGTCCGCTTCACCGCTCTCGGCGAGCAGCAGCCCGCGATTGATTTGCCCCAGTGCCAGCCAAAGCGGAAATTTCGGATCGGCAAGCGCCAACAATTCCTCCAGGGGCGCCAGAGAGGCCGCGAGATCGCCGCGCAGCAGATGGAAGGAAGCGCTCCAGTTCAGCGCGTGCACCATGATGTAAGGATGCTCGAGCGTTCTGCTCCAGCGCATCATATCGGTCATGCGGGAGAGCGCCTGATCGCAATGACCGCAGATGAACTGCCCAAACGCCCGATAGCGCAGCGCCGCGGCTCGTGGATCGAAGCCCGCGACCGCCGCAATCGTTTGATGCTTCTCCGGCACGTAAAGCTCGAGCACCTGATTGAAATGCGCCGCCGCCGACGCAAAGGCGCCCAGCTGATGCATGCAAACGCCCATCGCGCGATGGCCGACCACGCGGCCGGCCGGATCACCTTGCTCGTCCGCCAGGCGCAGCAGACTTTCCGCGATTTTGCGTCCAGCGGCATATTCACTGCGTTGCAGATGAAAACTGAATTGGCCGCCGAGAATCGGAATCAGCGCCTCGGCTTCGCCAAGCCGCTCGCCTAGCGCGCGGGCCCGCGCATAGACCTCCCCGACTTCTGAAGCCCCATGGCCCTGCGAGGCGAGCAGCGCGGCGCCCAGAGCGGTTTGCAGTTCGAGCTCCTCCCGCCACCGCTCCGCGTTGGCGGGAAGCGTCGCAACGATCTCCAATCCCTTGCGCAACTGCGCCGCCGCCTCGACCATCGACGCCTTGGCGACGGACTTGCGCCCGGCCCTGCCCCAATACGTGATCGCCTTCGCGATCAAGCCCCCCTCAGTACAATGGTGCGCGACAATTGCGGGCAGCCTCTCGGCAACGTCCGGCATTTGCTGCTCCAGGACCGTCGCGATGCGGGCGTGCAGCTGCCGGCACTTGTGGCGAGGCAACATCGAATAGGCGGCGTCTCGCACGAGGCCGTGCTTGAACAGGTATACGGCGTCTGGCGGTGCGCCCCGGCTGAATGCAAGACCGGAGCCGACCAACGCTTCAAGCGCTCTGGCGATCTCGGTTTCCGGCCGGCCGGCGACATCAGCGACCAGCTCATAGGAGAACTCCCGCCCGATTGCAGCGCCAATTTGCGCCATCTCCTTAGCACCCGGATCAAGCCGGTCGAGCCGCGCCATCACTGACGCGTGCAATGTTGCCGGAACTGAGAGAGCTGACCGCCGCGCGTCAGGCTTCGGTTCTGCCCCATCACGATTCGCCTCGAGAACTGCCTTGGCCAATTCCTCCAGGAACAGCGGAATCCCGTCTGTCCGGTCGAC
>Ga0306918_10001715_pt1 | contig 10957 bp, 9 predicted proteins | sample tim00Cox0000000H_FD_203315 | JGI IMG/M metagenome (GOLD analysis project Ga0306918, IMG submission 203315) | Lab enrichment of tropical soil microbial communities from Luquillo Experimental Forest, Puerto Rico - timezero.00C.oxic.00.000.00H (v2)... | ecosystem: Environmental > Terrestrial > Soil... | reverse complement strand
AAATCTCCGGTATTCCGTTGCTGTTTCCATGCCGCAATAACCGGCCGCTCAAGCGCGTCGTTCCGAACGCATGGAGGTCATGCAGGATGGAACCCGCGGATGACCGCAGGGCGGGCTCAGGGCTCCCCGCCTATTTGCCGAGGATCTTAAGAGCGCCGTCGCAGAGCTTCTCGGGATCGCGCTCGCCGTCCTTGGCACGCCGGATGATTGCCTTGGCGACCGCGCTCGTCAGCGGGTCACGGCGATCAACCAGTCCAAGCCGGGTCAGTGCGGCCTCGAATGCCGCGGTCAAGTTGGCAACGTCTTCTGGACCAAACGCGTGGTCGTTTTCGAGGATCGCCCGGATAGGCACGTCCAGCCCTACAATCACACGCCGCACGTGAAAGGTAGCACATTTTACATCGGCAGTGTGTGCGATGGACGACGAATTAGATGCGGCAAATCAAATTGGGACAGACGGCGGGAATTACGGACAGTATCGTCCTGGGCAATAAAGCAAAAACCCCGCCGAGTGGCCGGGGCGGGGTCCTGAGACCCGCAGCCACTCCGGGCGAGGAGACGCGGCCGAGGGTCCGGCCATCCCAATTCGCTCGCGCGGGCAAAGTTCCGTCCGCACTGGCGTATTTATTTAACGGGAGGAGGCCGGAAACACTTTATCGAGGTTATGGCGGACCACGGCGTAGCATTCACAGGAAATGTCTTCGAGCGCCGCGCGATCGACGATGTGGATGAGACCGCGGCGGTAACGGATGAGTCCTGCGCTCTGCAGCAGGCGGGCCGCGATCGTCACCGTCGTGCGGCGCACGCCGAGCATCTGCCCGAGAAACTCCTGCGTCAGCGGGATTGCATCGCCCTCGACGCAGTCGTGCGTTTGCAGCAACCAGCGGCAAAGCCTGGCCTCCAGTGCATGGAGCGCATTGCACGCGACCGACTGTTGGACTTGCGCGAGCAACAGATCGTTGTAGCGCACGACGAGGTCGCGAATGGCCTGGCATTCGTTCGCGGCCGCATGAAATTGGGCAGCCGAGAGCCACGCGGCCGCGCCCGGTAACTGAACGATCGCCCTGCCGAAGGTCCATCGTGCGCCCAGGCCGGCGCTCGCGCCGATGACGCCTCCGCGCCCGATGGTCGCGGTTTCGACGGTGGCGCCGCTCTGCATGACCGCCACCAGCGAGACCATGCCGGTGTGCGGGAAATAGACGTGCTCGATTTCTTCCCCCACGTCGTGCAGCATGATGCCGCGCTCGAGCGGGATCGTGCGCAGATGCGGCGCCAGCAGGGAAAAGTCGCGCGGCGGCAACGCCGCCAGGAATCGGTTGGATTTGCCGTGCCCGAGCTGGCGGGCAACAGGGGTCGTGCCGTACGGCATCGATGGCGTTCCTGCTCTAAGACGGCGACGCGCGCCAATCAAAATCAGGTGAAAATTGCCTTCGCCGATACCGCCCTGCGTTCACTGTATCGATCAGATGTTCAATCAGCGTATCGATCCGATGTTCAATTGATCTTTGTTCAATAAGTTCCGATGCAGAGCTGCGGCGTCATCCAATGAGACTCTATCACCCGTCCAGTGCGACAACCAGATGCGGGGGGAGAGAATGCCGGGGCGGCTTGTTTGCGATGCGGTGGGCGTCAATGTCGTCCGCTGGCGGCGGCCGTCGTGCCCGGCCGGATGGGCATCAACTCGGGCTGTTCGGCGCGAGGCTCGCCGGTAGCCGGCGCCACGATCTCGAGCGCAGGATGGCCCATGGGCATACGCAGGAATTCGCCCTCTTCGTCCGCGACCTGCAAGAACCAGCTCGCCCAGCGACGCGGATTGCCGGCGACCTCGGGATTGGACAGGTCGCGGATCACCGCCAACGCCTCTGCGCAGGCGGCGGAGCGGTTCGGCAATTCGACGCCTTCGTCGTCCCGTACGGTGCGATCGCCGAAGCTGAGATGGAAGTAGTACAGCGGCATTGACCCTTCTCCGTTTTAAGGAAGAAAACGGATGGCTTTATTTCGTTCCATCAGGCGTCGGCACGCAAGCTTAAAAATTACTCGCCCTGAGTCGTCAATCGGACAGACGCCGACCGCGAGAGGCATATCATGAAGGTTCGGGGATGCTGACAAACAGAAGGCAGGTCGATGCGATCGAAATCCGACCACGCATGGCGGATGGCGGCCGAGTGCGCAAAGCTTGCGCAGGGCGCCGACGAGAAAGACGAGCGCGAGTTCTACGTCAGGATGCGCGATTCCTGGATCACGGTGGCAAATCGCTACGAGTTCCTTGACGCCGTCGACGAGCACGGCACGCCGGCCGAGCGGCCTCGCAGTGCCGCCGGGCAATACATCCCTCACCCCGTGAGCCGCAGCCTGGACCGGCGACGAGGATCGGCCTCGCGCCAGGGACGTTGAAACCGGGCCCCAGCGCCGCCTGGATTCCCACTGGAGTTCACCCCCGCGAAAGCGGGGGCGGGAATGAGCGGAGTTTTGCGGCTTAGACGTCAGTCCCGCGGTGCGCTCGTATCACACTGCCTCGCGCAGCTTCACCGCGCCCTCGAGGTCGACCGAGACGAGTTGCGACACGCCGCGTTCCGCCATGGTGACGCCGTAGAGGCGATTCATGCGCGCCATGGTGATCGGATTGTGGGTGATGATCACGAAGCGTGTGTCGGTCGAGCGCGTCATCTCGTCGAGTAGGTCGCAGAAGCGCTCGATATTGTGATCGTCGAGCGGCGCGTCGACCTCGTCGAGCACGCAGATCGGTGCCGGGTTGGTGAGAAACACCGCGAAGATGAGGGCAAGCGCCGTGAGCGCCTGCTCGCCGCCGGAGAGCAGCGACAGCGTCGCCGGCTTCTTGCCCGGCGGCTTGGCGATGATTTCGAGGCCTGCCTCCAGCGGGTCCTCGTGCTCGATCAGCTGCAGCTCCGCGGTGCCGCCGCCGAACAGCTCGGTGAACAGGTGCTTGAAATGGTTGCTCACCATCTCGAAGGAGGCGAGCAGCCGCTCGCGCGCTTCGCGGTTGAGGTTCTGGATGCCCTGACGCAGCCGCTTGATCGCTTCGACCAGGTCGTCGCGCTCGGTCGCGAGCGAGCCGTGCTGGGTCTCGACTTCGCGCAGCTCTTCCTCGGCGCGCAGATTGACGGCGCCGAGCCGCTCGCGGTCGCGGCGCAGCCGTTCGAGATCGGCTTCGACCTCGGCGACCTGGGGCAACGCCTTGCTGGGGTCAATGCCGGCAAGGTTCGCGACCTCGGCGGGCTCGACTTCGAGCATGTCGCGAATCTCATGGGCGACGTCGCCGAGCCGGCGCTTGCCGCCTTCGAAACGCTCTTCCGCGCGCGCGGCCTCCTCGCGCGCCGTGCCCATGGCTTCGAGCGCGGCACGTGCGGCGCGGTCGGCCTCGGCGAGCGCGTTCTCGCCCTCGGCGAGCTGATCGGCGGCGGCGCGGCGTTCCGCTTGCGCCGTTTCGATCTCGCCGATGAGCGCGCGCCGCTTCTGTTCGAAGGTGCGCGGGGCATCCGCGAGGCTCGCGCGCTCGGTCTTTGCCTCCTCGACGCGCGCTTCGAGCGTCGTGATCTGCGCAGCCGCGCCGTCGTTGCGTGCGCTCCAGGCTTGGTGATCGGCGGCGATCGCGGCGAGCCGCCGCGCCGAGATCTCCGCTTCGCGCGCCAGCGCCTGCGCTTCCGCGCGCACCTCGGCGAGACGCGCGCGCTGGCCTTCGATCTCGCCGCGCGCGCCGGCGAGTTGCGTCTCGATTTTCGCGGCCGGCGGCAGCGCTTTGAGCGCGCGCTGCGCCTCCTCGCGCCCGGCGGTCGCCTCGTCGCGGTTCGCCGTCAGTCGCGCCGCCGCCTCGCGCAGCGCCGAGAGGCGCGCCGCGTTGCGGCTCGCCGCGCGCTCGGCCTCGGCGTGTTGCTCGCGCGCGGCCTGCGACTCGTGCTGCAACGCGCGCCAGCGCGTGCGCGCCGCGGCCTCGGCCTCGGCGGCGGAGGCGACCTCGGCCTCGGCCGCCGTCACCGCCTTCTGCTTGGTCTCGATCTCGCGCCGCGCGGCTTTGAGCTCGGCTTCGATGTCGGCGAGGCGGTTCTTGCCGGCCAGACGGCGGGCCGCGCCGGCCGGCGCATCGGCGGCGACCGAGAAGCCGTCCCAGCGCCAGAGGTCGCCCTCGCGCGAGACCAGGCGCTGGCCGGGCTTGAGCATCGGTGCGAGGCGTGCGGCCTGCTCGCGCTTGATCACTCCGATTTGCGCGAGGCGTCGCGCCAGCTGTTTCGGCGCCTTGACGTGGTCGCCGAGCGCCTGCACGCCATCCGGCAGCGCCGGATCGGCGGCATCGATGGCGGCGCCGGCCCAGCGCATGGGCGCGGACGGATCGATCGGAGCCTCGAGATCGTCGCCGAGCGCGGCGCCGAGCGCGGCCTCGTAACCCTTGTCGACGCTGACCTGATCGAGCGCCGGCGGCCAGAGCTTCTTGGCGTCGACGTGCAGGAGCTTCGCCAGGGTCTTGGCTTCGGTGTCGAGGCGCTGACCGCTCCGCTCGGCCTCGGCGAGCGGACCACGAGCGACGTCGAGCGCTTGGCGGGCGGCGGAATGCACGGCCTCGGCGCGCAGCGTTGCGGCCTCCGCTTCGGCGACCGCGGTCTGCGTCGTCTCGGCCGCCTTGGCAAGCGGCGCCAGGTCGTCGCGTCCCTTTGCCTCGAGCTGTTCGAGCGCCGCTTCGACCGCGGTGATTTCGTCGGCGAGGCGCGCCGCCCGCTCGCCGTGCCCGCGCGCGGCATGTTCCAACGCATGGCGTCGCGCGGTCAGGTCGGCGAGCGTGCCGGTGAGTTCGTCGGCGGCTTTTTCCGACTTTGCGAGCACGGCGTCGGCTTGCGCAACCCGCTTGTCGGCGCCCGCGCGCCGCGCGTCGTTGGCTTTGACCTCGCGCTGCAGCTCCTCTTCTTCGCTCGCAAGCCGCGCGAGCGCGGCTTGCGCGTCCGCGGCCAGCCGCCGCTCGCGCTCGATGTCGTCGCCGAGTTGAACGAGCCTGCGGTCGAGCTCGCTCATGCGATCGGTGGCGCGCGTCTCTTCGCGGTCGAGCGTCTCGCGCGCCATGGTCAGTCGTTGCAAGGCGGCGGCAGCGCGCGCCTCGGCCTCGCGCAAGGCCGGCAGCGCGGCGGCCGCAAGCGTCTGGTGCTTGGACGCCTCGGCCTGCTCGCCGCTGCGCGCGGCGACGAGCCGCACCGCCGCGTTCTTGGCCTGCTCGGCTTCGGCGAGTTCGGCATTGGCGGCGACCCAGCGCAGATGAAACAGCGTCGCCTCGGCCTTGCGCACCCGCTCGGCGACGGCGCGGTAGCGGATCGCCTGCCGCGCCTGGCGTTTGAGCGCGTCGATCTGGCCCGCGAGCTGGGTGATCACGTCTTCGAGCCGCGCCAGGTTATGCTCGGCCGCGCGCAGCCGCAGCTCCGCCTCGTGCCGCCGCGCGTGCAGGCCCGATATGCCGGCGGCTTCTTCGAGCACGCGCCGGCGCTGCTCCGGCTTGGCCTGGATGATCTCGCCGATACGCCCCTGATGCACCATCGAGGGCGAACGCGAGCCGGTCGAAGCGTCGGCGAACAGAATGTGCACGTCGCGGGCGCGCACCTCGCGGCCGTTGATGCGATAAGTCGAGCCCGCATCGCGCTCGATGCGGCGCGACACGTCGAGCGTCTCATGCTCGTTGAACTGGGCGGGCGCCTTGCGCGTGCGGTTGTCGATCTGGATCGCGACCTCGGCGTTGTTGCGTCCGGGCCGGTTGTTGGTGCCGGAAAAGATCACGTCGTCCATGTCGGCGGCGCGCAGCGATTTGTGCGAGGTCTCGCCCATCACCCAGCGCAACGCTTCGACTAGGTTCGACTTGCCGCAGCCGTTCGGCCCGACCACGCCGGTGAGCCCCGGCTCAATCAGGAAATCGGTCGGCTCGACGAAGGACTTGAAGCCGAGCAGGCGCAGCCGCGTGAGTTTCATAGTGACGTCGTTCCAGTCCTGACCGCCCGGCGGCGACCGAACTCGGTCCGGCCTCGGGCCCATGGGAGGGTCGAGCGGAGGGTGAAGGGTCGCCGCATCGACCGTCACAATGAATCGCCGGGCGCGATTCCGTCAACAGAAAGAACGCGTTATCCCGCCCGCACTGGCGGGACGACGCACGGCCCGGGCAGCCCGGATAACCGGCTCTGCTCCAGCAGGGCGGAAAGTGGTTAAAAAAGCGTTATCAGCCCTTGAGATAGGGGGCGACCTGCTTGTCCAGTTCGTCGGGGGTGAGGGCGCCGCGGAACATCTTGCCGTTGATGAAAAAGGTGGGGGTGGAATTGACGTTGAATTTGTCCGCCGCGCGCGTCTGGGTTTGCTTGAGGGCGTCGAGCATCTGCTGATTCGCGAGGCATTCGTCAAACGTTTGCTGGGTGAAGCCGGCCTGCTTGGCGATGGCAAACATGGGTTGGAGCGGCTTCTGCACCACCCAATCCTTCTGTTGCGCAAAGAAGGCTTCGACCAGCGGGAAAAATTTGTCGTTGCCGGCGCAGCGCGCCAGCATGGCGGCGGCGGCCGCGAGCGCATCGAGGGGAAATTCCCGGAAGATGAAGCGCACCTTGCCGGTGTCGATGTATTTCTTCTTCATCTCGGGGTAGGTGGTCTCGTGAAAATGGCTGCAGTGCGGGCAGGTCATCGAGGCGTATTCGACGATGGTGACCGGCGCGTCGGCCTGCCCCTGGATCTGGTCGCCGAGGGGACCCGGCACCAGCAGGTCGGCCATCGCCACCTCCCCGCCCGCGGCGCCCTGAGCGGCCGCGGTCCCGGCCGGGCTCCACAGGTCATAGGCGGCGCCGCCTGCGGCGAGGATTGCGATAACCGCCGTGGCGCCGAGGAGCGCATGACGGCGCGTGACGGTCGGGTTGGCTTCGGTGTCCTTGGTCATGGTCCGTGATATCCGCGCAATGGGGCCGGCTTTCGCCCAGTCGACCGCCCAAGTGAATCGCCTAAGTGGGTCGCCCAAGTGGATTTCAAGCAAGCTCGCTATCTTCAAACGGCGAATGTGGCAATGGCAGGCCGCCCTGCCAAGGCCGTCCGGTCACGACTGCTTGATGGCCGCCCCCAACCGGCCGAGCGCGGCGCGGAGATTTTCGTCCGTGATCTCGGAGAGACCGGCCGCGATGCGCTCCGCCGCTTCGGGATCGACGGGGCGCTGCGGCGTTTGCTCGCGACGGCGAAGCGGGGCTTGCCGCAGCCGCAGTCCCCCGACTGCCTGCCAGCCGAAGAACCGGTTCACCCGCTCGACGACGACGCCGGAGAGGTGCTGGATTTCGATCGCCGTCGGTCCCTCGACCCGCAGCACCAGTGTGCCGGGCTCGGGCGTGTGGCCGTCGGCCGGCCGCGACCACTGGATTTTTTCCGGCTCCGAATGGGCCGCGATTTCCGCGCCCACGATGTCGGCCCAGCGGGTGACGAGCTCGGTCGAGGCGAAGCCCTGCTTGGCGAACGCATCGGTGAGCGTCTTGTGCAGAAGGTCCGCCAGCGGACGCGGGACGGATTTGCCGGGCTTGTTCATGCTGCAGGGCTCTGCCACATCGATCGGCCATGACGCTAGCAGGTGGGATGAAGCGGCGAAAGCGCGCGTCGCAGCGCGCGGGCCCGCGCGGCGCTGATCTCAGCGCCGATCTTTTGGCCTGGTACGACCGCCATCGCCGCAAGCTTCCATGGCGCGCGCTCCCCGGCGAGCGGCCCGACCCCTATCGCGTCTGGCTCTCGGAGATCATGCTGCAGCAAACCACCATCAAGGCGGTCGTGCCCTATTTCGCGCGCTTTACCGCGCGCTGGCCGAGCGTGCGCGCGCTCGCGGCGGCGCCGCTCGAGGACGTGCTCAAGCTGTGGGCCGGGCTCGGCTATTACGCGCGCGCACGGCATCTGCACGCCTGCGCCAAGGCCGTGGTCGAGCGCCATGACGGACATTTTCCCCAGAGCCAAGCGGCGCTCGCCGCGCTGCCCGGCATCGGCCTCTACACGGCGGCGGCGATCGCAGCGATCGCATTCGACGCGCCGGCCGCGGCGGTCGACGGCAACGTGGAGCGGGTGGTGGCGCGGCTCTACGCCGTCGCCGCCGAGCTACCGGCGGCAAAGGCGGAGATTCGACGGCTCACCGCGCGGCTCCTCCCGCCCGAGCGCGCCGGCGATTTCGCGCAAGCGCTGATGGATCTCGGCGCGACCATCTGCACGCCGAAGAAGCCGGCCTGCGCGCTGTGTCCATGGATGGCCGCGTGCGCCGCCCGCCGCCGCGGCGATCCCGAGACGTTTCCGCTCAAGGCGCCGAAGAAGGAAGGACGGCTGCGCCGCGGGGCGGCGTTCGTGGTCGTTCGCAGCGATGGCTTCGTGCTCGTGCGCTCGCGCGCGTCAACGGGATTGCTCGGCGGCATGACCGAGGTTCCGACCACGCAGTGGACGCATGATTTCGACGGCGGCGCGGAGCTCGGCCCGCGTTTGGGGCGCGTGCGGCCCACGTGGCGCCGCGTGCGCGGCGTCGTCACCCACGCGTTCACGCATTTCCCGCTCGAGCTCGTCGTCTACGTCGCCGATGTGCCCGCGCACGCGGCCGCGCCGCGCGGCGCGCGCTGGGTGCGCCATGCGGATCTTCGCGGCGAGGCGCTGCCCAATGTCATGCGCAAAGTGCTCGCGCATGCGCTAGGATGACGCCCATACGATCCGCAGAGATCGCAGCCAACCCCGAGAGGCCCCGCCATGGAATTCACGCGACGCCATCTCACCGCCGCCGTCGGCGCGACCGCGGCGACAACATTCACGCGCACCGCGCTCGGCGGCTGGGAGCCGAGCGAGCGCTATCCCGACCCGGCGATCCAGATTCTCGATCCCAGTTTCGCCAAATATCGCCTGGCGCTGGCGGGCGTGGAGCGGCTCGCCACCGGTATGCGCTGGTCGGAAGGGCCGGTCTATTTCGGGGATGCGCGCTGCGTGCTTTGGAGCGACATTCCCAACAATCGCATCATGCGCTGGGACGAGACGAGCGGACGCACGAGCGTTTATCGCCAGCCGTCGAACAATGCCAACGGCAATACCCGCGACCGGCAGGGCCGACTCGTCACCTGCGAGCACGACACCCGGCGCGTGACGCGCACCGAGTACGACGGCAGCATCACCGTGCTGATCGACAAGTTCGACGGCAAGCCGCTCAATTCGCCGAACGACATCGTGGTCAAATCCGACGATTCGATCTGGTTCACCGATCCGCCGTTCGGCATCCTCGGCAATTACGAGGGTCACGTGGCGACGCCCGAGCTGCCGACCAACGTGTACCGGTTCGATCCAAAATCGGGGCGCGCGACGGTTGCGGCCGGCGACGTCAACCGGCCGAACGGGCTCGCCTTCTCGCCCGACGAGAAGAAGCTCTACATCGTCGAGGCCGGCGTGACGCCGCGCGTGATCCGCGTCTACGACGTCAGCGACGACAAGCTCGCCAACGGCCGCGCCTTCATCACCGCCGAGCCGGACGGCACGCCCGACGGTTTTCGCTGCGACGTCGACGGCAATCTGTGGTGCGGCTGGGGCATGGGCAGCGCGCAACTGGACGGGGTGAAGATCTTCAACTCGGCCGGCAAACCCATCGGCTTCATCGCCTTGCCCGAGCGTTCCGCCAATCTCTGCTTCGGCGGCGTCAAGCGCAACCGGCTGTTCATGGCGGCGAGCCACTCGCTCTATTCGCTCTACGTCAATACCCAGGGCGCTCCGGGAGGGTGAGTATTCCGGTCATCCCCGCGAGGGGCACCCCGCGACGCTCACGTCGCGGGGACCCCGTTGCGGGGATCCATAACCACGAACTCTGGAATATGGGTCCCCAGCACAAGCGCGTCCTTGATCGGGACTATGATCAGGGTCGAGTGCGAGGCCAACATCGCAACAGGAGGAAAGCCATGCCCAACGCGTCACGCCGCGATTTTCTCATCACCGCCGGTTCGCTCGCGCTCGCCCTGGGCGGCTCGGCGCGCGCCGCCATGGCGCCGGACGACAAGTTCGATCTCGTGGTCAAAGGCGGAGACGTACTCGATCCGAGCCAATCGCTGCGCGGCAGGCGCGACATCGGCATCCGTTACGACGTGATCGAAGCGGTCGAAGCCGACATCCCGGCGAGCCGGGCGCTGCGCGTACTCGATGCCACCGGCAAGCTGGTAACGCCGGGACTGGTCGACCTGCATTGCCACGTCTTCCCCTATGGGTCGGCGATCGGTATTCCGGCGGACGAGCTCGTCGCTCATCAATGCACGACGACTTGCGTTTCGGCGGGAGACGCAGGCGCCAACAATTTCGCGGCGTTCCGCCGCTACGTCGTCGCGCAAACGCGCACGCGTCTCTATGCCTTCGTGCACATCGCGAATATGGGCCTCGCGCCGTTTCCAGTGGCCGAGCTCTACAATATCGACTTCGCGCAGGTCGACACCGCCGCCAAGGCGGTGGGCGAGAATGCCGACATCGTGCTCGGCGTGAAAGTGCGCATGTCCGAGAACGTGATCGCCAAGAATGGTCTCGAGCCGTTGAAGCGGGCGATCGCCGCCTGCGAGAGGGCAGGCACCGGCGCCAAGGTCATGTGCCACATCGGCGGCGTGGAAACGGGCGAGCTGATGTCGCAAATCCTCGACGCGCTGCGGCCGGGTGATATCCTCACCCACGCCTATTCCGGCGCGCCCAATATCGGCGGCGCCTTCACCAATATCGTGCAGGACGGGAAGCTTCTGCCGGCGGCGCTCGCGGCCAAGCAGCGTGGCGTAGTCTTCGACGTCGGCCACGGCGGCGGCAGTTTCGACTACACGGTCGCCGAGCCGGCGATCGCGCAGGGCTGCACGCCCGACACCATCTCCTCCGATATCCACGTGTTCTCCGGCAACACGCCCGGCATGCCGTACTTGCCCTGGGTCATGAGCAAGTTCATGGGGCTCGGCTTCACGCTCGAGCAGGTCGTCGCCATGGC
>Ga0306918_10001705_pt1 | contig 10981 bp, 9 predicted proteins | sample tim00Cox0000000H_FD_203315 | JGI IMG/M metagenome (GOLD analysis project Ga0306918, IMG submission 203315) | Lab enrichment of tropical soil microbial communities from Luquillo Experimental Forest, Puerto Rico - timezero.00C.oxic.00.000.00H (v2)... | ecosystem: Environmental > Terrestrial > Soil... | reverse complement strand
AGCTGGTAGGCCGATTAACCCATCTATTGGGGGTAAAGCGGACATTGCACTGGCGGCGCCGGCGTGTCGATCCGTAGCGATTGACCCCTAGCGGACATAGCCCGGATGGAAATCCCGCAGCGCAGCAGTCTCCTGCCACCTCGAAGTACAGTGCCCCGCCTCGCTTCATTGACCCTGCGGCCTCCGGACGAGGCGATCTAACGAAGCGACGCGATTTCATATAGTTGATTGCCTGCTTGTCTCCGTATCGGCGCAGATGAAGGTCTGCTCTTTGTGAGCAAGCCGGGATCAAGCCGGAATGAGCCTCGCTAGATGGGGCGCATGTACCGAAAACTCAGGCTAGTTTTTGGCTAAATTCCCTGTGTTTTTCCCTGTTAGCAGGAAATATTTGCAGCGGAGACAGGGTTCGCATTCAGGAAAAAAGGCGACTGGCGGCCGCGCGCAAGTTTGCAGATTTCGGGCCTGTTCATGGCATCTCGCGGGGTGCTCACGCGGTTCCTCCAGGTCCGCAAATAACGTTCAAGAGCGCCTGCCGTCTTTCATTCTTGACGACTGACATTGCGCGTTCCAGGGCGCCGGGTAATGACGCTGGATCTTCTACGCGTTCGCCATAGCCGCCCGCGGCTTCGCAAATCTTTTCAAATGCCGGCAGATTTCTGAGCCCAACGAAGCATGGTTCGTTGCTCTTCGACGCCATCCCATCGGGATACATGGCAAGCGTGCTGCGTTGGACTGCACCCCACATCCCATTGTTCATAACGACGAAGAGAACGGGCAGATCGTGCAACGTCGAGGCATGATGTACGGCAGCAGGATTGCTGAACATATACGCCCCGTCGCCGACGATAGCCATGACCGGACTGTCCGGGCGTGCGAGCTTGACGCCGAGTGCGGCGCCGGCGCCCCACCCAAGACCGGACGCGGAGCTTGATCCGAAATACAGGTCCGGAAACTCGAAGGCGCGATGCAGTGGCTCACCCACGCCGGATCTAGCGGAGCCTTGCGGGCGGCGAGATCGACCGCGTTCTTCCAGGCGGTGGTCAGGGTGGCGCGCTCATCACCAATCCAGCGTCGGCGGAGCGCAATCGATTCGGCATCGACCTTGTTATCAAGAGCCGCGGCGAGCGCCGAAAGGGTCGCAACGGTCTCCCCCGTAATTGCGATGTCGCAGGGAAAGCCGCGGATCGGGTAGCGCCCAAACAACGGGTCGAGCCCGCATTGGATGACTTTGCAGTCTCGGCTCGGCGCGATCTGATTTGGAATCCAAGGCACATCGCTCTCAATCACCAGAATCGCGTCGGCTTTTCGCACCAGGGCCCCCGGATCGAATCCGAGGTGCATGGGATGCGATGATGGCAGGGACAGATAACGTGGTCGATGCTGGACAACTGGGACCGCAAAGCGATCGGCAAACTGTCCCAGCACGCCGAAGACCGCTGCATTCCTTCCGGCATTCGCCGTTACGATCAATGGCCTGCTCGCCTGCGCAAGCACGTGCGCCGCCACGGCAATCGCGCTTCCGTCAGGCCCGGCAGGGGCCGCCACGGTGAGCCGACAAGGAGGTGGACGCCTCAGGTCGGAAACTGGCGCTGCGATGACCTCGCGCGGCAAAGAGAGGTACACGGGACCTCGCGGTTCCGTCGCCGCGATCGCGAGGGCGCGATCGACCACCGTCGTCAGCTGCTCGGCGTTTCTCAGCTCATAATCCCATTTGACAACCTCGCGGATCATGCCTGCCTGGTCATACATTTCTTGCGCCCAATGGATGTAGCCGTCGCGTGATCCGAACAAGCCCGTCTCGGTAAGCGGCGACCTGCCGGCAGTGAGAAGAATTGCGACGTTCTCGCGCACTGCGTTCATGGCCGCGCAGATCATGTTGGCGGTGCCGACGCTGACATGCACCATCACGGCGGGGATTCGCCGAGACACCATGGCAAAGCCATGCGCCATAGTGACGGCGAGGTTTTCATGAGTCGCTACAATTGGACGAGGAACAGCAACGCCTGTTTGTGCTGCCTGCGCATAGGCCTCTATGAGTGGCGCAAAATCGGTTCCAGCATTACCAAACAAATAGTCGACGCCACGATCGGCCAATAAGGCGAGGTACGCCCCCGCCACGTTACCAGCTTCCTTGTTTCTCAGTTGGTCGTTAGGCTGCAATAGTGGTCTCCTCGCGGTGCATTAGGGGTGCGTGACCTAATCTACTCTTAAGGTCACGCGGGAACCAAGCTCGCGTGGAGCGCGAGATCGGAGAGCCCGGCGGCTCGCGGCAGCGCTGGACAAGCTCCGCGGTCTGAACGAATAATGAGATGCCGGATATCGGGCGTTGCACGGGGCGCCTGTAAACCATCTTGCTCAATCGGATCGTCAAGAGGCGAAGGGATAGACCATGAAATGGCTTTGGGCGGCATTCAGCGCGTTGGCTTTGTTCTTGGCGCCGATTCAAGCTTCGGCTCAGGACAAGCTAGTCGTGAGCGTATGGGGCGGCAGCTGGCGCGACATGGTGGACAACATTATCGGCAAGAAGTTCACCGCCGAGACAGGCGTGCCAGTCGAGTACATCACGGGCGGCACAATCGATCGGCTGAACAAAGAGAAGCTTGCCAAGGGCAATCCCGAGAGCGATATCACTTTTACGACGTCGCACGTCGGTTGGCTCTACGCGAGTGACGGCCTCTACGAGCGGCTCGATCTTAACAAGATCCCGAACGCAAGAAATTTGGTCGACCAGGCCAAGATCAGTCCATATCACTTGGGCACCTGGGCCTATGTCTACACCATCGGATACCGACCCGATCTCCTTAAAGGCGTGGCATTCGAGAGCTGGGCGGATCTCTGGCGGCCCGAGGTCAAGGGCAAACTCGCCGCGCCCGACTTCGATCCGAGTCATCTGATCACGGTCGCAGCCATCCTGTCGGGCGGCAACGCTGCCACCTGGGAAAAAGGGCAAGCTAAGCTCAAGGAACTGAAGCCGAGTTTCAAGGCGTTCTATACCAACGACGCAAACAGTCAGCAGCTCATTGCCAACGGCGAGACGCCTGTCCAGGTGATCCTGTCCATGAATGCCCACTATATGGCTGGCGAGGGCGTGCCAATCCGGCTCCTGATTCCGAAGGAAGGCGCTGTCCTCGGCATCGACACCATCGCCATAATGAAAGGGTCTCAGAAGGCTGACCTCGCCTATAAGTTCATCAACATGGCACTCGATCCGCAAGTGCAGGCCGAAGTCGCCAAGTTCAAGAAGGGCAGCCCGGTGGTCCGCGATGCGAAAGTCGATCCGGCCGTCGCGACGCTACCCGGCGTGTTCACCACGGCCGACCAGTGGACGAAGCAGGCAATTATCATCGATCACAAGCTGCGCGCGGAGAAGACCGCGGAGTGGCGTAAATGGTTTGCCGAGAACATCATGAACTGACGGCCTGACTGTGCGCGGCCGGCGCGTGTGCACCGTCCCCTCCCCCCGGGCCAGCTGTATGAACACCAGGCCGTTCTTGCGTCTGTTTGTGTTGCCAGCCGTGCTATGCGCTTTCGGTTTCGTGGCCGCGCTCGTGGCGGTGATGCAGTACAGCCTACGCGCCTACGTCCCAGGTTCTTTGGAGGTCGGCGGCTTCACGCTCGCAAACTTCGCGGAGCTTATTAAGCCGCTCTATGCGTGGGTCTTCCTTGACACTGTTTGGATCTGCTTCCTGACGGCATTGTTCACGCTTATCGTCGGATATCCGCTGGCGTATGCGCTGGTGCATTCCAGGAATATCGCGGTCAAGTCGACTATCCTCGTGATTACAATCACGCCCCTGTTCCTCGGCGAGGTGGTGCGCACCTACTCGTGGATCGTCGTGCTCGGTAATAACGGTTTCCTGAACTTCATCCTGCTTCGCTCTGGGCTTATCGATGAGCCAGTGCAATTCATGTTCACCAAGGTCGGGGTCGTGACCGCGCTTGTCCACGTCACGTTGCCTGTGATGGTGATCATGTTATCGGCGGCGCTCTCGCACATCGATCGCGACTACGAGCGTGCAGCCGCGAGCCTCGGCGCTGGCCCGATCCGTGCGTTTCTCACGGTGACACTCCCGCTGTCGACCCCTGGGATCATTGCTGGCGTGACCACCGCTTTCGCCTGGACGTTCAGTGCATTTGCAACGCCGCAGCTGATCGGCGGAGGGCGGGTCAACATGGTCGCGAATCTCGTCTATCAGCTCGGATTTGCGAGCTTCAATTTCCCGTTCGCGGCGAGCCTGTCGGTTGCAGGGCTCGTTCTCACCTTCGCGGTACTGGCGCTGATGCGTGCAGCCGCCAACCCGTTAGAACGAATCGGGCCGCACTGAGATGCCGCGCTTGCTGTCGCAGAAGTTCTTCCGCGCGGCAGGTGGGATCACGGTAATCGCCATTCTCGGCTTCCTCGCCCTGCCCGCATTTGTGGTGACGCTTGCCGCCTTCAACGGTAGGGCGATTCTGTCGTTCCCGCCGGAGACGTGGTCATGGCGATGGTTCGCCAAGGCCATCGCCTACCAGGACTTTCAAGCCGGTTTCCGCAATGGACTGCTTGTGAGCAGTTGGGCGTCCTCGATCGCGCTCGTGATAGGCGCCGCATTTGCGTTTGCGCTCGATCGTTATGAATTTCGCTTCAAACGCATGCTGGAGAGCGTGCTGCTCTCTCCGCTTGTGGTGCCGCACTTCACGGTTGGCCTCGGCTTTCTCATCCTGGCGGTGCAGCTCGGCATGGCACGCGGCTATGCGGTGATCGTCGCCTGTCATGTCGTGCTCGTGCTGCCGTTCGTACTTCGTAGTGTCTATATCTCGCTGCGCAACCTCGATCGGCGGCTGGAACTCGCCGCAGCGAGCCTTGGCGCACCGCCCTATCACGTTCTCACGACTGTTACGTTGCCGTTGATGCTTCCCGGCTTGGTTAGCGGGTGGCTGTTTGCAGCAATCCTATCATTCAACGAATTTACCGCTTCGCTATTTGTCACAGTGCAGCGCACTCAAACGCTGCCAGTAGCCCTGTACAATTACGTGCGCGAGTACGCCGATCCTTCAATGGCTGCAATCTCCGTCATCTACATCGTGATCACCGCGACACTGCTGATTTTGGCTAACGCCTTCCTCGGTCTCGCAAAGGTGTTGAACGTTGAGCATTCCCGCTGAACGTCTGCCTACGGCTTCGACCGCGGCGACGGCGACCCGGCCGAACAGTGACGGCGATACCGCGCTCAAGCTCGACAGGGTCACGAAGCGCTTCGGCAAGATCACCGCGCTCGATGACGTATCCCTGCTTGTCCGCCGCGGTGAGTTGATGACGCTGCTCGGGCCATCGGGCTGCGGCAAGACCACGCTGCTTCACCTCGTTGCAGGCTTCCTGATGCCGGACAAAGGCGAGATCATCATCGATGGCCGGCGGGTCACGGATGTTCCCACTTATCGGCGCGAGACTGGCGTCATGTTCCAGAACTATGCGCTGTTTCCGCACATGACGGTGGCGGCCAATGTGGGCTACGGCCTCAGGATGCGGCGGGTCGCCAAGCCTGAGATCGACCGCCGGGTCGCTGACGCTCTCGCGCTTGTCAAGCTTAAGGGCCTACAAGATCGCAAGCCTCGTCAACTGTCCGGGGGTCAGCAGCAGCGGGTCGGACTCGCACGCGCGCTGGTCATTCGCCCGAAGGTTTTGCTGCTCGATGAGCCCCTGTCGGCCCTCGACAGAAATTTGCGGTTCTCAATGCAGGTCGAAATCAAGGAGATTCAGCGCAAGCTCGACCTGACAACCATCTTTGTGACCCACGATCAGGGCGAGGCACTTAGTCTGTCCGACCGGATCGCCGTGATTGCTGAGGGCCGAATCCGTCAAATCGGTACTCCAGACGAAATCTATCGCTGGCCGATCGACCGCTTTGTCGCCTCATTCGTCGGCGACGTCAATGTCCTGCACGCGCGCCTCGAGCGCATTGATGGAGCAGTTGCAACAGTCGCACTTGGGTCAGTACGGGTGCTGGTCCCGGCTCAAACACTACAGGGCGCAGCAGCGGGCACCATGGTCGACCTGTTCGTGCGACCGGAGGACCTGCGCGTCGCAGAGCACGGCATGGCAGTCGCGGCGCACGGCATCGTTGCGACGCAAATATATCAAGGTGGCCACGTCGACATCTACGTCGACGCGCCGGAAGCTGCATCGGGGCGCGTGCTGTTACGTTTGCCAGGGCGTGAAGGCATGTCGCTCTGGCCGGCGGGAACACGCATCAGCATTGCCCTGACCACAGACAAGGCGATCGCCTTCAGAGCAGCGAGCAGTCTCGCAGGTACAAGTTGAGTCCACTCCGTGTGGAGAAAACGCTGCTAGCTTCCGCTAGTTGCTCGCGTGCAGCTGGGGGCGCTGAGTCCTGCGTGATCCGATGTCAAGGCGGTCACGTGCGGGGCGCCATAAGGCCCCGTGCAAGCATTTGCACGCGTGGCACGTTGGGATACCGCCGCAGCCTCACCGCCCTGGTACCGCTCCCTTGGCCGTACCCAATGGAACACGTTGATCGCATCGAACCTCGGTTGGGTGTTCGACGGCTACGAGACCTATGCCTTGGTCATCTCGGTCGGTGTCGCCTTGCGCCAGACGCGCGGAAAGCCGCTGCCGGAGTAGTTGTACTGCGTCAATACGTGGATAAGGCTTGTGCTCGAGGACGGCGCGCCACGTCTGGTCAGAAAGGCGAATGACTATCCCCGCATTGAGGGCAGCTCTTTTGGGATCCGTTGTTCCACAGCAGCCCATTCGGCCGGCGTCAGTCGCACCAAGCCCACGAACTGGTTGGTGTGGAGCTCGTCTACGGGCGGGATATTTTTGATCCCCATATAGGTCTCGACCGACTGTCGCGTGAGTTCGACAAGTCTAGGATCGATGTAACCGAGCCCGCGCTCCTTAAAGGCAGGGACAAAGCCGAGCGAAGTGCCGACCTCCTGTCCGTAAAACAAGACCTCGCGCGTGGCGGGCGCGCCGCCCTGGAATTCCTTGAGACTCTCCATGTGCAGATCGATGGCCTTTTCCGGATTTAGATAAGCGAATTTGAGACCTTCCAGCATCCCCTCGACGAACGCCTTGCAGATCTCCGGCCTTTTCTCGATCGTTGTGCGTTTGGAGGCGGCGACGACGCTGCACATCTTGACGCCGTAGTCCTCGTAGAACATGGCGTTGATATCGATGTGATTAGCCCAGAACGTCGGTGCGATGCTGCCGAAAAAGTTGCCGACCACCTTGATTTGCTTGTCAGCAGCTGCACGCATCAAGCCTGCTGCGTCCATGCTAACGATTCTCACTTTGCTCGCGTCAATTCCGGTCGCCTTCACGAAGGCGGGCCAAAGCTGGAACTCGCCGCCCCCGACATCGAAGCCGATTGACTGTCCCTCGAGGTCCTTAGGCTTTGTGATGTTCAGTTCTTTGAGCGAGAAGATGCCGATGGGCGAGCGCGGCCAGACGCCGGCGATCGCCACGAGATCGAGACCCCGGCCGGCGCAGCCCGCTTGCACCGCCATGTCGATTAGGCCGAAATCGTATTGACCCTGGTCGACAGGGACGCAGACCTTGGTCGAGCCGAAGCCGCGGTCGATGGTGACGTCCAGACCCCGCTTTTCCCAGTACCCGAGCTTCTTGGCGACGAACGTGAAGCTATAGGTGCCCAGCGGAAGCCATGGCAGCGTGAGTTTGATGGGGGTTGCCGCCCGAAGGATCGCCGGAGCACCAATGCCCAAGCCGCTGCTGGTGCCGGCAATGCCCGCCAGTTTGAGGAACAAGCGTCGGTGGAGTGTCATCTGGCAGTCTCCCAGGTTGCCTGTGCATGAAGCAGCACTGCGACTATCAACCTGCACGGCAGCGTCGTAAAGCCCAAGTACATCCGTAAAAAGCCATGCGATCGGACGGCGTCAGCCGCCGAGGCTGCCGCTGATATCGCTCGAGGGTTGCCAATAGACCGAATGTCGCTCGGCAAGCGCAATGAGCCCGTAAAGCGCAAGGCCAGCAATGCTCAGTACCGCGATCGCCGCCATCATCAGCGTCGTATCGAGCAAGCCGCCGGCGAGCTTGATGAGATAGCCGATGCCCTCCTGCGAGGCGACGAATTCGGACACCACTACGCCGATGATCGCCAGCGTGATCGATATTTTCATTCCGCTGAAGATGTGCGGTAGCACATTTGGCATGCGAATTTTCCAGAAGATCTGCCAGCGCGAGCCCATGAAGCTCCTCGCCATGCGATGGATGTCTTCGTCGATGGATTGGAAGCCAAGCGCGGAATTGATCGTCATAGGAAAGAACGCGATGAGAAAAGCGAGCAACAGGCTCGACATGGTGCCGGTTCCGAACCAGACAATGAACAGGGGCGCTATCGAGATCTTCGGAATCACCTGCGAGACAACGATAATCGGATAGACGCCGAGGCGTAGGACCGACGAATAAGTAATCATGACTGCAACGACAATGCCGCCGATGACCGACAATACGAAGCCAAGCACAGTGAGGTAGAGCGAAGGCCACAAATGGCTGAGCAGTAAGTCGTGCCGCTCGATCATTGCTTCGATGATCTGCGACGGCGACGGCAGAATGATGCTGCGGACGCCTAGTGCGCGATTGGCTGTTTCCCAGCCAGCAAGGAACAGCAGGCTTATGCCGATGGGCCACGCGAGATCGAGAAGCTTCCTTGGCATGCTATTGCGCATGGCTCGCCCCAATGGCATCGCGGAGTTGCCGGACGTAAGAGTTGAAGCGCTCGCTCTCCATTATTGCGATGTCGCGCGGACGTGGCAGATCGATAGCAAACTCTTTCATGATGATCGCGGGACGGCGGCCCATAACCAGCACGCGATCCGAGAGAAACGCCGCCTCCCGGATGCTGTGGGTAACGAAGATCACGGTTTTGCGGTTGGCCTGCCAGACGCGCAGAAGCTCGACGCCCATCTCATCGCGCGTGATCGCGTCGAGCGCGCTGAACGGTTCGTCCATGAGGAGAATGTTCGGATCATGGATCAGCGCACGGCAAATCGACACCCGTTGCCGCATGCCTCCGGAAAGCTGGCGCGGCAGATGACCGGCAAAATCGGCGATTTTCGCCATGGCCAACAGTTCCATTGCACGTTGCTGGTATTTCGCGCGCGGCTGCTTTAACAGCTCGACCGGAAACAGCACGTTGTCGAGGACCGTACGCCAAGGCAGCAGCACCGGCTGTTGAAACACCACGCCGATATCGCGCCGCGGACCAATCACGGGTGTATTGTTTATCGAGATTTCGCCTGCAGTCTTCTCGACGACTCCCGCGACCATCATCAACAGTGTGCTTTTTCCGCAGCCGCTTGGACCGACAATACTGACAAATTCGTTGGCGGCGATCTCAAGCGAGACGTTCCGGATTGCCTCGAGATCGCTATAGACTTTACGCGCGTCCTTGATGCGCAAGACCGGCGCCACGAGCTCGGAACGCTCAGCGCTCATCGGGTGTGGGTACAAGATCGCCACTCGCGTGGTGGTGGATCGCCGGGCACCGGCGCGGAACGCACCGCGATAGGCCGAATCATATCAGGGCGCCTCCCGCCATCCTTGCCCGAACAAAAGGAAGCGGAGGTTCATGCGCGCTGGCTTACGCGACTTGTGGAACACTTGGAAATCTTGATAGCGGCAAGAATACGTTCCGGCGTCAGCGGCAAATCATGCACCTCGGCCTTGAGTGACCGCAGCGCGTCGTTGACCGCCGAGACGATCGCGGCGGGCGGCCCGATGGCGCCGCCTTCCCCAAGACCTTTGATGCCGAATTCCGTATAGGGCGAAGGAGTCTGCATGTGCAGCACGCGGATGTCAGGCACCTCCGTTGCGCTCGGCAGCAAGTAATCAAGCAACGTGGATGCGAGCGGCTGACCTCGCGCATCGAACGGGGTCGCCTCGTAAAGGCACGTACCGATGCCTTGCGCGGTTCCCCCGCGAATTTGTCCGTCAACGATCATAGGGTTGACCAACGTGCCGCCGTCTTCGACAACGACGTAGTCCAAAATTTCGATCAGGCCAGTCGCAGGATCGACTGCAACCACCGCCGCATGCGTCGCGTAAGTGAACGTTCCGCTGTCGCGCGCGGCGCGGTAGCCGGCGGTCACTTCGAGCCCGCCGGTATCGATCTCGGGCGGCAGCGTCTGCGGCTGCAAATACCAGGCGCGCGCGACTTCGCGCAGGCTGATACTGCTGTTGCCGGCGATGACCTTACCGTCCGCGACCCGCGCTTCGGCCGCGTCTGCTTGCATCAACCAAGCGCCAATATGGGCAGCACGCCTGGCAAGCAGCCGGGACGCGGCGGCCACCGCACCGCCCCCATGCACCATCGAGCGCGAGCCCCAGGTCGAAGTGGAATATGGCGTGCAAAGCGTGTCGCCTTGAACGACTTTGATCTTGTCAAAGGCGACGCCGAGGATTTCATGGGCGACCTGGGCGTAGGTCGTCTCATGGCCTTGGCCGTGCGAGTGGGTGCCGACGTGAATCTCGATCTCGGCATCGGGCGTAAGCTTCACATTCGCCTGCTCGTAACCGGGCACGATCGGCCGTCCCCAGGCGCCGAGCACGGAGGTGCCGTGCGCGCCTTGCTCGACGAAGAACGACATTCCGACGCCGATCAAACGTCCGTCCGCCTCCGGATACCTCTGTCGCTCCCTCACATGCGCAAGACGGATGGCTTCAACCGTGCGCCGCAGACATTCGGGATGATCGCCGCTATCAAAATGTCGGCCGACAATGTTGTCGAACGGCATCTGTTCCGGGCGAACCATATTGCGAAGCCTAACCTCGTAAGGCTCAAGATTCGTTTCCCGAGCGATCGCATCCATGATCGTTTCAATTGCAAGGCAGACGCCGGTCCGAGCGACGCCGCGATAGGGAAGGATTGGGCACTTATTGGTGGCAACCGCAGCAGAACGGCATCTGAACGCTGAGAGAACATAGGGGCCCGGCAGCAGATTGGGGATCTGCGCCGCCTCC
>Ga0306918_10001700_pt1 | contig 10995 bp, 9 predicted proteins | sample tim00Cox0000000H_FD_203315 | JGI IMG/M metagenome (GOLD analysis project Ga0306918, IMG submission 203315) | Lab enrichment of tropical soil microbial communities from Luquillo Experimental Forest, Puerto Rico - timezero.00C.oxic.00.000.00H (v2)... | ecosystem: Environmental > Terrestrial > Soil... | reverse complement strand
TGCCAGCGAGATGATTCCAGGCGTGAATCTGGACGATATCCAGGGGCTGGCGAATTTCAATGTCGGCGCCGCCTATTGCCGCGGCAAGCTGGCCAATGTGTTGCATGCGCGCGCTTTGGCCGGGCGGTTGGCGGCGGATGGGATTGTTGCACACTCTTATCATCCGGGTGCGGTCGATTCCAATTTCTTCACCTATGCGCCGGCCGATACGCGCGAGCGGGTCAAAGACCTGCCCAAGGCGACCGAGGCGGAAGGGGCGGACACTCTGGTCTGGCTGGCGACAGCCGAGGAGCCTGGGCAGAGCAGCGGGCTCTATTGGCACAAGCGCGCCCTCCGCACACCCAACAAGCTGGTCGAGGACGCGGATTTCGTCGAACGCTTTTGGCAGAAGAGCGCGGAGTTGACCGGCCAAGCCTGACAGCGGCTGCCTCTACGCTCATGCATGCCGAGGGCGGCGTGGCGCACAGATGCGAGCGGCCATAGCCATGGCTGAAAGTCACACAAAGGAAATTCCCCTCATTTCCGGTCTTTTCCGGATATGAATTTTCAGAATTTCCAGCAGGAAGAAAAGCCCTGTATTTTTGCGCAGTGCAAAATTACATCTATTCCCGATAGCTAAAATATTGTTTATCGGACACATACCCCACACGCGATGTCCTCATCTTCCCCGCCATGGGATGTCTAACGGCTCAAGGAGGCCTCATGTCTTTCACTGGAAACTGGACGATCACACTGAATGCCCCGATCGGGGCGCAGATTTTCCAGCTCGCGGCGACCGCCGCCGATGGCGTTCTGACTGGGACCGTTACGAATGGATCAGATACCGCGGAGATCAAGAACGGCAAATTCGAGGGCGACGAAGCCTCGTGGGATTTGCCAGTGAAAAAGCCCGTCTCTGTCACATTGGGTTTCCGCGCGATCCTGGATGGGGATGAGATGTCCGGCACAGCGAAGATTGGAATGTTCGGCTCCGCGAAATTCACCGGCGCGCGGACGCCATAACCGCCGCCGCACCGCCCCTCACCCGGATTTGGACAGGATCTCCAAAAAGACATCCTGCAGCAGCGCGGTATTTGGCGATACGCTGCGATTGGTCAGGCGGACAGCGCAAAGATCGAAGGCAATGAGATCAATCAGCGCCACGTCGAGCTGGACGACCTTGCCGCTGCGCAATTCTTCCCGCAACAGCAACGGGGACATCAGGCAGACCGTGTCACTCGCCAGCATCAGCTCCTTCATCATGAAATAATTATCGCAGACAATGCTGGTGATGAACGACGGCCGACCGCCGCGGCCGGGAAATTGAGGCTCGCTGGCGGCGAAGGAAAATTCCCGCAGCACATCGGGTGGCAGCGCCTGGCCATGGGCCAAGGGGTGGCCGGCGCGGGCAAAAATGCCTATGGGCACGGTGCCAATAGAGCTGAACAGAATCTGGTCATGACGCGGCTGATAGGGGCTGGCGATGTAGCAGCTATCGATCTCACCGCCGGCCAGAAGCTCAAGCAGCTCATCCCCCTTGCGTACCAATGGCCGCAGAAGGAGGGTGGGCTGGGCTTTGGCTAGCTGGGCTAGCAGGCGTGGCAGATAGATGCTGGCGACCAACGGCGCCATGCCGAATTTCACCTCACCTACCTCGACATTGCGGGCCTGCAGCACCTCCTGCTCCAGCGCCTCGGCCTGGGCCAATAGCCGCACGGCACCGGCGATCAGTTCCTCCCCCGCCCTGGTGACGAATACGCCAGCGCGGCTGCGGTCGAAAATGCGCAGCCCAAGATCGGTCTCCAGCGTGGCGATACTGCGGCTCAGGGCCGGCTGCGTGATGGCGAGCATGTCAGCTGCCTGGCTGAAACTGCGGGTCTCGGCGACGGTCACCACATGACGCAGCCTGTGGAGGTCAAGTTTCATGCGGTACATTTATTGAAACTGTCATCAAAATGCATTAGACTCATACAAAAATTTTGGTCAGAAGCCAACTGCCGGGTTCCGGGAGAAGGCCGGTTAAACGACACAGGAAGGTGAAGCAATGAAAAAGATAACGTTTTTTGCCGCGCCGGTGATGCTGGCGGCGGCCGCGCCTGCTTTGGCGCAAGAAGTGATCAATACGCCTATTCTGAGCTCGATCAGCAATTTCCGTGACATTGCCGGGGTGCCGACGTCCGAGGGCGGCAGCGGCCTGTCCTATACCACCAGCAAGGGCGGTGTGATGCGCACCGGCGTGTTCTACCGCTCAAACGCCCTGTCCAGCGTGAGCCGGACCGACGAAGCGACGCTCAACACGCTCGGTATTACCGAAGTCATCGATCTGCGCACACCGGGCGAGCTGGCTTCCTCGCCAGAGGTACAGAATGTGCCGGCCGGTGCGACCTATATCAATGTCAGCGTGTTCGGCAATTCCATCCCGCCCCCCAACCTGTCCAGCGTGGCGGCCGCGCAGCAATATCTGGAAAGCCTGAACCAGGGCTTCGTCACCAACCCCACAGATCGGGCCCAGCTCGCCACCGTGTTCGCCGATCTCGCCAATGCGAACGGCCCGCTTATCTTTAACTGTTCCTCTGGTAAGGACCGCACCGGCTGGGTGGCGGCCATGCTGCAGAGTATCGCCGGCATGTCATCTGCCGACATCATGGCCAATTATCTCGCCACCGACACCTACTCGGCTGCCTCCATTAACGCGGCGGCAAAAATCAATCCCGCCATAGGCACCATCCTGGGCGTCCAGGCCCCAGATTTGCAGGCCGGGCTCAACCAGATCATCGCCAGCTATGGCTCGCTCGATAACTATCTAAAGGAAGGCCTCGGCATGAGCCAGGCTGAGATCTACGTGCTGCGCGCGAAGATGGTTTATTATGCCGTGCTGCCCGGGCAGGACGGCGACCCCGGCAACGGCGCGAACGGCGCCGCCTTCATCAATGCGCTGCAGAACTCCTCGCTGTCCGGCCACTACACGACGTTCAATTACTACCTGCAATCCGCCATCGATGCAGGGACGCTGGGCGGCGTGCCGGCACAGATCGGCGGCCAGGTGATCGCGGACACGGAATCCTACCTCACCCGCCTGCCTCTGCTCACCAACAGCATCATCGCGCCTTATACGAGCGGCGCCAATTTGGATGCCGGCCAGACCAAGATCTGGGAAGCAAACCTCGCCGGCGTGCTCTCCACCGATGGCAACAGCAATGTCGCTTCTTCGAACAGCCGCAGCGCCGGGCTGCTGATCGGCGCGACGCACCGCATCAACACACAGACCAGCATCAATGGCGGCGTGGGCTATGATTGGGGCACGGTGAGCAGCGCGGGCGGCGATGCGCAGGTGAATGCGTTCCTCACCACCTTGGGCGCGCGCTACGGGTTTGCGAACCTGGAGCATGGGCCGTTCGTCTCCGGCGGGGTCAATTTCGATGTGGTCAGCACGCATGACAACCGCCAGCTCGGCGGCGGAATTGGCGGCGCATACGGCAACAGCAATGGCGAGGTGTATAACGGGCATGTTGAATTCGGCAGCGTCCTCCAGTCCGGCGCCGTGCTTGTCACGCCGCAGCTGGGCTTCGATGTTTCTTATGCCGAATTGCGCGGCTTCACCGAGCAGGGCAATGGCGTACCGCTGCGTTTCGCACCGATGAGCGACACGCTGCCGAGCGTCACCGCCAGCCTGGAATTCGCCATGCCTGGCAAGCAGGCTGGGGAATGGAGCATCAGCCCCACAGCGACCTTCGGCTATACGCGCCTGCTGAGCAGCCCGATCGTGGTCAGCCATGCCGATTTCGAAGGGTTTGGCGTGAGCCAGCTCTCGGCCTTCAACAGCCGCGATCTCGGGACGCTCGCCGTCGATGTCAACGCCCAGCGCGGTCCGCTCAGCCTGGATGCCGGCGTGATGGGCATAGTGGGCAGTGCCAATAGCAGCACCGGCATTTCCGGCCGGCTGGCTGTTACCTACCGCTTCTAACACCGCAAGGGCGCGGGCCTTGGGTCCGCGTCCGGCAAGATTTTCATGACCAGCCACTCCGTGCCGTGTATCGTCATGGCAAAAACGGAGGAGCGAGAATGTCAGCCTATGCCACGCATGAGGTTCTGAACCAGCCGCCGCTGCTCGGCGATTTCAGTGCCTGGACGATGGATGCGCCACTGCGCGAGGCGGTTGCCGCTTTTGGCGCCGGCTGGGCGGAGCAAAGGCTGGTGACCTGCGGCGCGCGCGTAGGGTCGGCGCAGGTGCAGGCGCTGGCACGGCTGGCCAACCACCATGTGCCGGAGCTGCGCACGCATGACCGGTATGGGCACCGCATCGACGAGGTGGAGTTTCATCCCGCCTGGCATGAGCTGTACGGCATGCTGCGCGCGGACGAGGTGCATGCGCTGGGCTGGACCGAGCCGCGCCCCGGTACGCATGTGGCGCGCGCCGCTTTGTCTTATCTCTGGTCGCAGGGCGAGGCGGGGGTGGGTTGCCCGGCGGCCATGAGTTTTGCCTCTCTGGCGGCGCTGCGCCATGCACCGGAATTGCTGCAGCGCTTCAAGGGGCAGATCCTTTCGCCGCAATATGATCCCCGCCCCTGCGCGCCTGGGGAAAAACCGGCGCTGACCGTGGCGATGGCGATGACGGAAAAGCAGGGTGGCTCCGATTTACGGCAGGTACAAACGGAAGCCCTCCCCGCAGGCGGCGGCTGGTACCTGCTCACCGGGCATAAATGGTTTTTCTCCGTGCCGGTGGCGGATCTGTTCCTCACCTTGGCACGCACCGAGGCGGGGCCAACCTGTTTCCTGGCACAGGGCTGGCGCGATGATGGCAGCCGCAATCTCCTGCGCCTGCAACGGCTGAAGGATAAATGCGGCAACCGCTCCAATGCTTCGTCGGAAGTGGAGTTTTGCGGGCTGGAGGCGCGGCTGGTCGGCAAGGAGGGGCGCGGTATCGCGACCATCCTGGAAATGGCGCATCTCACCAGGCTGGAATGCGCGCTGGGCAGTGCCGGGCAGATGCGCCAGGCGCTGCGTCTGGCGCTGCACCATGCTGGCAACCGCGCGGCATTCGGCCGGCCGCTCCTGGCGCAGCCCGCCATGGCGAATGTGCTGGCCGACCTGGCGCTGGAAGCAGAAGCCGCGATGTGGCTGGCGCTGCGGGCGGCAGCCGCTTTGGACGCCAGCGAGCGCGACGAGGGCGAGCGGCTGCTGAGCCGCATCCTCGCCCCCCTGGCCAAATATTGGGTGTGCAAGCGCGCCCCTGCTTTAGTGGCGGAGGCGCTGGAATGCCATGGCGGCAATGGCTTCATTGAGGAGCATGACATTGCCAGGCTCTATCGTGATGCGCCGCTCAACGGGTTGTGGGAGGGCTCTGGCAATGTCATCTGCCTGGACGTGATGCGGGCTCTCGCGCGTATGCCCGAGGGCGGGGCGCTGCTGCGTGCGGAAATCGCCCGCGCCAAAGGCGCGCATCCTGTGCTGGATGGCTGGCTGGAAGCCCCCTTGCCTGCACCCGAGGAGGGCAATGCGCGCCTTCTTACCGAGCAGCTCGCTCTGGCGCTCGCCGTCAGCCTGCTGCTGCGCCATGCGCCGCCAGACCTCGCCGCCGCCTACTGCGTCACACGGTTAGGACGCAGCGGCGGCCATGTGTTCGGCACACTGCCTCACGATGTCGATTTCGAGCCAATCCTCGCCCGCGCCGGTGCCGCCTGAACGCGGCCGGCTAGCCGTTGGACGAACCGGCGCCGGAGGAGGCGGTTAGGGTGGAAATCGTGTTCAGGCGGCAATCGGCAGGTAGAGGCGCGCCGGTATAGCGTGTCCAGGTCTGGGTGCGGCCGAAAATCGGCAGCCCGACATAACCGCGCAGCTGTAGATTGCCATTACCGTCCAGGGTCAGGCGGGCGTGATAGACGGAGCCATCGCGCGGGTCTGTTATGGAACCGAACCAAGCAGGGTCGCCGCCTTGTGTGGGAGTGGCGACGGTGCGGACGATGACCAAGCCGCATTGAGTCTGGCCCAGCCAATCAACGGGCGTCCTGTCGGCGGGGGCCAGCACCATGCCGGAGATGGCGCCGCACAGGGAGTCGCCGCACTCGTAGATCTGGATCACCGCGTCACCACCCGCCGTCACCCACGCACCGACGGGGCCAGGCTGCGCGGCGCGCGCGGGCAATGTGCCAAGCCCGATGCAAAGGAGGGCAACCATGATCCAGGACAGAATTTCCACGCCAGCAGCGAGAGTATTACGGAACATGTCAGTTCATCCTAAAGCGCCTGGCATCGCGAAAGATGCAGCGTGGCGGAGAGAAGACCGGAACGGCCCGGTTGGTCCGGGCCGTTCCTGGGTCAACCCGCATTAACCCCCGCATTAGCCAAGGTAGCCATCGTCGGATGCGACGGCGTACTGAGGCTGGGGCTGAGAGGGCGCGACGGTGAAAGCGGCGGCAGAAACGGCACGCTCAGAGGCACGGCCATGGGCCTGCGCCGCCTGGGCGCCCTGGGTGGCGACGAGCGTCGCGGCGGGGACGGCAGAATAGTGACCCGCGGAACGGGCCTGGGCGGCGGCCGGCGCCAGGCTGGCGGCCAACAGAGCAGCAACACCTAAATGAGCAAAATAAGACATTTGAACTTGTCCCTGATGGTCCGGGGCGGAATAACCTCGGTATGCAGGGCTATATATACGTACGTACGTACTTATTCAAACGAAAAGAGTTATTCTGTGAACGCGAGACCCATGCGTCTGCCATGCATAAACCGCATTTTAAGGGCTAATTCCGATTTTTCTTGCCTTTTAATATGTACGAACGTACTTTATTTTCATGGCCAGACCATCCAACCGTGACAAGATTCTCGCCGAAGGCCTGAAGGTCGTGCATGAGCGCGGCTTCGCCAGCGCTTCGGTGCGCGAAATCGCCCAGGCGGCGCAGGTGCCGCTTGGCTCCTTCACCAACCATTTCGCCTCCAAGGAGGCGTTCGGGCTGGAAATTCTCGATCTTTATTATGAGCAGAGCCATGCGCTGCTCGCCGTCACGTTGCTGAACGAAGCGCTGCCGCCGCTCGAGCGGATCGAGCTTTATATCGACCGCACCATCGCCAAGCTGCATGACAAGGAAATGCGCGGCGGCTGTCTGCTCGGTAATTTTGGCGCCGAGGTGACCGACCATTGCGAAGCGATGCGGCACAGGCTGATCGCGATTTTCGAGGAAATCCGGCAGGCCTTGATCCATGCCCTGCGCGCGGCCGTGACGGCAGGCGATCTTCCGGCGGATTTCGATTGCGAGGATACGGCCGGATTCATGTTCGCATCGCTGCAGGGCGCCATCCTCATCTCCAAGACGCTGCGCAACGATATTCCCATGCAGCGCTACAAGCGCCAGGTTTTTGGCCGCATCCTGCATTGAGGAATCGCTGTTAACTAGCTGACAAACATTAGAAAATTGACAAGCCTGCGGCGCCTGTGATCATCACCCCTGGGGATGATGACGCGAAAAGCTGGAACAGGCATGACAAATGAGGACAGGTGGCAGGCGGGCCGCTTCATAAGGCGATGAGCACGGCTTCGTCCGGCCGCCTGATCCACCAGGACGGGCTGCCGCTGCCGGAGCGCTATTGGGCGGTGGCGGCCATCTGGCTTGCACTGCTCATGGCGGTGGTGGATTCCTCCATCGCCAATGTGGCCCTGCCGGCCATCGCCACGCAGCTCCATACCGCCCCCGCCACCTCCATCTGGATCGTTAATGCCTATCAGCTGGTCATCGCGGTGCTGCTGCTGCCGCTGGCGGCGTTGGGCGAGATCGTCACCTTCAGGCGCGTCTTCCTGCTTGGGTTGCTGGTTTTTGTGCTGGCCTCCGTTGGATGCTGCCTGGCCCGCTCCTTCCCCGCACTGGTGCTGGCGCGGGCCGCGCAGGGGCTAGGGGCGGCCGGCATCATGAGCGTCAATCCCGCTTTGGTGCGCTTCACCTTTCCACTCGCCAAGCTGGGCCAGGGGGTGGGGCTGAATGCGCTGATCATCTCTGCGGCCTCGGTCATCGGCCCCAGCCTCGCCTCGCTGATCCTGGCCCATGCTTCCTGGCCCTGGCTGTTCGCTGTGAACATCCCTATCGGCATTGCCGCGCTGCTCGTGGGGGTGTTCGCCTTGCCGCATAACGCGAAATCAGGTGGCAAGCTGGATATGCCGGCCGCTTTGCTCAACGTCGCGACCTATGGGCTCGGCATTATCGGGCTCGATCTCCTGGCCCGCGGCGGCCGTGTTCTCGCGGGCCTGGCCTGTATCGGGACGAGCATCGCGGCCGGCGTGGCGCTGGTTTTGCGCTCATTGCCGCAGGCGCGCCCACTGGTGCCGGTCGACCTGCTGCGCAGCCGGCTTTTCGCGCTTACGGTGCTTACCTCCGTCGCCTCCTTCACCGCGCAGATGCTTGCCTTCGTCGCCCTGCCCTTCTTCCTGCAAAGCGTGCTGCACCATACGCAGGTGGCGACCGGACTGCTGCTCACGGCCTGGCCGCTGGCGGTGGGGGTGGCGGCGCCGCTAGCGGGGCGGCTCGCGGACCGTTACCCAGCCGGGCTGCTGGGCGGGCTGGGGCTGGCAGCACTCGCTTTGGGGCTGGGGCTGCTGGGCACAATGCAGGCCGGCACGGGCAATGCGATGATCATCTTTGCCATGGCGCTGTGCGGGGCGGGATTCGGGTTTTTCCAGGCGCCCAATAATCGCACTTTGCTCGCCGCCGCGCCACGGGCGCGGGCTGGGGCGGCTGGGGGGATGCTCGCCAGCGCCCGGCTGACTGGGCAGACACTCGGCGCCACGTTCGTCGCCATCATGTTCGCGATGGCGGCCGCGCCGTCCTGGCCGCTCTGGCTGGGCGCCAGTGTGGCGGCCGCCGGGGCCGGGGTCAGCCTGTCACGCCTTACCCTGCGCCCGCCGCCCTGAGCATTAATGGATGGCGTTGGCCGGCGATGCCGCCGCGTTGACAGGCGGCGCGCCGGTGGGCACGCCCGCCTGCCCGGCCAAAGCCGCCCGCGCGCCAGCGCGGATATAGGCGTAGAGCGCATTCACCTGGTCGTGCGACAGCATCGGGAAGGAAGGCATGCCCGCCTGGATCAGCATCCCGTCATGCACGGTTTTGTAAAACATGTCCGGCTTGAGGGCGATGTAGGATTCGCGCAGGTCGGGCCCCGGGGCTCCGGATGAGATCAGCTCCAGACCATGGCAGGCCCCGCACATGATATAGAGCCCCCCGCCCATGGCCACCTGGGCGGGGTCGAGCTTCAACTGCGGATCATCCAGCGCATGCACGGCCAGAGTGCGGTTGGGCATGGGCGGCGGCGGCGCCTTGCCATCGATGGCATAGGCCAGCAGGTAGCGCGGCTGGCCAAATTTCCAGCCGACATTCATTTTGCTGCCCCAGGCACCGGTCTGGCCGCCATAGCCGACCAGCAGGGCGACATATTGCTTGCCGCCGGCCGTGTAGCTCATGGGCGAGGCGATGACGCCGCCGCCAGCCCCCTGGCTCCAGAGCTTCGTGCCGGTTTTGGCGTCATAGGCGTTGAACTGGCCCTCAGCCGTGCCCTGGAACACGAGCCCGCCCGCCGTCGCCAACGCGCCGCCATTCCAGAGATATTCGTTTTCCACGCGCCATACGGGTTTCTGCTGCACCGGGTCCCAGGCCAGCAGCGTGCCCTTGTCGTCATTGGGGCCCTTGCTCACACCCAGCACGCTGATCGGCCCAAGTTGGAAGCCGCCCGGCTGCGGGGCATTCTTAGTCATGCTGAGGCCAAGCTGCATGGTGGGGATGTAGACCAGCCCGGTCTCCGGGCTGTAGGACATTGATTGCCAGCTATGTATGCCCATGGAGGCCGGCCAAGTGAGGCTCTTGCCGGCCACGTCGTACCGGTCATTAGGCGTCTCGACCGGCACGCCGGTCTTCAAATCAACACTGGACGCCCAGGTCACCTTGCCGAGCTTTTCAGCAGAGATCACTTTGCCGGTCTCACGGTCAATGACGTAGAAGAACCCGTCCTTCGGCGCCTGCATCAATACCTTGCGGGGCTTGCCGTCTATAGTGAGGTCGGCGAGCGTCATCTGCTGGGTGCAGTCATAATCCCACTCGTCACGCGGCACGACCTGGTAGTGCCAGATATATTTGCCGGTATCCGCATCCAGCGCGACGATGGAAGCGGTAAAGAGATTGGTGCCATCGCCGGGGCTGCGTGCTGAAGGATCGTAGGGGCTGGCATTGGCGGTGCCAACATAGATGCGGTTGAGCTCGGCATCATAGGTGATGGAATCCCAGGGGCCGCCGCCGCCGCCGGTGGTCTTCCAGAAATCCGGGCTCCAGGTTTTCGCCGCCATTTCCATGGCCGAGTCGCCCTTGTTCTGGTCCGGCGAGCCGGGCACGACATAGAAGCGCCAGAGCTGCTTGCCGGTGGTGGCATCATAGGCCGTGACATAGCCGCGCTGGCCGAAATCCGCCCCGCCCTGGCCGATGATGACCTTGCCCGCGAACACGCGCGGCGCGCCGGTGATGGTCTGGCCGTCGGTCGCCGGCACGGTCTGCGCCGTCCAAAGCAGCTTGCCGGTCTTGGCATCGAGCGCGCTGAGCCGCCCGTCCAAGGCGGTCGCGAAAATCCGGCCATCCGCATAGGCGACGCCGCGATTGACCGAGAAATTGAAATTCATCTTGAGCGGGTTGGTCTTCCAGACCTGCGGGTCGTAGGTCCACAGGATTTTGCCGCTGGCACCGTCGACCGCGTAGACTTTCGCGTAGCTGCCTGTGAAATAGAGCACGCCATCCACCGCCACCGGCGTGGCTTCCAGGCTTGACTCGCCAGGGAGCTGCAACGACCAGGCAAGGCCTAGTTTGCCGATATTATCCTTGGTGATCTGGTGCAGTTGGCTGAAGGCGGTCTCGTTGGAATCGCCATTGTGGCCGGTCCAGTTACCGGCTTCTCCCTGCGTGCCGGCATAGGCGGTGAGGGGCGCGCAGGCGATGGCGAGAGACAGCAGCCCATGGGCCGCCATGCGGATGCCGGATTTCATAATGAGTACCTCTC
>Ga0306918_10001699_pt1 | contig 11000 bp, 9 predicted proteins | sample tim00Cox0000000H_FD_203315 | JGI IMG/M metagenome (GOLD analysis project Ga0306918, IMG submission 203315) | Lab enrichment of tropical soil microbial communities from Luquillo Experimental Forest, Puerto Rico - timezero.00C.oxic.00.000.00H (v2)... | ecosystem: Environmental > Terrestrial > Soil... | reverse complement strand
CGCGACGATGAATCCCGGCGTGCAGATGCCGCATTGCAGCGCGGCGTGCTCGAGAAACTTCCTCTGCAGCGGGTGAAGGGCGTCGCCGAGGGCGAGACCCTCAATCGTCGTCACCGCGCGGTCCTGCGACTCCGCCGCGAGGACGAGACACGACGGCACGAGCCGCCCGTCCAGGAGGATTGAACAGGCCCCGCAGTCGCCCGTCGCGCAGCCCTCTTTGGTGCCGGTGAGGCCCAACTCGTTTCTGAGCGCTGCGAGGAGGGTCTCATGCGGCTCGCACAAAAATTCGGCGGCCTCACCGTTGACGGTCGTGTGCACGTGGAGCTTCGCCACGTCAGTGTCCCCTCGCGCGTGCGGCGGCGGTGCGAGCCGCCCGCCTCGTGAGCACGCCCGCGGTCGTTCGACGATAGGCCACTGTGCCACGCTTGTCGTCAATCGGCTTCGCCGCGGCGCTGGCTGCTGCGCCTGCCCTCGACAGCGCCGTTTCATCCAGCCGCGATCCGACGAGGGCCCCCGCCGCCTCGGCCACCAGGAGGGCAGTTGGCGCAACGGCGCCGATAGCGACGCGCGCGGCCGAGCACGTGCCATCAGGCGCCAGCGTCACACTTACGCCGGCGCTGACGACGGCGATGTCCATCTCGCTCCTCGGAATCAGCCGCAGATAGGCATCCGCGGTTCGAGGACCCGGACGCGGTATGTGAAGAGCGACGAGGAACTCGCCGGCGCGGAGCGCCGTCTTCCCGGGGCCCGTGCAGAATTCATCGACCGGCAGTACGCGCTCCCCTGCCGGTCCGGCGATCGCGCACGTCGCGCGGTTGACGATGAGGGCGCACGTCGTATCGGCCGCGGGCGACGCGTTGCAGAGGTTGCCGCCCACCGTGCCGCGGCCTTGAATCTGGGTCGAGCCGATGAGACGGACTGCTTCGACGAGCCCCGGCCACAGGCGTTTTACCTCGGCGTGCTCGCAGATGACCGCCGCAGCGGTCGCGGCTCCCAGCCGCAGCCCCCCGTCGTCAAGCGTGATGCCGACGAGCTCGGGAATCCGCTTGATATCGATGAACGCCGTGGGCCGGCGAAGCCCCGCACGGAACTGGACGAGAAGGTCGGTGCCGCCGGCGAGGATTCGCGCCCCGGGGTCTGCCTGCATCAGTCGCACCGCGTCGGTCACCGACCGCGGCGCTTCGTAGCGAATAACCTGCATTCCAGAACTATACCCTCACAGCGGATTGCGCCGCCCTACCTCGCGCGCAGGCATTCCGACCGCGATGGTTCCCGCGGGCACGTCCTCGCGGACGACCGCGCCCGCGCCGATGATGGCGTGATCGCCGACGCGCACCCCGTCGAGAATCTTGGCGCCCGCGCCGACCCAGACGCCGTCGCCCAGTGAGATCCCCGCGGAGATGCGCGACTGCGCGAGTACCGGCAGCGACGGATCGGAGAAGTCATGATCGCCTCCGATGAGGTAGGTGTACGCCGCCAACAGCGCGCTCTTGCCGATGCTCACGCGACTTGCGGAGAACACCTCGCAGTTGAAACCCAGGTTCGCGGCGTCTCCGATGTCGATATCGCCGTTCTTGCACGACAGGATAGTGTTGCGACCGATGAAGGCGCCGTCTCCGATCGTGATGCCTCGATTGCTCGTCCCTTTGGCGTCGAGCAGACAATTGTCATCGATCACGATGTCGCGCCCGAGATGGATCTTGTGGGGATGCCGCAGCACCACGTGCTGACCGAAGATCACGTTGCGGCCGCACGATCCCAGGAGCACGGGGTACAACGCCTTCCGGAGTGCCAGTCCGACCGCGCCCGCTCGTCCCTGGGCGAGCATGATGATCGTTTCGTACTGGAGCAGCCTGGCAAAGCCAGAGCGGCCGACAACGAGCTCGACGTACTTCGCGCGGCTCGACTTGCCCGGCGCGAAGAGCTGGGATTGGACCGGTGTGGCCACCGGCGCCGGGCGCTCAGAGCCAGCCATGGGCTCGGTACCATTCGAACGTCCGGCGGATACCGTCACGCAGTCTCACTTGCGGACGGTAGCCGATCTCGGCGCGCGCCCGCGTGATGTCGAAGGCGCGGCTCTTCGTGAAGAAATCGACCCGCCGCCGATAGAGCGGCGGCTCGATCCCAAAAGGCGCACAGAGCGCTTCGCACGCCGCTCCCGCCATCCAGACCGGCCACACGGGCAGATGCACCCTCGGTTCCGGCACCTCGGCTCCATCCGCCACCAGCTTTACGAGCGCGTTCAACGTCGTCACTTCCCCACCGGCGAGAATGTAGGTGCGATTGGCGGCGTCGGGATGCTCCCCGCACAACACGAACCCATCGACCAGGTCGTCGATGTAAGTGAGATGGTAATAGATCTCTCCGCGGCCGAGCGTGATCCAGCGACGGCGGGCAATGCCACGAAAGAGCTTCAGGAGCCGGCGGTCCCCGGGGCCGTAGATGCCTGACGGCCGCGCGATGGTCACTTGGACGCCAAAACGCCGGCCGGCTTCGCGGGCCAGGCGCTCGCCTTCGAGCTTCGTCCGCTGATAGATGTCGCCTGGCTTGAGCGGCGCGTCTTCGTTCGCCGGAGGCTGGTCGATGTCGCCATGCACGCCGACGGTACTGCAATGAACGACGCGCCGGGCGCCGCCGCGGGCGGCGGCCTCCACCACTTGCCCGCCTGCCGTGGCGTTGATGGCTCGGTAGGCTTCGCGCGGCAGCCCAGCCTGACGGTAAACCGCGGCGATGTGGTAGACGACATCGACGCCGGCGGCAGCCTTGTCGAGCGCCGGCTGGTCCCGGACGTCGCCCATGACCGGGATGACGCCATCGCGTACGAGCTCAGCCGAAGAGGGGCCGTTGTTCCGGATGAGGCCGCGGACTTCGTGCTTGCGTCGCGCGAGCGATCGTGCCAGATGACCGCCCGTAAAGCCCGTCGCGCCGGTTACGAGAATGCGCACCGCTGGGCGACAATCGAGACGGGGGACCCGAAGATCTTCGAGAGCCTCGAGCGATCGAGCACGGCTTCGACTCTGGTCGTGAAGCTCGGCGACCCGATGGCCCTGTGCAGCGCGATCGGCAGCACGAACTGTCGGTGCACCGATCGAATCCTGAACCCGCAGTCACCGAACGCCTTCGCCATCGCGCTGTCCGTGAAGACTCGATAGGCCTCGGTCTTCCGACCGACTGTGGACAGCATGCGGCGGGACAATGACTCGAGGAGCGCGAAGCTGGTCGCTGACGGATAGTCGACGACGACAAGCCGTTCTGCGACACGACACAGCTCGGCAACCGATCGGTGCCAGGCCGGGGTGTGCATCAGCAGGCGGAGGCACACGACCACGTCGAACGTGCGGTCGGGAAAATCGAGCGCGTGGGCATCGCCAACCTGGAACCGGACGTTGACGCGTTCGGCTGCCGCCTGCTGCCGCGCCACGGCGAGCATCGCCTCAGACGCGTCGACCGCCGTCACGCAGGCGCCGCTCTTCGCGAGCCATAAGGCGGCGCGTCCCGTGCCGGTCCCCACATCCAGAACCTGTCGCTGGTCGACGGCTCCAATGAAGTCAGCCAGCACGCGCGCTTGCGTCCCGGCCACGAGCTCGCCGATGGGGCCGCCGAAGCGGCAGCTGTCGAACGTCTGCGCGGTCGCGGGATCGGCGTAATGGCGGTAGCTGTAGTGATCGGGGGCCGGGGGGCCCGTCACGCCACCTCCTTGTTGGCCCTTGGTGCCTGGTCCTTGGTGCTTGGTGCATCATCCAGAGTGCTCGGTTTGAGCGCCTCGCAGACCTGCCGCGTCTTCTCGAGGTAGGCCTCGTAGCTGTACTTCGACTCGGCCAGCTTTCGCGCTCGTTCCCCGATTGTCCGCGCCCGTTCAGGATCGGCCAGGGCAGCGAGGATGCCGCCGCCGAACTCCTCGGGCGTGGCGCCGGTCAAAATGGCCGTTTCGTCGCTCAAGACCTGGGTGTGCGTGAGCAGCCGCGTGGCGACGATCGCCCGCCCCGAACGCAGATACTGGTAAATCTTCAACGGCGTGTTCGTTCCGCGCGAGCGCGGAGAGACCAGCACGTCGCACGCAAGCAGGAACGCCGGGATCTCCGAGGCCGGCCGCTCTCCCGCGAAAACGACGACGTCGTCGACACCCGCGACCGTGGCTTCGTGCCGCGCGAGCGCTACCTGATCGGGCTTGCCGCCTGCGAGCACCAGCCGCGCGTCGGGGCGCATGCGCTTGACGAAGACCATCGCGTCGAAGAGGAGGCCCAGACCCTGATACGCTTCGAACGTGCCGGTGTAAAGCACAATCGGGCCCGACGGCGTCAACCCGAGCGACTGCCGCAGCGCGGCGGCCTGCTCGAGCGTCGCGCGCTCCTCGCCCGCGCCAGGCGCATTCTCGATGAGCACCGCGCGGGCGCCCGGGTCGATCTCGCGAACGGTGTCCTGGAGCGATGGACAAATGACGATGACGACACGCGAGCGTCGAATCATGAAACGCTCAATCGCCACAAACAGGCGCCGCATGATCCGCGAGCGGCTGAACGCGAAATTGGTCAGTTGCTGCGGCAGACTCGAGTGCATGTCGTACACATGCGGCACCCCGAGGAGCGCGGCCAATGGAGCGCCGATGAGCCCGCCCTCTTCATGCGAATGAATCGCGTCGTATCGGCCGCCGACGGCCCGGCGAATCACGGTCAGCGTCAGCAGCGCGTCGAGCGGGATCTTCGCGAGAGAGGGACCGACGCTCACCCGCCGGATGAACGGCGGCCTCGCGCTCCTGAAGAGCCGCAGGCCGGTCATGGTGACGTTCTGACCGAACGGGTACGTCACCAGATCCACTTCATGGCCGAGCGCGACGAGCGCCCGGATGCGATGAAATTCGCTGAACGGGGTCCCGCGCGGTTCAAAGAACGGCTCGGGCGCGATCATCAGGATGCGCACGTGTCCCGTGATTTTCGCACGAAATCGTAGTACCCTAACCTGTTCCCCTGGCTCGTTGAATTCGATTGAATGACGCTGTCGCCGCCCGCTGAGCAACCGTCACCGCGAGCCGCGCGCCGCTACACGCTCTTGGCCGCGAAGCTGGCCGTGAGCGTTGCGCTGCTCGCCCTGCTCTTCTCACGGATCGACGCGGCCAGTCTCTGGGCCGGCGCGCGCCGGGCGTCACCCGAGTGGCTGGTCGCCGCGCTCGCGATCTACTTCGTCAACATTCTGGCCAGCGTGTGGCGCTGGCACCTGTTGCTCGACGCCCAGGACATCGATGTGCCCTGGCGAACGCTGCTCGGATCGTTCCTGGTGGCGACCTTCTTCAACAACTTCCTGCCGAGCAACATCGGCGGCGACGTCATGCGGATCAGCGACACAGCGAAGGCCGCGGGCTCGAAAACGCGGGCGACGACCGTCGTGCTCACCGACCGCGTGATCGGCCTCATCGGCCTGGTGTTCGTCGCGGCAACGGGCGCGACCATGGTCGCGAGCCTGGCGGGCCACGTGGCGTCGCCGATCTGGCCGTCCTGGCTCTGGGCGGGATTTCTCGGCGCGATGATGGTGACGGCGCCGGCAGTCCTGGCGCCGTCCGGCGTGGGCCGGCTGCTCCAGCCGCTGACGGTTTTTCATCCTGAATGGGTGGGCGATCGCATCGACAGCGTGACATCCGCGCTCTCGCGTTTTCGGGCACGTCCGAGCGCGATTGCTCGCTGCTTCGCGGGCGCCGTGTTCGTGCAGGTGACCGTGGTGATTTTCTATGCGGCGGTCTCGCGCGCGGTGCACGTCCCCGTCGTATCCTGGGATCTCGCCGTCATTGTCCCGCTTTCGTTCGTCGTGCAGATGCTGCCGGTGTCGGTGAACGGGTTCGGCGTGCGTGAGGCCACGTTCTCGTTCTACTTCACGCGGGTGGGGCTGTCGATGGAGTCTGCGCTGCTGATGTCGCTCGTCGCGACGTTTCTGGCCATGCTGATTTCGCTGTCGGGTGCGGTCATCTGGTTCCTGCGCGGGCATAGGACAACTGGTCGCCCGTAGCTCGACGCGGCGACCGAGCGACGAGTACCGAGCTACGGCGGAAACCCGACAATCTCGTACAAGCGCGTTCCTTCATCCGCATACAAAGGTCGAAAGTATTGTCGAAGCTCCTCGAGCCGGACTTCGATATCGTGACGGTTCTCGGCGTTGTAGCCGTACATGTGAAAGACGGCGTAGCGCACCTTCAACGGTTCCAAGAGTTTCATCGCCGGCCGTGTCGGAAACGGCGCGAGCGTCATCACGTTCGCGACGAAATCCGGTGGAATGTAGTCGCTGTAGCCGTTGACGAGCGGCATCCAGTGCGTCGTGGAGTTCAGCATGTAGCGCGTGTGGAGCGGAAACATGCCTTCGAGGTAATAGAACGGGAGCTCGATGACCGGCGCCTTCGGCAGCGTGGCCAGTGTTCGATACACCGGTTCGAAACCGCCGAACTCCCTCAGGTTCGACGGGACGAGGAGCTCGACGCCGGCGGCGAGCGCGAGGATGGCGCCTGCTAGGCAGGGTTTCGAGAAGCGCTGCGCGAACGAGGAGATGGCAGCCCCCGCCAGCACTGACAAGGCAAAAGCGACGATCAGGCCGAAGCGGGCGGGCGCTCGCAACCATGCGAATGGGGGCAGGGTCTCGTACAACGCGGTGTAAAGCCCGCCGGCAGGGCCGAACGACGCCCAGCACGCCAGGAGTGCGAGCCCTCCGTAAATTGCCAGGAGCTCGCGACGTTGGCGCGTGCGCCCTATCCAGAACGCCGCGACCCCGAAGCCACCGGCCACGAAGCCTGGAAAGACGACTTCGACCCACGGCGGCAGCCATGCGAGCATCCGCACGTGAACGTAGGATGAGCTGGCGAAGTAGTCGCTCCAGTTCGACGAGTACAGACGGGCCTGTGCGAGCTCGCGATGAAAGCCCTGAACGCGCTGGAGGGTTCTGTACGGCAGAAACGCCGGCAGCACCAACAGGGCGGACACGACAGCTCCCGTGGTCAGGCCCAGCCAGTAGGGCGCGCTCCCCCACCAACGCCTCATCATCGCAATCACGACAGCCGCATACCCGATCATCAGAATGACGAACACACCGTAGTAGCCGCAGCTGAGAGCCTGCGCCGCCATAACCGCGCCGAGGGCGGCGCCGCGGCCGAGCGACACCTTGTCGGTGAACCGATGGAACATCCACATGCTGAAGGGCAGCCCGGCCGTCATGAGCAGCTGGATGTGCGCGGTGTGCGCGAACACGTACGGCGTAAACGCAAAGCAGACCGCTGACGCCGCCGCGGCGCCGCGATCCGCCGTCAACCGGCGTACGAGATAGTACGTGCCTGTTGCCGTCAGCACGAACCCGAACAGGACGGCGAAATTGTGAGCAGTGAAGGGGTTCTTCGTCGCCCAGTACGCAGGGATGGCCAGCGCGCCGGCGCCGAGGTTGCTTTCCGAGTACGCCAGCGTGTTCTTGTGGGGATAAAAAATGTTGGCGTCGAACACGTGCATTGGGTCGACCACCAGCGTGCGCGCGACCCACGCCACATTCCAGATCGACAGGTTGCCGTCGCCGTTGTCGATGCGGCCGAGGCGGCCGATCTTGAACGCCAGCGGCCACGTCATCAGCACTGTGACGGTCGTCGCCAGCAGAAGAACGATGGACAGTTCGCGCAGCTTTGCGGTCACTGGGCGCCGGCTTCGGCTCTGACGATCACTCGGTGGCCCGCTTCGGGACGCCAATTGGGGTTGGGGCCGGTTTCGGGGCCGACTTCGGTACGGCGGTGAAGCGAATGAGCACCCCCAGGTTTCGCTTGTCGTCTGTGCTGGGATCCTGCAGATGGGGCGTAAAGCCGCCGCTCGACCGTGCGCTGAGTAAATACGCGTAGCTCCGGAGGTCGCGCACGCCCGCTGCCGGGACGTCAAACGTTCTCGGCTTGTTCGGCTCCAACCGGACTTGCGATTCGGCTTCGCCCATCGAGACGAAGAAGATCGTCGGAATCCGGGACTCGGCCGTCATCATCAAATGATCGATCGGCCACTCGCAGCGGACCAGGATGTCGGCGCGGCCGTCGCCCGCAATCCACACGCCCTGGTGACCGTCCGAATCGATCCGCTCGGGGTAATACGCGTGCTCGTCGAGGAAGTACATCAGGACGTCGCTGATCCAGGCGTGCGCCCGCAGTCCTTCGAGCATGATGGGCAGGTCGTTGGCCATGGTCAGCTCGACCGGCAGCTTGCGCGCGAACCCTCGCTCGGTCGTCTGATTGGGAAACTTGGCGGCGACGAAGGGGTTCACGAGCATCTTTGCCGTGAACATCGCGCCACCCACCCACGCGATGAGCGGCGGGATCGCCGACGCCAGCGGTGGCGTGAGAAAGAACATCGCTGCGTAAACGCTCATGAAATAGCGATTGCCAGGCGGTCCGCCCCCGCCGCTCCACGTGAAAGGCGCGAAGACGATGAGCACGAGCGCGGACGCGACCACGGCGAGAAATATCAACTGGCGCCATGGCCGAACCCGTTCCGGGGAGAAGATCCAGAGCGCGACCGCGATCACGCCGGGAAAAAAGTACGGGACGAAACCGAAGTGGCGGCCGACGAGGAAGTACTCGACGTTCAGCGTAAAACGGTTCACAAAATCACTCAGAACGTTTCCGGCGTCCGAGTCGTTGGTACTCATTTCGATGCCGCGGGCGTCCCACGCGTCGGGCGTCGCGCCGTCGAACGGGAACCTGTCGTAGAACGCTTTGCGATCGCCCCCCTGGTAGTTGAATTCGCCGCTGTTCACCGCCGTCGCGCCGTACAAGGCGGCGGTCGCGATGGTGAACACCGCCCCGATGATGACTCCGTGGAGCAGGCGCCGGCGCCACCACGCCCAGAGAATGAGCGGCGCGACGAGGAAGATATGCGTCGGCTTGGAATACGTCACGGCGCCGAGAAGCAGCGCCGCGAGGAGGTCGCTCCCGGCGCCTCCCAGGAAGCGAGATCGTTCGGGAGCCACTTCCTTGTAGAGCCAGGCACAGTACGCCACGGCGATGAGCGAAAAATTCAGAATCTCGGGCGCGAGGAACACGGTGTAGACCGGCACACAACTGGCGAAGACGAACGCCAGCGTGAACGCGAGCGCCGGGCCCGGCCTGGATCGTGCAGCCAGGAACACATACGCGCAGGTGCTCGCGGCGAACAGCAGCAGGACATGGAGAACCAGGAAGCCATTCAGCCCGAACACCCTGACAAACGGTCCGGCGACCACGCCGTAAAGCAGCGCCTTGGCAAAGTAGAGTCGATCGGTGCGCGTGTCGGGCAGCTTGACGAGGTGAACGAAAGGCGGTGTGCCGTCGGCGTGGAGCCGGAAGCGTTTGCCGCGCTTGAGGAAGATCCCTTCAGGTCCAGCCCGGTACAGGCCGAAGAATCGCTCGAGGTCTTTTCGCTCGTACGTCAGGTCGCCGTCAAAGGCCATGCTCAACCCGGACGAAACGTAGGTCGCCTCGTCGCCCTTGATGCCGAAGCCAGTCTTGACCACGTCGACGGAGATGGCGGCCGCCAGACACACGACGAGCAGCACTCCGCCGATCATGGCGGCATCACGGGAAGTCACGCGGGCCATGATAGTCCAATACAATTGCTCGGTACTCGGTGCCCGACGCGTCCCAACTCATCGCCGAAGCGTTCCTGATCGTGCTCGGGCGCGAGGTGTCGCCGATCGAGCTGCGAGACACGGCGCGCGGCTTGGGTGCGGGCGACGCCAGCACAAGCCGCAACGCGCTCGTCGTCCGGCTGCTGTCTTCTCCCGAGTTCAGGCTGCTGCACGACGCTTTGCGGCATGGCCGCGACACGGGACGAAATCCCGAACTCGAGGAGCGGGCGCTCTGCCGGCTCGGGAGTGAAGATCGGTTCGTCGGCCTGGCCTACGAGCTGCTGCTTGGCCGGGCGGCGGACGAGCCCGGGAAAGCCCACTACACGGCAGCCATTCGCCACGGGGACTCGCGGACGAGCGTCCTTCGGTCGCTCATCGTATCTCCTGAGTTTTCGGGGCGGTATCAGCGCGTGGCCCCTCAGGGTGGGATCGTCCCGCACGATATCCAGCTCTGCGAGCTGGCCAACCCGGCGAAGTGGGACAACCCGGAGTGGCTCGCCTTGCTCCGGAGCATGGGACTCCCCGACGACAAGATCTCCATGCACCGCAAAGGTTACGAGTTCACGCAATTGGCTTACGGCCTGAAAAGGCTTGGCCTGCTCCACGATCGGGTGAGCATCATCAGCGTGGGCGCGGGGCACGAAGCGGTCTTGTACTGGTTGGCCAATCACGTGGGGCGCGTGATTGCGACCGACACGTACCAGGGGGTCTGGCGGGACGTGCAGTCGCGCGAGGGCGACGTCGGGGTGGTGCACGCCCCGCGGGATTACGCGCCGTTCCCCTACCGTGAGGATCGCCTGCTGTTCCTGCAGATGGACGGGCTCGGTCTCGGCATCAAGAGCGGTGTGATGGACGTCGCCTACTCACTCTCTTCGATCGAACATTTCGGTGGCGTCGGCGGCGCGGCGGGCGCGATTGACGAAATGGCCCGCGTGCTCAAGCCAGGTGGTGTTCTGGCGTTTGCGACCGAGTACGTGATCGCCGGCCCACCGCACGAAGAAACGTTCAGCCCCGCCGACTTCGATGTGCTCGTCAAGAGGCCCGGGTTATCGCTCATCGGAGAGTTCGACCGTTCAGTGTACTCACGATATGACTACTCTGCCGTGGACCTCTACGGCAATCCCCATCAGACGCCGCACATGGTCGTGCGCTTCAACGACACGGTGTTCACCACGGCGTTCGTGTTCATGCGAAAGAGCTGATGGGAGTACAATTCAACAGAAAAACCATTCCTCCTGTGTGGCAAGAGAGGGTCCCCTTCAACGAACGCGGCGGGCGGCTGCGCGGTTGTCTGGACGCGGTCAGCGGACGCTTTCCCGGATTCGTCTTTGGCGGCCAGGTCGGCACGGATATCCTCCCCGTTTTTCATTTCCACGACGAGCAACGCGCGGATCTCGAGC
>Ga0306918_10001691_pt1 | contig 11014 bp, 14 predicted proteins | sample tim00Cox0000000H_FD_203315 | JGI IMG/M metagenome (GOLD analysis project Ga0306918, IMG submission 203315) | Lab enrichment of tropical soil microbial communities from Luquillo Experimental Forest, Puerto Rico - timezero.00C.oxic.00.000.00H (v2)... | ecosystem: Environmental > Terrestrial >... | reverse complement strand
TATCTGAAGTTGAACGACCAAGTATAACCAAGGTGGTTCCTAACAGTAACTTCGTCGGCGGTCAGGTCACGATTTATGGCCATGGGTTTGCTGCTCGAACAAACGAAAACACGGTCACATTCAATGGCGTAGCGGCTCCGATCCTCTCTTCTTCCACCACCGAATTCCTCGTCCAAGTGCCCAATGGCGCTACGACGGGGCACATCTACCTCAGCACTCCTGCTGGGCATACCCATAGTCCTTCTGTTTTCACCGTTCTGTAAGAGGCTTCATTATGTCCAATCCCATTGTCCAAACTATTTACGATGTCGTTCATACCGGCGCCGAAAACATCGGCAAACGCTTCAACATGCCCGTTGCCTGGATCAGCCTGTTTGCCGACAATGAAGATATGAGAGATCACCAAGACATAAAGATTGTAGTGACTCCTCTCGATCAGACCCTTCGTTACGGAGCGCTCAGCCGCATTCCGTTGGGAAACACCAAAGCTTACTTCGACACGCAGAAAAATGATTCTGACTTACCCCAGTCTGGTTTTATTAACCGCAGCTATACCGATACCAGTCAATTTCAGTGGAGCCTGACCGAGGGTCTGCAAGTTTCGTCGACGCAATCGATCACCGTAAAGTCTAAGCCTTGGAAAATATTCGAGGAAATTAGCGGATCCCTCTCGTTTACAGAGCAAATCTCGTTTAGTGCAACCCAACAAGTGACCGAGAGCTCTGCTGAAACCTATACTGTCCAGCAAAATATTACGGTGCCTGCCCGGGCTCGACTGGAAACCAATTGGATCATCGAGAGAGTGCAGGAAAACGTCGATTGGTTCATGGATATTCAGATCTCCGGGGCGGTTGCCGTATGGTTCAAGCACAAGATTGAGGTCTACCCCGGAAAGGGAGAACATTGGCTTTGGTTCTTTCCTGTCGCCAAAATTTTTCAAGAGGCCAAGAATGGAGCCTTTCGTCTTGCTGGCGACAAGGTCATTTTTACGGCAAAAGGAACAGTTCAGGCTGATGGAGTAGATAAGTCCTACCTGGACATTAAGCAGTACCCGCTCGAATCCCCGGTAGCTGAAGCTGCGGTCAAAACCTATCGGATTGACGTTGGCAATAGTTTGCAGAAGCTCTTCGCCGATTCGTCGGTTCATGCCAGCTGACACAGCCGAGAACGCCTCATACGGGTCTGAAACGGCCACCGCATTTTGGCACTAATATACCCTGAATCCTCGAGGATTCAGGGTTCCTCTCCAGCAAGTCGCTTACGCGAGAGCGATTTGCTGGATCCCATGTGTTACAAGAGCGCCGAATGACCAGGGTTCTTCAGTTCATTCTTCCTTGAAGCCCAAAAGCTGTTCGTCGCCGGTGGCGCCGTAATATCTGTACGGAAGAAACTTGCCCGACATGGTCAGTTTGACGCGATCGCCCTTTGGATCGAGCAGGCGTTCAATCTCCATCTAGAAATCGATGGCCGACATGATTCCATCGCCAAATTCTTCTTCGATGAGCGCCTTCCAGGCCGGGCCGTTGACCACGACAAGCTCGTAGAACCTGTAGATGAGCGGATCGGTTGGCGGCATTTGAGTGCCGCGCATGGGGATCTCATTGAGCAGGCGCTTCTCGCTTTCGCTCAGCTCAAAAAGCCGTGCAGCCTTTTCGCACTGTGGTTTCGTCAGTTTCATCTGACCGAGAAGGGCGCCGACGATCAAGACTTCCGACATACCGCCTATCTCGCTGGCGATGTACTTCCAGCTCCAGTTCTTCTCGCGTTTGATATCGAGGATCTTTTCGGTGAGATCGCTGCGCTTCATGAAACACCTCCATCGCCAATGGCAGGCCCATTCTTGGCATTTGCCTGCATCGAGCAATTCTACGGCTTGCGCACAATAGCAGGCGAGTTTATCCGACCCTCTCGTCGATGGGAGGCTCAAGGGCTTCTGGCGCGCCATGCGTGCCGTTGCGCTGCAGGCAATCGGCAAGGACGACCGTGTCGCAGAATATGCGGACGCTGATGACCTTACCCCAGCGCAGCCTTATCACGTGCACGCCTTGATTGTTGAAGGCGTGGCCGTCGAGCGTTTGGCCCTTATCGCGCCATTCGACGAAAGCGGTTGTCGCCCACGGCCAGCCGGAGACCGTGACGTGGTCCACAGTGAAGTGCAGATCGGGCAGCACGCGGCGCAATCTTTCATACCAATGCCGTGTTGCTTTCATCGTGTAACGTGTGCCGCCGAGGGCGTGAGTGCCGGAAAAGAAATGCTCGAAGCTCGGTGCGAGGCTGTTCAGTATAGGCTCGTAGTCCTTTTCATTGAGCGATTTGAAGGTCGCAAGCAGCTTGTTTCGAACCACTGCATGGTACATGGCTGGCTCTCCCCTCCACTCTTCGCACATTGATACTAACGGTCACCCTTTATGACCGTTGGTATAATTCGTGGAGCAAATATTTAGTTGCGTCAAGGGACCAAATAAGACAGTGATGCGGCCATGAAAAATGAAGTGTTTGCTTCACAGACATGTTCTGTCGCACGGGCGCTGGAACTCATCGGCGAATGGTGGACCCTGCTGATTGTTCGGGAGGCCTTCTTCGGCACACGCCGGTTCAATGAGTTCGAGAAGAATCTGGCGATCGCTAAAAACGTGCTGAGCGAGCGTCTCTACAAGCTTGTCGAGGCCGGAATCATGGAACGCACACCGGTGGCTGGCCGAGGCAACCCCCAGGATTACACATTGACGGCGAAGGGCCGGGATCTTCTGCCCATTGTTATTGCTCTTCAGCAATGGGGCGACCGCTGGATCTATGGCCACGACAAAGCGCCCGTCCGGGTCCTTGATCAGGAAAAAGGCGAGGAGATCGCCCGGCTCGAAGTGCTGAGCGCCAAGGGCAAGCCGCTATCGTCCGGCCATATTGTCATTATACCGGGCCCCGGTGCTAATGATGCGATCCGGCGAAAGTTCGACCGCGGGTAACAGCGCCTCGCGCTTGGAGCACACGCAAGCGGTGACCGCGCATGTGGCGGAGTTTGTTCATGCGCGCATTGAACAGAGTCAGTGTGTCGTGGCTGCTGTTAACTCCAGGAATGATTTTCGCACGGCACCGATCCCCTCCGGCGACACGGTCATTCCGATATGACCAATTCCCGGCACGATCGAGATGTTCAGATCGGGCCGCACAAGCCCGAGCAAAGGCTGAAAGCGATCGGAATAGAACAACTCGTCGCTGCCGCCCACGAGTAGCGCAACCGGCTTTGTGTTGCGGCCGAGTGCCGCCAGGTAATCGCGCGGCGCACCGAAATCGGCCGCGAGCCGGAACGAATAGGCGCTGGTGAGATCATGGGCCTTTGGCGAAGTCGCGAAGGCGACTATGGGAAGCCTGTTGAACCAGTCGATCCCGACATGATTCAACATCGCCAGCGCGATAATGCGCGGCATCGCCAGCGAGACCCAGCCTCCCGTGCCTGGGCGGATGGTCGGCGCGCCCGGCGGCAAGGCCGGGGAGGCCATCATAAAACGATCAAACAGCTTCTCATCGTGACCAGCGATCACGCGCAAAACGAAGCCGCCACCTGAGGAAAAGCCGATCAATGAAAAGCTGGTGTTGGGATGAAGCGTGCGAATCACGGCTATGAAATCAGCGAGATCGTCCTCGAGTTGGCCGATATAGTCGATATCGCCATTGCGGCCAAAATTGCCATGACCGCGCAGGACCGGGACATAAACCGATGCGCCAGCATCCCGCAGCGCCTTGGCGAGCGGATGCATGCCGCTCCCCTCGTCGGACGAGCCGTGGATGAGCACGACGGCTTGCGCGTCGCCGCCCTCATAAACCCGATAGCCGAGCTTAGTGCCGTCCCGCGCAGCATAGGTTCGTACCGCCGGCAGATCATGGAAATCGACGTCGGCGAAAGGAACGCTAATAGAGGCCAACGGCAGCGGCTTCACGGGAGCGTCGAACACCAGAACGCCACCAAGCACGCCCAACACGAAGACGATCAGGCCACATAAAATCCACAGCAATTTGCCCATATTGGGGTGCCCTGCAGCCGATGGTTCGAGAGAACATGCCACATGCCAAAGGGCCGTCCAATGGCCGAACGTTGGCAACTGCTGTACGCCTGCTCCGCCGTGGCGGAAGGGATTGCGCAAGATGTGCGCGCTTCCTTCACTCCTCGTCGCGCTGGTTCGCAAGACGCGCCTCGCGCAGATCGAGTTCGCGCTCGATCCGTCGCCGTGCTTCGTCCGTCAGCTTGCCTTCACAGAACAGGCTGTTCGTTTGCTGCCGCTCAACAGTGATCAGGACGAGCTCGATCTCGTCATGAAGCTCGGTGAGCTTCCTGTGCCCATCATCGCCGTCGCTGCGATGTTCGACATGGATGAGCCGCTCGCGGTGACGGGCGCGAAGCGGGCCAACAATGCTTTCGGTCAGATTGCGCTCCGTGGCAATCTGGTCGAGGTGTACGAGCGCCGCCTCGATCGCCTGCCGCCGGACTTTGTATTCCTTGGCTTTATCGCTGCGCCGCTCAAGACGCCCGGCATGAGCAAGGCCGAGGGCCTGAATGACCGAGGGCAGCAGCAAGCCTTGGCCCACCAGCGTTACGAGGATGACGGAAAAGGTGAGGAACAAAATGAGATCGCGATCGGGAAAGGGCTGTCCACCCGATGTTGCAAATGGGATCGCGAGGGCTGCCGCGAGCGAAACGATGCCACGCACCCCGGTGAATGCAAGAACGAAGGGCCATTGCCAAGGTGGCGATGGGTCCCGCCGTCTGATCGAGGAAAAGAGCCAGCGCGGAAGATAGGCTGCCGGATACAGCCAGACGAAGCGGGCCACGATGACCACGGCGCTGACAACCGCAGCGGAAATGGCCAGGTCGGAGATCGCATAATCGCCGATGCGAGCGATCAGCGTGCGCGCCTGCAGGCCGGTGAGGAGAAACACCATGCCCTCGATGAGGTAGATGAAGAAGTTCCAGAAGAAAATACCCTGGAGCCTCGTTGCGGCGCTGATCAAACGGAAGCCATTCCAGCTGATATAAAGGCCGGCGGTCACGGTCGCGAGCACGCCGGATCCGCCTAGGTGCTGGGGCGGCCAATAGGCCAGGAACGGGGTGAGGATGGAGAGCGTGATTTCAATCTGCGGATGATTGACCCAGCGCCGCAGACGCAACATCAGCCAGCCGACGCCAATCCCCCAAAGGATTTCGCCGCCGATGATCGCAGCGAACATTCCCAAGGCTTGATAGAATGAAAATACACCTGCGCTGACGGCGGCTATCGCGAATCGATACAGAATAAGCGCGGCAGCATCATTTGCCAGGCCTTCGCCTTCGAGGATAACGAGGAGGCGGCGGGGAAGCTCAAGTCTGCGCGCGATCGAGAGCGGCGCCACGGCGTCCGGCGGCGAAACAATGGCGCCCAACACGAAGCCAACCGGCCACGCGAGTCCCAACAGCCAATGGGTTGCCGCGGCGACCGCAGCCATCGTGAATGTGACGCACCCCACGGCAAGCAGGGAAATGGGGCGGAGATTGAATCGGAATTCGCGCCAGCTCATATCCACCGCCGACGAGTAGATGATGGGGGGCAAGACGAGAAGCAGAACCAGCTCGGGGGCAAGCTCGACCGCCGGCAGGCCCGGGATGAGGGCCAGGATGACGCCAGTCAGCACCAGGGGAATGGCTGCCGGAATTTTCGCTCGCGCTGCGACGGTCGCGACGGCGGCGACCACGACCAGCAGCAACACCAGAGTTTGAATCGTGAGAAGCATGGGCCCACCAGTCGCGGAATTGGGTCAAGCACGAGCAGCGTTCTGAATGTCAAGAACTCGCAATATCAAGGTTCATACCGACCCCTGATGCAAGCGAGTGCTTGTATTTTGATATTCTCGTGATTGCCCGTACACACGCGACGGCTGGGAATTCAAGAGCGGTCTCTGCAAGGCTGAAAGAACGCTTGGCGAATCCCGAATTTTTGCCTTTACCTGAGCGTGACGAAAATTCGAGAGCGGCACCAACGGTCATTTTGTATGACCGTTGGTGAATCGCAGACACGCTCAGGCGGCAGAGGCCCGCAGCTCGGCTCCAATCGTCCTTTGCCATGCCGGCAGCGCGGCAAGCTCGGCATGCCAGCGGCGGATCGCCGGATAGGGTTCGAGCGGGTATTGGGCACGCTCGGCCAGGACCATTGATGCACCGATCGAAAGATCAGCGACGGTCAGATGGTCACCGGCGACGAAACGATGCGTCTTGAGCTCCCCTTCAAGCACCTCGGCGTGCCGGTTGAAAAGCGTGGTGGCGCGATCAATCTCGGCAGGGGAAACTTCGCCAAGCCCGAGCACGGGCTTCACCAGCCGTTCGAACACGAAGATCGCACAAGCCGGATCCCAATGCGCGCTCTCCCAGAATTGCCAACGCACGACATGCAGGCGCGCGCGGATCTCCTCGGGCAAGAGGCCGGCTTCCGGCCGTTTCGAGGCCAGATATTGCACGATCGCGTTGGACTCCCATAGCACATAGCCGTCGTCGTCGAGCACGGGCATCTTGCGATTGGGATTGAGCGCAGCAATCTGCGGTTCGTTTTGCTCGCCTTTGGTGAGATCGACGATGTGCAATTGATAATCGAGTCCAAGATAATTGGCCGTGAGCAGCACTTTGAAAGTGCGTGGCGAAGGGGGGAAGCCATAGAGTTTCATCGTATTAACTCCCTTTCAGTTCTATTCTTCTGCTTGAAAAGGCTAATACCAAGTGTCGCGAAAGGCGACGCTTGGTTCCTTTCTCGAATTTCCGCTTTTTCATTAGCGTTGGCGGAAATTCGAGAGTAGCACCAACGGTCATTCTTTATGACCGTTGGTATAAGCGATCGCAGCTCACGTGCTGCTGGCTTCCGCCTCGGCGACGAAGCGTTCCAACAGGCCGGGCCAGCCGCCATCGACATCCTTGCGCATCGAGGCTCCATCTTCCGCCCCCATGGTCTCGAACTTATGGTGCAGCAATTCGACGTTGGTCGCGTCTGTGCCATCGGCGGTGAAGCGCACTTCGACCTCCGATTTCATCGTCGCGTCCGGCTTCCATTGCGCGTTGACCTGCCAGACCAGCACGAGGCGATGAGGTGGCTCCCAGACAATGATGGTCGCGACAACGGTTTCCGTGCCGTCTTCTGCAATCTCCAGCCAGCGCCCGCCGAGCTTCGGCTCCATCAGCACTTTCGTGACCGGCTGCTTGCCGATGCCGTGGCTCAGCGGCCACCAGCACGTGAGGCCGGCGGTGAAGACATCGAATGCGTGCGCCATCGGCGTCTTCACGCGAATGGTTTTGCGCACCGGCGCAATCACGGTTGTTGTGTTCATTCGTTATCTCCTTGGGCTTTCTCCGCTTCGTTCTTGAACGCCTCCAGCGCATCGGCCCAGAAACTGTCGAGCCAGTTGCGCAGGTCCATCAGACCCTCCCGCCGCAGCGAGTAAATTCGGCGCACGCCTTCGCTGCGTTCTTCGACCAAACCTGCCTCCTTCAGCGTTTTGAGGTGCTGCGACACGGCGGGGCGGGAGACCGGCAAGCCGGCGGCAAGCGCATTCACCGGACGCGGGCCGTCGCGCAAGCGCTCGAAAACGCGGCGGCGCGTGGGGTCGGCGAGGACGGCGAGGACGGTTTCGTAAGTCATAACTAACGGTAAGTCGAAAGTTACCAATGAGTCAAGGACATTGTTCGACGGCGGGAGCGAGGCGCTCTCTGGAACCAAACGAAAGGAACCGGCTTCTTACTGCGTGATGAAACCTGATCGTTCAGATGAACGTTTATTGTTCCTTTGGCATCGTCAATCCTTGGCAGCTCTATGAAGGAGAATTAGATGGAGACGGTTCGCAAGCCCGCGCACCTTGCCTTAGCCATCGCTACGGCCGCATTTCTCGCAACGACGTTCACCAACGCGTCCGCACAAACCCCTTGCAAACCGCGAGGCCAGCATGAAGCGAGTGCGGCGAGTCCCGAAGGCACGGGCCACGTGGACATTGCGCAGGCGAAGCCCGAAGGCACGGGCCATGTCGATGTTGCGCAGGCGAAGCCCGAAGGCACCGGTCATGTCGATGTTGCGGGGGCGAAGCCCGAAGGCACCGGTCATGTCGACGTTGCAGGGGCCAAGCGCGAAGGCACAACCCCGCCTGACGAATCGGCACTTCCCGATTGTCCCTAGCCACTGATACTGAATTGATACCAACGGTCATAAAAAATGGCCGTTGGTCCAAATTGCAAGGCGATTGCTCGACGGAAAGCGGCTATGCGAAAAGCAAATACCCTGATCCTTGCCTTTGCGGTCTCGGTCGCAGCGGCCGGCTTTACGGTGCTGGCGCCAGGTTTTAGCAGGGGCATTTTCCCGGACGCGGCCGATCTTGTTGCGACTTTATTGCCTGGTGTCGTCAACCTCACGGCCAAAGGCGTCGTTCCTGAGGGCGAAACACAAGTCGCGCAAAGCAGCGGACGATCGACACGAACCGAGGAGAGCCTGGGCTCGGGATTCATTATCGATCCTCAGGGCTATATTGTTACCAACAGGCATGTAATCGAAGGCGCCTATGAAATCATCGTCACCTTGCAAGACAAAACAATGTTGAAAGCCGATGTGGTGGGATATTGCCACGTTGTCGATCTCGCTGTGTTGAAGGTCAATGCGATGAAGCCGCTGCCGACCGTTAAACTCGGCGACAGCGACAAGGTCCGGGCCGGTGATCCGGTTTTGGCGATCGGCAATCCGCTTGGTTACGGCGGCTCGGTCAGCGCCGGCATCGTGAGCGCCCTCATGCGCGACATTCACCTCAGCCCTGTGGACGAATTCATCCAGACCGACGCGGCCATCAACCATGGCAATTCGGGCGGGCCATTATTCAACATGAATGGCGAAGTCGTGGGGGTCAATACGGCGCTCCAGACCCTCGGTCCTGAGGGCGGCTCGATCGGGATCGGCTTTGCGCTGCCGGCGACCGATGTGAAATTTCTGGTCGGCCAGCTGCGCGAATATGGGAGACCGCATCTGGGGTGGCTCGGTTTGCGCCTCCAGACAGTTACGGAGGAAATTGCCGAGAGTTTGAAGCTCGATCAACCAGAGGGGGCGCTCATCGTCGAAGTGGATCGGTTGAGCCCGGCTTCGGGCGGACGCCTGCAGGCAGGCGATGTCGTTTTGGAATTCAACGATCGTCCGATCACGGATACACGCATGCTCAGCAGGGCCATTTCCTGGGCGGTCCATCAATCCGTTGTCCTTTCGGTTTGGCGGGAAGGAAAAATCGTGACGGTTCCCGTTGAGATCGCCGAATGGCCCGAGGAGGCCAAATGGTGGACCGCTGGGACACCAATGACCATGCGGCCACCGGCGCCGATCGTGTCATCCGATCTTGGTCTGCACCTTGGCCCGGTCAATGCGACATTGCGCGCGGACTATGCACTCGCGCCTGAAGAAAATGGTGTTGTCGTGACGAGCGTGGACATGAACAGCCTGGCGGCAGCGGGTGGTGTGCGGCAAGGCGATATTATTGAAGAATTACAGCGGGACATGGTGTTGACGTCCGCCGACGTACAAAGCAAGCTCGATCGTCTACGCCAGGAAAAACAACATTATGCGCTCGCGTTGATCCGCGGCAAAAACCGCTTGCGTTGGGTCGCTCTGCCTCTCGATGGAACTGTACCCATCGATGGTATCGACGATAAGTAATCTTGAGAGCTTGAGGATCGCCCAAAGGTCATAAAGAATGACCTGTCGAAATCGCTGCCGCAAGAGCGATTTGGCTCAAGTGGCACTGCCTGTTCCTACGGACGGCGGTATATATGGGCCATTCAATAGCTGGAGACTCGTCATGCCGGTTCGTCCTATCTGGCTCGCTCTCGCGACCACAACCCTGGCAAGCGTCGGCGCATTCATCGCCGGGGATGTGATCGGCGCGGCGCAGGACCATATGAACCACGCCCAGCATGCGGCTTACCCCCAAAACGCCGTCGGGCCAACCATGGCGGGCCAGGACGCCTTTGGGGCAATCCAGGAGATCGTGCGGATTCTGGAAAGCGACCCGGCCACCGATTGGTCGAAGATCAATATCGACGCATTGCGCGAGCACCTGATCGACATGAACGAGGTGACGTTACACGCCGTCGCCACCGAACGTGCGGTTGACAACGGCGTGGAGATCACGGTGACCGGAGAGGGACGCACGCTCGACGCGATCAAGCGCATGGTTCCGGCCCACACGCACGAACTTGTAACCCTCGGTTGGAAGGCGCACACCGAAGACCTGCCGGACGGTGTGCTGCTGACCGTTGTTGGCAAGACTCCGCAGGAGACCGTCAAGCTTCGTGCGCTCGGATTTTTTGGGATCATGGCGCAAGGGTCGCATCATCAGTGGCATCACCTGATGATGGCCAAGGGCGAATTCAGCCATTGATTTCAACAGTCATTTGTTCGAGATGACATTACGGGTCACAATGTCCACCAGGCGATCCGGCGTCAGCGCGCGGCCGAGCGGGCCGAATTTAGCGATGAAGCCTACATTGTAGCGTGTGTGTGGACGCAATGCGGTGCCCGCCCTGAAAACCACTCTTGCAACATCCTCGGCGGTCATGACGCCGAAGCCGCCCGGCCTCAGGAACGCGTGCATCCAGCGCGCAAGGTTCTTCTTGAAAGGCTTGTAGGGACTGTCAGAGCCTGTATCCGGGATGGTCTGCAGGAGTGTCGCCTCGAAATGCGTCGCAATCGGCCCCGGAAGGACGTTTACGACGTCGATCCCGAAGGGTTGGATTTCTGTGCGCAGCGCGTCGGCAATCGCTTCAATGGCGAATTTGGTTGCGTGATAGGCCCCGCCGCCTGTGACGCTGACACGCCCCGCGACGGAACTCACGTTCACGATGCGGCCTTTCCCAGCGCGGCGCATCGCAGGCAAGATGAGCTGCGAGAGTCGCATCCCGCCGAACACGTTGGTCTCGAACTGGCGGCGCATGTTATCGAGGGATATTTCCTCGATCGGGCCATACTGGCCATAGCCTGCG
>Ga0306918_10001686_pt1 | contig 11019 bp, 10 predicted proteins | sample tim00Cox0000000H_FD_203315 | JGI IMG/M metagenome (GOLD analysis project Ga0306918, IMG submission 203315) | Lab enrichment of tropical soil microbial communities from Luquillo Experimental Forest, Puerto Rico - timezero.00C.oxic.00.000.00H (v2)... | ecosystem: Environmental > Terrestrial >... | reverse complement strand
CACAAGGCCGCTTTGCGAATCGATCTCGGAAATGTCGATGGGCTCAATCGGGTGGGCTTCGAGCATGATGCCTTGATGCACCGCATTGGCGCCCAGGCGGCGCGACAGAATTTCCGCATCCACGATATGCGGCGAGAGGCCAACAGCCGCGATTTCCGCAGCCAGCTTTTCAGCTGCGGCCTTGGTGGCATAAACATCGAGGAGTTTGCGCCGTTTGACGCGCAAGGCTTCGCGAACGGCATGAAATCCGTAAATTACGGCGAGCTCGGCGCTTTGCCGCCGGAACGTGACGGAAGGGATGTCGGACGGCGTTTGGGGCGTCATTGGCTCGGGACGAGCCTTCCATGACGGCGGCCTTGTGCGGCTCTTCGGGCCGAAGGTTTTCGCGCTTTTTCGGGTCATCTTACTTTAGTCCTGCGGCCTTCCGCGCTGTTCATGGCGAGCGGCGATCTGCCGCCGATATGCTCCCACTTCAGCAGGGTAGGAAAGGGACATTACACAATTTCGGGCCAGCTCTGGGTTGCACAAGGGTCATGCTTCATGACCTTTATGCGAAGCAGGCCGCGATTTTCGGTTGACAGAGCGGAGCCGCATTCGCATAAGCGCGTGCACGAATGCCCTGGCCAAGGGCCTTTGGGGGAGTGTCCCGAGCGGCAAAGGGGGCGGACTGTAAATCCGCTGGCTATGCCTTCGTAGGTTCGAGTCCTACCTCCCCCACCACTAAACTGCTGGCATTCGGGCAATCTTCCGTGCGGCTCCCAAAGGTCGCACCTGATTGCGAAGAGCCAGGTGGTGTTGCATATTGTTTTGGCGCATGGCGTGGTTCATGCGGGTGTAGCTCAATGGTAGAGCAGCAGCCTTCCAAGCTGAATACGAGGGTTCGATTCCCTTCACCCGCTCCAGCCTGCCCAAAGATAACCCAGCCATTGGTATAAGACCGGGGGCGCGTACGCCCATGGGTATAACTTGCCTATAAGGGGCTATAAGGGACGTATAGGTATTTCTATATTTGCAGGGTTTCGGTAGTATATAGATTATTTATGCGGTTTCAAAGCATAGGCTTTGCGATCTGAGGGTCAGGTCTGGTCGTCCTGATTCGGGGGAAAGCAAAGTGATCGCCAAAGTCAAAGCCGCCGTTGCCGCAACTCTGATTCTTTCCGCGGGATCTGCATTTGCTGCGGATATCGGGCCACTGCCTTCCATGGCCCAGGCGCCAGCAGACGATAATTTCTTCACGCGCCTCTATCATGCCTATGCGGATGAATGGGGACTGCCTGCCTGGCCCGCGCCTGCGGATCCAAATGCACCGCCGGCGCGCCGCGGTCCCGATGAGATCGCGCCGCCGCAGGTAGCATCGCCGCCTTATCCTTTTACCGATTGGCCTTTTGGCGGCTCGGTAGGCATCGGCATTGCCACGCCCAATGCAGTCGATAGCCCCTTGATGCGGGCGCTTGACGCAACTCCGTTAGGTAAGCCGCTGGAAGATGCCCATATCCAGATCTATGGTTGGGTGGAAGTTGGCGGCAATCTTAGCTCGGCGAAAAACGGCTATGGCGGCAATGCGCCTGTCGCTTATGCCTATACGCCCGACCAGGCGTGGCTCGATCAGGCCGTTCTCTATATCGAACGCGTGCCCGATACAGTGCAGCAGGATCATTGGGATTGGGGTTTCCGCATCAGCGGGCTATATGGCGAAAACTATCGCTATACGACCGCGCTTGGCGTCTTCAGCAATTCGTTTATCTATCATAACCATTTTCTTGGTTATGACATGCCGATGGTCTATGGGGACCTCTATATTCCCAGAATTGCCGAGGGCATGACGTTGCGTTTTGGGCGGTACATTTCTATTCCCGACATCGAAGCGCAGCTCGCCCCGAACAATTATATGTACACGCACTCGCTCACCTATACTTACGACAATTACACCAATACTGGCGTTGTCGACACCATCCGGATCAACAAGAACTGGATGGTACAGCTGGGCTTAAGCGCCGGCACCGAAACTGTGCCTTGGAACACAAAGATCATCTCGCTCCCGAATGGCTACATCGGCCAGCGGGATCCGGGTGCACAGCCGGGTTTCACGGCCTGCGTCCAATGGCAGAGTGATAGCGGCTGGGACAATATCTATCCCTGTATCAATTCTATCAATAATGGCAATTGGGGCTACAATAACCTGCAATGGTTTGGCGGCACGCTTTACCATAAGTTCACTGAGAATTTTCACGTTTCGATCGAGGCCTATTATGAATTTCAGCGAAACGTGAACAATTCACCAAACGTCAATCCGAATGCAGCGGGTTATACCGGCACGGCATGGCAATTTATGGCCAATCCGCCAAACTTGGCACAATGCGGCCCGGCGTGGAACATCTGTCCAATTGCCAAGGAATACGGACTTTTGGCCTATTGGAACTATCAGCTCTCGCCGATGGACAATATTTCGCTGCGCACCGAATTTTATAATGACGAAAATGGTCAGCGCACTGGTTTTGCGACCCGCTATACTGATATTGGGCTTGGCTGGCAGCATTGGTTTTCGCCACAGGTCGAGATTCGGCCCGAAGTGACCTGGTATAGGTCCTATGATCAGGCGGCCTTTGACAACGGCCACACGCACAACCTTTGGTTCACGGGCGGCGACGTGATCTGGCACTTCTGAGAGCATGGGGCGAGAGCGAATGACACAATAAACATGGATATGTGGTTTTATAACCGCTGTACCTAAAGGAAAATGTAGCAAGATTTATGAAGACCTAAGAAATAGCGACGTTAGCCAGCCATTATTTGGCGTTGCCTTGTATTGACACCGCACAGATATTTTTCTATCCGCTCTGCTTAAGTTAAGTGCACATTGTGAGGGCGGGCAATGCGCCAGGTTCGAATAAATTCCGTCTCACCCGAAAACTCCCTTCGCACGATCCTGGCACCTATGCCGCGCATGACTGGTGTTCTATCGATTGTTCTCGCGGGGTGCTTTCTCGCTGGCGGCTTGTCGATCTCCTTGAACTGCGCTGCCGCGCAGGAGGGGGGCAAGCCTGCTGCCGCGCTAGAAGCCGCCGAAGCACCGGCAGCAAACCCGCCGCCGTCCATCTCGACGAGCGTTCCAGCGCTCGGTGATTTCAAGCAGGCGCTGCTCGACCGAGGTTTCAATCTACGATTGAACTATACTGGGGACACATTCGGCAATGTCTCGGGAGGCATCAAGCAAGGCGCGATCTACGAGGGGCTTCTCGACATGGGGCTCGACGGCGATCTCGAAAAGATCGCTGGGCTCAAAGGCGCAAGTTTCCACATCAACGCCTTCCTGATCCATGGACGGGGCCTTTCGACCTATTACATCGATAATTTTTCAACCATCAGCGATATTGAAGCGCGGCGGACGACACGACTTTTTGAGGCCTGGTTCGAGCAGAAGCTTTTCGGCGATCTGGCCTCGATTCGTATCGGGCAATTGGCGGCGGATCAGGAATTTTTTATAAGCGACTTCGGCTCGCTTTATATCAACGGGACTTTCGGCTGGCCGAATATCACGGCAGCAGACCAGCCAAGCGGTGGCCCCGCTTATCCGCTGGCGACACCGGCTGTCCGCATCAAGGTGACGCCGAACGACCAGTTGACCTTGCTCGCCGCCGTCTTCAATGGTGATCCCTCTGGTGCGGGCTTCAGCGGCCTCCAGGAGATCCTCGATCCAGCGGGGATCAATTTCCGGCTGCGGGACCCGCCGCTCGTGATCGGCGAGGCACAATATAAATATAACCAGGAGAAGAAAGCCGCCGGGCTCGCAGGCACAGCGCGGCTCGGTGTCTGGTATCATTTCGGCCCGTTCAGCAGTTATCGCACCGGCACCGACGGGTATTCACTCGCAGCGCCCTTGAGCAATGGAATTCCCATCACTTTTTCGGGCAATTACGGTATTTACGGCGTGATCGACCAAATGATCTGGCGTGAGCCGGGAGACGATCCAAAGAAAGGGGTTGGGGCTTTCGCCCGTTTCTCGGGCAGTCCATCGGATCGTAACCTGATGGATCTCTATGCGGAGGCTGGCGTCAATTTTATTGGTGTCTGGGACAAGCGGCCGGATGATCAGTTTGGTGTCGCGGCTGCTTTTTCACGTATTTCGTCAGACGTCAGCGCGTTCGATCAGGACACGGCTTTTTTTACGGGAACGACGCGGCCGATCCGCAACTATGAACTTGCCCTAGAGGTCACTTACCAAGCGCAGATCATTCCCGGCTTCGTCATCCAGCCCGATTTCCAATATATTTTCCACCCGGGCGGCGGCGCTGTCGATCCCCTCAATCCCAATATTGGGCGCATCCCTGATGCCGCGATTTTTGGCTTGCAGAGCGTGATCAGGTTTTAAACCGAAGCCGAGCCGATGATTGTCCGGCAGGGCGAGGCGATCTTTGTTCCCCAGGGGTCGCCTTATCGCGACCGGATTCACGTCGCGCCCGTCGATGTCAACACGATCCGTCCGATGCGTGTGCTTCCAGCCAGCATCGAGGTGGATCCGACGAAGGCGGTCAACGTCCTGCCTCCTGTGACGGGCCGTATCATTGATCTCAAAGTGAGACTCGGTGACGAGGTCAAGCAAGGCCAGACTCTCGCAGTGATCGGCTCCGGCGATTTCGCGCAAGCTTTCACGGATGTCGACAAGGCGCGCGCGTCCGTGGAGCTCACCCGGCGCGCCTATGAAAGAGCCAAAGGCCTGAAGCAATTTGGCGGCGGCGCGCAAAAGGATGTGGACCAGGCTGAGAGCGATCACACCCAGGCACAAGCGGAACTGAATCGTGCGGAAACGCGTCTGAAACAGATTGGCGGCACCATCAGCGATTCGACAGGCACCCAGGTTCTGCCGATAACCTCGCCGACGAACGGGATTGTCACGTCGATCGCGACCGCTACGGGCGCCTATGCCAATGATCTCACAGCAACGATCATGACGATTACCGATCTCGCGACCGTCTGGGTGACGGCCAATGTGCCGGAAAACGATTTGGCATTCGTTTCCAAAAATCAGTCGGTGGACATCACCATGCTGGCCTATCCGGGTCAGGTTTTTCACGGCAAGGTCGCGATCGTCAGCCAGGTGCTCGAACCCGATACTCGTCGCGCCAAGGTGCGGATCGTGTTTCCCAATCCCGACGGGAAGCTGAAGCCGAACATGTTTGCGAATGTGACCTTCTTTGCGCCGCAGAAGGAGGCCATTGGAGTGCCGACGTCGGCGCTCTTGATGAATAATGATTCCACGACCGTTTTCGTGGAGACCAAGCCCTGGACGTTTGAACGGCGCACCGTTGAACCGGAGGCTGATATAAACGGCGTCGCGCCTATTCGCGTTGGGCTCACGGCTGGGGAAAGGGTTGTCACAAGGGGCGGAGTGCTCCTGAATGATTGACCGGATCATCCGAATCTGTCTGCGCAAGCGTTTCGTCGTTTTCATGATCGCTCTGCTTGCGGCAGGCTATGGCTATTATTCATGGATGCAGCTGAAGCTCGAAGCCTATCCTGATATTGGCGATGTGACCGCCAAGGTGACGACCCAAGCGCCGGGGCTCGCAGCTGAAGAAATCGAGCAACAAATCACCGTGCCTCTGGAGCGTGCCCTGAGCGGCACGCCCGGCCTTGTGAATATGCACTCGAGCAGCACCTTCGGTCTGTCCTTGATCACCATGGTCTTCCGGGATGGATCCGAGGATTATTGGTCGAGACAGCGGATCATGGAGCGCGTCAATCAGGTCAATTTGCCAAGTGGCATTTCACCGGCGCTTGATCCGGTCAGCGGCCCAGCTGGTGAGATTTACCGCTATACGCTTGAATCGGACAGCAAGAACCTGATGGAACTCTCCGACATCCAGCGCTGGATCGTCATGCCGGCGCTTTTGACGGTGCCGGGTGTTACCAATGTCGATAATTTCGGCGGCTTCACGAAACAATACCAACTCGAATTGAACCCGGTCGAATTGCAACGCTATGGCCTTGGGTTGAATGACGTTGTCACCGCCATCAATAATAATAGCGCCAATGCCGGCGGCAGCCGTATCGCGCGTGGAGAACAGGCCTATGTCATCCGCGGCATAGGAATGGTGCACACTCTGGATGATCTCGGCATTCCCAATTGAGCGCACTTTTCATCCCGCAAACATCCTTCTACACGTTGACCGGAAGTGTGACGCAGACCCTCTTCGATGGTTTTTCGCTCTATCATAAGCAAAAGGCCGCTGAGGCTGCCCTCGACCAGTCCTATGCGCAATATAAGAGCGTGGTCATCACCTCGTTCCAGAATGTCGCCGATTCGCTACGCACAATTCAAAGCGATGCAAAAGCGCTCCAGGCTGCGGTGAAAGCTGAGGTCGCGGCAGGAAAGAGCCTCGATATCGTGCGCAAACAGGCTGCGGCCGGCCAGGTCAATATTCTCGCCATCCTCACAGCGCAACGCACCTATCTGCTCGCTTCCGTTACGCGCATCCAGGCGCTTGCGGCCCGCTATACCGACACCGCTGCGCTCTTTCAGGCGCTGGGTGGCGGATGGTGGAACCGGATCGATGTCAGCCCGTATGACCAAACCAAGCCAGAGCTCGATGCGATCATTCCGGTCAAGGCCTTCAAATTGGGCCCTGACGGTGACGCGCCAAGTCAATGAAGGCTATGAAGTGGAGCACTCACGCGCCTTCCACATCCATTCCACCGGTCGCAAGGAATTTCTCGAGCCAGTGGATGTCGTAGAATCCGTTCTGGACATCGGCATTGCGTACCAATGTCCGGAACAAGGGGATGGTCGTGTCGATACCGTCAACAATGAATTCATCAAGGGCGCGACGCAGCCGCATCAACGTCTCATTGCGATTGCGGCCATGCACGATGAGCTTGCCGACAAGCGAATCATAGCTTGGCGGAATCGTATAGCCTGCATAAACCGCACTATCGACGCGCACGCCGAGCCCACCCGGGGGATGATAATAAGCGATCTTGCCAGGGGAAGGCCGGAAGCTCGCCGGATGTTCCGCATTGATACGGCATTCAATGGCATGGCCGCTGAAGGTGATCTCGTCCTGTGTGAGGCCCAAGGGTGAGCCCGCCGCGATCTTGATCTGCTCGTTCACGAGATCGACGCCGGTGATCATTTCCGTTACCGGATGCTCGACCTGAATCCTTGTGTTCATCTCGATGAAATAGAACTTTCCATCTTCATAGAGAAATTCGATTGTGCCGACACCAACATAGCCCAATTCACGCATGGCCTTGGCGCAGATCTCGCCTATTTCCGGGCGCTGCGATTGGTTCAGGGCAGGTGAGGGGCTTTCCTCCCAGACTTTCTGGTGCCGCCGCTGGAGCGAACAATCGCGCTCGCCAAGATGAATTGCCTTGCCCTGACCGTCGCCTAGCACCTGAATTTCGATATGGCGCGGTTGCTCAAGATATTTTTCGAGATAAACCGAATCGTCGCCAAATGCGGCCTTGGCTTCGAGCCTCGCGGTCGAGAGCGCCACAGGCAAGTCCTCTGCGGAGCGGGCAACCTTCATGCCGCGCCCGCCACCGCCTGCCGCCGCCTTGACGAGGACGGGAAAGCCCATCTCCTTCGCAACCGCGAGGGCCTCGGCATCGTCCGTGATTGCCCCTTTGGAGCCCGGCACGCAAGGGATGCCGAGGAGGCCCGCTGTGCGCTTCGCCTCGATTTTATCGCCCATAAGCCGGATATGTTCAGCCTTGGGCCCGATGAACGCGATATGATGCTCCGCAAGGATTTCGGCAAAACGCGCGTTCTCGGACAAGAATCCATAGCCCGGATGGACCGCCTCGGCACCGGTGATTTCGCATGCCGTGAGCAGGGCTGGTATATTCAAATAGGAATCGCGCGCGGGCGGCGGCCCAAGACAGACTGATTCGTCGGCAAGCTTCACATGCATGGCGTCGGCGTCGGCGGTCGAATGGACCGCAACCGTCGCAATCCCCAGTTCCTTGGCAGCGCGAAGGATCCGCAATGCGATTTCGCCACGATTGGCGATGAGAATCTTGTCGAACATTTTTTCGTCCCGGCAGTCCGAGGCTATTCGATCACGAGAAGCGGTTGCCCATATTCGACGGGCTGCCCGTCCTCGACCAATATGCTCGTCACAATACCGCTGCGCGGCGCGACGATCTCGTTGAAGGTTTTCATCGCCTCCACAAGCAGGATTTTGTCGCCCGCCTTCACCTGTCCTCCGATTTCGACGAAAGGTGGCGCCTCAGGCGATGGCCGAAGATAGGCGGTGCCGACCATGGGTGATTTCACAGTGCCCGGATGTTCACCGGCTGGCGCGGGCGTCACGACAGGAGCGCTGGCCGCGGCCGGCGCCGCCGGGGCTATAGGCGGGATAACGGCCGCGGAGACCTGCCGAGCCACGCGGATTTTCAGATCGCCTTGCGCGACCTCGATCTCCGAAAGGCCCAGACGGGCGACGACTTCTGCCAGCGCTTCGACAAGCTCCATGTCTATTGTGCTGGCATTTGCAAGCAATTTCGCCGCCGGATCTTTCATTCTCAGAAACTTTCTACTTCAACGGGCGGATTTTCGGCTGATTCAGGTGCGAGGCAAAGCTTCCAGGTCTGGGTCTCGATGCAAAAAACTCAATTCCGGGCAAAGCTTTCAATAGCGAGGTTCACCAAGCAATGAAAGCCTTGCCGGAGCGCTTGCGACGATTTGGATCCAAGGCTCCACTCATTATATACCGTCGTCCCGAATGAACCCGGAATCCTCAAGGATTCCGGGTATAAAACCGTATCCGAGGAGCCAGATCGCACGTGAGCGGATCGGGTTCTTCTCCAGGATAAGCTACCACGGACGATCTTTTCGCTTTGTCGCTGAAAAAATTGAATTTGCGTTTGGCCGGAGCTTGCTTATATAAGGCGATATATGCGGCGCGTGGCCCTTCGGCTCCGCGCCATGATTTTTTGGTCTGGACTTCTCAAGTTCAAGCTTCCCAGCTCCCTTTTTCCTGCAAGGTCTCACCAAATTCATGGCGAATCCATTCCAGTTCATTCAGGATGTACGCGCGGAAGCAGGCAAGGTGACTTGGCCGGGACGGCGCGAGACACTGATTACCACCGCGCTCGTGATTATGATGGTCCTTTTCGCGAGCCTGTTTTTTGTTGGCGTCGATCAGGGACTGCGTTTGATCGTTACCTTTATCTTGAGTCTGGGTCACTAAAAACATAAGTTGCGGAACGCCCGATGAGCATGCGCTGGTATATTGTCCACGCCTATTCGAATTTCGAGAAGAAGGTCGCCGAGTCGATCCGCGAGCAGGCGGCTCAGCGCGGCCTCACCGAGAAATTCGAGGAAATTCTCGTCCCGACCGAGCATGTCATTGAGGTCCGCCGGGGCCGCAAGATCAATTCCGAGCGCAAGTTCTTCCCCGGCTATGTCCTCGTCAAATGCGACTTGACCGATGATATCTATCATCTGATCAAGGAAACACCGAAGGTCACCGGCTTTCTCGGTGCCGACAAGAAGCCCATGCCGATCTCGGATGCCGAGGCGGAGCGAATCAAGGGTCAGGTCGCCGATGGAGTCGAGCGGCCGAAGGCCTCGGTGTCCTTCGAGATCGGCGAGACGGTTCGGGTGGCCGATGGCCCCTTTGCCTCTTTCAACGGCATCGTGGAAGAGGTTGACGAGAGCCGGTCGCGGGTCAAGGTCGCGGTCTCGATCTTTGGCCGTGCGACCCCGGTCGAATTGGAATATGCTCAGGTCGAGAAGGTCTGATGATTTCTTGAGCCGGAGTGTCTGGCTCGGAAACGCGCGAGGCGATTCCTCGGCTCGCGCAAAAAGGCGTGGGAGACAGGCCCGGCTGCCATCCGGGGATCCTGTCCGACCACGAAGCTCAACCGCCGGGTCCCTCGGGGTGTCTCTTGGGCCGGCATGTTTGGAGTTTGACATATGGCAAAGAAGATCGCGGGTTACGTGAAGCTTCAGGTGCCGGCTGGCGAGGCCAAGCCGTCGCCGCCGATCGGTCCGGCACTTGGTCAGCGCGGCTTGAACATCATGGAATTCTGCAAGGCCTTCAACGCGAAGACCGCGCAGATGGAGAAGGGGACGCCGATCCCGGTCGTCATCACGGCTTATGCCGACCGCTCGTTCACCTTCGAGATGAAACTGCCGCCCGTCACCTTTTTCCTGAAAAAGGCTTCCGGGATTCAGTCCGGCGCCAAGACCACCGGGCGCGGCTTTATTGGCAAGGTCACCAAGGCGCAAATCATCGAAATTGCCCAGAAGAAATTGCCGGATCTGAACTGCGCTTCGATTGAAGCGGCGGCGACGATGATTGAAGGTTCTGCCCGTTCCATGGGCCTCCAGGTCGTGGAGTAAGCGAAATGGCGCATATCGGAAAACGGGTGGTCAAAAACCGTGAGGGCGTTGACCGGATTAAACTCTATCCAATCACCGAGGCGGTCAAGCTCATCAAGGAGCGCGCCAATGCGAAATTCGACGAGACGGTCGAAATCGCCATGAATCTTGGGGTCGATCCCAAGCATGCCGATCAAATGGTCCGCGGCGTGGTCAATCTGCCGAATGGGACGGGCCGCACCTTGCGCGTTGCGGTTTTCGCGCGCGGCGCCAAGGCAGATGAGGCCCTGGCTGCTGGCGCCGATGTGGTCGGCGCCGAAGATCTTGTTGCGACCGTTCAGGGCGGCACCATCGCCTTCGACCGCTGCGTTGCGACGCCCGATCTGATGCCGCTCGTCGGGCGTCTCGGCAAGGTGCTCGGTCCGCGCGGATTGATGCCTAATCCGAAAGTCGGGACCGTGACCATGGATGTCGCGGGCGCGGTCAAGGCCTCGAAGGGTGGTGCGGTCGAATTCCGCGTGGAAAAAGCGGGGATCGTGCAGGGGAGCGTCGGCAAGGCCTCATTCGACGATGACAAGCTCGTAGCCAATATCGCGGCTTTCGTGGATGCGGTGGCCAAGGCCAAGCCGCCGGGGGCGAAGGGGACCTATATTCAGCGGGTCGCGCTTTCCTCCACTATGGGTCCTGGC
>Ga0306918_10001680_pt1 | contig 11034 bp, 11 predicted proteins | sample tim00Cox0000000H_FD_203315 | JGI IMG/M metagenome (GOLD analysis project Ga0306918, IMG submission 203315) | Lab enrichment of tropical soil microbial communities from Luquillo Experimental Forest, Puerto Rico - timezero.00C.oxic.00.000.00H (v2)... | ecosystem: Environmental > Terrestrial >... | reverse complement strand
CGTGATTGGGTAGCCATTGCAGACTGGCGTTTGCGAAAATCAAATCGTAAGGCTCGGCTGGCGCCCAGTCAGCTATATCCACCTGCTCGAAGCGTACCTGAGGTAGCCGGAGTCTCGCCGCCGCCAGCATTGCTTGCGATCGGTCGATGCCGGTGATTCTTGCTTTTGGAAATCGTCTCACCAGCAATTCTGTACTATTGCCGGGACCGCAGCCAAGGTCGACGCAAGTCGCAGGGTCGAACTCGGGCACGCGCGCCAGAAGATCGGTCGCCGGACGCGTCCGCTCCGGCTCGAATTTCAGATATTGTGTGGCGTTCCAGTCGCTCACAGGAAGCTCCGTAATTGCCATACATCATGGAATTATATACGCAAGGCAGACCTCAGATTTTTTTGCTCCCCAATCTTTTGCTCTTCCTCTAGCCTTTGACCTCATGCTCAACTGGCGAGGCGCAGGCTGCGCGGAGAACCAAATGCTGGATAACGTTGAAAACATTGTCGTGCGTCCCTCAACTGAAGCCGATGTCCCGGCAATGCTCGCCATTTATACGCATCATATTCAGCACGGGCTCGGCGAATATCAAATGGAGCCGCTGCACGCAGATGATATCAAGCGGCGCCGCAAGAACATGCTCAAGCATCGCCTCCCCCACCTTGTTGCAGAAAAGGGTGGCGCGATCATCGGCTACGCTTATGCCGTTCCTTACCGGAAGCGGCCTGCCTACCGATTCACAGTCAAACACTCAATCTATGTCCACCAGGATCATCTCCATGAAGGCGTTGGGCGCAACCTGCTGCCAGCCTTGATCGAGAGCTGCGCCGAGGCTGGCTATCGCCAGATGATCGCTTATATCGACGCGGAAAACTTGCCCTCCATCCAATTCCACGAGGCCTATGATTTCCGCCGCGTGGGCTTTTTGCAATCGGTCGGATTCAAATTCGGCCGGTGGACCGATTGTGTCATCATGCAGCGTTCGCTCGGGGCCGGCAGTTCCGATCTTCCCGCTGATCGTCATGGCAAGATCATCAGGCATGAGGTCGATTGATCGACGATCTTGAGCAGGCCTCTCACCGCAAATTCCTCAAGGCGCAGACGTCACATAAGTGTAGAAGCGAATCGAGCCGTCGCTTTCGGTTTCGCGATAGACACCCTGGATTTCCACCTCGAAACCGGGAAACAGATTGGCGCTTCGCTCGAAGAGTTTCAGGTAGTCGAGCATGGGCTTGGCGCGCTCGTCGAGCTTCTCGCCAGGAACGATCGTCGCTATTCCCGGCGGATAGACAACAAGCAAGGTCGTGGCGATAAAACCATCGATCTCATCGATTGGCAGATAGTGCACCTTGTTGCGGACCAACTGCCGGGCGGCTTCATGGGGCGGCATGAGCATGTGCGGCAAGTGTTCTGGCCGGAATTGCAGGCGCTGGAGCGCGCTTGTTTTCTGATCGCGGTGGAACGCGTGCATTTCCGCGCAAAGATCCTTCAGACCGATGCCGGTATAGCGCCGTGCATGGCATCGCACAAACTCGGGGATCACCTCCTCAAGCGGTGCGTTCTCGTCATGATAACGCTTGAAGGCGACCAAGGCGCTGAGAAGTGTCCCGGCCTTGCTCGATTCCACACCCGGCGTCAGCAGGAACAGCAAGGAATTGAGATCGTTCTTTTCCGGCACGATCCGGTTCTCGCGCAAATATTGCGCGACGATGGGTGCCGGGACGCCATGCTTCTCATAGGCTCCGGAACGGCGATCGAAGCCTGGTGTCAGCAGTGTCAGCTTGTTTGGATCGGTGATTGCGTAGCCAGGCGCCACATGCTTGAAGCCGTGCCAGGACGCACCCGGCGTCAGTTCCCAGAATCTTGGATTGGAAGCGAGTTCATCGGTCGACACCTGCTCCCAGGGGATTTCCACCGCGGGCTCGAATGAACCTGCGTCGGGCATGGCTACACGCTCTGGAACGAAAGGCTCGAAGAACCAGCGCCGATCGGGATCGGCCTCCTGCTCCTCGAATTCGCGGCGAATGGCCCTGATCTTTTTGCGTAGCTCGATGCCAAGCCGGATCGTATCGTCCCACAAGACTTCGCCGGACTTGCCTTTCATCATTTGCGCGCCGACATCGAGCGAAGCAAACAGCGGATAGAAGGGCGAGGTCGAGGCGTGAATGAGAAAGGTCTCGTTGAAACGGCGGTGCTCGACATGGCGGTGTTGGCCGCGAATATGGCTATCCTTGACATGAATTTGCGAGGCCTGGGAGAAGCCCGCGAGCTGCTTATGCGTCGATTGGGTGGCGATGATACCTGGCGCCGCGGCGTCGAGCTTGTTCAATCCCATCGCGAAGCGGCCGGCGAACAAGGGGTGGAATTTCATGAATCCCGCCCAGGCCTCATCGAACAGAATATAGTCGCAAAGATGTCCGATCTTTTCGAGGATCATCTCGGCGCTATAGATCGTCCCGTCGTAACTGCATTGCTCGATGACCGCGACGCGGAAGGGCCTTTCGCGCTGCCAGGCCTTTGGATCCGAGACAAGCGGATTGAGCCTGATTTTTTCACGAATGCGCGTTTCGTCGAGCGCCTCGAAATCGATCGGTCCGATCATGCCTTGTGCATTTCGATCCGTCTCGAGAAAGATCGGGATGCCGCCGCCAAGCATTAAGGCGCCGTGATGCGCGGCCTTATGGTTGTTGCGATCGAACAGGACGAGATCGCCCTCTGCAATGAGGGCGGAGAGAACAATCTTGTTCGAGGCCGATGTGCCGTTGAGAACGAAATAGGTGCGCTCGGCTCCGAATATTTTTGCGGCCTCCTGCTGGGCTTGCAGCGCCGGACCTTCATGGACCAGAAGGTCGCCAAGTTCGAGAACCGAATTGTCGAGATCGTCGCGGAAGACCGATTCCCCCAAATGTTCAACGAAGATCCGCCCGATCGGACTGCGGCTATAGAATACCCCGCCATTGTGCCCCGGACAGGTCCAGAGCTGGTTGCCCTTTTCCGCGTAATCCACCAGCGCTCCGAAGAAGGGCGTTTTCAGTGTCTCGGCATATTGTTTCAATCGGCTGACGAGGGTCTTTGCGATGAATTCCGGCGTTTCTTCTGCGAGAAAAACATAACCATCGACATGATCGAGAACCTCGACCGGCATATCCTCAAATCTTTTACGCCGCACCAGAAGAATGATCGGCATCTCAAGCCCACGGCTGCGCACATAAGCCATGAGCGCGGTCATTTTTCCGTCTATGCCCTTCTTGCCCCAATCGACAATCATGCAGCCGATCGCTGCGTCAGTCTTGATCGCAAGTTCCGCGTCTTCGACGCGGCGCGCCTTCACAACCTCAAATCCCAGCTTCTCCACGGCCGCAATGATTTGCTGCAAGCGTGAGCCTTCCAGTTCATCGGCGTCAAAGGCTGGCGCACAAACCAGAAAAGTGAACCGGCGGAAAAAGTCCATGCGAACCTCACATTCTGGAATTGAAGGGCTGGACGGGCGATGCCATGCGTTAGGATATGAAGCGCCGCGGTTTCGTTTGTTCACACGGTGGCATGAAACCTATGGATGGCCGATGGAATATGAATCACTGAAAGTATGAAGGTGAGATGACAGTCTGAAGCTCTTCATGGTCAATCGATAAGCCCATCTCAGGGCCCGTTGAAATGCACCGTGCCGAACTCGCGGATGTCATAGCCGCAGAACTCTTGCGCACGCCGCTCGAAAGCCTCGCTGGCGCAAAAGCGGATCAGCTTTTGAAACGGTGGATCGAAATAGGCTTTCCGCCAGACAAGAAGATCGAACCGCTCCACGATCAGCGGCTTGAATTCGAGATGAAGTTGACGTGCCGCCGCTTCGATCCCGAGGCCCACGTCAGCTCTTCCGCTCGCGATTGCCATGGCCAAATCCATCTCGGATCGCTCGACAGTGTCGACGCAATGGAGATCGCCTTTCTGCAGGCCTTCCCGTTCGAGCAGTTGAGCGAGCACCAATTCGCTGCCGGCCTCCGGCTGGCGCGATTGAAAACGCAATCCGCGCAGGGAGGCGAACGATGCGATGGATCGCTGGAGCCCAGGCCGGAAGATCAAGCCCCGCGTGCGCTTCGCCCATTCGATGAGCACGACGGGTCTATCGCCGAAGGCCTCGCTGACCGCCGCGACATTCCACCCGTCCTTGCCAGTTTCAGGTATGTGAAGTCCGGCTGCGATGTAGCCATCCCCCAAAGCACGTCGCAGTCCATCGACGGCGCCATCCAGGAAGGCGGCGATGCCGGAGCCCGACTCGCGCAACGCCCATTCGAGCAATGGATCATGTCCGCCTGCAATGACAGCGGGTGTGATCTGCGCAATAGTGCGCTCCCTGCGGCCGCTCTGAACCATGCCCGCGCCCGCCGCAATCCATTCTTCAATCTCATCTCGCGGAAAGAGAAGCTTGCCCGTGACGCGACGCACCGGCAGCGCGCCTTCCGCCGCCAATTCATAGACCTTTCGTTCTTTGACGCGGAGCATCGCAGCGAGCTCTCGCGTTGTGAGATATTCTGACACTGTCATTTTTTCCGAAACGGTTTGAAAAAATAGCATGAATTCGCACAGGAGCTAAGGGCGACGCAATTGCCACGGTTAGGCTGCGAGGATGGTCCGGCATGGTCGTTGCTGAGATCGGCATGATGTTTGCTGTTCCAGGGGGAGCCTCGAAGCTGGCCATCTTCTGCAAAGACTTGGGGCCGTGCGCAATCAAGCTGATTTGGAATAGGGTCTAAATGGACGAAAAAGTCGAAAGGATTCTTAACGCCATCAAGACGGTCACAATAGGGTGGGAATGGGAGTTTGAAGAGCAGGCATTGTATAGCTCTTATAGATGCGCATATATTAACAGCAAAACTTGCAATTCTATCTTAATCGTGACAAAGGAATATATAGATCTTATTGAAAATGAATAAGGACTTTTGACCGTAGAGAAGGTAATCCTGTAGCGCAAATTATTTGGAATTTGCAGGCCTCCCACGCGGACGCTTCCACCGCCGGTGCTCTGTTTCACTCGCTTGTGGTTCAGCACCCAAATATCTGGGACCCGTCCTCAATCTTTGCCTGCGACATCATCTTCCGCTCCGGCTACAGGTCCTTCGTCCTTCGCACGGTGGAATACTGACGGCTCCATGATTGATTTCGGCGCGGCCCGCGCTACCCTCATTGGCGTGGTTGGTGGACTTTCATCAGGAGCGAACCAATGTCGTCAATTGATCGCCGCGCTCTATTGGGGGCTATTGTTAGCGGTGCTGCTGCCGCGAGCGTCGGCCTGACCTGGATGCCGGGGCTGGCCGAATCCGCGCCCCTTGCAGGGATTGGCGCGGCGCCCTCCGCGAAAACCCAAGACCTCATCGAACAAGCTGTGGTTGTCGTGCGCAGGCGTCCTGTGCGCCGCAGGGTTTGCTGGTGGAGGAGGGGACGTCGCGTTTGCACTTGGCGCTGAGTTTAGGCGCCGCCCCCAAAAAGTTCCTCGAGCTTCCCGCGCATGACGGCCGGCTCCACGTCCACGCCCGTCCAATGTTTGATGCTGATCACCCCCTGGCTGACCAACATGCCGAGTCCATCGAGCGTAGTGCAGCCACGGGCTTCGGCCTCACGGATAAGCAATGTGCGCGGCGGGTTTGGAATGACGTCGGCGACGATCATGCCCCGGCGCAGACTGTCGATCTCGATGTCGAGGCGGCCTTCGACATCGGGGAAAAGGCCGATCGACGTTGCGTTCACGACGATGTCGCAAGTCTCCGGGACACGATAGGTCTTGTCCCAGACGACAAGATCGGCGCGAGCTTTGGTCTTTGTGTTGATGAGCGCGGCGAGTTCGGCCCCGCGTTTTTCATCACGGTTCACAATTGTGATCGAGGCGGCCCCAGCGAGCGCCGCCTCGACGGCAATCGCGCGCGCCGCGCCGCCCGCCCCGAAGAGGACCAACGCCTTGCCTGCGGGATCGACAACAGTGCGGAGCGCCGTGAGGAAGCCTTGCCCATCGGTATTCTCGCCCATGTAGCGGTTCTCGCGCCGCACGGCGCAATTGACCGCACCGATGATGGATGCCGATTCACCAAGGCCGTCGAGATATTCGATGACGGCAATCTTGTGCGGGATGGAGCAATTGAAGCCAGCCCAGCCCATGGCGCGGGCGCCGCGCACGGCATCGCCAAGCGCATCGGGCGCCACCTCGCAATTGATGTAACGCGCGTGGATATGATGATGCCGATAGGCCGCCTCGATCATTGCCACGGTTGGATTCTCGCGAGCAGGCATGGCGAAAGAACCTGTGAGCAGGCTCAAGAAATTGAGGGGTTCAGGCATAAGTTCTCCATGGTATACCGCCGTTCCGCAGGAACAGGCGGTGCTACTCCGGCAAATCGCTCTCGCGTAAGCGATTTGCTGGAGGAACCCTGAATCCTCACGGATTCAGGGTATATTCAACAATGTCGGCGTGGGAGGGCGGATCGATCAAACGCGTTCAGATGCGGCGTTGTGTGCTGCGGCGTTCAACAAGCCGCGCGGGGATGACCGTGCGGACGCCGGTGGGCTCGGTCGCTCCTTCCATCGAATTTAGGATATCGAGCGCCTCCTTCACCATAAGGGACGCATCATGAACGAAAGTCGTCAGATCATAGGCAAGCCAAGCGGCCGAGGGGATATTGTCGAATCCGGCGATCATGACATCCTCGGGCACACGGAAGCCATGCGTTTCGCGTAAGGAATCCATGGCCCCCATGGCCACAAGATCATTGGCGCAGAAGATCGCATCCGGCCTTGCGCCTGATCGAAAGAGTTCGTCAATGGCGGCAATCCCGCCTTCATAGTGGAACTCATGGCCCGCGATCGCGAGTTCTGTCACGCCGTGCTCGCGCAGACGATCCCGGTAGCCCTTCAATCGCTCTTCATTGGCAGGGCTGCCGGACGGACCCGCGAGATAGGCGAAAGCGCGCGCTCCGCGTTCGATGAAATGATCGGCAATCTGCCGGCCAGCGCCTTCGTTGTCGCAGCATACCGACGACACCCATTTGTTTTTGACTGGCGTGTTGAAGGAAATCACCGGAATGTTGAACTCCGCCAACGCGGTGGCGGCCTCGAGCGATAGAACGGCGAGCGCGCTGACAATAGCATCCACACGGTAGCTGGCGAGCCGTGGAATAACCGCGTCCAGCGAATGGCCGCTGTCCACATGGACAAGCAGCGCCTGGTGTCCCGTCTCCTGCAGTTTGACCGTGAACTCCTCCAGAACTGCCGAATAGAACGGGTTATACATGCCGCCGATCACGATCGCGACGAGATTGGAGCGATGCGTCAGCATGATGCGCGGAATGAGGCTTGGCCGGTAGCCGAGCTGCTTGGCGGCTTCCACCACCTTCCGGCGTGTTTCCTCGGAAACGCTCGCTCCGTCCTTGTAGGTGCGCGACACCGCCGATTGGGAAACACCGGCGAGGCGCGCAACATCGGTCGAAGACGCATATTTCTTCCTGGGCAATTTTCTCAATCCTCCGTCGTGTGCGGCGAAACAACCTGCATCTTAGCTGTGTATTTTGGCCCAGACAGGCCGGTGGCGGCAGGTTGCTGGGGAGTGATCGAGAAGGGCAGTGGAATCGTCGGCTTGCCAATGCAAACTTCACCTTGAACGGGCAGATAGCTCCAGCCAGCCCCTTAGTGTTTTGCATTTTTCAGTATGAATAGCTAGTCAATTCATATGAATAGCTATTTATTTTGGCCAACGGGCCGGTTGCGGCAAAATGCTCATGCGACAGGGGAAGGAGAAGGTAGGCGTGGCGAATCGCTTCTGCTTGTTTATTGTGCCACAAAAGCGGCTGTCATCGGCCTTGCGCAGTAATCCGCGTTTACTCTCATTCACGCTTGGTCAATGCGATCGCGCCGCGCGTCATCGGTACACCTATGTGGGACGAGGTGGATGCGCTTTTGCCAGCGGCCAATCGGTGAGAAAAAAGCCTCCTGTGGGCGAGGCGTTCCGGCTGACCGCGAGGGAATCCTGAAGATCGCGGGCCTGCGGTGTTTTCTTGCTTCCTCTGATTCGGATTATGCGGTTGCGCAGACCCTTAACGTCGATGGCGGGAACTGGATGAGCTGATGTCCTTCGAGGCGTCCGTCCTTGGCGCATCGGGCGCTCTCGCTCAATGTTTGGGCGTCGGCGGAATCGGCAGCCAGTGCGTTGCCCCGTGATAGGGCTCGGCATTGCGATCGAGCCAATCCCGCAGAACGGGATTCCAGGCGATAAATTCGACGATTTCGTCCGAGCCCGCCTTGCAGACCAGGATTTCTTCTCCGTCCTTCGGCGCCGTCGCAAAGGGTTGCCACTCGCTCAACTCACCAACCTCCAACCAAGGTACGCGACTCTTTTCGACTCATCGCGCTTCGAGCAAGCAAGACTTGGACCCAATACGGACCCAAGCCTTGGGTCTAAGATCCTCACCCTCACCCCGCTTTGCGCAGGGCGGCGGCGCTGGCGCTGGCGGTTTGGATCGCGGCCCAATCCTTGGCGGCAATATGCTCGCGCTTCAGCATCCATGACCCGCCGACGCAGACGACGTTGGGCAGCGCGAGATAGCGCGGCGCGCTCTCGAGCGTCACCCCGCCGGTCGGACAGAATTTGAGCTGCGGCAGCGGCGAGGCGAGCGCCGCGAGATAGGTCGCGCCGCCCGCGGGCTCGGCCGGAAAGAATTTCGCATATTCGAATCCGCGCTCGATCAAAGCGATCGCTTCCGAGGCCGTGGCAATGCCCGGCAGCAGCGGCAGGCCGCTCTCCACCGCAGCATTGAGCAGGCGCTCGGTCGCGCCGGGCGAAACCGCAAACCGCGCCCCCGCCTTTTTCGCCGCCACGAGCTGGGCGGCTTCGATCACGGTGCCGACGCCGACAATCGCGCCTTCGACTTCGGCGATGGCGCGGATCGCATCGAGCGCCGCCGCCGTCCGCAAGGTCACTTCGATCACCGGGAGGCCGCCGGCGACGAGCGCCTTGGCGAGCGGCACGGCGTCGGCCGCATCCTCGATGATGACCACCGGCACGACCGGCGCGCTGGCGAGGATCGCGGCAAGACCAGCTTGATGATCGGATGAGGGAACCACACTCATGCAGGCACTCCGGTAAAAATGCTGGCGCCGGCGTCGGACGGCCCGACCGCGGCGCGGAACTGGGCGAAAAGCTCGCGGCCGACGCCGGCATGCGAGGCGGAAAGATCGGCTTCGGCCGGCACCCGCGCCGCCCATTCGGCCGGATCGACCAGAACCTTGATCTCGCCCTTGACCGCATCGACGCGGATGAGATCGCCATCGCGGATCTTGGCAATCGCGCCGCCCTCTCCCGCTTCCGGCGTGACGTGAATGGCCGACGGCACCTTGCCGGAGGCGCCGGAGAGCCGCCCGTCGGTGACGAGCGCGACCTTGAAGCCCTTGTCCTGCAGCACGCCGAGCGGCGGCATCAGCTTGTGCAATTCCGGCATGCCGATCGCCTTCGGCCCCTGGAAGCGCACCACCGCGACGAGATCGTCATCGAGCTCGCCCGCCTTGAACGCCGCCTGCAGCGCCTCCTGCGAGTGGAAGACCCGGGCCTTCGCCTCGATGACATGCCGCTCGGGCGCGACCGCCGAGGTCTTGATGACCGCGCGGCCGAGATCGCCATCGAGCACGCGCAACCCGCCGGTCGGCTGGAACGGCTCGGCGACGGGGCGCAGCACCGCCGGATCGCCGCTGTTTTGCGCTGCCTCGCGCCAGACGAGCCCGCCATCGGGGCCAAGCCCCGGCTCCCGCACATAGGCGCCAAGGCTCTGCCCGAACACCGTCGTCGCGTTCCCGTGGAGGAGGCCCGCGCCGATCAGCTCCCGGATGATGAAACCCATGCCGCCGGCGGCATGGAAATGGTTCACGTCCGCATTGCCGTTCGGATAGATGCGGGTGAGGAGCGGCGTCACTTCGGCGAGATCGGCGAAATCGTCCCAGGTGAGGGTCAAGCCCGCCGCCGCCGCCATGGCGACGAGGTGCAGGGTGTGATTGGTCGAGCCGCCCGTCGCGTTGAGGCCGACGACCCCGTTCACGAAGGCCCGCTCGTCGAGCATCCGGCCGACCGGGGTATAATCATTGCCGAACATGGTGATGGCGAGCGCCCGCTCGGCCGCCGCGCGGGTCAGGGCATCGCGCAAGGGCGTGTTGGGATTGACGAAGGAGGCGCCCGGCAGATGCAGGCCCATGATCTCCATCAGCATCTGATTGGTATTGGCGGTGCCGTAGAAAGTGCAGGTGCCGGGGCCGTGGTAGGACCCTGCCTCGACCTCTAGCAGCGCGTCGCGGCCGACCTTCCCTTCGGCAAAGAGCTGGCGAACCCGGGATTTCTCGCTGTTCGATACGCCGGAGGTCATCGGGCCGGAGGGGATGAAGACCGCCGGGAGATGGCCGAAGGAAAGCGCGCCGATGACGAGGCCGGGCACGATCTTGTCGCAAATGCCGAGGAAGACGGCGGCGTCAAAAGTCTGATGCGACAGGGCGACAGCGGTCGAAAGCGCGATGACATCGCGGGAGAAGAGCGAGAGCTCCATGCCCGCCTCGCCCTGGGTGATACCGTCGCACATGGCGGGCACGCCGCCGGCGACCTGGGCGACCCCGCCAGCGGCGCGGGCGGCCGCGCGGATCAGCTCGGGAAAGCGCTCATAGGGCTGATGCGCCGAGAGCATGTCGTTGTAGGCGGTGATGATGGCGAGATTGGCGCCGCTGCCCGCCCGCAGCATGCTCTTGTCGGCGGCCTCGCAGGCGGCGAAGCCATGCGCCTGATTGGCACAGCCGAGGTGGCGGCGCTGCGGCGTGGCGCTCGCCGCCGCCGCGATCCGGTCGAGATAGCGCGCCCGCCCATCATGACTGCGCCGGGCGATCCGTTCCGTGACCTCGCCAACCCGCGTATTCACAGTCGATTCGATCGTCATTGAAACCTCCCCGCCGGGGTCAGACTATTCATGGGATCATGAGTCACGCGCCATCCTCCGACCAGGTGCGCCCATCACGCTCGATCAGGGCGATCGAGGCGG
>Ga0306918_10001663_pt1 | contig 11070 bp, 7 predicted proteins | sample tim00Cox0000000H_FD_203315 | JGI IMG/M metagenome (GOLD analysis project Ga0306918, IMG submission 203315) | Lab enrichment of tropical soil microbial communities from Luquillo Experimental Forest, Puerto Rico - timezero.00C.oxic.00.000.00H (v2)... | ecosystem: Environmental > Terrestrial > Soil... | reverse complement strand
GAGGAGCGGCGGTTGTCGCGGGCGGGTTCGTCCACGACTTTGCGGATGATGCGTTCGCCGCGCAGCACCTGCTGGATTTCGTCGCCCGAGAGGGTTTCGTATTCCAGCAACCCTTGCGCCAGCGCCTCAAGGTCGTCCCGGCGCTCGGTGAGGATGCGCTTGGCTTCCGAGTAGGCGTGGTCGACGAAGGCGCGCACCTCGTTGTCGATCTCACGGGCCGTGGCTTCAGAGACATTCTTGTTCTGCGTCACCGAGTGGCCGAGGAACACTTCCTGCCCGTTATCGCCGTAGGAGACCATGCCGAGCTTCTCGGACATACCCCATTCGGTGATCATGCGGCGGGCCGTGTCGGTCGCCATCTTGATATCGCCGGAAGCGCCGTTGGAGACCTTGTCAACCCCAAATACCAGCTCCTCGGCGGCGCGTCCGCCCATGGCCATGATCAGCTGCTGCAGCAGCTTGATCTTGCTCACGGAGTAGCGGTCACCCTCTGGCAGGCTCATCACCATGCCCAGCGCACGGCCGCGCGGGATGATAGTGGCTTTATGCACCGGGTCGCATTCCGGCAGGGTGATGGAGCAGATGGCATGCCCGCCTTCATGATAGGCGGTCATGCGCTTCTCATCGTCGGACATCACGAGGCTGCGCCGTTCCGCGCCCATCATCACCTTGTCCTTGGCGTGCTCGAATTCCGCCATGGCGACCACGCGCTTGCCAATGCGCGCGGCATGCAAAGCAGCCTCGTTCACCAGGTTGGACAGGTCGGCACCTGAGAAGCCGGGCGTGCCGCGGGCGATGACTTTCGGCTCGACGTCGGAGGCCAGCGGCACTTTGCGCATATGCACGCGCAGGATTTTCTCGCGCCCCACCACATCGGGGTTCGGCACCACCACCTGGCGGTCGAAACGGCCGGGGCGCAGCAGCGCCGGGTCCAGCACGTCCGGACGGTTGGTCGCTGCGATGAGGATGACACCCTCATTCGACTCGAACCCGTCCATCTCCACCAGCATCTGGTTCAGCGTCTGCTCGCGCTCATCATTGCCGCCGCCAAGACCAGCACCACGATGGCGGCCGACCGCGTCGATTTCATCGATGAAGATAATGCAAGGCGCATTCTTCTTGCCCTGCTCGAACATGTCGCGCACGCGGCTCGCACCGACGCCGACGAACATCTCGACGAAATCCGAGCCCGAGATGGTGAAAAATGGCACATTGGCCTCGCCGGCGATGGCGCGCGCCAGCAGCGTCTTACCCGTGCCGGGCGGGCCGACCAGCAAGCAGCCTTTGGGAATCTTGCCACCCAAGCGCTGGAATTTCTGCGGATCGCGCAAAAATTCCACAATCTCCTGCAGCTCGCTCTTGGCCTCATCGATGCCGGCGACGTCCTCAAACGTCACGCGCCCCTGCTTCTCGGTCAGCAACCGGGCACGGCTCTTGCCAAAGCCCATGGCACGCCCGCCGCCGCCCTGCATCTGGCGCATATAGAACACCCACACGCCGATCAGCAGCAGCATCGGCGCCCAGGAAATCAGCCCGCGCAGGATCGGGTTCATCGTATCGCCATCCGGCTTGGCCGTGACGGACACACTCGCCGCCTCCAGCTTGGACACGAGATTCGGGTCCTGCGGGGCATAGGTCTCAAAACTCTTCCCGTCCTTGGTCGTGCCGGTAATATCCTGACCCGTAATGGTCACGGACTGCACCTGGTTGTTATTCACCTGTTCCATGAAGCTCGAATAGGCGATCTGGGAGGCGCTGCCTTGCGAGGTGGAGGGCTGGAACACGTTGAACAACAACACCAGGAACAGGGCCACGACGACCCAGAGTGCGATGTTTCGACCCAGATTATTCATCTAGACTTATCCGTTCTTTCATCATTTTGCATCTTCGCCCCCGCATTGCCAAAGGCGAAGCTTGCATGTGGCCATTCTGCACCGATTTCCCAGCCCAGCACAAATTATTTGCGGGTCAAACCCGGAATGGGTGGGATGTTGCCGGGACAGGCGGCACGAAACGCACCGGTGCAGGAAAAATCAGCACGCCATCCATGCCCCGCAACGCCGGCAAGCCACGTAAGACAATGCCCGGCAAGGGGCTGAATTTCCGGCATTTTGCCGCATCCGCGCCGAGCGCGCCCAGAATCATCCCCGGGCTAGGCACGGCCTCCAGCACAAAGCGCCCGTCCCAGCGCACGCCTGGCGCGGCGGTGATGGGCGGGGCGCAGGCAGCCGGCTCGCGAGCCAGAAGCCAGACACTTCCCAGTTTTCCGGCAGACAGCAGCCGCACCCCGCCCAGCGTGGCCGGGCGCAGTTTTGCCCCCAGCCGCGCCAACGGCTCCTGGCGCGGCATATAATCCGCGCCCGCGATCATGCGGATGAGCGCGCCCAGCACCGCATGCGGTGCGGAGCCGGCATCGAGCAGCGCAAAACCTTCAGGCCGGATCTGCGCATGGGCTGCAAGGTACGCGGCCACCGCCTCGTCCCGCGCGGCACGCTCCTCCGCACCAGCCGGCGCGGCATTTGTCCCGCTCTGACGCAGCCGCACCCGCTCGAAGCGCGGCGAGATGTTAGACGGGTCCTCCACCCATGCCATGTCCTCGCTGCGCAGATAATCGCGCAAAATCTCAGGCCGCACGCCGAGCAGCGGACGCAAGAGCAAAATTTTGTTCCGCGCGCTCCAGGCTGCGATGCCTTCTGCTCCGCCCGGCCCACGCGCGGCGCGCATCGCCACCGTCTCCTCCTGGTCAGCGCGGTGATGGCCTAGGAGCAGATGCAAAAACCCGTCTTCCGCGCATGCCGCCGCCAGCGCCTCGTACCGCGCCTGCCGCGCCGCCTCCTGCAGCCCTGCTCCGCGCGGCAGACCGGACAAGGTAACGATACGCGCCGCGATGCCGCGCTCCCCCACCCGCCGCGCCGTTAGCGCCGCTTCCTCGGCCGAGCCCTCGCGCAGCCCATGATCGACAATGAAGGCCCGCGCCTCACCGCCATTTGCCTTGCAGAATTTCTGGGTCAGCAATGCGAGCGCAGTACTGTCCGCCCCGCCCGAAACCGCCACCGCCAAGCGCGGCCGCGCCCCGAACGGCCCCAACCGGTTCAGTGCCGTATCAAACCCATCTACTGGCAATTCGCCTTCTTGCTCACGGCATCAATGCGCGGCTGCATCCCAGCGGGCGGCGTGGGAAACTGGCTGTTGAGCGAGCTGAGCGTAGAGCAGGCCTCGTCATTGGCACCGATGCCGGCGAGCGAAGAGGCCAGCCCAAGCAAGGCCTGCGGCGCGTAAGCGCCGGTGCGGTTCATGTTATAGGTATTATCGTAGGCGATCGCCGCATCCTGGTTATCGCCAGTGGCGGAATAAGATTGCGCCACGAGATATTGCGCCCGGTAGGCTTCCGGCGCCTGGCTGCTATTTTTCACCAGCGAAGACGCCAGGGACGCGGACGTCTTGTAGTCATGCGCCTGATAGGCCGTGAGTGCGGCATGCAGCTGGCTTTTCGGGTCGCCGGACGAGACGGGCGCCGTCGTGGGCGTGGGTGTGGGTGCCGGAGTCGCCGGCACCGGCGCTGCGGCAGATGGCGGCGTGAGCGATTGCGGCTGGCCGGGGACGGCACCGCCCGCAGGCGGCGTGCCCGGCGCACCGCCCGGCGTCGCCGAACCGGTGACACGGAAATTCAAATCGCCGATCTGCTTCTGCGTCTGCGCATTCTGCTGGTTCACCTGATTCTGCAGCTCATCCACCTGGCCGCTGAGTTGCTGTACCTGGGACTGGAGCTGCTGCACCTGATTAAGCAGATTGGCGACCATCCCGCCGGCCACGGGCGCGCCGCCACCCGAGGATTGCGCCGGCGGCGGGGCAGCATTGCCGCCCAGCGCGGAGCCGCCATTATTCTGCGACGCGCTCTGCAATTGTTGCACCTGGGACTGCAGCTGGTCGATCTCATTCTGCAGCGCGATTCCCTCCTGGCTCTGGACCATCGGCTGCGCCCAAGCCGCCGCAGGCAGCAAAGCTTCGGCGGCGGGGAGGAGAAACAGGGCGCTCGAAAACAGAACTGGGGCAAACAGGCTTTTACGCATGGCGAATCCCGGCATGGCTTGAAACTGATCTTGCTATAATCTAGCGCCGCTTAAAGACAAAACATGGCGGGATTACGAAGTCGAAAAACAAAACCGGCGGCACTTGCGTGCCGCCGGTTTTTAAGTAACCACCCCGTAACGGGGGCAGAGCTTAGTGGCAGCTCTGCGGATTGAAGCCAACCACGGAGGTGATGGCGTTGCGGTTCTGCTGCCAAGCGGACTCGTCGTGACCAGCAGCCACCGGGCAGGACTTGCCGTAGGAAATGGTGGAGACGCGGGTCGAGGCCACGCCCTGGGCAACCAGGTAGTCGCGGGCGGCGTCGGCGCGGCGCTGGCCGAGCGCCAGGTTGTAGGTCTCGGTGCCACGCTCGTCGGCGTTACCCGCCACCAGCACGTTCACGGAAGGGTACTTCGCCAGCCAGGCGGCCTGCTTGCCGAGCGTCGCGGTGGAGTCGCTGGAGAGGCCGGACTTGTCGAAGTCGAAGAACACGCGGTCGCCGACATTGGCGACCAGATCCTGCTCACTGCCAGGGGCCGGGCCGGACGCCTCAGCACCAGTACCAACATTGCTCGCCTGGTTCTGCGGGGAAGAGGAGCAGGCCGCCAGCAGAGCAAGGCCAGCAATTGCGCCCAGAGCTTTAAATTTCATGATTAAACCGATCCCTGTCCTTAAGGTGGGTGAACGTGAAAAGTCCTTGGTTGCATAATCACGATGATTATGCCTACCCCGCGCTCTACTCTTCCTTACGGGAAAGGGTCAAGCGCCTGATTTATACAAATTGTGCAATCCCTTCCTGTTTCTACGCGGCACGAGATTTTCCCGGCGCCTGTTGATAATTAGTAACACCTCCTTGCCTGGGATGTCATGACTTGGCCATGTTTGGACCGCCAAACACGGCTTGACATTTTACCCCCGCCCATGTCTGCCCTGCCCCTCAAGTACCGGGACTGAATATAAGGACAGATGACGAACATGCTGGGCGATGAGCTGACCAACATACGGCAAACCGCACTCCCCGCCATCGCGGCAGCCGATGCGGCTTCGCTAGAGGAGCTGCGCGTCGCCCTGATGGGCAAAACCGGCAGCGTGACGCAGCTTCTGAAATCACTGGGCGCCATGGAGGCCGAGGCCCGCAAGGCAGCCGGTGCCGAGATCAACCAGCTCAAGAGCGAAATCACCGAGGCGCTCACCGCCCGCCGCCTTGTGCTGGACGAGGCCACCCTGGCGCAAAAACTCGCCGCCGAGCGGCTCGACGTAACCCAGCCGCCCCGCCAGGAACCTGCCGGTGCCATCCATCCGCTCTCCCGCACAATGGAAGAGATCGCAGCGATCTTCAGCGCCATGGGATTCGCCATCAAGGAAGGGCCGGACATCGAGTCGGACTGGAATAATTTCTCTGCCCTTAATATTCCGAGCCATCATCCAGCACGTGCGATGATGGATACATTTTATCTAACAGGGGGCGAGGTTCTGCGAACCCACACCTCGCCGGTGCAAATCCGCACGCTGTTGAACGAACAGCCGCCCATCCGCATCATCGTCCCCGGCCGCACCTTCCGCTCCGACCATGACGCCACGCACAGCCCGATGTTCCATCAATGCGAAGGGCTGGTCATCGGCGAGGACATAACACTCGGCCATCTCAAAGGCTGCCTCACCGATTTCCTCTCCGCCTATTTCGACGTGCCCAACCTGCCCGTGCGCCTGCGCTCGTCCTATTTCCCCTTCACCGAGCCCTCGATGGAGGTCGATATCGGCTGGAGCAAGAAAACCGGCGAAATCGGCGGCGGCACGGACTGGCTGGAAATCGGCGGCTCCGGCATGGTGCATCCCAACGTGCTGGCCAATTGCGGCATCGACCCGCGCAAATATCAGGGCTTTGCCTTCGGCGTCGGGCTGGAGCGCCTGACCATGCTCAAGCACGGCATTGCCGATCTGCGTCTCTTCTATGAGAGCGATGTGCGCTGGCTGCGCCATTACGGTTTTTCGCCCCTCTCTCCCGCCACCCTGCACGAAGGTTTTTGATCCCATGAAATTCTCTCTCTCATGGCTGAAGACCTGGCTGGAGACAGATGCGTCGCTGGAGCAGATCACCACCACTTTGTCCGCCATCGGGCTGGAAGTGGAAGGCGTGGAAAACAAGGCCGACACGCTGAAGCCCTTCGTCATCGCCGAAATCCTCGAAGCCACGCGCCACCCCAATGCCGACAAACTTCAGGCCTGCCGCGTCTCCGCCGGCGACGCTGAATTGTCAGTTGTGTGCGGCGCCCCCAATGCGCGCACCGGATTAAAAGTCGTGCTCGCCCCGGTCGGCGCCGTCATTCCCGTCAACGGCATGGTGCTGAAAACCGGCGAGATTCGCGGCGTGAAATCCGAGGGCATGCTGACAAGTTACCGCGAGCTCGGCCTCGGCGAGGACCATGAAGGCATTATCGAGTTGCCGGCCGACGCGCCGCTCGGCGAGAGTTTTGCCAAATGGGCCGGGCTGGACGAGCCGGTCATCGAGATCGCTGTAACACCCAATCGCGGCGACGCCCTCTCGGTCCGCGGCATCGCCCGCGACCTCGCCGCCGCCGGGCTCGGCACGCTGAAACAATTTGTTGCACAAGAAATCAAATCCGAAGGTGCATCCTCCATTCTTTGGAAGAATGACTTCGCCGAGGCCTGCCCCTGGATTCTCGGCCGCACCGTGCGCGGCGTCAAAAACGGCGAGAGCCCGGACTGGCTCAAGCAGCGCCTGGAGAGCATCGGGCTGCGCCCCATCAACGCGCTGGTCGACATCACCAATCTCTTCACCTTCGATCTCGGCCGCCCGCTGCATGTGTTCGATGTCAAGAAAATTAGCGGCAACACCCTCACGCTGCGCCCCGGCATTCCGGGCGACTCCTTCCTCGGCCTGCACGGCAAGGAGGTGAAACCCGACACACAGGATTGCGTCATCGCCGACGCATCCGGCCCGCAATCCCTCGCCGGCATCACCGGCGGCGAAGATACCGGCACGGACGAAAACACCACCGACGTGTTCATCGAATGCGCCCTGTTCGACCGGATCAAAATCGCAAAAACCGGCCAGCGCACCGGCATCTTCTCTGATGCACGGCAGCGTTTCGAGCGCGGCATCGACAGCCAGCTCCTCCCCGCCGCGCTGGATGCCGCCACCGCCATGGTGCAGCAAATCTGCGGCGGCATAGCGAGCGACATCACCGAAGCCGGCGCCCGCCCGGAATGGAACCGCGCCGCCAAACTCCGCTTCGCCCGCATCAAAAGCTTCGGCGGCTCCGACATCTCCGCGCCCGAAGCCGTGGCGGCGCTGCAACGCCTCGGCTTCGAGGTGCAGGAGGAAGATGCTGCCTCCGTCACCGTCGCCGTGCCAAGCTGGCGTAACGACGTGGCGCAGCCCCAAGCGCTCGACCAGGCGCCCGACCTGCCCGGCGCCATGGCCGCCGCCGAAGGAGCCGCCGCCATCGAGCCGGAAGTGGATCTCATCGAGGAGGTGCTACGCCTGAAAGGGCTGGACGCCATCACCCCCGTATCCCTGCCGGTGGACCGGCTGATTTCCGCACCCATTCTCACACCGAAACAGGTCCGCACCGCGTTGGCCCGGCGCATCCTGGCGGCGCGCGGCCTGCTGGAATGCGTCACCTTCTCCTTCGCCGACGACGCAACCTGCGCCTTGTTCGGCGGCGGGAGCGAAAGATTGCGCCTAGCGAACCCCATCGCCGCCGACCTCAACCAGATGCGCCCGACCCCGCTGGTCACCCTGGCCCAGGCGGCATCGCGCAATGTCTCGCGCGGCTTCGGCGATTTCGGCCTGTTCGAGACCGGGCCTGCTTACGCGGAAGACACGACACAGTCGCTGGTCGCCACCGGCCTGCGCTGCGGCGCCTCGCCGCTCTCAGCCCTCAGCCCGGCGCGCACCTATGACGCGCTGGATGCCAAGGCCGATGCCATCGCCGTGCTCTCCGCCCTCGGCATGCCCATGGATGCAGTCACCACCAATCCGGGCGGGCCGTCCTACTACCATCCGGGCCAGAGCGGCGCGCTGATGCAGGGACCGAAGACCGTGCTGGCCCGTTTCGGCGCGCTGCATCCCAGCCTGTGCCAGAAGCTCGACCTGCCGGTGGGCAGCGTGGCGTTCGAGATCTTCCTCGACGCCATCCAGGACCCCAAGCGGCGCAAGAAATCCGCCCCTGCCCTGCCGCCGTTCCAGCCCTTGCGGCGCGACTTCGCCTTCCTGGTGGACGAAAAAACCGGCGCCGAGGCCGTGCTGCGCGCCGCCAAGGGTGCCGAGCGCAACCTCATCACCGGCGCCACCTTGTTCGACCGCTACCAGGGCAAGGGCGTGCCGGACGGGCAGGTCTCGCTCGCCATTGCCGTGACGCTGCAACCCGTCGAAAAAAGCCTAACCGACGCCGAGATCGAGGCAGTCTGCACGAAAATCGTGGCCGAGGTGGGCAAGAAGACCGGGGCCACTTTGCGGGGGTAAGATTTGCGGGGGTAAGAATGGAGAAGGACCGGCTGGCGGCGTTCAGCGACGGGGTGATCGCGGTCATCATCACCATCATGGTGCTGGACCTGAAAACCCCGCATGAGCCCAGCCTGGCCGCCCTGCGCCAGGTGCTGCCCACCTTCACCTCCTATGTGCTGAGCTTCGTCTACGTCGCCATCTACTGGAACAACCACCATCATTTCTTCCATCTGGTGAAACGGGTGAATGGCGCGCTGCTCTGGGCCAATCTGCATCTGCTGTTCTGGCTGTCACTCATCCCCTTCGCCACAAGCTGGCTGGGCGAGAATGACAATGAGGCCTGGCCCGCCGCCCTCTATGGCATGGTGCTGCTGTTCACGGCGGTCGCCTGGTTCATCATGCAGAACAGCATCATCCGCGCCCAGGGGCCGGACTCCGCCCTGGGAAAAGCCGTTGGCCGAGATTTGAAAGGCAAGATCTCGCCCTTTCTCTATGTCACCGGCACCGGGCTTGCCTTCATCGCGCCCCATCTCGCCGAACTATTCTACGCGCTGGTGGCGCTGATGTGGATCATCCCCGACCGGCGGGTTGAGGCAAAGCTGGAAGAGGCGGAATAGGCGCTATTTCGCGTGCAGCGCGAACACCCGCAGGGCCGACGCCAGCGGCTGGTTCTCGCCCCGCCCCGCATCGAGCCGCGTGATGAGTGCGGACAGGGCGATCCCCTCACCCGCCGCAATCGCCTCCAACGCCGTCCAAAATGCTGGCTCCAGCGCCACGCTCGTACGGTGGCCGGAGAGCGAAAAACTACGCTTTTCCAGCACGCCAAGCATCCACCGCGTAAAGCAGCGCCGGCAGAAAGGCAAAAGTGGCAATCAGCACCGCGCCCAGGCTCAGAAACAGCAACTCGCCCATGCTGGCCGTGCCCCGGTCATGGCTCGCCGCCAGCGTGCCGAAGGCGGTGCCGGTGGTGAGCGCCGAGAACAGCACCGCATGCGCCGTGGCGGAGGAGAGAAAGCGCCGCATCCCCGCGCGGAAATTCATCACGAAATACACATTGAACGACACCCCCACCCCGAGCAGCAGCGGCAGCGCGATGATGTTGGCGTAATTGATCGACATATGCGCCATTTTCGCGAACAGAGCCGTCAGCAGCGACGAGAGGGTCAATGTGGCCAGCACCAGCAGTGTCGCGCGGATGGTGCGGAACACGATCAGCAAGATCACCGCGATGGCGGTGAAGGCGAGAAGGGCCGCCTCGCGGAAGGAGGTCAGGATAGTGCCAGCGGTGGCAATGGTGGAGATGGCCGGACCACCCGCATCAGGCGCCACTCTCAGCACCGCCTCGGAAAATTGCCGCAACCCGGCATTGGTCTGCGCCGCGGCGCTGGGCAGCGCTTCCACCCGCACCCTGCCATCGGGCAGGAACCAACTCTGCGCCACGGCCGGCGGTAGAGCCTCCCGCGTGATGGGGCCGGCATTCAGGCTGGTGGAAAACTGCTCCAGAGCGGAGGGCAGAAAGCGCGTGATGCCCGCATTCATCGCTTCGATCTGCGCGTCATCCTGGCCCTGCAGCTTGTCCAGCGCGGCGGCAATGCCGAGCAGCGGCGAATCCTTCGGCAATTGCGGCGCCACCTGGTTGATGGCGTCACGCGTCTTGATCATGGCGGCACGTATGTCGGCGGCGCTCACCTGGGCTGTAGGCGGGTCGTCAACCGCCTGCAGGGTGGGCGCCAGCAGGGACCTGGCCTGGGTCAGCATGGCCAGTTTCTGGTCCTGCTGCTGCGGGATGAAGGTGGCGCCCGAGAGCACCTGCGCCACCTCCGGCAGGGCGGAGAGCTTGGCCGACAGAGCCCGCGCCTCATCCAGATTAGCCACCAGCATGTCAGCATAAAACGGGTTGGTGGCCGGGTCCGCCAGCATCGAGCGGATGGTGCGCATCGATTCCGTGTTGGGATCCTTGGTGTCCAGAGGATTGGCGTCGAAATTGATATTCACTGCGGACAGCATACCTGCCAGCGCCATCACACCGAAAAACCCAAGCACCAAGCGGCTATGGCGGCGCAGCCAGGCATCCGCCTTGGCCCCGCCCGGCAACCCCACAGGTACCATCTCCGCCCTGGGGCGGAAGACTGTCAGCAAGGCTGGCAGAAAGGTGATGGTGCAGAAAAAGGCGATGAACATGCCAGCGCCGGCAATCTCACCCAGCTCCGCCACGCCGACAAAGGAAGTTGGGGAGAACGCGAAAAAGCCCGAGGCGGTAGCGGTCGCCGCCAGGGCAATCTGCCCGCCCGCCTGGCGCGCGGTTTCCTCCAAGGCGGGGCCGAGCTCAGGCAGCTTATGCCGCACGTCGCGCAGGCGCACGCAATATTGGATGGCGAAATCCACCGCCAGCCCGATGAAGAGAATGGCGAAGGCCACGGAGATAAGATTGATCACCCGCACCGTAATGGCTGCGAAACTGACGGTGAGGACGAGCCCCAGCAGCAAGGTGAACAGGATGGGCAGGATGAGCCGGCAGGAGCGCAACGCCA
>Ga0306918_10001660_pt1 | contig 11074 bp, 9 predicted proteins | sample tim00Cox0000000H_FD_203315 | JGI IMG/M metagenome (GOLD analysis project Ga0306918, IMG submission 203315) | Lab enrichment of tropical soil microbial communities from Luquillo Experimental Forest, Puerto Rico - timezero.00C.oxic.00.000.00H (v2)... | ecosystem: Environmental > Terrestrial > Soil... | reverse complement strand
AGTCGTCCGGGGCGTCTTCGGTGCCGGCGGACCTGGACCCCGACGCCATGATGCGCCCGTCGTCGTCGCGGGACACCGCGTTCTTCTGGGAGGGTGTCAAGGCGCACGAGTTGCGGATTCAGCGCCGGCCGGACGGAAGCCTGCAGCACCCGCCGGTGCCGGCGGTGTGGCTGGACAAGGGTTTGCCGGTCGACTACGTGGTGGCCAGCGGCAGGGGCACGGTGTTCAGCTTCGTGGTGCACCACGCGCCGAAAGTGCCCGGCCGCACACTGCCTTTCGTGATCGCGCTCGTCGAACTCGAGGAGGGCGTGCGCATGCTCGGCGAGCTGCGTGGGGTGGACCCCGCCGCCGTCTCGATCGGCATGCCCGTGCGCGCAACGTACATCGACTTTCCGGCCGGGGATACAGGACCGGAGTGGACCCTCTACACGTGGGAGCCGCTGGGGGCGCGAGCATGAGCGCACCGGCTATCGAAGTGGGCACCGTGCTGCCCGAGCTGAAGCTGTACGGGGACCCCACGTTCATCATCTCGACGGCCCTGGCCACCAGGGACTTTCAGGACGTGCACCACGACCGTGACCTCGCGCGGGCCAAGGGGTCCAAGGACATCTTCGTCAACATTTTGACCGACACCGGGCTGGTGCAGCGCTACGTCACCGACTGGGCCGGCCCGTCGGCGCTGATCAAGTCCATTGGGCTGCGTCTCGGGGTGCCGTGGTACGCCTACGACACGGTGACGTTCTCCGGAGAGGTGACCGCCGTGGAGGACGGTCTGATCACCGTGAAGGTGGTGGGCCGCAATAGCCTTGGCGACCATGTCATCGCGACGGCCACGCTGACGATGGGGGATGCCTAGTGTTGTCCGGTAAGGCCGCCATCGTCGGCATCGGGGCCACCGACTTCTCGAAGGACTCCGGCCGAAGCGAGCTGCGTTTGGCGGCCGAGGCGGTACTCGACGCGCTCGACGACGCCGGCCTGAGTCCGGCCGACGTCGACGGGCTGACCACGTTCACGATGGACAGCAACACCGAAGTCGCCGTCGCGCGCGCGGCCGGCATCGGCGAGTTGAAGTTCTTCTCCAAGATCCACTATGGCGGCGGGGCCGCGTGCGCGACCGTCCAACAGGCGGCGATGGCCGTCGCGACCGGGGTTGCCGACGTCGTGGTGGCATACCGGGCCTTCAACGAGCGTTCCGGCATGCGGTTCGGTCAGGTTCAGACGCGGTTGGTGGGAGACGGTGGGGCTCAGGCCGATTCGACCACAGCGGACAATGCCTTCTTGTATCCGCACGGGCTGTCGACGCCGGCCGCGCAGGTCGCGATGATCGCCCAGCGTTACATGCACCTGTCCGGCGCCACCAGCCGCGACTTCGGCGCGATCTCGGTGGCGGACCGCAAGCACGCCGCCAAGAACCCGAAGGCGTACTTCTACGAGAAGCCGATAACCATTGAGGACCACCAGAATTCGCGATGGATCGCCGAGCCGTTGCGGCTGCTGGACTGTTGCCAGGAAACCGATGGCGCCGTCGCGATCGTGGTGACGTCGGTGGAGCGCGCGCGGGACCTCAAGCAGCGACCGGCGATCATCGAGGCGGCGTCGCAGGGCTCCAGCCCCGACCAGTACACGATGGTCAGCTACTACCGGCCCGAGCTGGGTCTGCCCGAGATGGGCGTGGTGGGTCGGCAGCTGTGGCGGCAGTCGGGTCTGACGCCGGCAGACATCCAGACCGCTGTCTTGTACGACCACTTCACGCCGTTCACCCTGATCCAGTTGGAGGAGTTGGGATTCTGCGGCAGGGGCGAAGCCAAGGACTTCATCGCCGACGGTGCCATCGAGGTGGGCGGGCGGCTTCCCATCAACACGCACGGCGGACAACTCGGTGAGGCCTACATCCACGGCATGAACGGCATCGCGGAGGGCGTGCGGCAACTGCGCGGCACCTCGGTGAACCCGGTGCCCGGCGTCGAGCACGTCCTGGTCACCGCGGGGACCGGTGTGCCGACGTCGGGGCTGATCCTCGGCTAGTTTTTGCTGCCGAATGTGCGGCCAGCCGCGCATTCGCGTTCGAGTGCGCGGCCAGCCGCACGTTCGGCGAAATGTGGATAGCTGAAGTGACGGCCACGGCGCCTCATGCGACGCTCCGGGCTCATGATAGAGCCGTTTATTGGCAGCGAGGCCATCGCCGCAGGGGCGCTGTCTAAATCCCAACTGGCTACGCGCTTTCGCCGATTGTTCCCAGACGTCTACGTGGAGCGTGATGTCGACATCACCGCAGAACTGCGTGCCAACGCCGGGTGGCTCTGGACCGGACGCCGAGGTGTTGTCGCAGGGTTCGCCGCGGCCGCGCTGCATGGCAGCAAATGGGTCGATAATGGACAGGTCGTGGAGTTGATTCACGACAATCTGCGCAGTCCACCTGGGATCCAGCCGCACCGAGACCGTATCGAGGAGGACGAGATCGAGCTGGTGGCCGGTGTGCCGGTCACCTCGCCGGTCAGGACGGCACTGGACTTCGGCTGTTGGTACCCGACCATGACGGCAGTGGCGGGGATCGACGCCCTCGCCAGAGCAACGGAAATCAAAGCGGCTGATGTCGAGCTTCTGGCCCGGAGATACGCCGGACGCAGAGGCATCGTGCGAGCACGGCAGGCGGTGAACCTGTTCGATCCGGGTGCACAGTCACCCAAAGAGTCCTGGTTGCGCATCGTCTTGATCCAGGCGGGCCTGCAAAGACCGCAGACACAGGTTCCGGTACGCAACGAATTCGGCAGTGTCTTCGCTTACCTTGACATGGGCTGGGAGGACGTCAAGGTCGCCGTCGAGTACGACGGCGACCTGGGGGCACCTCCCGCTTGCGGGGGACATCGCTGCGATCGCCGGCAATACACCTGGGACGTCCGGCGATTGGAAATGCTGCAGCGTTGTGGCTGGTTCGTCATCCGGGTGGTGTCGGGCGACCGGCCAGCCGACATCATCGGCCGTGTTCGTGCCGCATTGGCCCGGCGAGCGCGCGGCTAGCCGCACACTCGAGACCGAAGGTGCGGCTAGCCGCACGCTCGGTGGAAGGGGGGCGTGCCGTCGCAGGTCGGCTACGAACGTGCGACCACCGGATAAACGGTCTCCATTCCGCGCCGGCCCCTGATCTCTACCTGCTCGGAGCGGCCCCAGACGTATTGCGTCTTGGCGACAGCATGCACGCCGGCGCTGACCATGACGGCCGGGCGCCCGGCCCGTCCGGCAATGCCGGCCAACCGGAACGCCACGTTGGTCGCGTCGCCGATCACGGCCGTGACCGTTCTTGTCATTGCGGCGATCGCGGCCCGGCCCTGCACCACGCCCCAGCCCATGCGGATCGGCGAGCCGTCCGGCCCCCGCAGCGGGAGCGTGGGCGCGAGTTCCTCGACCCGGCGGTTCGCAGCGAGCGCGAAGTCGATCGCGAGCTCATTAGCCTCTGGAATCGTCCGCACTTCCCAGACCGCATACAGCGCATCGCCGGCGTAATGGTTGAGCGTGCCGCGATGGTCGCGCAGGACCTGGCGGATCTCGTGCCAAAGGTAGTTCAGGCTCCTGGCGATCACCTGGTTGTCGGTGACTTCGGAGATTGTCGAGTAGTTGGTGATGTCCCCGACCACCATCACCATGGTCTCCTCGACGATCCGAGTCAGGGTAGGGCTTGTGCCGGTCATCCCGACAGCATTGAACCGGTCCGATCGGAAGATGAGCTCGGTGTCGCCTATCGAGATTCGGTCGTCGGGCTTGATCGTGACCTGCACGGCGCGTTCCAGCGGCATGCCGTTGAGCAACGTCCCGTTGGTGCTGGTGTCGATGAGGTACGCCCGGTCGGTGGCGACGTCCAAACGGATTTCGAGGTGGTTACGGGAGATGTTCGGATCGTTGATGACCAGTCGGCGCTGTTCGTCGATCCCCGCGCACTGGCGGCCGACGAATAGTTGATCGAAAATCGGCACGCTTTTCTCGCCGCCATTCACGTGCACGACTAGCTGGGCCGGCGGCTTTTCCCACCAATCGGCGCGCATGGCTTAACAACCTAGCCGCAGTCGAACGGCGGCAGGCGGTGTCGCGAGCGGGACTCCTGGTTGTCTGCCCCGCCCGGCCTGACGACCCTGTACACACACGAAGCGTCTGTCATCTCACATGCTGGGCTGTTGGCTGCAGAGGTAATAGTACAAGCTCGAGCGGATGGGCGATCACTAACGACCTACGAGCGACGGCTGTGCTTCGAGAGCCGCCCGGGCTGCGATCCGCCCGGCATCCAGGGCGGCGTCGATGTTTTCGAAGTCCAACGGACCGATCGCCGAGACGTCCGGCTCGATGATCGCCGCAACTCTGGTGAGCTCGCGCAGGTTTCCCTTGGGGGCCGCAAGTTCAACGCTGCGAAGCAATGTCTCTTGCAGCGGTGGTAGGGCTACATCGGTGCCGGTCAGGAGCCGGCGGACGAACGGGGGAGGCTGAAGCTTCGCCGGCAGCGGACCGAAGGCCTTTGATGGCACGTACGTTCGGCGGAGGTCGACGCAGATGACTTCGCCGTCCGCGTCGGCGCACATCACGTCGGCCGGGAGGATGTTCAGCAGTCCGCCATCGACGAGGAGCCGCTTCCCGTGTGGCACTGGCGGCAGAAGACCGGGGATCGAGATCGATGCGCGTACCGCGACCCACAGCAGCCCACGCCGATGGATGACCTGATCGCCCGTGATGATGTCGGTGGAGACGGAGAAAAACTCCCTGGGCAGATGCTCGATCAAGGTGCTGCTGCCGAAGAATCCTTCTATCAGACGGTCGACGCGCCTGCCTCGGGTGAGGGCTATCGCGGGGATCGTGTAGTCGCTGACCGGCCTGGTCTCTGCAACGTACTTCCGGGCCGCGGCGGTGCAATCCCGGGCGTCCAACCCCAGCGCGAAAGTGGCGGCAGCGAGGGCACCGGAACTGGTTCCGCCAAACCGGTCGATGACGACGCCCGCCCGGGTGAGCTCTTCGTAGACGCCATAATGCGCGAGCCCTCTGGCGCCCCCACCGCCAAACACGAGACCTAGAGATCGGCCGGCGATTCTGCGGGCCAGAGCGCCGATGCCGTCGTCGTTGGCGGGGTGATGCGAGACCGGCCGCAGCAGATCCCACCAACTCGGATCCGGTACTACGTTGCACGTGACCAGGTGGACCGGCCCTTGGGTAACAGGTGGATCGAGCGCTTCCGGCGGATGGGCTTTATCCGTAAGGACCACGAGTCGGTCGCTCTGCGCGACAACATATCGCCGCCAGATGTCGCCCGAGCCTCGATCGGCCACCACGAAGACCCAATCGTTGCTTCGCTCCGCCCGATCCAGGGTCCCGCTGAACGCTTCGACAAGCTCGCCGTAATGATTGGCTGCTGCCGTTGCGTCGACGGGCGGCGCGACCACTGCCGTCTGACCGTGCGAGCCCAGGCGAGTCGCGATTGCGTCGACAATCGGGACCGCAAGGGCATCCCCGGTCGAAAGCACGCCGACGACCCGGGGACGCCGAGAAACGTTCGCGGATCGTGACTCGCGAAGCATCCCCGCCATCGCTCGGAACATCGCCGATCGCAGTTGCGGAGCCTTTGCGAGCACCTCGGTGAACGTGTCAGCGGCGATCCTCCAGACGACGCCGTCTCGAAGAGCTCGTATTCCGGCCGAGCGAGTGGCGCCGGTGATCACGCCCAGGTCTCCGATTGAGTCACCGGATGCCATCTCACGAAGCACCTGTCCATCAAGACCGACAGCCGCGAATCGCCCCGAGGCAATTACATACATGGCGTCCGATGGATCGCCCATGTGAAAGAGCCACTCGTTGGCGGGGATGTGCTGGCGATCTACTGCGCTCGTGAGCTGTTCGAGTTGTTCGTCGTCGATCTCAGCGAATATCGGAACACTCCGCAGTGCGGTTCGCTCATCCGCCGCACGCGGTTCGGGCGACTGCCCTTCAGCGCTCATGAAACGCGATCAGCGTGAGCCCATTTGCTCCCGTGCAGAGTCGGTTCATCCGCAGATGTCGCCGCGGAAATCGCCATCTCGGGTGCCGACGCGTAGCTCCAGCTCAAGGAGGGAAAGCATATTGCGCAGCTTACCGGTAGTCCGCTGGGCGCAAAGTCGCTATGCGGGCAGGAGTTCGACGCCCGACAGCACCACGGCGTTGTCCCGCGAAGGCGCGACAACGCTGGCCAAAAACAGGCCGCTCTCCTTCCAAATTCCGACCTTGAGCGTTTCGCCGGGATAGGCCACACCGGAGAATCGCGCGCCGTAGGCGGCCACCGCCCCGGCATCGCCGTCCAGCAGCGCATCGGTAATCGCCTTGCAGGTCATGCCGTAGGTGCACAGACCGTGCAGAATCGGCTGGGGAAAGCCTGCGGCAGCGGCGAATTCGGGGTCGGAGTGCAGCGGGTTGCGATCACCGCAGAGCCGGTACAGCAGGGCCTGCTGCGGCAGAATCGGCACCTCGACCTCCAGGTCGGGGGACCGGTCCGGCGCGGCGTCCGACGAAGACGGCCCGCGCTCCCCGCCGAATCCGCCCTCGCCGCGGGCGAAGATGGACCGCCGTTGCGTCCACAGCAGGGTGCCGTCCGGGGCGCTGACCGTCGTCTCGCTCCAGATCACCGCGGCCTTCCCCTTGTCCCAGATGTCGGTGAACCGCGTGACGGCCCGGGCGGAGCCGGACGGGGGCAGCGGGGCGGGGACTTCGACCCGCTCGCTGGCGTGCAGCACCTTGCTCAGCTCGATGTCGATGCCGGGAAACTGCACGGTCGGCGGTTTGGTGGCGTGAAAGGTGGCGGCGACGTTGCCGAACGTGGGCAGCACCTGCGGTGTGTCGTCCACCAGGTAGCGCAGCTCGCGCGGATCCATCGGATCAGCGCCGGCGCCCAGCCCGAGGTGGTAGAGCTGGATATCGCTGCTCACCCAGGAGAATTCGATGGGGTCCAACTCCGCGGCCAGCGCGACTTCGACGTCGATCGGCATGTCAGTTGCCCCCCGCGATGTGCAGCGCGGCCAGGTATCCGAAGGTCATCGCCGGCCCGATGGTGCCGCCCGGACCGGGGTAGGTGTGTCCCATCACCGGGGCGCTGACATTGCCCGCGGCGTAAAGGCCGTCGATGATCGTGCCGTCGTCGCGCAGCGCACGGCCGTGCACATCGGTGCGGATGCCGCCCTTGGTCCCCAGGTCCCCCGGCACCATCTTGGCGGCGTAGTAGGGCGCGTGACTGATCTCGCCGAGGTTCGCATTCGGCCTGTTGGTCGGATCGCCATAGTAGCGGTCGTAGGCGCTCTCCCCGCGGTGGTAGTCCTCGTCGATACCCGACCGCGCGAAGCCGTTGAAACGTTCTACGGTTGCGGTGAATTCGTCCACCGGAAGACCGGCCGCCGCCGCCAACTCCTCGAGGGTGTCGGCCTGGACGATCACGCCGGAATCCAGCCATTTACGCGGAATGCGTTGCCCGGCTTGCAGTCCGGCGAAGATGTAGCGGTCGCGGTACCGCTGGTCGAACACCAGCCACGCGGGAATGTTCTCGCCCGGCCCGGGCCCTTGGCCGTACTCCCCGCCGTACATGTTGTGACAGGCCTCGACGTAGGGCATCGATTCGTTCATGAACCGCTTGCCCGACATGTTGACGATGATCGACCCCGGCGAGTTGCGCTCCGACAGCGCGAACCACGGCGCGCCCACCAGCGGCACCGTTGGGCCCCACCAGGCGTCCTCCATCAGATCCAGTGCGGCGCCAAGCTTTTCACCGGCGACGATGCCGTCGCCGGTGTTGGCCTTGGCGCCGACCGTCCACTCCGTGGTGATGGGCGCACGCTGGTACTTCACCCGCATCTGCTCGTTATGCTCGAACCCGCCGCAGGCGAGGATCACCCCGCGCCGGGCCCGGATCAGTCGCGGCTCGGCCGGTGCTTGGTCTGTTCCGGGCGCTTCGCCGCCCGTTACGTACACCCCGCGCACCACGCCGTCCTCGACGTAGAGGTCGGCGAGCGCGGTGTTGAGCAATACCGGAACGCCGGCCCGCTGCAAGCCGATCCGCAACGGACCGATCAGCGCCCGCCCCATGCCGACCAGGTTCTTGCCGGTCGCCTTCGCCCACATCGTGCGGCCGCCGACCTTCAGGCTGCGCAGCACGCCCCGCGGGTGGCGCTTGAGCTGGTTGAGCCTCACGTAATCCTGTTGCATCACAACCACATTGAGCGGCACCTTGCCGTACGCGGGCTCCAGCCCCGCCTCGTCGGCACCGAGCTTGCGGGCGTTGAACGGCTTGGGCTCGATCGACCGGCCACCCGCGCGCCCGCCCGGCGCCTCGGGGTAGTAGTCGGAGTAGCGCGGCACCCAGCACATCTTCAACGGCGTGTGCTTGAGGACGAACGACAGCATCTCGGGTCCGCGCTCGAGGTAGGCGTCGATGCGCTCCGGTTCCACGATGTCGCCGATGATGCCGTGCAGGTAGGTCCGGGCCGCCTCGGGCGTGTCCCGCACGCCGTCGCGGTTGAGCACCTGGTTGTTGGGAATCCAGACGCCGCCCCCGGACCGCGCGGTGGAGCCGCCGAAATGCCGGGCCTTCTCGATGACTACTGTCGATAGACCCCGGTGCGCGGCGGTAAGGGCAGCCACCATGCCGGCTCCGCCGCTCCCGACCACGACGACGTCGTACTCCTGCGCTGTCATGTAGAACACGTTATAGAATTGCTCGGGTTGGGCGCTACCGGCCCGGTCAAACGGACGAGGGGACTTCGGTAAATGCTCACTGTTGAGATCCGGGATGAGCTGGCCGCCGACCTGGCGCAAGCCGAGCGCAGCCGCGAGCCGATCGCCCCGCTGACGTCCGCCTACCCGGACATCGACGTCGTCGACGCCTACGAGATCCAGCTGATCAATATCCGCCAGCGGGTCGCCGAGGGAGCCCGGATACTGGGGCACAAGGTGGGCCTGTCGTCGTTGGCGATGCAGCAGATGATGGGGGTCGACGAGCCGGACTACGGGCATCTGCTCGACGAGATGCAGGTGTTCGAAGACACCCCGGTCAAGGCCGGCCGCTACCTGTATCCCCGGGTCGAGGTGGAGGTCGGCTTCATCCTGGGCGCGGACCTTCCGGGCGCCGGCTGCACCGAGGACGACGTGCTGGCGGGCACCGAAGCCCTGGTCCCGTCGATCGAGTTGATCGACACCAGGATCACCGACTGGAAGATCGGGTTGTGCGACACCATCGCCGACAACGCCTCGTCGGCGGGCTTCGTGTTGGGCGGGGCCCGGGTGTCGCCGCACGACGTCGACGTCAAGGCGATCGACGCGGTGCTGACCCGTAACGGCGAGGTGGTAGCCGAGGGCCGCAGCGATGCGGTGCTGGGCAACCCGGTCACTGCGGTGGCGTGGTTGGCCCGCAAGGTGGAAAGCTTTGGGGTAAGGCTGCGAAAAGGTGACATCGTGTTACCGGGATCGTGCACCCGAGCGATCGACGTGCGCGCTGGCGACGAGTTCGTCGCCGACTTCTCGGGGCTGGGTCCTGTTCGGTTGTCGTTCGAATAAATATCGGGAGCGTTTACATGCCGTCTAAGGCGAGTGTCGCCATTGTGGGTTCGGGAAACATCAGCACGGACCTGCTCTACAAACTCCTGCGGTCGGACTGGCTGGAACCCCGCTGGATGGTCGGGATCGACCCGGAAAGCGAGGGCCTGGCGCGGGCCCGCAAGCTGGGCCTGGAGACCACCCACAAGGGAGTCGACTGGCTGCTGGCGCAGCCCGAGAAGCCCGACCTGGTGTTCGAGGCGACGAGCGCCTACGTGCACAGGGACGCGGCGCCGAAGTATGCGGCGGCGGGGATCCGGGCCATCGACCTGACGCCCGCGGCCGTGGGCCCGGCGGTGATCCCGCCGGCGAACCTGCGCGAGCACCTGGACGCGCCGAACGTCAACATGATCACCTGCGGGGGACAGGCGACGATTCCGATCGTGTACGCGGTCAGTCGCGCGTTGGTCGAAAAAGGGGGGGTGCCCTACGCCGAGATCGTGGCGTCGGTGGCGTCGGTGTCGGCCGGCCCGGGCACGCGGGCCAACATCGACGAGTTCACCAAGACCACCAGCAAGGGTGTGGAGACCATCGGCGGCGCCAAGCGGGGTAAGGCGATCATCATCTTGAACCCGGCCGATCCGCCAATGATCATGCGCGACACCATCTTCTGCGCGATCCCCGAGGACGCCGACCGGGATGCGATCGCGAAATCCATCCGCGAGGTGGTGGCCGAGGTGCAGACCTACGTGCCCGGATACCGGCTGCTCAACGAGCCGCAGTTCGACGAGCCCTCGATGAACTCGGGCGGCCAGGCCGTGGTCACGACGTTCATCGAGGTCGAGGGAGCCGGGGATTACCTGCCGCCGTACGCGGGCAACCTGGACATCATGACCTCGGCGGCCACCAAGGTCGGCGAGGAGATCGCCAAGGAGACGTTCGTTGTAGGAGGCGCGCGATGACTGGCCATATTCTGGAAGGTTTGTGGGACGTCCGGATCACGGACACTTCGCTGCGCGACGGGTCGCACCACAAACGCCACCAGTTCACCAAAGACGAAGTCCATGCCATCGTGGCGGCGCTCGACGCCGCCGGGGTGCCGGTGATCGAGGTGACTCACGGCGACGGACTGGGCGGCTCGTCGTTCAACTACGGCTTTTCGAAGACCCCCGAGCAGGAGCTCATCAAACTCGCGGCAGAGACGGCGACAGAGGCCAAGATCGCGTTTTTGATGCTGCCCGGGGTCGGCACCAAAGACGACATCATGGAAGCGCAGGACAATGGTGGGTCTATCTGCCGGATCGCCACCCATTGCACCGAGGCCGACGTATCGATTCAGCATTTCGGGCTGGCCCGTGAGCTGGGCCTGGAAACCGTCGGGTTCTTGATGATGTCCCACACCATTGCGCCGGAGAGACTGGCTGCGCAGGCCCGCATCATGGCCGACGCCGGTTGCCAGTGCGTCTACGTCGTCGACTCCGCCGGCGCGCTGGTTCTCGAGGGTGTGCGCGACCGGGTGGCGGCGCTGGTCGCCGAGCTCGGCGACGACGCA
>Ga0306918_10001658_pt1 | contig 11079 bp, 12 predicted proteins | sample tim00Cox0000000H_FD_203315 | JGI IMG/M metagenome (GOLD analysis project Ga0306918, IMG submission 203315) | Lab enrichment of tropical soil microbial communities from Luquillo Experimental Forest, Puerto Rico - timezero.00C.oxic.00.000.00H (v2)... | ecosystem: Environmental > Terrestrial >... | reverse complement strand
GCTGCTCGACGATCGACTTGGGATCGCCGCCCTCGGACCAGACAATATCGAACAGGTCCTTGGCGATCTTGCCAGAGATGGTGCCGGACTTGATCAAATCGAGTACCGCGCCGAGCTGGTCGGCGTTGACGGGGGCGTCCACGATGTTTCGCCCTTCCTTGTTGAGGCGGCCAAACAACTCGTTAATCACCCAGTTTGCTGCCTGCTTTGCATCGCGTCCTTCGGCCACAGCCTCGAAATAATCGGCGGATTCTTTCTCGGCGATGAGCACGTCGGCATCGTAGGCGCTGAGCCCATACGCTTTGATGAAGCGCGCGCGCTTCGCGTCGGGAAGCTCTGGCAAATCCTTCGCCAGCCGATCGACATAGTCTTGCGTAAGCTCAAGTGGCAAAAGGTCTGGGTCGGGGAAGTAGCGGTAGTCGTGCGCCTCCTCCTTGGTGCGCATCGAGCGCGTGGTGCCGGTCTTGGCATCGAACAGCCGCGTCTCCTGAACGACCGTACCGCCTTCCTCGATGATCTCGATCTGCCGCCGCGCCTCGTGCTCGATGGCCTGTCCGATGAAGCGGATCGAGTTCACGTTCTTGATTTCGGAGCGTGTGCCCAATCGTTCGCCGGGCCGTCTGACCGACACGTTGACGTCGGCGCGAAGGGAGCCCTGCTCCATATTGCCGTCGCAGGTGCCGAGATAGCGCATGATAGATCTGAGCTTGGTGACGAACGCCTTGGCCTGCTCAGAAGAACGCAGGTCGGGCTTCGACACGATCTCCATCAGCGACACGCCTGATCGGTTGAGATCGACATAGGAGAATTGCGGGTGCTGGTCGTGCAGGCTCTTGCCAGCATCCTGCTCGAGATGAAGCCGCTCGATGCCGACGATCACACGCTCGCCGCCGAGGAGATCGACGACGACCTCGCCCTCGCCGACGAGTGGATACTTGTATTGGCTGATCTGATAGCCCTGCGGCAGGTCTGGATAAAAATAGTTCTTCCGATCGAAAATCGAATTGAGATTGATCTTCGCCTTCAGCCCGAGTCCGGTGCGGATCGCCTGCGCAAGGCAGCCCTCGTTAATGACTGGAAGCATTCCGGGCATGGCGGCATCGACTAGGCTCACATGCGAGTTTGGCTCGCCGCCGAACTCGGTCGAAGCGCCGGAGAACAGCTTGGCATTGGAGGTGACCTGGGCATGCACTTCCATGCCGATCACCACCTCCCACTCTCCGGTGGCGCCTTTGATGAGATTCGATTTTTCGGCCTTTTGATCCATGCTGGCCTTACGATCAACAATCCTCTCCCCCAGGGGAGAGGTCGGCACGCCCTCGGCGCGCCGGGTGAGGGGGTTCAAGAGCCTGCGGTTGAACCGTAAAGGCTATCAGCTCCAGTACAACATCAATATTTGTAAGCACGTCATTAATTCTAAAATCTGAGCACTAAATAGCCCAGTGATTCGAGCACTGTCGTCGGGTGCTTGTCCGCTTCAGCACGCTGACCGTGCTGACCACCATCTATCTCCACAATTAGCTTCGCATCGGCACTTACAAAGTCCACGACAAAGCGATCGATTGGAACTTGTCGCATGAATTTCAGGCCAAGAAGCCGGCGATCTCGAAGCCGCAACCACATCTTTCGCTCGGCGCGGGTTGAACGGCTTCGCAGGTGACGTGTAAGACTAGTCCGGCTCTCTATCCCCCTCACCCTGCCCTCTCCCGTGGGGAGAGGGGAGCTTACGGCTACTTCTCAGATTCGAGCTGCTGGCGGAGCTTCTCTTCCTCATACTGGATGAACCAGCCGATCATCTGGCGCCACAGCGCCTCGGCGAGCTCGGGCGGCAATCCCCGCTCTTGAGCACGCGCGCGCACCTTGTCGATCACCTGCTGGATGCGCCAAGGCACGCGTGCTTCGGCCGGAGAAAGCTTGAGCTGCCAGGCGCGATCGACATAGGTGAAGCGCTCGCCAATGAGGTCGACCAGGCCCGCATCGATGCGGTCGATCTCGGTCCTCACGTCCTCCATGTTCTTGCAGTCCTTAGCCTTGCGGGGCGCCATAATGTGGGTCCTTTAGCCCGAAGCTTCGGGAATGACCGCATCGGCCTCGATCTCGACCAGCCATTCCGGCCTGACGAAGGCAGTCACCTGGAGCACGCTGTTGGCTGGGCGAATGTCAGCAAAAAACTCGCCATGCACGCGGCCCACAGCCTCCCAATGTGATATGTCGGTGAGATAGATGCGCGTGCGCACCACGTCCTTGAGGTTTGCTCCCGCATCCGCCAGAGCCTTCTCGATCACTTCGATGATGGCTCGGGTCTGCGCCGCGGGATCGCCGATGGCGACCGGTTTGCCGCCCGAGCCTGCGGTCGTCCCAGCGACCGCAACAAAGTTGCCGACACGCACCGCGCGGCTAAAGCCGACAATTGGCTCATAGGGGCTTGCCGAGGACACTAGCCGGCGTTTCGCTGGGTGCGCGTTCATGCCGCCTCGCTCCACCAGGCGTGCGGCTTGGCGAGAGGACCTGCCGCTTCCTCGATGACGCGCCCGGCGCGGAACAGGGTCTCCTCATCGAACGGCCTGCCGATGAGCTGAAGCCCGAGCGGCGTGCCTTCAGACGAGAGTCCCGCCGGCACGCTCATGCCCGGAAGACCAGCCATATTGACCGTCACCGTGAAGATGTCGTTCAAATACATCTCGACGGGGTCGCCCGACTTCTCGCCGAGCGCAAACGCAGGCCCAGGGGTGGTCGGCGTGAGGATGGCATCGACGCTCTCGAACGCCTGATCGAAGTCGCGCTTGATCAGTGTCCTCACCTTCTGCGCCTTCAAATAAAAGGCGTCGTAATAGCCGGCCGATAGCACGTAGGTCCCGATCAGGATGCGACGCTTGACCTCCTGGCCGAAACCCGAGGCGCGCGTATTCTCATACATCGAAATCACGTCCGAGCCAGGCTCGCGCAAGCCGTACCGCACGCCGTCGTAGCGGGCGAGGTTCGAGGACGCCTCGGCTGGTGCGACTATATAATAAGAGGGCAGCGCGTATTTGGTGTGCGGTAGGCTCACCTCTTTGATTTTCGCGCCGGCGTCGTTGAGCCAGCCGACGCCCTTATGCCACAGGGCCTCGATCTCAGGCGCCATGCCTGGCACGCGATATTCCTTGGGGATGCCGATGGTGAGGCCCTTTACCCCCTTCACCACTGCAGCCTCGTAGTCCGGCACCGGGAGATCGACACTGGTCGTGTCCTTGGGATCGTGGCTCGCCATGACCTTGAGCAGAATGGCGGCATCACGCACGGTGCGGGCGATCGGCCCTGCCTGATCAAGCGACGAAGCAAAGGCGACGATGCCCCAGCGCGAACAGCGGCCATAAGTCGGCTTGATGCCGACCGTGCCGGTGAGTGCGGCGGGCTGGCGGATCGAGCCGCCGGTGTCGGTTGCGGTGGCGCCCATGCAGAGCCGCGCCGCGACCGCAGCCGACGACCCGCCGGAGGAGCCGCCGGGCACGAGCTTAGCGTTCGAGCCTTTGCGCTGCCACGGATTAATCACGGGACCGTAGAAACTTGTCTCGTTCGAGGAGCCCATTGCGAACTCGTCGTTATTCAGCTTGCCCAGCATGACCGCGCCGGCTGCCCATAGATTGGCGGTCACCGTAGATTCATAGGTGGGCGTGAAGCCGTCGAGAATGTGCGAGCAGGCCGTGGTACGTACGCCCTTGGTGGAGAATAGATCTTTGATACCGAGAGGGATGCCTTCCAGCACGCGACCCTCGCCTCTCTTGAGCCGCCCTTCGCTCGCCTTTGCCTTGTCGAGCGCGCGTTCGGGAGTTGTCAGCACGTAGACGTTAAGCGCCTCATTGGCGGCATCGATCGCCTCGATATGAGCGCGGGCAAGCTCGCTCGCCGAGAAGGATTTCTTGGCAAGCCCCTCGCGCGCTTCGGCGATCGTCAGGTCTGTGAGCTCGGTCAACGTCTACTGCTTCACGGTGTCGCAGCGCACATAGCGATTGAGGTCGTCCTCTGACTGACCTTGGGCGGAGGATTGATCGCCGCTAGTGCCGGGGTTCTTTTCGGCATCAGCGCCAGCTGGGTTCTGGTCGGCAAGCTCCGAATCGTCCTCGCCGTCATGGCTTTCAGGCTCGGTAGCAAGCCGCGTCACGCTGAGGCTACCATCCTCTTTCTGCGCGATTGCGAAGAGATCGGGATAGGCATTCCCCTGCTCTTCGCAATAGGCGGTGGCGAGCCAGCTTGTCGCGTTGTGCGGCGTGACATTGATGAAATCGCAGCGCTGCTGATAGCCGGTGAGGCCTGTCTTGGTTACCACCGTGAAATCGAGATCCTCGCCGAGCTCGGCAGGCGTTTTGGTCTTGAGCTTGGCGCAGCCGTCCTTGGAGGAGGCGAAGGTGCCGTCAGGCAGGCCTTGGGCGGCGAGCGCGCTCGTACCGAGCAGCCAAATCGTAGTCATGAGAAGTGCGGTGCATCGCATCGCGGTCCTCCTATTCGACAATTTTGGGCACGACGAAATAGTGGTCGTCGACCTTAGGCGCGTTCATGAGGATGTCGTCGGCGCAGAAGCCGTCGGTCACCTCGTCCTTGCGCATCTTTATTTTCATGGCAACGCGCGTCATGGGCTCGATCGCACTCGTGTCGATCTCGTTAAGCTGAGCCACCCAGTCGAGGATGCCGGAAAGCTCTTGCTCGAGCCGCCTTGCCTCATCGTCGGTAATGGCGATGCGGGAGAGGCGGGCAATGCGGCGGACTGTGGCGCGATCGACTGACATGACAGGGTCGGCGAATTTGCGGGCTGCGCCCTACCGGCGTTCCTCTAGCACCGGGCCGCATAAGCGGCAATGCGCGTTCAAACCTCGAAGGGGACGCCTACCTTGGGCACCACCACCACGTTGCTGTCCATCTCGGCAAGGAACTTGTCAGGCATCTGATCGAGAACGGGAAACGTGCCGTAATGGCAAGGCACGATCACCTCGAATTGAAAAAAGCGCTTGCAGGCGAGCGCCGCAGTCTTGGCGCCCATAGTGTAGCGGTCACCGATCGGCACGAAGCCGATCTCGGGACGGTACAGCTCGTTGATCAGCGCCATGTCAGAGAAAATCGCGGTGTCGCCCATGTGGTACACGGTCTTGCCCTCGCCTGCCGCCAGAACGAGCCCGCAGCAGGCTCCGAGATAGACGGGGCGGCCATCAACGATATTGGAGGCGGAATGCCAGGCCGGCACGAAGGTGAGCTCGAAGTCGTCGTGATAGAGCGTGCCGCCGGTATTGCCCGGATCGACCTTCTCGACACCCCGGCCCGCCAAATAGGTGGCAAGCTCATGCACGGCGAGAAGCTGGGCGTCGGTCTCCTTGCAGATGCGCACCGTGTCGCCGGTATGATCCTCGTGCCCGTGAGTAAGCGCCACGTGCGTCACTCCCTTGGTGACGTTGTGCAAGGGTATGTCGGCGTCCTCGAAAGTGGCGTTGCCGGTGAGGAACGGATCGATCAGGATGTTCGATCCGCCCGTCTCAATGCGAAAGCAGGAATGGCCGAACCACGTGATCTTCATGCGCTTCTCTCGCTGATGCCCCACCCGTGACTGTAGCATCTATTGTGACAATTGAAGACCTGCCCAGGCTGCTTCAGCCCGAAGCGCGGCTACTCGGCCTCGACGTTGGCACCAAGACCATCGGTATGGCCCTGTCCGATGTAAGCCGCTCGATCGCTACACCTTACGAAACGATCCGCCGCACGAAATTCACGGAGGATGCGAAATTGATTGGCACGGCGATAGATGCGAACGGCGTCGGCGCGATCGTGATCGGCCTTCCCATTAATCTCGACGGCTCGGAAGGGCCACGGGCGCAATCGACCCGGGCCTTCGCCCGAAACCTCGCCAGCCGCCTCGATCTTCCCCTCGCCTTTTGGGACGAGCGGCTTTCGACCGCGGCGGTCGAGCGCCACCTAATTGAGGCCGATGCATCGCGCAAGCGCCGCGCCGAAGTGATCGACCGGATGGCCGCAGCCTATATCCTGCAGGGCGCGCTCGACCGGCTAAAACGCTTGGCTCAGCTGGGTTAGGCTCAAGCTATCGTTGAGGATGACGTACCCCGAAGGTGAGTCAGGGCAGAGTGCTCTGCCACAAATCAAGAGTGTCGAGATCACGTTGCCGACTGCAAGCACGATAAACACCATGAAGGCCGTAAGAGGCAGCACGTTGAGATGAGTCGACCAGGGCTCGGTGAATTGCCGGTCGTCCAACAATAGGATGGCGCTGCCGATAATCATCAGGACGAAGGCGATGAACGCCAATCGTCTTCGGCCCACGCCCGAGCCATTATGGCGCGACCAGGGAACGGCCACTGGCGCTGCCATCTCGATACGCCAGGCAAACGTCCCCTCTAACTTATAAGGCGATATTCAGCACATCACTCATATGCACGCGAAACAGCACGAGTAGCACCACAAGACCCGCGACCCAAAAGCCCATAGCCGCTCCGCGCTGCCTGAGCCAAGCCGCACCGAGTCCGCAGGCAAACAGAAGAAAAGGTAAGCTCATCATGGCGCAGCCTCTTCAAGGGCAGCCTCTTGCCCTTGCCATCAATGTTTGATCGCCAACTCGAACGAATCACCACATGCAAGGTATTGAAATTCCCCACGCTGACAAGCGTGAAGACCGGCTCGCGCGAGCGCAAAAATCGAGGCCGCCAAGCTTGGCGGCCTCGATAAATTTTGTGAAGCGGCGTTTGTCAGCGCCGTTCATCACCCTCGCAGCGCACGCACAGCAGCGGCGGGGGCCGCACCACCAGTGGAATCCCGGCGGACAGTGCCTGCCCCATCCATAGCAGGCCGTCTTCTCGACCGGGGAGTAGTTTTTGCGGCGTGAGGCAAGGTGACCGACGTCGAGCTCAAGGTCGTCGCATCGGCCTCAGTCACCGCAGGTGTGACAAAACTTCAACTTCAAGTTTTCATGAAAGTTGCGGCGCCGCACGGTCAACTATGGCGCTTGTATTAGCACTCGCGAGTCCGGCGCCGTATGTATTCCGCCACGAGCCCCCGAGGCGCGTAGCTAGGAAGGCATCGCTCACATGCCGCGGCGCGTAGCGGGCGAGAAGCGCAGCTGCGGCAGCGAGCGCAAGCAGCTCGACCAGGGCGCGCGCGACGCTTTGATCTCGCGCGACATCTTGAGCCAGGGCCTCGATCCTGGTGACAGCCTGTTTCAGCCGAGGTTCGGCTGAAGCGACCGCCCCGAACTGCACTATAACTTTGCTCAAGGTCTCCGGCTCGCGCTCGATGACGCGCAACACATCGAGGCACATGACATTGCCGGAACCTTCCCAGATCCCATTCACTGGCACTTCGCGATAAAGCCGCGGGAAGCCGCCATCCTCCACATAGCCGTTGCCGCCGAGGCACTCCATTGCCTCATAAGCGAGCGCGGGTGCTGCTTTGCATACCCAGTATTTGGTGACCGGCGTCATCAGCCTGCGATACGCGGCGTCGCCTTCGCTGTCGTCATCGAAGGCGCGGGTGAGCCTGAAGGCAAGCGCCGTCGCCGCCTCCACATCGAGCGCCATGTCGGCAAGGACTTGCGCCATGAGGGGCTGATCGATCAGCCGCTTCTGAAAGACGCTGCGATGGCGTGCATGTTGAATTGCGCGGGCAATGGCTTGACGCATCAGGCCGGCAGAAGACACGGCGCAATCGAGCCGCGTCAGAGTGACCATGTCGATGATGGTCGGGATGCCTCTGCCCTCCTCGCCGACCAGGACGCCCTGAGCGCGGTCGAACTCGACTTCGGCGGAGGCATTAGAGCGATTGCCGAGCTTGTCCTTGAGGCGCTGCAGCTTGAGCCCGTTGAGACTGCCATCTGATGTAAGCCGTGGCAGGAAGAAACAAGAAAGGCCTCCCTTCGCCTGAGCAAGAACGAGGAAGGCATCGGACATCGGTGAAGAAAGAAACCATTTGTGGCCGGTAATGGCGTAGACCTTGCCAGGACCTGCACCATCGAGAGTCTCTGCACGCGTCGTGTTGGCGCGGACGTCGGTGCCGCCCTGGCGCTCGGTCATGCCCATGCCGAGCGTGATGGCAGCCTTCTCCTCGATCGGCACCGTGCTCGGATCGTAAGCGCGGGCAAAAATCTTAGGGAGAAGATCTTGCGCAAGGTCTGGCGCATGGCGGAGGGAGGCGACCGCTGCATGGGTCATGGTGATGGGGCAGCAATGGCCAGCCTCCATCTGCGCCGCCATGTAACTGCCTGCGCAGCGCGCCACATGGGCGCCAGGCCTAGGGCTCACGCCGGCAGCAAGATGCTCCCAAGTCGAGCAATGCAAGCCTTGCGCGGTGCTGATCTCCATAAGCTGATGGTAGGCCGGGTGGAACTCGACCCGGTCGATGCGGCGCCCCTGCGGATCGAAGCTTTCGAGCTCAGGCGGATGTTCGTTAGCGAGCCTGCCAAGCTCAAGCGAAGCGGCGCTTCCTGCGAGGGCGCCAAACGCTGTTAGGTCTTGATAGGCCCACGCAGCCCCTTCTCGGCGCACAGCCTCCCGCAGCGCGATGTCAGACGTGAATAGATTCACGTCGACAAAAGGCGGACTTTGATTGAAGGTCTCATCGTCTGGAACCGGCCGCTCGCTCATCGCCTTAGCCTGCCAAAGCTTGCGTTAGGGCAAGCTTACCTTAGTTCGGTTCGCGAGCTTGCCGCTCCAGCAAAGTCGGCTTATACAGTGCCCTTTAATGAGCATTGCGGCCGAAGCCTCAAACTTCTCCTTTCCCCACCGCCATCTCCTTGGAATCGAAGGGCTTTCGCCCGCCGAGATCACGGGATTGCTCGACCTTTCCGAAGAGGCCACTAAGCTTAGCCGCCAGATCGACAAGAAGTGCGACGATCTGCGCGGCCGCACGCTAATCAACCTGTTCTTTGAGGCCTCAACCAGGACGCAGAGTTCCTTCGAGCTTGCCGGCAAGAGGCTTGGCGCCGATGTAATGAACATGTCGGTCTCGAACTCGTCGGTGCAGAAGGGCGAAACCCTGATCGACACGGCGGTGACGCTCAACGCTATGCGCCCCGATATCCTGGTGGTGCGCCACCATGCAGCGGGCGCGGTCCAGCTCCTATCTCAGAAGGTCGACTGCTCTGTGATCAATGCCGGCGACGGCAGCCATGAGCATCCGACGCAAGCTCTGCTTGATGCGCTCACCATCCGCCGCCACAAAGGACATATCGAAGGACTGGTCGTTGCGATCTGCGGCGACATCCTCCACTCGCGTGTGGCGCGCTCCAACATTCTGCTTCTGAATGCGCTCGGCGCCCGCGTTCGCGTCGTTGCTCCCTCCACCTTGCTCGCCTCGGGCATCGAGCGGCTCGGGGTCGAAGTCTACACTTCGATGTGGGAGGGGTTGGTCGACGCGGACATCGTTATGATGCTCAGGCTTCAGCGAGAGCGCATGGCCTCCAGCCTCGTGCCAAGCCAGCGCGAATATTTCCACTTCTTCGGCCTGGATTACGAAAAGCTCGCCCGCGCCAAGCCAGATGCCCTCGTGATGCATCCTGGCCCGATGAACCGAGGGGTCGAAATCGACTCGAATGTCGCCGACGACCCGCAGAGTGTTATCCGCGAGCAGGTCGAGATGGGTGTTGCGGTGCGCATGGCGGTGCTTCAGGCCTTGGCCCGCCATCTGCCGAACCAATGACGGCCATGAACGCACCCACCACAAACCAACGCTCTGCCGCCCGCCCGATTGCGCTTGTTAATGCGCGCCTGATCGATCCCGCTTCGGGTCTCGATCAGCTTGGCGGCCTCCTGATCGTCGAGGATCGTATTGCCGATCTCGGCCGCCTCGCGGCAGGCTCCCTTCGCGACGCCGAGGTCGTCGACTGTGGCGGGCGCGTGCTCGCCCCTGGGATCATTGACATGATGGTCTCTGCCGGCGAGCCGGGACTCGAGCATCGCGAGACCCTTGCCACGGCGAGCCGCGCTGCCGCCGCTGGCGGGGTCACGACCATCGTGTGCATGCCGAACACCGAGCCTGTCATAGACGATGTGGCGCTCGTCGATTTCATCCTGCGGCGCGCGCGGGATACGGCGCTGGTCAACGTCCACCCTATGGCCGCAATGACTAAAGGCCTGCTCGGGCAGGAGATGACCGAGATCGGTCTGTTGCGCGACGCCGGCGCGATCGCTTTCGGCAACGGGAAGACGAGCGTCGCCAATGCCAGGGTCATGCGCAACGGGCTCGCCTACGCCAAGGACTTCGGCGCTTTGATCGCCCACCACCTGGAAGACCCGTCGCTCGGCCAGGATGGGGTGATGAACGAGGGCGAGGTGGCGACGAGGCTAGGGCTTCGCGGGGTGCCCACCGCCGCCGAGACCATCATGCTCGAGCGCGACATCCGTTTGGTCGAGCTGACCGGAGGGCACTATCACGCGGCGCAGATCTCCTGTCGAACGTCCGTCGATATCATCCGCACCGCGAAGCTTATGGGGCTACCCGTGACCTGCGGCGTCTCGATCAACCACCTCACTTTGAACGAGAACGACATTGGCCCCTATCGCACCTTCTTCAAAATGAAGCCCCCGCTCAGGTCTGAGGATGACCGCCGCGCCATGGTCGAGGGCGTGGCGAGCGGCGATATCGATGTGATCGTGTCGGCCCACGACCCAAGAGGCGCGGAGGGGAAACGCAGACCCTTTGCCGAAGCTGCCGATGGAGCGGTCGGGCTCGAGACGCTGCTCGGTGCAGCGCTCCGGCTCTATCACAACGGTGAGGTCGAGCTGCCGCGCCTCTTGCGTGCGCTCACCGCCAATCCGGCCAGGCTGCTTAAGCTTAATAGCGGACGCCTTGCCAAAGGCGCTCCGGCCGACCTCGTGCTCATCGAGCTTGATACGCCTTGGATCGTCGAGCCCGAGCGCCTGTGCTCCAAGTCCAAGAACACGCCCTTCGACGGGGCGCGGCTAGAGGGGCGCGCTGTGCTCACGCTCGTTGCCGGACGCCCTGTCTACAACTACGCTGATTGAGATAACCGTAGCGGTGCGTCACCAAGGGGTGCTCGATGACTCCTCCTGCCGATTGGAGCGGCGCCCTTGTCTATGTATCTGCCCTTGT
>Ga0306918_10001654_pt1 | contig 11096 bp, 11 predicted proteins | sample tim00Cox0000000H_FD_203315 | JGI IMG/M metagenome (GOLD analysis project Ga0306918, IMG submission 203315) | Lab enrichment of tropical soil microbial communities from Luquillo Experimental Forest, Puerto Rico - timezero.00C.oxic.00.000.00H (v2)... | ecosystem: Environmental > Terrestrial >... | reverse complement strand
ACAGGTCCAGCTGGTGCGGGGTGCCGGTGTGCTGCCAGTCGATGGCGTCCCTGCGGTACGCCATCCCGGGGCAGGCAAGCAGCACGTCATCCGTGCGGCCGGCGGGGTCGGCGGCGAGGCGGCGCAGCGCGGGCGGGACCATGGCGCTCGAATGACTGCGCAGCATGTGCCCCGCGTCCACGTACCGGGTGTAGCGGGTTTCCCTGGTGATCGCGGCGGCCGGGTAACCGAGCCGGTCGTAGTTGTCGGCGACCGGCACGATCCGGTTGCCACGGCACCACCGGACCTCGCAATCCCACGCCCGGGCCAGGCTGTCGACGGCCCTGCCGATGAGGATCTGGATAGCGTGCGCGCCTTCGGCGGGATCGGACAGATCCCTGATGGCCAGATCGCGCCGCAGTTGTTCGTCAGCGAGATAAGTGACGGGGCTGGACATGGTGACTCCTTCGTTCGGCACGGATCGGGGGAAAGGATCCTCCCGGCCCGGGTCACCCGAACGAAGTCACCGGCCTAGCACGGCAAGCGCCTCCGGCGGCCCACCCTGGGCCGGGAGACGGGAAATCGCCGTGCCAGCATTCCGGTCACGTAAGCAGCGTAACCCCCGGTCCGGCCGCCTGGCCAATCAGTTTGGCCCCGCCCTACGCGCTCGGGTGCAGCCTCGTCAGCGCGAACTCCCGGTGACCGAGTGATTCCGCGCACGTGAGCCGGCCGTTGACGGTGCGGTCGATGATCGCCTCCAGGCGGTCGCCGGCCTCGTCCAGGCTGTACTCGCGCTGCAGGAGGCCGGAGACGTCCAGGTCGATGTGCTCGCCCATCGTGGCCGCGGTAACCGGGTTCGCCGTGATTTTCAGCACGGGCTCGACCGGATGTCCCACCACGTTTCCCTGGCCGGTCGGGAACAGGTGGATCACCGCGCCCGCGGCGGCGGTCAGCGTGATGAACTCCGCGGCCGCGCACGAGGTGTCCATGAAGTTCAGCCCGGGCACCACGGGGCGCTCGGCCGGGGCCAGCGCGTCGACCACGGGGGCCGTGCCGGTCTTCTCGATGTTGCCGAGGGCCTTCTCCTCGATGGTCGACAGCCCGCCGCGGATGTTCCCCTGCGTGGGCTGGGAACCCAGCAGGTTCGCTCCCGTCCGCTCCACCATCGCCACGTACGCGTCGTAGAACGCCTGGAATTTCTTGCGTACCTCGCCGGTCGCGCAGCGGGCGGCGATGAGGTGCTCGCCGCCGGTGAGTTCGGTGGTCTCGCCGAATATCACCGTGCCGCCGGCCGCGATGTGGCGGTCCACCGCCACCGCCGTCGCGGGGTTGGCACCGAGGCCGCTGGTAGTGTCCGACTCGCCGCACTTGATGCTCATGAGCAGTTCCCCGCGGCCGGCCGGCTCCCTCGAGAGCTCCGACGCGTCCCGCAGCAGCCGCGCCGCCTGGCGCGCCGCCATCTCGAGCACACGCAGGTCGCCGTGCCGCTCGATGGAGAAGCTCTCGGCCGGCTTGCCGGTCTCGGCGATGCCGGCGGCGACGCGCTCGGTCCACGCGGGCTCGATGCCGATGACCACGGCGGCCGCCACGTTGGGGTTGGCGCCGGTGCCGATCATGGTGCGGAAGAACAGGTCCAGGTCCGCGCCGAACTGCAGCCGGCCGTACGGATGGGCAAGCGGGAGGGTCCCGGGAATCGCCTTCGCGACGGACTCCACCACCGCGTTCGACAGATCGTCCACCGCGATGATCAGGACGTGGTTGCGGATGCCGACCCGGCCGTCGGGCCTGCGATAGCCGGTCAGCGGCTGTGCTGCCACCGGGCGCTCCGCAGGTTGTGGATGTGTACCAGGTCGCCCTCGGTGATCGCGACGCGGGCCAGGCCGATGGGCTCGCCGTATTCGGTAACGGGCTCGCTCGCCGCGATATCCCGCAACGCGACCTTGTGGCCAAGCGGGATCGGGGCGCGCACGGCGATCGTCATCGTGGCGCCGTCGTCGAGATACGCGCCACGGGCCTCGCCGGGCTCGGCGTCGCGCACCGCGACCGCGACGTCATCCCCCGCGCGGTGCGCCAGGAAGGTGAGCGGCTCGGCCAATGGCGGCCTCCCCTGTTCCATGGTCGGACCTCCCGGGCGGTCAACCGCCGATTTCGGCCAGTCTTTCAGAGGTCGTTGCCATAGTAAGGCTAGGCTGCCTGAGTGTGATCGCGGCGCCAGACATTCCCGGGCATACGGTTACCGGGGTCCTCGGCTCGGGGGGCTTCGCCACGGTCTACCGGACCTGGCAGGTCGCGGTCGGCCGCGAGACGGCCGTGAAGGTGGACAGCCGGGTCCTGCACACCGAGCGTGATCAGCGGCGCTTCTTCCGCGAGGTGAACGCGGCCGGGAGGCTGTCCGGGCACCCCCACGTCATCGACGTCTACGACGCCGGGACCCTGCGGGACGGGCGGCCGTACCTGGTGATGGAGCTGTGCCCGGACGGCTCGCTCAACGACGCGGTACGGCGCGACGGGCCGATGAGCGCGGAGTACGTCTGCCGAGCCGGCGCCGGCCTGGCCGACGCACTCGCCGCCGCGCACGGGTCGGGCATCCTGCACCGGGACATCAAGCCGGCGAACATCCTCATCAACCGCTACGGCGTCGTGGTCCTGTCGGACTTCGGGCTGGCCTCGATCGTCGCGGTCAGCGGCGAGCAGTCGGTGACCCGTGAGGCGCTCACCCCGGCCTACGCGCCGCCGGAGAGCTTCGACGCCGCGGAGCCGACGCCCGCCGCCGATATCTACTCCCTCGCCGCCACCCTGTATGCCCTGATGTCAGGCCGGCCGCCGCGCTTCCCCGCCGGCCGGTCGCCCGGGGTGATGACCATCCTCGCGATGCACCTCCAGCCGGTCGATGACATCCCCGGCGTGCCGCCGGCGATGCTGGCCATCCTCCGCCAGTGCCTGGCGGCCGACCCGGCGCAGCGGCTGCCCAGCGCGGCCGCGCTCCGGGATGAGCTCGCGGCGCTCCTGGGACAGCCGGGCCGGGCCCCGGCCCGCACCATGGCGCCGCAGCCGACGGCGCCTCCGCCGCCTGCCCCGGCCACGGCCGTGTCCGCGGCCCGGTCCATGCCGTCCGTGCCGGGCATGCCGCACCCGGGGCTCCCCGTCCCCGGCCAGACCGGAGCGGCGTCCCCGGCGGGATACGGGGCCGAGACCGGGCCGCCTGTCCACGGCGCGCTCGACGCGGTTACGACCAGGCGCTGGCGTCCCCTGGGGATGGCCGCGGTGGCGGGCGGCGCACTCATTCTCGTCGTGCTCGCCGCCCTGATCGTCGGTCACCGCCTGTTCGCGCCGGGCGGCGGGCCGGCCGGGTCAGGCGGGTCAGGCGCGATCGGCACGTTCGGGATCGCCACGACGACCGCGCACTGCACGGCGGCGTCGGTGGCGGGCGCCCGGGCGCGCTGCCCGGCGGCGCCAGAGTGCTGGAAAGGGCTGTTCGAGACCAACGGCGACATCGCCACCCCCAGCTCCCTGCCCTGCCGGGGGCCGCACACCTGGCAGACGTTCGCGGTCGCCATCATGCCCTCGGATGTGGCGTCCTTCAACGCCAACATCGTCCAGGCCAGCCCGACGGTGCGCGCGGTCTGCTCCTACGCGGTGCTGCTCCGTTCCCGGGTGGGCAAGGCGCGGCTGATCCCGCGGGACCTGTGGACGATCCAGGTGGTCCCGCCCGACGAGGCGGCGTACAACGCCGGCGTGCGGACCTACCGGTGCCTCGCGACGCTCGGTTACAACAAGTCGCGGACGTCTCAGTTCGGCGCGTGACCGCCGGCTCGCTCAGTCGAAGGAGGGCTTGCGGTCCCGGCTGCGCTTGAGCTCGAAGAAGCCGTCCGCCTTGCTCACCAGCACCAGGCCGTCCCACAGCTCCCCGGCGGCTTCGCCGCGGGGCGCCGGCGTGATGACCGGGCCGAACAGGGCCTTGCCGCGGATGCGGATGACGGGAGTGCCGACATCGAGGCCGACCTCATCGAACGCCTCGTTGTGCGAGTCCTTGATGAGCTGGTCGTAGTCGGTGCTCTCGGCGGCATCCGCCAGCGACGCGGGCAGGCCCACGTCGGCCAGGGCCTCCGGGATGATGCCGGGATCCTCCCGGCGTCCCTGGTTATGGAGGCGGGTGCCGATGGCGGTGTACAGCGGCCCGAGCACGCCGGGGCCGCTGTGCTGAGCGGCCGCGGCGCAGACCCGCACCGGTCCCCAGGCCTTGCTCATCCGCTCGAGATACTCCTCGCTCAGGCCCTTGCCCTCGTGCTGGACGAGGTTCAGGTAGGCCAGCGACATGATCCGCCACTCGGTACGCACCGGCCGGACCTTCTCCACCTCCAGCATCCAGCGGGAGGTGATCCAAGCCCAGGGGCACAACGGATCGAACCAGAACTGCACGTCTTCCGGCGACTGCGCCTGTTCCGTCATGACCGCGCCAACACGCCCGAGCGGGCGGGTATTCCAGCGGTCACGTCTCGCTAGGGGATGCCGGGCAGGGCCGGGATCCGCTCGTCGGGCGTGCCCCATGCGGGGTTGGCCGTGGCCGCCGGGAGGACGGACTTCGCCGCCGGGTTGAGGTCATGGTGGACCGCCCGGGCGATGGCCTGGATGGTCGTCACGCCGTAGGCCATGGTCGGGTTGTCCTGGGTGAGGACCACGATGCTGTACCAGCCCGTGGACCAGGTGAAGCCGCCGATGCTGTGGATCCGCCAGCCGTGAGTGGCGCGGGGCAGCCAGCCGTTCTTCACGTGCACGACGACGCTCGTCGGCGCGCCCGCCGGGACGCCCCAGCGCTGGGACGATATGACCTGTGCCATCAGGCTGAGGCCGTAGGCCCGGGACGCGGGAGACAACACCGCGTTAGGGGTCAGCAGCAGCCGCAGCAGGAGCATCTCGTCATGCGCCGTGATCTGGGTCAGGCCCCAGTAGCCTCCCGGCCCGAGCGACGTCTGCTTCATGCCGGCGATGTTCAGGAAGTGCTGCAGGTACGCGTGCCCGAGCTGCGCCCACAGCGCGGAGGCCGCGTTGTTGTCCGACTGGGTGATCATGGCCCGGAGCCGGGATACCTCGGTGCTGGTCAGGTACCTGTGCTGGTCGAGCGCCTTGCGGAGCACCGCGCCGAGGATGGTCACCTTCACGACGCTGGCCGAGTCGAAGTGCGCCGTGCCGTTGCGCGAGCATACGAGCCCGTCTTTGGGGTCGTCGACCCAGAGGGCCACCGTGGAGGAACGGCCGCGCAGCGCGGCCTGGATGTCGCGGGCCAGGCCGGCGGCGAGCGCGGGGTGCGACGCCGATGTGCAGACGATCGCCGGCGCCGCGGCGGTCACGGCCGGGGCGGCGGGGCTCGCGGCGGCCGCCGCCGGGGCCAGCAGGGGAACCATCGCCGACCCCAGCAGCGCGACCGCGACAAGGGGCGACAGCAGGCCGCGCCACCGCCTGACCGGGGATTTCGGAGCAGCCATCTCCGTCGCCTCCTTGAGACGCTTTAAGGATAAGACGCTTTTAAGACACTCCATGTTCATATAACCCTGGTCCCCTTCGTCGCGGTAGCCGCGGCGGTCACCACCTGTCAGGCCGATGGTCCCCTGACGTCGATGACGACCGCTGTCTGGCAGAGTCGTCTCATGACCGACTATCGCGCTGCCTTCGACGCCGTTGTGAGGTTCGGCAACGGCGGCGACCTGACCGCGCGCGGGTTTCGCGTGGACGTGCCTTCGCGGGAGACCGGCGAGGCGGAGATCGCCGCACTGTTCGTGGCCTCGCTCGGCTTGCTGATGACGGACTCGGTGGAGCTAAGCAATGTCGAGATCTTCGCCGAGGCGCATAAGGGCACGCGGGGCGGTCCGTCCGATCACGCACCCGAACGCGGGACGGCGGATATCGGCGGGCGCCTCGTCGAGCTCAGCCATGTGATCAGGGCGGGCATGATCACCGTCTCCGGGCTTCCCGGGCCGGAGATCACCCCGTTCCTGACCCGCGAGGCCTCGCGGGAGCACTACGGCCCGGGCGCCGAGTTCGCCATCGACCGGCTCACGCTGGTCGGCAACACCGGGACCTACCTGGACTCGCCCTTCCACCGGTATCCAGGCGGCGCCGACCTCAGCGCCATCCCGCTCGACCGCACCGCGGACCTGCCGGCCGTCGTGGTACGGGTCACCGGCACGCGCCAGCGGGGCATCGATGTCGGCGCGCTGGCGGCGCTCGACGTGCGCGGCAAGGCGGTCTTGCTGCACACCGGGGACGACGCCCGGTTCGGCTCACCGGAGTACGCCGCGGACGCGCACTTCCTCACCCGCGCCGGCGCCGCCTGGCTGGCCGCCCATGACGCGGCGCTCGTCGGCATCGACGCGGTCAACATCGACGACACCGCCGACAGGGACCGGCCCGCGCACTCGCTGCTGCTCGCCGCGGGGATCCCCGTGGTGGAGCACCTGACCGGCCTCGGCCAGCTGCCGCCGGCCGGCGCCTGGTTCACCGCCGCGCCCCTGCGTGTCGAGGGCTTCGGGACCATCCCGGTGCGCGCCTTCGCCCGCCTGCCGAGATAGGCTCGCAGGAAACGGCGGTGCGCCCGCGACGAAGGGGGCAGCAGATGAGCGTTTTCACCGTCGAACTGGAGAACAAGCCCGGGGAGCTCGCCCGGCTCTGCGAGGCGATGGCCGACAACCAGATCAACCTGGTCTTGTCCGCGATGGCCCGCGAGGACAAGGGCATGGTCGCGTTCGTCGCCGACGACGAGGCCGCGGCGCAGGCCGCGCTCGAAGAAGCCGGGCTCCGGTACGCGATGCGGCCGGCGCTGACCATCCAGATGGAGAACCAGCCCGGCGCGGGCGCGACGGCGTTCCGCATGCTGGCCAACGCGGGCATCAACACGGACCTGCTGTTGCCTATCCGCGTCTCCGACGAGCTGTTCTTCGCCGTCGTCTGCGTGGACGACGAGGAGAAGGCGCGCCAGGCGCTCGGCGACAAGATCGCGACCGCCAGCACCGCGTTAACCTCGGGACCGTGACCGACTTCGACATCGTGCTTCGCGGCGGCCGTGTCATCGATCCGGAATCCGGCATGGACGCGGTGCGTGACGTCGCGATCGACGGTGACCGGGTGGCGCGCGTCGGCGCCGGCCTGCCGTCCGGGCGCAGGGAAGCCGACATCACCGGCCAGGTGGTGACCGCCGGGTTCATCGACATGCACAGCCATGCCGGTGACCTCGGCGGCTCGCGACTGCAGGCCATGGACGGGGTGACGACCGCGCTGGAACTCGAGGCGGGCGCCGCCCCGGTGCGGACCGCCTACGCGCGGGCCGCGGCGGACGGCCGCACGGTCAACTACGGCTTCGCCACCTCGTGGGCGCTGGCCAGGATGGAGGTGCTCGCCGGGGTCCGGCTCGACGGTTCGGCGGCGACGTTCTTCGCCCACGTCGCGAGCCCCGCGTGGCAGCGGGCGGCCACAGCGGCCGAGGAGAACCGCATCCTCGCGCGCCTGGAAACCGACATCGCCGACGGCGCGCTCGGGATCGGGGTGCTGGCCGGCTACGCCCCCGGGGCCAGTCCCGAGGAGTACCTGCGGGTCGCCGCGCTCGCCGCGAGGACGAGGGTGCCGACCTTCACGCACTCCCGGGACCTGATCGAGTTCGCGCCGCGGACGCTCATCGACGGCGCCGAGGAGATCGTCCGTGCCGCGGGCGAGACCGGCGCCCACATGCACTACTGCCACGTCAACAGCACCACGCTGCGGCACGCCGACAGGGTCCTTGGCCTGGTGGAGCGGGCGCAGCGGGCAGGCTCGCGGGTGAGCACGGAGGCCTATCCCTACGGAGCGGGCATGACGGGGATCGGCGCGGCGTTCCTGGCACCGCAGCGGCTGGGCGAGCGCGGCCTCACCCCCGCCTCGCTCACGTACGCGCCGACCGGGGAGCGGATCGCCAGCGAGTCCAGGCTGTCCGAACTGCGCGCCGCCGACCCCGGCGGACTGGTGATCGTCAGGAACCTGGACGAGGACGACCCGGCCGACCGGGCCGTGCTCATGCGGTACCTGATGTTTCCCGACTCGGTGATCGCCAGCGACGCCATGCCGCTGACGTGGACGGAGACGGCGGCCGACCCCGAGGCCTGGCCGCTGCCGGCGAGCGCGTTCACCCATCCGCGGACCGCCGGGACGTTCGCCAGGGCGATCCGGATGCTGACCCGCGACGGCGGGTCGCTGCCCCTTTCCGAGACGCTGGCCAAGTGCAGCCTGCTCCCCGCGCGGCTGCTGGGCGATCACGTGCCCGCGATGCGGCGCAAGGGACGGCTCGCCGAGGGCCACGACGCCGACATCGTGGTGTTCGACCCCGCGGCGATCAACGACCGGGCCAGCTACGCGCAGCCCGCCCGGCCGTCCGGCGGCATCCGCCATGTCCTGGTCAACGGCGAGTTCGTCGTTCTCGAGGGACGGCTGATGACCGGCGCCCGGCCCGGCCGGCCGGTTCGCGTGTAGCGGCCGGATTCATCGGGCCTGATCCTTACCCCGGAGTCAGCGTGGTGTCAGCCGGAAGGCGCGAGCCCCCGCTGCCCAGGCCAGGTGCAGGTCGGCGGGGACGGGGTTGCCATCAGGGTCGAAGCCGATGTTGTTGAACTTCGCGAAGGCGTGGTTCTCGCGCGCCATGACGGCATAAGCATCGACCACGCCCTGCTCGTCTGCCAGGACCTGGACATCGGCGAGCCGCCGACGGCCCTTTAGGCGGATCGCGACCGCCTCTCCTGTCCGGAGGTTGCGGCCCCAGCCGAAGGGCGTGCCGATGAGCAGGTCTGCCTCGTGCCTGGTATAGGCGACGGGCACCGTATAGCGCCGTCCGGACTTGCGGCCGACGACATACACCGTGACGAGCCGGCTGCCGACGAGGCGGCTCACCAGCGGCACCCGCAGCAATCCCCGGATGATCCGGTTCACCAGGGACTGCCCTGCCAGGGTCTGCGCCCGCGGGGCCGACGCCACCGGCGGACGGCCCGTTACCGGTTGATCGGTCATCTGCTTCTCGCTTCCGCTTGTTACCTCGATCGGGTTCGGATCGTCTCTGGGTATGACGAACGGCGGCGAAGGAAGGTAACAGTGAACACCACGGACTGGCCGGCGGCCGAGTTCCAGGCGCATCGCGCCCACCTGCGGGCGGTGGCCTACCGGATGCTCGGCTCGCTGACCGAGGCGGACGACGCGGTGCAGGAGGCCTGGCTGCGGCTGACGGGCACCGACGCCGCCGGCGGCGACATACGCAACCTGCGCGCGTGGCTGACCACCGTCGTGTCCCGCATCTGCCTGGACATGCTGCGTGCCCGGATGACACGCCGCGAGGAACCGCTCGACGTGTACGTGCCGGACCCGATCGTCACTCCCATCCAGGACGATCCCGAGCAACACGCGCTGCTGGCCGACTCGGTCGGTCTCGCGCTGCTTGTCGTCCTCGACACGCTGTCCCCGGCCGAACGGCTCGCCTTCGTCCTGCACGACATCTTCGCGCTCCCGTTCGAGCAGATCGGGCCTATCCTGGACCGTTCCCCTGCGGCCGCCAAGCAGCTGGCCAGCCGGGCCAGGCACCGGCTCCGCGGCGCTGCCGCCCCCGCCGCGGCCGATCCCGCCAGACAGCGCCAGGTGGCCGACGCCTTCCTGGCCGCCTCCCGCGGGGACGACTTCGAGGGCCTGCTCGCCGTCCTCGACCCAGACGTGGTGCTCCGCGCCGACGCGGGCACCGGCGGCCCGCTGGGCCCCTCCCGGCTGATCTACGGCGCAGCGGACGTAGCCACCCAGGCACACCGTTTCGCGTACTTGTCACGCTTCGCCCACCAGGTGCTCGTCAACGGCGCTCTCGGCTTCATCGTCGTCCAGAACGGCCAGCTTCTCGCCGTGATCGGCGTCGCCATCCGCGACGACAAGATCACCGAGATCGACATCCTCGCCGACCCTGAACGCCTCAGCCGACTGGACCTCACCGGCCTGATCCCCTAGCAGCCTGACGTGAAGTCGACTTACTCTATTAAGTAGAGTAAGTCGAGTTACTCAGGCCTTGGAGGGCGGATGGACCAAGCGGAGAGAGACCACATCCAGCGCGAACTCGAAGGTGAGGCGAACGAGCTCTTCCCCGGCTGGATACGCCGCGTCGAGCTGCTGCAGCATGACGACGCGCCGACGATAGAACCGGGCCAGCTGATGCCCAGGCTCGTCTTCAAAGACCCAGCCGCCCGCGTGCAAGATCGCGATCCCGATCCACGCAAGGTGGCCAAGGCATTCAGGACGTTCAAGCTCGCCGTCGGCCCCGGGCTCAACCAGTTCCGGGACGACCTGCTGGAGCGGTGGCCCGAGATCCGGTACATCGAGGTCATCCACGAAGACGACAGCGGCCAGAGGACGGGCGGTAACGTCCGGTTCGTCGAAGACGGCCGCGAGGCCGCCGATGGCGAGTTCACCCATGTGATGGTCCGGCTCAAGACGGCCGAGCTGGACATCGTGGACACGCTGATCGCGGCGGGCATCGCGAACAACCGCGCGGAGGCCATCCGCTGGGCGCTGAACCGCATCCGCGAACGCCCCGCCTACGAGCAGGTGCGGAAGCACACTCGCGACCTTGAACGGCTCAAGAGCGAGTTCTAACGCGGACTCCTCCAGATATGCCGGCCGACCCGCGGCGCAGACTCAGGCGATCATTCTCACCGGGCGATAGCCCTCCCCACTTATGGCGCTGAACCCGTGGACGAAACGGACAGAATGACCCGGAAAATGCCGGTTCAGCGCCATATGTGCTCCGGAGTGTCCGGATGGTGAGACAACGTCCCGCAGCCGGGCCCGCTCGGCACCCGCGCCCGGGCCCCGCTCGCCACACCGCCCACCCGGGCACCACCGGCCCCGACGGCACTTCGGCAGAGAGCGCATGCTGCTCCGCTTGATTTACGGCATTGCCAGCCATGACATCGGGTCCGTCGCGATGACCCCTAAAGGCCCACACGGCTCATCCGCAACCGCGCGAGCGTCAAGCGGGTGCAGCCGACCCTTCGTCACTCCACGCCAACGATCACCTTGAATACGTATGCGGGCGAGTGGCTGGACACTAATGAGGAAACAAGTACGGTCGT
>Ga0306918_10001641_pt1 | contig 11130 bp, 8 predicted proteins | sample tim00Cox0000000H_FD_203315 | JGI IMG/M metagenome (GOLD analysis project Ga0306918, IMG submission 203315) | Lab enrichment of tropical soil microbial communities from Luquillo Experimental Forest, Puerto Rico - timezero.00C.oxic.00.000.00H (v2)... | ecosystem: Environmental > Terrestrial > Soil... | reverse complement strand
CTGGTCAATGACCGGCAGGGCGGTCTTGGACGGCACCGCAAAGCCAATGCCGATCGACCCACCCGATGGAGATATGATGGCGGTGTTGATGCCAATGACCTCGCCGTCGAGGTTGAACAAGGGTCCACCGGAATTGCCGCGGTTGATGGCGGCATCGGTCTGGATGTAATTGTCGTAGGGGCCTGAATTGATGTCGCGGTTGCGCGCCGAAACGATCCCGGCCGTAACGGTGCCGCCGAGGCTGAACGGGTTGCCTATCGCAACCACCCATTCGCCCAGACGCAGCCTGTCCGAGTCACCGAATTTCACCGCCGTCAGCGGCTTCTCGGGTTTGACGCGAAGCAGAGCGAGATCGGTCTTCTGATCCTTGCCAATGATCTCGGCCTTGAGCCGGGTTCCATCGTTGAAGATGACCGTCACCTCATCGGCTTCCGCGATCACGTGATTGTTGGTCACCACAATGCCCGACGGATCGATCACGAACCCCGACCCGAGCGAATTGACCCGGCGCGGGCTGTGCTCCCGGTTCTGCGGGTCGGGCTGGCCGCGCCGATTGAAGAAATCGCGGAACAACTCATCCAATTGCGGATCGTTCGGCAACTGCGGCATTGGCGCGTTGTGCGCCTCGACCTTCTGCGACGTTGAAATATTGACCACCGCGTCGATCACCTTCTCGGCGATGTCGGCGATGCCGTCAGGACCGCGCGCGGCATGGGAAGGGGACAGCGCCGGCAGCAACATCGCTGCCGCTGCGACCGTAGCCAGCGCAGGCCGGCGGGCCTGGACGACAAAACGAGCGAGAGTGCCGAGCATTGCAGTTTGGCTCCTGAACCGATGATGGCGGGACACTGCTCCCGTCCAGCCATGGACGCAAGCGCGATCTCAAGCGCAAGCTACCGTTGCGATTAGGGCGGAATCGGGACTTCGCGCACCTTTAACGAAATACCGAACGCGGCCCGCCATCTGTTGCGTGACGCGCGAATCAGCGCCTTAAGCTTCACCCTCGTACCAGCCAGATGACTACGAGACCAAGCACCGCGGACAGGATACCGGCGATGCGCAGCGAGGTTTCCGGGCTCTCAATTGCGGTTGCAGCCAGCCGCTTCGCGGCCGCCGGAAAGGCTGCGAAAAGGAGTCCCTCGATGACAAGCACAAGACCAATGGCAACAAGGAACTGGGCCATCTTCTTCGCGCAACCGCAGCCGTGACGGCAAAGCTCCGCTGTTACCTCGCAGGCGCGCCCGCAGCCGGCGCTTCGCCGGCAGCAGCGGGCCTGCTGCCGGTGGTCGCGGCGCCGTCGCGCGGCTTGCCTGCAGGATCGCCGAAGTAGCGGAAGAAATCCGAATCGGGCTTGAGCAGCATGCGGGTGTCATTGGCGCGCAGGCCGGCTTCGTAGGCTTGCATCGAGCGATAGAACGAGAAGAACTCGGGATCCTTTCCGAAGGCTTCCGCATAGATTCGGTTGCGCTCGGCATCGCCCTCGCCGCGCACCTGCTCGCCTTTCGACTGCGCTTCGGCGAGAAGCACGGTCACGTCGCGATCGGCTTTGGCGCGGATCTCCTGCGCCTCCTGGGTCCCTGCCGAACGGTAACCCTGTGCCTCGCGCTGGCGCTGCGTCTGCATGCGCTGATAGACCGCCTGACTGTTCTCGGCCGGCATGTCGGCGCGACGGATGCGCACGTCGACCACCGAGATGCCGAATGCCTCCGCCTCCTTTTGCAGCTGCTCGAGCACGCGCGCCATGAGCTGCTCGCGCTGGTCCTTCACCACCTGGATCAGCGTCGCCTCTGCGAGGACGCGGCGCAGCGCCGAGTTGAGCAGGCTGGAAAGGCGCGAATTGGCGCCTTCCACGCCGCCCACCGACTGGTAGAACTTCAGCGGATCCACGATGCGGTAGCGCGCGAACGCATCGACCACGAGCCGCTTCTGATCGGAGGCGAAGACTTCCTGCGGCGGGTTTTCCAGATCGAGAATGCGGTTATCGATGTAGATCACATTGTCGATCAGAGGAACCTTGTAGTTGAGCCCGGGCTTTGTGACCACCCGGATCGGCTGACCCAAGCGGACCACCAGCGCCTGGCGGGTCTGATAAACGGTGAACAGCGTGCCATAGGCGGCGATAAGCAGCACGATGACGAGGGCGGCAATCAGGCCTCCGAATACGCCAAGCTTCATCGCCCGCCTCCTGCTTGCGGCGCAGCCTGCGGGCGGCGCATGAGCTGGTCGAGCGGCAGATACGGAACGACACCGCCGGTGGCCGTGGAATCCACGATGACCTTGTCGGTGCCCCCGAACAGTCGTTCCATGGTTTCCAGATACATGCGCTGGCGCGTGACTTCCGGCGCCTTCTTGTATTCGTCGTAGATCTGGCGAAAGCGGGAGGAAGCGCCCGTCGCCTCGGCGACAGTCTGCTTGCGGTACGCTTCCGCGCTCTGCGTGATCTGTGCGGCGCGGCCTTTCGCCTCCGGAATGACCTTGTTGGCGTAAGTCTCCGCCTCGTTCTTCGCCCGCTCCTGGTCTATGCGCGCGGCCTGCACGTCACGAAACGCGTCGATCACCTGCGCGGGCGCATCGACCTTCTGCAATTGCACCTGCGTGATCTGGACGCCCGCGCCATATCGATCGAGCGTCGACTGCATCAGGTCGTGGACGGGAATTTCTATGTTCTGTCTGGCCAGTATCTCATCCAGCGTGGAACGGCCGATAACCTCGCGCATGGCACTCTCGGCGACCGCTTTCACAGTGCCTTCCGGCTGCTGGATGTTGAAGAGATACTCGCTCGCACCGTTAGGCTTGACCAGCCAAAACACCGAAAAATCCACATTGACGATGTTCTCGTCGCCGGTGAGCATCAGGCTTTCCTCCGGCACCTCGCGCGTCGTGGTGCCGCGCCGCAGATCCTCCACGTTCCGCAAGCCGATGTCGATGCGGTTGACGCGCGTGACCTTGGGCGTCAGCACCGATTCGATGGGATACGGCAAATGATAATTCAGGCCGGGCTTGACGTCGCGCACGTATTTGCCGAAGCGCAGCACCACGCCGAGCTCATCCGGCTCGACGCGGAAAAAACCGGACAGTCCCCAGATCGCGATGGCGGCAAGCGCAATCAGCGCGAGCCCCTTGCCGCCGAGATTGCCGCCGGGCAGCACGTTGCGCAGCTTGTCCTGGCTGCGGCGCAGAAATTCCTCAAGGTCGGGCGGTGAGGGTCCCGACTGCTGCGGCCCCGAACCCCACGGCCCCTTGCCTCCTCCTCCTCCGCCCGTTCCCCAGGGCCCGCCGCCCTGATTGCTCCACGGCATCGGCTGTCTCCTCGGCTTCGCCCCCGGCGCTTTGAGCCGCTTATAGGTGAGGCGTCATCCCGTTACAACGCGGCTCGCGCGCGGCACGACAACGCATGGGACCGGAAACTGGCGTTTACACCGCGACTTTCGCCCTGATGTGCGGGTGCGGATCATATCCTTCAAGAACGAAATCCTCGTACCGGAATGCCAGCAGATCGGTCACTTCCGGGTTGAGCAGCATCCTGGGAAGCCTGCGCGGGGGACGCGTGAGCTGCAGCCGCGCCTGTTCCAGATGATCGCGATACAGGTGGGCATCACCGAGCGTATGCACGAATTCGCCCGGCTCCAGCCGGGTGACTTGCGCGACCATCAGGGTGAGCAGGGCGTAAGAAGCGATATTGAAAGGTACTCCGAGGAAGACATCGGCGGAGCGCTGGTAGAGCTGGCACGAGAGCCGACCGCCGGCAACGTGGAACTGGAACAGGCAATGACAGGGCGGCAACGCCATCTTGTGGATTTCCGCCGGGTTCCAGGCGGTCACGATCAGGCGCCGCGAATCGGGATCGCGGCGGATCGCGGCAACTACGTTTGCAATCTGGTCGATGGTGCTGCCGTCCGGCGCCGGCCACGACCGCCACTGCCGACCGTAGACGGGGCCGAGCTCGCCGGTGGCGTTCGCCCACTCGTTCCAGATCGTGACACCGTGCTCGTTGAGGTATCCGACATTGGTATCGCCGGCCAGAAACCAGAGCAGCTCGTAAATGATCGATTTGAGATGAATCTTCTTGGTGGTTGTGAGCGGAAACCCTGCGCTGAGATCAAAGCGCATCTGATGCCCGAAGATCGACAGGGTACCGGTCCCGGTGCGGTCGCGCTTCGCGGTGCCGCAGGCAAGGATGCGTTCCATCAGCTCGTGGTACTGTTGCATGGCAGCGCGCAATTCAAAGCGGCCAAATAGCCGAATCAGCCGGAGTTTACCGTCCCTGCCGCAACTGATCACCCTCGCTGCAAGCCCGGATCGGCAGCGCGCCTACTCCTCGACAAAGACCTCGTCGCGGCGGCGGCGGATTTTGGGCAGCGCCGCAACGACGAGCAGAGTTATGGCCGTGATCAGCAGCCCGGATGATATCGGTTTGGTGAAAAACACAGTCGCGTCCCCGCGGGCGATCAGCATGGCGCGGCGCAAATTCTCCTCCATCAGCGGCCCCAGCACCAGGGCTAGCGTCAGCGGCGCCGGCTCGAAATCGTGCTTGACCAGCCAGAAGCCGACGACGCCGAACAGCGCCGAGATCATCACATCGGTCGGAGAGTTGTTGATGGAATAGATGCCGATGCAGCAGAACATGATGATGCAGGGATAGAGCAGGCGATACGGCACGCGCAGCAAGCTGACCCATACGCCCACGAGCGGCAGATTGATGACGATCAGCATCAGATTGCCGATCCACATCGATGCGATCATGCCCCAGAACAGCTCCGGCTGCTTGCTCATGACCTGCGGGCCCGGCACGATGCCATGAATGGTCATGGCACCAACCATGAGCGCCATCACGGCGTTCGGCGGGATGCCGAGCGTGAGCAGCGGGATGAACGATGTTTGCGCGCCGGCGTTGTTGGCGCTTTCCGGGGCCGCCACGCCTTCGATGGCACCACGCCCGAAGCGCGAGGGGTCCTTGGCGATCTTCTTTTCGAAGCCGTAGGCCGCAAACGAGGCGATCAACGCACCGCCGCCCGGCAGAATCCCGAGCAGCGAGCCGAGCGCGGTTCCGCGCGCGATTGCCCCCGACGAGTCGATCAGATCCTGGCGCGTGGGCATGAGCCCGGTGATCTTGGCCTGCACGATATCGCGGCTCTCGGCCGGCAATTCCAGATTGCGGATGATCTCGGCAAACCCGAACACACCCATGGCGATGTTGGCAAAGCCGATGCCGTCGGCGAGCTCGGCGATATCGAAGGTCATGCGTCCGGCACCGGTCTCGAGGTCGGATCCGACCATGGACAGGAGCAGACCGGTCAGCACCATGGCGACCGCCTTGAGCACCGAACCCTTGGCCAGCACCACCGCAAAGATGAGACCAAGCACCATAAGGGAGAAGTACTCGGCGGGACCGAACAGCAGGGCGAGCCCGGTGAGCGGCGCGCCGAGCGCGGCCACCAGCACGGTGGCTACGCAGCCGGCGAAGAAGGAGCCGATGGCCGCAATGGAAAGCGCGGGACCCGCGCGGCCTTGCCGCGCCATCTGATGGCCGTCAAGGCACGTGACCACGGAGGTCGCCTCGCCCGGAATATTGACCAGCACCGACGTGGTCGAACCGCCATATTGCGCGCCGTAATAGATGCCGGCGAGCATGATCAAGGCGCCGACCGGCGGCAGCCCGAATGTGATGGGCAGCAGCATCGCAATGGTGGCGATGGTTCCGATGCCGGGCAGGACGCCCACCAGCGTTCCGACCAGCGCACCGAGCAGACAGAACGCGATGTTGATAGGATGCGACGCGACGTGGAAACCCAGCCATAGATTTGAAAGAAGATCGGTCATGGCTCATTCCCCTCGGGTTAAAAGCGCGGCCAGAGCTGGAATGGCAGATTGAGAAGATAGACAAACAGCAGCACGCAAAAGAGCGTCATCGCCGCGGCCGCCAGCAGGCTTTCCACCCAGCGCATCTCGCTCGAGCCGAGGATCGAGATCATGAACGAGAGAAAGCTTGCGGGCACCAGCCCGAGCGGCCGGATCATGGCGGCAAAGCACAGGATTGCGATAATGACGAGGCTGGGACCGCGGATCTTGTATTTTTCGATCGGCGGCCCCTCGGTGAAGACGCCCCCCAGCGCGACAATGGCGGAGACCGCCGCAAGAACAAAAGAGAAGAGCCTGGGCGCGGTGCCGGGGCCAAAGGCGAAACCCCGCTGGCCGGGCAAGTCGGCCGAAGCGATCAGCGCCAGAATGGTCAGATTGACAAGCGCCAGTCCGCCGTAAAAGTCGCGCGGACCGGCAACCGGCAGGAGGCCCCCCGCCACCGCAAATCCGATCAAGGCGACGAGAACCGCCATGAACCTGGGTATGGTGGTGTTGGGAGTGAACAGCGCGTACCCCAACAGTGCAAGGCCGAGAGCCGCGACGATCAATCCGCCGACCAGGTTGTGCGTGCGAATCTGGAATCCCGCGCCCTTCGGGGACGGCGTTACGCGCTCCGACATGTTCCCTCCTGGACGCCCGCAGTATGTGCCCTGAACCTGGCGCTCAGTTTGCACAAGCTTGATCCGTAGCACAATTCGAGGGCCGACGGGAAGCAATGCGGAGCGGCACGACCCATCCCATTACGCCGGGGAGGCCGGGTGCCGCTGCGGCAAAAATCCACAGGGGGGCGCGCAGGGCAAAATATGGTCGAGGTCGGGACCAGAGCAGGAGACGCCTGCGCCGAATTCGCAGCGACGCGGGCGCTTTTGCGGGACCTTTCAACGCAGCTCGCGCAGGCTTATATAAAGGGTGCCGGCGCGAGCCGGCTATGGCGATAAATGGCCGTCGCAATAAACCTATCGGACCCGGGGGCAGTACCCGGCGCCTCCACCAGCCAGGGAGCAGCTATCGGGGATCAGGAGTCAAAGGCCGCCGCCTTGATGCCTGATGCCGGATTGCTGACACTTGATACGGGGGCGAAACAGGATCGACGAGGGCGTAAAGGGCGTGCTTTTGCTCGGCATGGTTCCGCCGTTATCGGGCCACACTCATAGTTGCCAACGACAACTATGCTCCGGTTGCCCAGGCCGCGTAACGCGGCTTGGAATGCCGAATCTAAAGTCCTGAGGTCTTAGCAGCTTCAGGCGGGGTTCGGAGGCACCTGGCAACAGAAGCCTCCACCTTCATGCATCATGATCGGACGTTTCTCCGACGCCGCCAAGGCATCCCACTAGTGTGGCGGTTCAGAAGTCCGCATCATTCTTGCAGCCAGTCCGAGATGCGGACTTCTGAACCAAAGGCACACTAGATCAATAAGTTGCTAGTGTCCTGCGATTCCGAAGTTCGCAAACGAGCGTGCCGCACAATCAAGCGAACTTCGGAATCGGGACACTAGGCGTTCACGCATGCGCGGGTTAACATTGCAATGCTTTGCGTCCCGACTTTGAGCGGATTTCCCTTCCATGCCCGTCGACCACATCCGCTACGACCTGCTTGCTCAGGACGCCTTGCGCGGGGTGGTGCGCACAGTGCTGGAAGATGCGGCCAAGAACGGCCTGCCCGGAGACCATCATTTCTACATCACCTTCGATACGCTCGCGGAGGGGGTGCAACTCTCCCCGCGCATGCTTTCACAATATCCGAAGGAAATGACGGTGGTGCTGCAGCATCAATTCTGGGATCTGGTGACATCGGAAACTGCATTCCAGGTGGGACTGTCCTTTGGCGGCATTCCTGAGCGTCTAACCGTTCCTTTCGCGGCGATACGGGCGTTTTTCGATCCGTCCGTGCAGTTCAGCCTGCAATTTGCGCACGCAGACGAGACTGCCGCCGAGGGACAGGACTCGGAGGCGGAAAATGCGCCTCCCATCGCCGAACGCAGCAAAAAGCGTCCGGCAGCGCAACACAGCGCGCGGGCGCCGTCAGGGCTGCCTGCGGTTCCCACCCCGGCCAATCCCAAATCGAACCATCCCGAGGGGACGCCCGCCGAGCAAGGCGATGCCGGAAAAGCAGCGCCGGCTGAGAAAAAGAGCGAAAAGCCCGAGAGCGGCGGGGAGGTCGTGCGGCTCGACCGCTTCCGAAAGAAATAGCCGACGCGCGCGCCGGCAGGCGGACTCGTTGCTAGCTTGGGGCAGGTGGCTCGTCATCGCCCGCGAATCTCCTGTCCCTCCCCGCAGGGGAGGGTGGCCGCACGCGGCCAAGTTTACGCAGGCTGCGTAAACTTGGCCGTGCTGCGTAGCAACGGCGTTCGGGTGGGGTGAATCTGGCCAGCGCCCCCACCCGGTCTCTCCCCCGATCAAGTCGGGGGTCGACCACCCTCCCCTTCGGGGAAGGATCCTCTTCCGGTTGGCTACCGAGTTGGTGCGGGAAAGCCACAACGGGAAGCTTTTAGCGTTTGCGGCCTCCAAATCCGGCCGGCCATGCTATGATTGGCTGCGCAAATGATCGGGGGATCATCCAATGTGGCTCGTTTGGTACGTCGCAACCATTGGCTCGCTCAGCGCCTTGAGCCTGTTGCCGATATTGACGCCCATGAAGCCGGATGAAGAGCAGGCGCCTTACGGCGACATGTAAGGGCATAAGGTTTCCGCTCGATAAGGCCCCGGCCGGAAGCCGGGCGCCGTTAGCCATTTTCCCGCATGACGACCCGCTTGGAACCCGGGTAATTACCCGCGTATGAACAATGCCGACCTGATTGTCGCGACGCTGAAGGCGAACCGGATTTCCCGCGGCTTCGGCATCCCGAGCGGCAACGTGCTCCCGCTCATGGAGGCCATGCGCAGCTGCGGGGTCGAGTTTGTGCTCACCGCCCATGAAGGTTCGGCCGGATTTGCCGCCGACGTCACCGCCCGCATGACCGGTGTTCCGGGGTTTTGCCTCGCAACATTGGGACCCGGCGCCACCAATCTCGCAACCGGCATTGGCGGCGCATGGCTCGACCGCTCAGCGATGATCGCGATCACCTGCAATCTCAACACCGATCAGCTCGGCCGCCGCATTCAGATGTGGATCGATCATCATGCGCTGTTCAAGCCGATCACCAAGGCAACGCTGTCCCTCAAGCGCGGCGCGATTGGCGAGACGCTTACCCACGCGATCGCTGTTTCGCTCAGCGAGCCGAAGGGCCCGGTGCACCTCGATCTGCCGGAAGACGTAGCGCTGACCGCGACCAACGAACCGGTGCCGATGCCGGCGCGCGCGGCACCGCTCGCCGCGCCGCGCGAGGCGGCGCTCGTGCGTGCGAGCGGGCTGATCGCATCGGCGAAGCGGCCGATCGCGGTCCTCGGCGCGACCGCCACGCGCGTTGGCAATCCGCAATTGCTTGTGCGATTTGTCGAGCGCCACAATCTGCCGTTCGCCACCACGACCATGGCCAAGGGCATGATCGATGAGGATCATCCGCTTTCGCTCGGCTGCATCGAGCGCGCGTGCCGCCAGGTGCAGCGCAAGTTCCTGGCCGGCGCCGATCTGATCATTGGTGTCGGCTACGACACCGTCGAAGTCGAGTACGAAGCCTGGATCGGCCAAACGCCGCTGCTCCAGATCGATATCGAGCCGGTCGACGTGGCCGCGTCGGTCAACCTCGTTCACGAGGTGACCGGCGATCTCGACTGCGCGTTGTTGCGGCTCGCCGAGCAGCCGGCTGCCGGCAACTTCTGGACCGCCGCAATGCTGTCCGAGCATCGCCGGAGCTTCCAAGCGCTGTTGCGTCCGCGGATGAGCTCCTTTGCGGCACACGCCGCAATCGACGCCGTGCGCCGCGCGTTGCCGCGCAGCGGAATTCTGTCCTTCGATGTCGGCGCGCATACGCACCAGATCGCCAGTCAGTGGACGGCGCATGCGCCCGGGACCTTCCACATCACCAACGGCTGGTCATCCATGGGCTTTGGGTTGCCGGGAGCGATTGCGGCCAAGCTTGCGCGCCCCGACTTGCCGGTGGTCTGCCTGCTGGGAGACGGCTGCTTCCAGATGACCTGCGGCGAGGTGGCAACCGCCAAGCGCCTGGGTATCGCCCTTCCGATCGTCGTGCTCGATGACCGGTGGTTGGCGCTCATCAAGGTCAAGCAGATACGACGGCAGTTGCCGATCTACGGCACCGAGCTGCAGGCAGAGGACTATCGCGAGCCGCCGTCGCATTATTTCGGCGTGCCGGCGACCGGAGCAAAGAGCGCCGAGGCGCTGGAACGCCTGGTCGCGCAGGCGCTCGGCGCCGGGGGACCGACAGTCATTGAAGCCGTAATCGACTCCGAGCACTATGTGGACACGGTCTACGATTGAGCAAAAGGGCGGCGCGCGTCGGCATCGCGCCCTATACCCTTGCCGCTACATGGCGGACGAGCGCGCGACCGCGATACCGGCAGGAAGCTTGAGCAGTTCGCGCGCGTTGCCGGCAAATATTCGCTCGCGCTCCGCAGTCGAGACCGGAAGTGCGTCGATCGCGCGGATGGTGCTGCGGATCAGGCCGCGTCCGCCCTCGCAGTCGAAGGGCGCGTCGGTCGCGAACAGGCATGACGACGTCCCGAAGAACGCATGGCCGCAACGAGTCGGCTCCGCCTCGCCGTTGAGCGCGGTGTCGGCATACAGCAACTTGTAATAATGCATGGGCGGTCTCTTGAGACCTTCGGCCGCCGGATTGTGCTGAGGCGTTCCGAAGAAGATCTGGCGAAACCCAAGGTTAACCTTGCCTGCGAAATAGGGAATCATGCCTCCCATATGATGGGTGATGATCTTCAGGGTCGGGAGCTCGTCGAATATTCTCGAATAGATCAGCCTGGTCATGCAGGCGGTGGTCTCGTAAGGCCAGCCGAAGCTGAACCAGATCTCCGCCTCGGATGCCTGCTCGCTGGCATAATCGGGAAAATCGGGCCCGCGCATCGGATGCACCCAGATCGGCAGATCATGCGCCGCCATGCGCCGGAAGATCGGGCGAAACTGCGGCGCGGAGAGCGGCTTGCCCGCGACATTGGTGAATAGCTGCACGCCGCGCGCGCGCAGGTCGCCGACCGCGCGATCGATCTCGGTAAGTGCCGCCTCAACATTGTTCATCGGCAGCGAGGCAATGAAGGCGGGAAAGCGGTCGGCGTGCCTGCGGCAGAGCTCGGCGAGCGCGTCATTTGCCAGCCGCGCCAGCTCCGGAGTCCTGCCGGGGGACGCAACGAGCTCGAGCGGTGG
>Ga0306918_10001633_pt1 | contig 11148 bp, 7 predicted proteins | sample tim00Cox0000000H_FD_203315 | JGI IMG/M metagenome (GOLD analysis project Ga0306918, IMG submission 203315) | Lab enrichment of tropical soil microbial communities from Luquillo Experimental Forest, Puerto Rico - timezero.00C.oxic.00.000.00H (v2)... | ecosystem: Environmental > Terrestrial > Soil... | reverse complement strand
GTTCACCACCACGTCCGCCACCTCGCGCACCGCATCGAGCAGCGTCTGGTTGTATTGCGCCACCGATTGGTCCACCTGGGCCTGGCGCACCTGAAGTGCGCCGCGCAGCGCACCGCGGTTGAAGAGCGGCAGCGAGATCGCGGCTCCCGCGCCGAGGATCCGGTTGGCCGGCTCGAACAGCTGCGACAGGTCGATGCTCTGGAAGCCGGCGAAGGCCGTCAGGTTGACGTTCGGGTAGAAGTCCGCCTCCGCCGCCTTGACTCCATAGCCCGACGACTCGACCTGCGCACGCGCGGCGGCGACATCCGGCCGCCGCCCGAGGAGATCCGCCGGCAGCACCGAGGGCAGCGCGATCGAAGCCGGCGGCGACAGTTGCGGCCGCCGCAGCTGCGCGCCGCGGTCGGGGCCCGCGGCGACCAGATCGGCGAGCTGGTTGCGCGCCAGCGCGACGCTCGCCTCGACGTAGGCGACCGCGGCGCGCGTCAGCGCCACCTGGCCCTCCGACTGCTTCACGCGCGCGGTGTTTTCGAGTCCCGCGCTCACGCGCTGTTGCGTGAGCTCGAGGATCGACTCCTGTTGCTTGAGGTTGTCGTTGGTGACATCGAGCAGCGCATACTGCAGATCGAGCTGGATGTAGGCCTGCACCACCGCCACGGCGAGCGCCAGGCGCGCCGCCGCGCGGTCGGCCTCGGCCGCCGCGACACCCGAGCGTGCGGCGGCGAGCAGCGCGCGGTTGCGTCCCCAGAAATCCAGGTCCCAGCTGAAGTCGAGCGCCACGCGACCATCGTTGACATAACTGCCGCCGAAGGGTGGCGGAAAAAGGTAGTCCTCGGCGTAGCGCTGGCGTGTCGCTTCGGCATTCGCGGCGGTGGTCGGCAGCCGCGCGGCGCGTGCCGCGACCGCCTGTCCCTGGGCGGCGCGCAGCCGCGCCTGCGCCGTGGCGAGGCTCGGGCTTCCGGCGAGCGCCTCATCGATGAGTGCATCGAGCTGTGGGTCGCCGTAACGCCGCCACCAGCCATCGGCAGGCCACGCGGCGGCCTCGACCTGGGAATCCGCCACGGTGTGACTCAAACCGAGCGTCTGCGGCGCGAGCTGCGGCGTCGGCTGCCAGCCGCCGCGGTCGACGCAACCGGAAAGCGCCAGCGCCAGTAACGGCGCTGGCAGGACCCTACGCACGCTCATGGCTTCCCGCCTGACGCTGGCCGCTGATTGTCCCGCTGTGAGTGTCCGTTATCGATCATCCGCTGGAGGTAGCCCTTGAGGGCCTCGACCTCATCGACGCTGAACCCGGCGAGATGTACTTCCAGGACGCGCGTTGCCACCGCCACCAGGCGCGGCAGCAGCGCCCGTCCCTGGGGAGCCAGCCGCAGGAACACCACGCGACGGTCCTCACGGCCACGCTCCCGCCGCACCAGGCCCTTCTCCTCGAGGCGATCGAGAATGCGGGTCATCGCGCCGGTGTCGTAGCGGTTGAGGCGGCAGAGGTCGGCGGCGGTCTGGGCCGTGCCCTCGCCGAGATGCTTGAGCACGGCGAACTGCGTGCTGTTCAACCCGAAGCGCTCGATCTCGCTGTCGATACTCGTGAGGAGCGAGGCGCGTGCGCGGCCCATCAGCTGACCGACGCTCAATCCCTCGTCGGAGAAGGGTGCGGCGACCCGATGCTCGGCACCGACCGGTGCCCTGCGGCTCATGAGGGCTTGCTATCCTAACGACTGCTTCGGGGGATTACTGCCTGCGACAATACTGCCTTGGCAACTAACTGTCCAGTGAGGAGGACGTCCGTGCTGCCTTGCCGATCGGTCAGCCGCGCGCCGCGGGAGCGGCCGACGCTCGCTGCCGCGCTGCTCGCGCTGCTGCTCGGCGCCTGCGCACGCTCGGGGCCGCCGCCGGCATCGCCACCGCCACAGGTCGGGATCGTGGTCGTGCATGCGCAGCCGGTGCCGCTGACGCGCAATCTCGTCGGGCGGCTTTCGGCCACGCGCTCGGCCGATGTGCGCGCGCGCGTCGCCGGTGTGCTGCTCAAGCGCCTGTACACGGAAGGCTCGGACGTCAAGGCGGGGCAGCCACTCTTTCAGATCGATCCGGCGCCGCTGCGCGCGGCGCTCGATGGCGCACTCGCCTCGCTCGCCCAGGCCGAGGCCAACGCCACCAATGCCCATATCACCGCCCAGCGCTCGCGCCAGCTGCTGCCGAGCGGGCTGGTGTCGCGCTCGGACCTCGATAACGCCGAGGCCGCCGAGCGCTCGACCGCCGCAGCCGTGCAACAGGCGAAAGCCGCGGTCGGCACCGCCCGCATCAACCTCAGCTACGCCAGCGTCACCGCGCCGATTGCCGGCCGCGCCGGCCAACAGGGTGTCACCGAAGGGGCACTGGTGGGCCAGGGCACCGCGACGCTCCTCACCACGGTCGAGCAGATCGATCCGATCTACGTCAACTTCGATCAGCCCGCGGTGGACATCGAGCGGCTGCGGCGGGCGCAGGCGGCCGGCAGCGTCACCATGGCGCGCGGCAGGCAGGTGAGCGTGCAGGTCATTCTTGCCGATGGCACGCCCTACGCGCACACCGGCACACTCGACTTCCTCGATGTCAGCGTCGATCCCGCCACCGGGGCGGTCGCGCTGCGCGGCATCATCCCGAACCCTGACCACCAGCTGCTCCCGGGAATGTTCGTCGGCTTGCGGCTCACCTCTGGTGCGGTGAATCGAGGCTTTCTCGTGCCGCAGGCCGGGCTGCTGCGCGATGCCCAGGGCGCCTACGTCCTCGTCGCCGGCGCGGACGACAAGGTGGTACAGAAACGCGTGACCACCGAGAGCCTCGCCGGGCCGAACTGGATCGTCACTGAGGGACTCGCCGATGGCGACCGCGTCATCGTGTCCGGCACGCAGAGTGCGCGCCCGGGCAGCACCGTCGCGGCGGTGCCGGCGACCGCGGCGCCCGCGGATGCCCCACCGGCGACGGCGGACGTCAGCGCCGCTGCCGGCGCCGCCGCACACTAAGGGTCATGCCGCAGTTCTTCATCGACCGCCCGGTGTTTGCGTGGGTGCTCGCGATACTCATCGCGCTCGGTGGCACGCTCGCGTTGCGCCGCTTGCCGAGTGAAGCTTATCCACCGATCGCGCCGCCGCAGGTAGCGGTGACCACGAGCTACCCGGGCGCGAGCGCCGCCACGGTGGAGAGCACGGTCACGCAGGTGATCGAGCAGCAGCTCACCGGCATCGATAACCTCCTCTACTTCACTTCGCAGTCGGCCTCGGACGGCTCCTGCACCATCACGCTGACATTTGAACACGGCACCAATCCCGACATCGCCGCGGTGCAGGTCCAGAACCGCGTGTCGCTCGCACAGCCACGCCTGCCGGCCGAGGTCAACCAACAGGGAATCCGGATCGCCAAGGTCGCCGCCGGGTTCCTGGGCGGCATCGGGCTCGTGTCCGCTCCGGGCGGGCCGAGCGCCGAGGAGCTCAACAACATCGTCGCCTCACGGGTCATCGACCCGATCCAGCGCGTGCCGGGCGTCGGCGCAGCGGTGCAGTTCGGCTCCGAGTACGCCATGCGCATCTGGCTGGATCCCGACAAGCTCAAGGCCTACAACCTGTCGGCGTCCGCCGTGCTCGCGGCGGTGCAGTCGCAGAACGCCCAGTTCGCCTCCGGCTCGGTGGGCGCCTGGCCGGCGCTGCGGGAGCAGGCGACCACCGCCACGGTGACCGTAGAGGGACGGTTCAGCTCGCCGGAGCAGTTCGAGCAGATTCTGCTGCGCACCGACCCGAACGGCGCCTCGGTGCGGCTGAGGGATGTGGCGCGCGTCACGCTCGGCGCCGCGCAGTACGGTTCCGAGTCGACCATCGGCAGCACGCCGATCGCGGCCTTCGGCATCCAGCTCGCACCCGAAGCCAACGCGCTGGATGTCTCCAGGGCGGTCAGCGAGAAAATGAAGTCCATCCAGGGGAGCTTTCCGGCCGGGGTGAAGTGGGTCTGGGCCTGGGACTCGACGCCCTTCATCCGGGTCGCGATCCGCGAGGTGCTGATCACGCTCGCTGAAGCCGTGTTGCTGGTGTTCCTCGTGATGCTGGTGTTCCTGCAGAATTTCCGCGCCACGCTCATCCCGACGCTGGTGGTGCCGTCGGCGCTGCTCGGCACGCTGATCGGCATACACGCAGTCGGATTCTCCATCAACCAGCTGTCGCTGTTCGCGATGGTGCTCGCGATCGGCATCGTGGTCGACGATGCCATCGTGGTGGTGGAGGCGGTCGACCGCATCATGCGCGAAGAGCACCTCGGGCCGAAGGAAGCGACGCGCAAGGCGATGCACCAGATCACCGGCGCGATCGTCGCGATCACTTCCGTGCTCGCGGCGGTGTTCATCCCGAGCGCCCTGCAGACCGGCACCACCGGGGCGATCTACCGGCAGTTCGCGCTCACCATCGCCCTGTCGATGGGCTTCTCGGCGCTGCTGGCGCTGTCGTTCACCCCCGCGCTGTGCGCCTCGCTGCTGCGGCCTGAGCACCTGCACGGCAACCTGATCTTCAACTGGTTCAACCGCGCCTTCGAGAGCACGCGCGCGGCCTACGTGCGGCGCGTGTTCCAGTCGGTCGGTCACGTGCCGCGCTGGATGGCGGCTTTCGCCGTGATGCTGGCGGTGGGTGCGCTGCTGTTCATGAAGCTCCCCGGCAGCTTCGTGCCGGAGGAGGACCAGGGCTACGCGCTCATCGACGTGCAGCTGCCGGCCGGCGCCAACATGGCGCGCACGCGCGAGGTGATGCAGCACATCAACGCCATCATCGAGCGCAGCCCGGACGTCGACTATGCCTTCCTGATCGTCGGCTCGAGTTTCATAGGGACGGCCGAGAACGCCGGCCGCGCGTTCGTGCACCTCAAGCCCTGGGACCAGCGCCCGGACACCGCGGCGGAGTTCATCCGCTGGGCGAACACGACGCTGCGGCGGGAGATCCACGACGCGCAGGTGTACGTGCTCAATCTCCCGACCGTACGCGGGCTCGGCTTCTTCGGCGGCTTCGATATGTATCTCGAGGATCGCGCCGGCCTCGGGCGCGCAGCGCTCGGCGACGCGCGGGAAGCGCTGCTCACGAAGGCCGCCGCCGACAAGGGCACCCTGAGTGGCGTGCGCGCCAACCTGCTGCCCCCGGCGCCGGAGCTGCACCTGACGGTAGACCGGGTGCAGGCGCAGTCGATGGGGCTCTCGGCGAGCGACGTCTACACGGCGCTGCAGCTGATGCTGGCGCCGGTGTATGCGAATGACTTCGTCTACCAGGGGCGCGTGCTGCGCGTGCTGCTGCAGGCGGATGCCCCCTGGCGCATGACCCCCGAGGCGCTCGGGCACTTCTACATGGCGGGCGCCGGCGGCAACATGATCCCGCTTGCCAACTTCGTGCGTGCCGACTGGGTCGTCGGCACGCCCTCGCTCACCCGCTTCAATGGCTACGCGGCGGTGGAGATCACCGGCAACAACGCCCCGGGCCGCAGCTCCGGCGAAGCCATGCAGGCGATGCAGAACATCGTCGACACGCATCTGCCGCGCGGCATCGCCAACGACTGGGCCGGCCAGTCGCTGCAGGAGCTGATCTCGGGCAGCCAGGCGCCGATGCTGTTCGCGCTGTCGATCCTGGTGGTGTACCTGTGTCTCGCCGCCCTCTACGAGAGCTGGAGCGTTCCGGCCGCGGTGCTGATGGCGGTGCCGGTCGGGCTCGTTGGCACGGCGGTCGCGGCGCTGGTGCGCGGACTGCCGAACGATGTGTTCTTCAAGGTCGGCCTCATCACCATCATCGGCCTGTCGGCGAAGAACGCCATCCTGATCGTCGAGTTTGCGGTCACCGCGCAGAAAAACGGCAAGAGCCTGCACGAGGGCGTGCTGGAGGCGGCACGGCTGCGCTTCCGGCCGATCCTCATGACGTCCTTCGCCTTCATTCTCGGGGTGTTCCCGATGGTGATCTCCACCGGCGCCGGGGCCAACGCACGCCACGCTATCGGCACCGGCGTGGTCGGCGGCATGTTGAGTGCGGCGCTGCTGGGGGTCCTCATGATCCCGGTGTGTTATGTCGCGATTCGCCGCCTGATGGGCGAGAAGCTCGATGAGCCGGCGCCCGTGGCGGGCGGCGGCGCGGTGCCGGGACCCGCGCAGCGGCGCGACGAGTAGCGCGAGCCAGGCGCGATCAGGACGGACGGCTCAGGGGCCGGGCGAGGCGGCGCTGAACACGTCGGGCCCGAACACGCGCAGCCCAGGTTCCGCCGCGTAACCGAGAAAGGGGAGAGCGAAGATCGCCTCGACGGTGCGCAGCAGCGAATAGTGATTGTAGGGCACGGCCGAGACCGTTCCCGGCTTCACGTACTTCGAGAGCACGATCGCCCCGACCCGCCCGCCGCCCGGACCGTTGAACCCGGGCTGGAATCTCGCCCCGGGAAGCGGCCGCTCGCCGCAGCAGGCGCTCGAGCCGTCCGTACCTGCGCCATCGGACTCGTCGAAGGTGATGATCAGCATCCCATCAGCCAAGAAGGCGGGCGCCGCCTCGATGCGCGGTACCCAGGTGCGGAGGAACCGGTCGATGCCCGCGAGGCCGCCGATCTCACCGTTGACGCAGTGCGCATCGTGCCCGTCGCTGCAGAGATTGGGTGTGATGAAGATGTAATTGGCGGTCGTGGCCGCACTCGCAAGATCCTGGGGCAGACGCTCGAGGTTCACGACGTGGCGGTCGCAGCGCGCCTGGTCGTCGATGATGGCATGGAAGTAGACGAAGGGATTGTGCTTGGCGGCGTACTGATCGCCGCGGCTCGCGAGGTTGGTGGTCTCCGTCGCGCCAAGCCGCGCGTGCCCGCAGGTGGCGGACTCGCGCGCCGGATTCTTGCCCATGTCCTCCATGTACGCCTTCCAGCTCAGGCCCGCCGCCTCGAGCTGGTCGGGGAGCGAGCGGACGAGGCGCGGGTAGACGCAGCCGGAGCCACGCAGCTGACCGTGCGCATCGAGTGCGGGTTCGCTCGCGCGGAAGTCGCTATAGGTCGAGCAGTCGAGCTGCGTCGCGAGGTTCGGCGCCTGACCGCTCACGAGCGCGATGTAGTTGCCGAGGCTCGCGTGACCGATGGCGTAGTAGTGCGTCAGCAGTGCGCCGCGCGCCGGCAGCGTGTGGGCCAGGTAGGCCGCCGCTGAGCGGCTGCCGAAGGTCGCGGCGTACGACTGATTCTCGAGCATCAGCACGAACACGTGCCGGATGGGCGGCAGCGGCTCGCGGGCAGCGGGCGCCCCAGACGCCGGCGGCGGGGCCTGCGGAGCGGCCGCGGCGACCGTCGCGAGGCTCACCAGGACGAGACCCCCAATGCGGGCGGCAGTTGGCAACGACATTCACACCTCGGAAGCGGCGGCTGGCTCGCGCGCCGGGAGAGGCTGCGGCGTGAGGCGCATCGCCCGCAGGAACAGCAGCGCACAGACTGCGGCGAGCGCCGCCGCGGTGAGAAATGCCGCACCCGGAAAGTACACGACCGCTGCCGGAGCGGAGAAGCGGCTGAAGATCTGGGTGAAGAGCGGCGGGCCGATGATGGCGCTCAGGCTGTAGAGCGACGCGACTGCGCCCTGCAGCTCGCCCTGCGCGTTGGCCGGAATCTGCTGCGAGGCGATGGCGTTCATGGACGGATAGGTGAGCGCGAACAGCAGGGTGGCGAGCCCGACGACGTACATCATCCAGCCGTGCGTTGCCAGCGCGTAGCCCGTGTAGGCGAGGATCGCGCCGGCCATGCCGGCGACCGCCGCGTGCCGTTCGCCGCCCAGGCACGGAATCAACAGCCGGGCCAGCACCCCCTGCGAGAGCGCCATGAGCAGGCCGACGAAGGCGAGCGAGGCACCGACCTGGGCGCTCGTCCAGTGGAACTTGGCGATGGTGTAGAAGGCCCAGGTGCTCGGCAATACCTGGTGGCCAAGCTGCCACAGGAACATCGCTCCGAGCGTGAGCAGGACGACCGGGTAGCGGCGCATCTGCTTCAGCGTGCCGAGCGGGTTGGCGCGCGCCCAGTGGAACGGTCGCCGCTTCTCGAGCGGCAGCGACTCGGGGAGCGCGAAACAGCCGAACGCGAAGTTGGCGAGCGCGAGCGCGCCGGCGGCGAAGAACGGCGCCCGGGAACCGAAACTGCCGAGCAGACCGCCGATGGCAGGCCCCAGGATGAAGCCGATGCCGAACGCCGCGCTCATCAGGCCGAAATTCTGGGCACGTCGCTCGGGCGGCGTGACGTCGGCGACATAGGCATAGGCGGGCGTGAAGGAAGCGCCGGCAATTCCGGCGATCGTGCGGCCGAGGAACAGCCAGCCGATGGTTGGCGCAAGGCCCATGATGAGATAGTCGACGCCCAGCGACAGCACCGCGTAGAGCAGCACCGGGCGGCGGCCGAAGCGATCACTCAGGTTGCCGAGCACGGACGCGCAGAAGAACTGCATCAGCGCATAGACGAAGGACAGCCAGCCGCCGTAGCGCGCCGCCCGGTCGATGCCGACGCCGGTCAGCTGCATGATCAGCCGCGGCAGCACCGGCAGAATGATGCCGAAGCCGATCGAGTCGACCAGCACCAGGATGAAGATGAACAGCAGGGCGCCGCCGCCGGCCTTGCGCACGCTCGTAAGTCCTTCGTGGGGGGCGCGCTATCTTATACGAACCGCCGTGGACACCGCGCCCGCACGCGCCTCAGGCGGCCTTGCGGCTGAACAACAGTACTGCGGCCGAGGTGGTGACCAGCGCGATCTCGAGCAGCCTCACCATGTCCTGCGCCAGCGAGTGGAACGAGCTCCCCTTCAGGAACAAACCCTGCATCAGGCGCAGCATGTGGGAGAGCGGATTGATGTTGGTCACGAACTGCAGCCACCACGGCATGTTCTCCACCGGCGTCGCAAAGCCCGACAGCAGCGCGAAGGGCAGCAGCACCGCGAATGCCCCGAGAAACGCCTGTTGCTGGGTGTGCACGAGCGAAGAGATGAACAGCCCCACGCCGGCGCACGCCAGGGCGAAGGTCAGCACCGCGGCGTAGAGGACCAGCACGTTGCCGCGGAACGGCACGCCGTAAAAGAGCGTGACGATCAGCAGGTACAGCGTCGCCTGCACCGCCGCCACCAGCAGCGGCGGCAGAAGCTTGCCGAGGGCGATCTCCACCGGCGTAGCGGGCGATACCAGCGTCTGGTCGAAGGTGCCGAGCTCGCGCTCGCGCGCCACCGACAGCCCGGTGATCATGAGCGCCACGCCGAGACTCAGCATTCCGACCAGATTCGGCAGCATGTACCAGCGGTAATCGAGGTTGGGATTGAACCAGTTGGTAATGACCACCTCGGCGTCGGGGAGTGTCGGCGCCGCAACCGCCGCGCCGGGCTGCGGCGCGCCGCCGCCGCCCGCCATCGCGGTGGACACGATCGTGCTCACGTACTGCGCAGCGATCTGCGCCGCATTCGAGCGCCGCCCGTCGAGCAGCAGCTGCACGCTGGTGGGCCGGCCGGCGGCGAGATCCGCGGAGAAGCCACTCTGCAGCACCAGGATGCCGACCACCTGCTCGCGCTCGAGGGCCTTGCCGGCCACGGCGAGCGCCGGATACAGCGGCAACGCCGTGAAGCTCCGTGAGCCGCGCAGGCGCTCGAGCACGTCGGCGGCGTACGGCCCGCGATCGAGATCCACCACCCCGAGGTGGATGTTCTTCACCTCCATGGTCGCGGCCGAAGAGAAAATGAACAGCTGGATGATGGGCGGCAGCAGGAGCGAGAACCGCGCGCGCGGGTCGCGCAGCATGGTGATGAGCTCCTTCCTGATGATGGCCAGCAGCCGCTGCAGCACCGCGCACGCTCCGTCAGTCGATCCGCTTGTGCAGCCGCCGCCAGGTGAGGCCGAAGAACAGCGCGCCGACCGCCAGCATGAACAGCATGTTGGGAATCAGCACTGCCCAGACGTCGCCCGCAAGAAACACCGTCTGCAGCGAGATGTTCATGTAGCGCGCCGGGATCAGGTAGGTGATGGGGCGCAGCCACGCCGGCATGGAGTTGATGTCGAACAGGAACCCCGACAGCATCATCGCCGGCAGGTAACCGGTCATCAGACCGAGCTGTGCCGCCGCCATCTGCGATTTCATGACGACCGAGATCAGCAGGCCCTGGCCGAGCGCCGGCACGAGGAAGGCGGCCGACACCAGGCCGAGCGTCAACAGCGAGCCGCGCAGCGGCAGCCGGAAGAGCAGCAGCGCCGTCAGCACGCACACCGCCATCGACACCATCGCCAGCACGAAGTACGGCAGCGTCTTGCCGATCAGGATCTGACCGCGGGTCAGCGGCGTCGCGTACAGCGCCTCGAGGGTGCCGCGCTCCCACTCGCGCGCGATGACGAGCGAGGTGAGCAGTGTGCCGAGCAGGGTCATGATGACCGTCATCGACCCGGGGATCAGGAACCAGCGGCTCTCGGCGTTGGCGTTGTACCAGTAGCGCGCCTCGACGCTGATCGGCGGGGTGACCGGGGCACCCTGCTGCATGGCGCGGCTGGCGAGAAAGTCGCTCCACACCGCGCTCACGTAGCCGTGCACGAAGTTCGCGGTGTTGGGCTCGGCGCCATCGACCAGCACCTGCACCTGGGCGCGCGTGTTCTCGGCGTGGAGCATGCGGCCGAACTCGGCCGGTATGATGACCACCGCCTTGACGTTCTGGTCCTGCAGCAGCCGCTCACCCGCACGGCGGTCGACCGCCGGCACCACCAGGAACCATTTCGAGTGGGTGAGCGCGGCGGCCAGGTCCTGCGCATCGCGGCTGTCGTCCTCGCGGACCACCGCGATCTTCACGACCGTCGTATCGAGGGAGATGCCGTAACCGAACAGAAACAGGAAGGTGAGCGGCAACACCACCGCGATGATCCAGCTCGAGGGATCGCGCGTGACCTGCTTGGCCTCCTTGATCATGACGGCGCTGAGCTGCTGCCACCACGAGCGCGCGCGGCTGCGCCGGTCGGTCGCGGTAGCCGCCGCCGGAGTGGCGCTCACGCCCCCTCCCCCTCGATGAGCGCGATGAAGGCGTCTTCGAGCGTCGGCTCGGGCTGCCGCGTGCTGCGCACGCGCGCCTTCAGCTCATCGGGTGTGCCCTCGGCGATCTTGCGGCCACGCCAGATGAGCCCGATGCGGTCGCAATACTCGGCCTCA
>Ga0306918_10001625_pt1 | contig 11191 bp, 12 predicted proteins | sample tim00Cox0000000H_FD_203315 | JGI IMG/M metagenome (GOLD analysis project Ga0306918, IMG submission 203315) | Lab enrichment of tropical soil microbial communities from Luquillo Experimental Forest, Puerto Rico - timezero.00C.oxic.00.000.00H (v2)... | ecosystem: Environmental > Terrestrial >... | reverse complement strand
GTTCTCAAGCTGCTTTAGCGGCATGCAAACAGCCGATTTCCCTTGCTCTGGAAGGCAGGTTCGGCTCCGTAAGAGCGGCCGCGGTCGTCAACAGTCCCGGAAACCAAACAATGCATTCATCGATGGTCCGCGACTTTCGATCGGGCGTTCTCGAGGAAGTCGGCGGGGGTAGCGTGGCTCGGTCCATCTTACGCTGCGCCTGAACTCGAACGCGTTGGCAATTTTCTCAGACCGATGCCTGCAGCTCGCATCCCCCGCACCATAGCGCGTCACAAGTCCAAGCCTGGTTTGCGTAAGCGCGTGCAGCACCTAGCTTTTGTCCGTCAGCTCCCCTGCGTCGCCTGCGGCAAAGCAGCGCCTTCAGATGCGGCGCATGTGCGGACCGGAACTGATGGGGGTGTCGGAGTGAAACCGGGCGATCGCTATGCCGTTCCGCTGTGCGGCGCTTGCCACGCAAAGCAGCATCGGATCGGCGAACTGACCTTCTGGTCAGCACTCCGCATCGATCCTCTCAACGTGGCTTTGCGGCTGTGGTCTGTATCGGCCGATATGGAGGCCGCGGAGCGCACGGTGTTTCGCGCGCGACAGCAAATCGACCTGGCGAAGGGATTTAGCTGAGAGACCAACTAGAGGGTCTCCTTAGTCGCGTTTTGATCACCAGGCCGCTCCGGCGCCGGTCAGCTGCTCGATGGTGATCGGAAAGCGGCGAATGCGAACCCCGTCGCGGCCACACGGCATTGGCGATCGCCCCGGCCGTGCCGGTAATGCCGATTTCCCCAACGCCTTTGATGCCGAGCGGATTCACATGCGGGTCGTGCTCTTCGACCAGGATGGCCTCGAGCGATGGTACGTCGGCGTTAACCGGCACATGGTACTCGGCCAGGTTCGCGTTCATGACCCGGCCTGATCGCGGATCCAGCACGGCCTGTTCGTGCAATGCGAACGAGACTCCCCAGATCATGCCGCCGTAATACTGGCTGCGCACGAGCCGCGGGTTGATGATGGTGCCGGCTGCGAAGGCGCCGACACGGCGCGTCGCCCGGATCTAGCCGAGCTCCGGGTCCACCTTCACCTCGGCGAAGACAGCGCCGTGCGCGTGCATGGCGTAGGGCTTCTCCGCGAACGGATCCGCGCCGCCAGCGGACGCGTGGCCCCGGCGAAGGGCCTGAGGATCCGGGGCGTTGCCGCACAACTGCCAAAAGCAGGGGAAATGATGTTATTCCGCAAAAATGGCCCCAGCGGCGGACGAGGACAACCGGTTATTTCAAGTACTTACGCGGCAAATTCCCTGCTCGGCGGAGCAGCGGAATTTTGCCGCCAAGCAGGGGAATTAAATCCGCGTAACAGGGGAGGAAATCCGGGAGACAAAAATACCGCGCAATTGCCTCCCAAAGGTTATGCCGGGCGCTGGCGGGATGTCGCCGGCGTGGCGGCCGCAAGGTATTCGGCGGCGAATTCGGGCGGCAGGATCTCGACCATCAACTGGTTCTCGAGCCAGACTTCGATGACGTGGAACGGCCCGCGGTTACAACGGAAGCATTTCCAGCCTTCCCTTCGGGCGATCGCTTCGACGGTGCCCGCATCGGTTGACACGCTGAGCGCGAAATGGGTCGGCCCGTAGCCGCGCACCTCATTCTTCGCAAAGGCTGCCCCGTTGTCGCCGCCCGGCTGAAGTTCGGTTCCCGCCGGATAGACTTCGACACCCGATCTGTGCTCGTCGAGTTGCAAAGCAAAAAAGCTTCCCGGGTTGGGCGGAAAAGGAATTGCCTTGCCGCCCATGATCTCGGCCAGAACACCGGCGACATGCTTGGGATCGCGCGCGGCGATCGACAGATGGTGGATCATTCTTTCCTCCTATCTTCTCACGAGTAAGTAAGCGATGCAGAACAGACGCCCTAGGGATCGGGATACCGGGGTCGCGATCAGAGGTTCGATCGGGAAACGGGGGGCCAGTGGGCGCAACAGCGACATGACAGGCTCAATTGCAGTAAGGTATCATGATCCCAATCAGGTACCGTGATGACATGGATATTGACATCACGATGTCAATATCCTTCTGTGGTGACATATGGCCGAAACCAAACGGACCCCTGCCGGCGATGCCGTGACCAGCCTCATCCCCGACCTATTCAGGCTCAACAACCGAATTTTGACCGCTGGCGACCAGTTGGTGGCGTGGCTCGGGCTGACGAGCGCCCGCTGGCAGATCCTCGGGGCTGTTGCTGCCGCCGAACGCCCGCAGCCGGTTGCGTGGCTCGCTCGCGACCTGGGCGCCAACCGCCAAAACGTGCAGCGAATAATCAATGATCTCTGTGAGGAAGGCCTCGTCGCTTTCGCGGCCAATCCGCATCACCGGCGGGCGCAGCTCGTCGTCCTGACCGAGAAAGGAAGGCAGGCATTCGCTACCGCCATGCTGTTGCAGGTTCCTTGGGTCAACCGCGTTTCAGACGGACTCCCGGTCAAGGACATAGAAACGGCCCACCGCGTCATTACGGCGCTGCGCCAAAAACTGGAGCGCAATGACGAAGCCGATGGACAAGCAATCGCAGTAGGAGATGGCAATGTCGGTTACGCAGTCGAACGAGCCAGAGAACCACAACAAGGCTGACCCTGCGCTCAAGCTTTATTTCCTGTCGCATGGCACGCTCGAGAGTCGAGATCTCGCTTTTTCACGACGGTTCTACGAAGAATTCCTCGGACTCGAGGTGGTGCAAACGAGTCCGATCTCTCTTCTCGTCCGCCTCGGCGGCAACAACACGATCGCGGTCGTTTACAGTAAGAGGCAGCGCCATATGGAACTCCTCAACCATAACGGACTCGACGTTCGCACCAAGGAAGAGGTCGAAGAAGCGCACCGTATCGTCTGTGAGCAGGCGGAAAAATGGCGGCTGACAAAGATCACAAAGCCTTGTCTTCAGCACGGGACCTATAGCTTCTACTTCTGGGATGCCGACGAGAATTGCTGGGAAATCTTGACCAATCCAGAAGGCGGCTACGGTTGGCTCTTTGAACAAGGTGACCAGAAGGGGAAGGGGCACCTCGACCGTAACTTCGAGCGTCCAGGCGTTATGACATGAGAATGCCATCGGCCACCGCGCCCAAAAGTGGCGAGCGCAGTCGCCTTGTCTATTCCGCTGATTGCGCCAGTGATCGAGACCACCTTGCCCGGGTCACCCTGGATGAAGCCCTCCTGCGCGGCTAGTGCGTAGCAGGAATGAGCAGGTCTTCGATTCGGATCGGGAAGCGGCGAACGCGAACTCCGGTCGCGTGCCACACCGCATTGGCGACTGCGCCGGCCGAGCCAGTAATGCCGATCTCACCGACCCCCTTGATGCCGAGCGCGTTCACATGCGGGTCGTGCTCTTCGACCAGGATGGCTTCGAGCGACGGCACGTCGGCATTAACCGGCACGTGGTACTCGGCCAGGTTCGGGTTCATGACCCGGCCTGACCGCGGGTCCAGCACGGCCCGTTCGTGCAATGCGAAGGAGACGCCCCAGATCATCCCGCCGTAGTACTGGCTGCGCACTAGTTGCGGGTTGATGATCGTGCCGGCTGCAAAGGCGCCGACGAGGCGCATCGTCCGGATCTGTCCGAGCTCCGGGTCCACCTTCACTTCGGCGAACACCGCTCCGTGCGCGTACATGGCGTAGGGCTTCTCCGCGAACGGATCTCCGCCGGCGCTGCCTCGTCCCTCGATCTCGGCGAGGCCGGCGCGGCTCAGGATGTCGGCGTAGCTCTCGCTGCGGGTTTCGTCGTCGCGCCGGTAGAGGCGCCCGCCACGCGCCAGCACACCGGCGTTGCCGGCAGCGAACAGCGGCGAGGCCTCGTCGCCCATGGCCAATTCCGCCAGTTTGGCGATCACCTCGGCCCCAGCGCCGTGAATCGCCATGCCGGCGGTCGCGGTGTGGGATGAACCGCCGGCAATGCCCGCATCCGGCAGGTCGGAGCTGCCGGCGCGGAATTCCAGCTGCTCGAGCTCGAGACCAAGGCTGTCCGCGGCGATCTGTGCCAGCGCAGTCCAGGCACCCTGGCCCATGTCCTGAGCGCCGAGCTCGACGAGGCCAGTCCCGTCGCGTCGCAGGACCGCCCTGGCCTGGCCCTGAAACATGATGGCCGGGAAGGTCGCGGTGCCGAGACCCCAGCCGACCAATAGCCCGCTCTCGTCACGCATCTGCCGCGGCGCCACGGGACGCCCCGCCCAACCAAAGCGCGCCGCACCCTGTGCGTAACACTCCCGCAACGCCTTGGATGAGAACGGCTTGCCAGAAATCGGCTCGACCTCGGCGTAATTTTTGAGGCGGAATTCGAGCGGATCCATCCCGATCGCCTGCGCCATCTCATCGATCGCGCTTTCGAGTGCGATACTGCCGCTCGCCTCTCCTGGCGCGCGCATGAAACCTGGGGTTCCGGTTTCCAGCCGCACCGCCTCGGCGGTCGTAGCAATCGCCGGGCTGGCGTAAAGCGTGTGGCTGACCTGGACAGAGGGCTCGAAGAAGTCGTCGAAGCTGCTCGTGGCCGTGCGCACGTGGTGGTGGATCGCTGTAAGCGCGCCCTGCCGGTCAGCGCCGAGCCGGAGCGTCTGACGCGTCGGCCCCCGGTGGCTCACCGGACCGTACATTTGCTCCCGGCGCAGCACCAGCTTCACCGGCCGTCCGACCAAACGGGCAGCCAGGATGCCGAGGACTTGCGGCCCGGAAACCATGCCCTTCGAGCCGAACCCGCCGCCCAGGAACGGGCTGCGGATCAGGATGTTCTCCGGCGGAATCCCGAACAGCCCGGCGATCCGCGCTTGCCCCCAGGCCAGACCCTGGCTCGGCATGTCCAGCGAGAGGCGTTCACCGTCCCAGGCGGCAACAATGGCATGCGGTTCCATTGCGTTGTGGTACTGGGCGGGTGTCTCGTATATCGCCTCGATTTGGTGTTCCGCCGCCGCCAGTCCGGCCTCGACATCGCCGCGGCGCATCTCGGGCGGGGTGCCGACGCCGATCGCGGGCGGGATGAAGCTGTCACCGCCGTCCAGCCCGACCCGCGGCGGCTCCGCCTCATAGCGCGGCGACATCAGAGCCGCGGCTCCCGTCGCGGCCTCCAATGTCTCCGCAATGACCACGGCGATCGGCTGACCGGCGTAACGCACCCGGTCGTTCTGCAGCACGTCGAGGCGGAACATTAAGGGGTCCAACTTCGCATCCGGATCCTGTGCTAGCGGCGGGCGATTCTCCGGGGTCACCGCCGCCACATCGAGGAAGGTCACGCGGCCGCGGGCGATGCTGCTCACCGCAAGGACGGCGTGCAGCATGCCCGGCGGGTGATTGTCCGCCGCGTAGCGGGCCTGGCCGGTGACCTTCAGGAGGCCGTCGCGGCGGGTCAGGGGCTGGCCGATGCTGGCGCCGTGCCGACGTTGCGGAACGATTGCAGCTTGTGGGGTCTCAGGCATGAAGAGCACCTCCGGGAATGGGTGCGAACGGAGAGGCAGGAAGCGCGGGCACGCGCTCGGGCGTTCCGGCTGCGGCAAGGGCCAGCGCGCACGACGATCCGCCGAGCGAGCTCGATCTTGAAGGCGTTGTCGCCAGACGGACGCGCCTCCGCGAGGGTCGCTTCCGTAGCGAGGCGGAAGCCCTCGCAATTCGGGCGAACGCCGGCCAGCGCCGCCTCCGCGGCGCGCGCCCGCCACGGCTTGGCCGCCACGCCGCCCAGCGCCAGCCGCGCCTCGGCGATGACTCCGTCCTCGATGCGCAGGCAGGCGGCGGCGGAGACTACGGCGAAAGCGTAAGAGGTGCGCGCGCGGAGCTTGATGTACCGGGCATGCGCGGCGAACCGGGTCGCAGCGCCCGGCAAGCGGACGGCCACAACCAGCTCACCTGCCGCCAGCACGCTCTCGCGCTCCGGCGTGGTGCCGGGCAACAGATGGAACTCTTCTAGCGCAACCTCGCGCCGGCCCGCCTGCCCCTCGATTTCGACCACGGCGTCGAGTGCGGCGAGCGGCACGCAGAAATCGGACGGGTGCGTGGCGATGCAGGACTCGCTCCAACCCAACACTGCGTGCAGGCGGTTCTCGCCACCGCGCGCGTCGCAGCCAGCGTCTGGCTGCCGCTTGTTGCAGGCGCTCGCCGGCTCGTAGAAATAGGCGCAGCGTGTGCGCTGCAGCAGGTTGCCGCCGACGGTCGCGGCATTGCGCAGCTGCCCGGACGCGCCGCAGAGCAGCGCTTCGGCGACAGCCGGAAAGCGCTTGCTGAAGGTCGGGTCATAGGCGAGGTCGGCGTTGCGCACGCGCGCGCCGATGCGCATTCCGCCATCCGGCAGAGGGTCGATCCGGTCAAGCCTGGGCAAGCGGCTGACATCGACCAGCCGCTTTGGGCTGACGATGCCGCCCTTCATCAAGTCAATGAGGTTGGTGCCGCCCGCCAGATAGGCGCTGCCGGGAACCGCGGCAGCCGCGACGGCCTCCGACATGGTGGCCGGGCGGATATAGTCGAAGCGGTTCATGCTGCCTCCTTCCGCCCGGCTTGGGCTAGGTTCCGCCGTGCCTCCACCACCGCTTCGGTGATGCCGCGATAGGCGCCGCAGCGGCAGAGGTTGCCGCTCATGCCTTCGCGCACCCGCTCGGGATCGTCACCGGCCTGGCCCTCCTGGATCAGACCCACAGCGCTCATGATCTGGCCAGGCGTGCAGAAGCCGCATTGGAAGGCGTCATGGGCGATGAAGGCCGCCTGTACGGGGTGCAGGGCTTCTCCCTGCGCCAACCCTTCGATGGTCAGCACCTCGCCGCCATCCAAACCGGCCGCCAGCGCCAGGCAGGAGTTGATGCGGCGCCCGTCGAGCAAGACCGTGCATGCACCGCACTGGCCCCGGTCGGACCCCTTCTTGGTGCCGGTCAGGTCCAGGCGCTCGCGCAGCAGGTCGAGAAGGGTGACCCTCGGGTCCTCCAGTTCGACTGTCCGTCGTATGCCATTGATGGTGAGAGTGATCGACAGGCTCATGCGGCACTCCGATGAGAGCTGTTTCGGTATGATCCGCCCGCGCGGTCTATCCTCTACCGGGGACGGCACGGAAGGCTAAATATGGAGGGTGCCTCCGTTTACAAGGGGTGGAACGTAGGAGCGGACCCGATGACGGCTCAGCCGGCCGTTCGACATCGCTGCACAGCTTGGTCCCCTCACAGAGCGTGACAGATCGACGTCTCGGGGACTTGGATTGAGCCACGTGGGGGGATCGGCATCGACAGCCGCCACGCCTGCATCAACTCTCGCTTTGGCCCGCAGCCTCCGCCCAAGGTAGGCCGATCGCAGTTTGTCGAATACAGAAGGCTAGGCAGCGGGTGCGGTCGTGAGTCGTGCGGAACTGCGCGATTTTATCCTGCGTCTCGCCCACGGGACGGCCCGCACTCGAACACCATCATCGGGCAGGAATACCACTCCCCGGGCTTCGAGCGCGCGTCGGATGGCGCCCACGGTTGCCGCTTTTGGCACACAACGCTCCAGCTCGAAGTCGTCGATGTCGCGTTCGCGGACCGACGCGGAGTTCGCCAGCCTGCCGATGGACCATCTCAGCAAAGTGCGCGCAGAGCGGCACTGGGAGGCAGTGATTATCATAGCTTTTTCTCCGTTCGCCATAGTAGCGGCATAACATCTGTCCGGTCACGAACAGAAAATCACCACCGTATAAGATTTCGAGATTGATCTTTGCCAATCGTCATAAAGGCCACGTAAAGCACCTCCGTTTTACGGAGAGAAGGCCACAGAGGAGAACATGAAGGGGAACCTTACGCGGGTCGGACGACCTAACCCGCCGATCAGGCTTGTGGAGCGATTTTGTCTCCGCGAATTGAAGAAGTTGGGCGACAGCTTGCTTCGAGAACGGGCTTCCCTCGATTAAGCTCAGTGCCGAAGAGTACGGTAATCGACTCCCCATTCGAGTGCGCGCTGTCCGCAGAGATAACCGTGAGCGAACAGCTGCGCATGCGTGTACTCGCGGCAACGCTCGCCCTTTTGCGACTCGCTGATCAGCTGCTGTTTCTTTTTGCCCGTGAACTTGTCGAGCAGTTCACTCAAAAGCCGCTCCCCGCGTGGCTGCCCGCTCAGATCATCGGACCTTTACTCGCTTACGAGATCGTGGCGCTGCTCGTTTTGCGCTATCGACTCGCACGGAAGCACGTTCCCGACCGCAGCGAGATTCGCCAACGCGCTCATTGAGACCAGCCTGCCGACAGTCAGCCGCTGGTGGAATTAATAAGTTCGCAACTCCGGCCGTCGCGTTCGGCACCTGGCCGACGATGCTCTATTTCATCTTTATTGTCGTCTCGACCCTGCGGCTCGATTTCATACTTCCCCCATTCACGGGCACCGTCGCGGCAGCGGGCTATCTGGGGATTGCCACTTGGGTTCTCTCTCTTCAAGGAATAGCCACCAACCCGAACCATATCATCAAGGCCGCGCTCATGGTGGTCGCCGGAGCGGTAGCCGGGCTGGCCGCGCTCCGGCTGCGCGCAAAGTTCCGACGTGCCGTCGAAGAGGCGGTCTCGCGCGAGCGCGCTACCAACCCCTTTGGCCAACACGTGTCGCCATCAGTCGTTGACCGCCTGCTGGATGGTCCGGCAGAGTTCAGAGGCGACATCCGTGAGATCTGCGTGATGTTTCTCGACATCCGTAACTTCACGTAAAACGCCCGCGACCGCCCTCCCGAGGTAGTGGTCGAGTTCCTCAACAGCAACTTTGCATTCATGATCGAAGCGATCGACCGCCGCCACGGGGCTTTATCAACAAATTCCTGGCGATGGGTTTTTGGCAATATTTGGGGCGCCGCTCGACGATCCCGCCGCCGCTGTCCATGCGGTTGAGGCGGGGCGGGAGATCCTAGCTGAGATCGACGAGCGCGGTCTGTCCGATGGTCCGTGGCCGCTCCGAGTCGGCATTGGGCTGCATGTGGGTTCCGCCGTCACGGGGAATGTCGGCTCACCGCGTCGTAAGGAGTTCACCGCCATCGGCGGCACCGTCAATCTCGCCTCACGCCTCGAGCAGCTCACCAAGGAGTATCCTGCTCGCTTGATCGTCTCCGATTCGATGATGATGGCAGCGCTCGGCGCTGCCGCCGGAGGAGCAAGACCGCTGGGTCCCGTGGCAGTGAAAGGGTACGCCGGCTCAGTACCCATCGGGGGGCTCGATTGAAGCCGGGCAATAAGCAGGGGTTGCCCTGTATGCCGGAGGTACTGCGCCACATCGACTGCTCGGGATACACGATCGAGGTCCGTCGTTAACATGCCGAGCGCCGAGCAGGAGACGTCTAGATGCCGAGCAAAGCTGCTTCTAACCGCTTTTGGCCTGACGACACCAGGCTGGTCATTTCTATCTCGATGCAGTTCGAGGCCGGCGGTCAGCCGGCAAAAGGAACCGACAGCCCCTTCCCTAAGGTCGATTTCCCCGACAGCGTGCCATCGGATCCGGCAGCCAACACCTGGTTCGCCTATGGCTACCGCGAGGGGATCCCACGCATGCTGAATCTATGGGATCGGCACGGCGTCAAGGTCACCTCGCATATGATCGGGGAAGCGGTTCAGCGCCATCCGGAGCTTGCCAGGGAAATTGTCCAACGCGGGCACGAAGCTGCCGGGCACGGTCCACGTTGGAGCTCACAATACGCGATGAGCCGCGAGGAAGAGCGGAAATTCCTCGTCGCCGGCACCCAGATGGTCGAAGCGGCGACGGGGCAGCGTCCTATCGGCTACAACTGCAATTGGCTGCGGCGCGGCCCAAACACGCTGTCGCTGTTGCAGGAGCTTGGCTACCTCTATCACATTGATGATGTCAGCCGGGACGAACCGTTCATCGAGCCGGTTAACGGCAAGGATTTTGTCGTCGTCCCCTACACGCTGCGAAATAACGATATACTGCTGGTCGAGGGCCGCAACTACTCGCCGGCGAATTTCCTCGAACAGATCAAGATGGACTTCGACCAGCTTTATGAGGAAGCCGGTCAGCGCCATCGCATGATGTCGGTCAGCGCGCATGATCGCATCAGCGGCACACCGCAGATGGTGCGGGCATGGGACGCCTTTTTGCGCTATGTCAACGAGAAGCCGGGCGTGACGTTTCTGCGCAAGGACGCGATTGCCCGTTGGGCGTTGGAAAGCACGCTCACCCTGCGGGAGAGCGAGACGATCTGAGCAGCTAGGTGGTGGCATCTCTCATGCTCGGCGCCTGATTTCTTCGCGGCTCAGAAGAGGCGTGCGCCGTTTGGCACGGGCCGGTCGGGCGAGAAGAGGACGACGGCGCCGTTTTGATCCGGAAACCCGACGGTAAGCACCTCCGACATAAACTTGCCGATCTGCCGGGGCGGAAAGTTGACCACTGCCGCCACTTGTCGGCCGACCAGCTCCTCTGGGGTGTAGTGGGCGGTGATTTGGGCGCTCGACCGCTTTGTCCCGAGCGTCGGCCCGAAGTCGATCGAGAGCTTGTAAGCAGACTTGCGCGCTTCTGGGAACGGCTCCGCCTTGACGAGTCCCGATGCGGATGTCCACGGCGAGGAACTGGTCAAAAGAGATCGCCGGGGCGGTTGGATCCCTGATGTCGGGCTCAAGATGCATTGCGGTTTTCTCAATCGGCAGCGTTGTCCTTTGAACCGCATGTTGGTTATCATTAGAGCGCCTTCCTGGGCGGCTCCGATGCGAAGCGTTTCGGCATGATCCGCCGGCGCGATGTATCTTTTGTCGAAGCGTATGGAGACTCCAATATGGAGGGTTCCTCCGTTACAAGGGGCAAAATTCAAAGCCGGACGCGATGACGCATCAGCCAGCCTTCGGAAAACGCAAACCGCGCGCGGACGCGATCCGCAATCGCGAGCGCGTGTTGGCGGCGGCAAAGGCGGTGTTCAGCCAGGGCGGTCCGGAGGCGAGCCTGGAGACGGTGGCGAAGAGTGCCGGTGTCGGGATCGGGACATTGTATCGGCACTTCCCGACCAGGGAGGCCCTGTACGAAGCGGTCTACCGGCATGAGGTGGATCAGCTTGTCGAGCTGGCCAGGCATCTCGAGGTAGAGAGGACCCGGGTCGAGGCGCTGCGCCGCTGGCTGCGGGCCGGCGTCGAATTCATGGCGACCAAGAAGGGCATGGCGGCGGCGCTCGCCATGGCCGCGCACGGTTCCCCGGAGCTCGTGGCCTATTCGCTCGACCGGCTGACCGGAGCTTTGGCGGAACTGGTG
>Ga0306918_10001622_pt1 | contig 11197 bp, 8 predicted proteins | sample tim00Cox0000000H_FD_203315 | JGI IMG/M metagenome (GOLD analysis project Ga0306918, IMG submission 203315) | Lab enrichment of tropical soil microbial communities from Luquillo Experimental Forest, Puerto Rico - timezero.00C.oxic.00.000.00H (v2)... | ecosystem: Environmental > Terrestrial > Soil... | reverse complement strand
GTGCGCCGATTCTCCATGACGTACGACACGCCCGAGGGTGAGCGCAGGTTGTCCTCGAGAACCCGGAAATTGCCCCGCTCGTCGCGGATCAAGTCGATGCCGGCGACGTGGATTCGCACGCCGTTGGGCGGGACGATGCCCACGGCCTGGCGGTGAAAATGCTCGCAGGAAGTAACCAGGCGGCGCGGGATGATGCCGTCGTTAAGGATCTCCTGATCGCCGTAGATGTCGTCGAGATACATCTCGAGGGCCTTGACCCGCTGGGTGATGCCGCGCTCCAACCGGTTCCACTCGGCGGCCGATATCACCCGCGGCACCAGGTCGAGCGGAAACGGCCGCTCCTGACCCGACAGCGAAAACGTGATGCCCTGGTCGATAAACGCGCGGCTCAGGGCCTCGGAGCGGGCCATGAGCTCCGAGGCGTCCGAGGGTGCAAGCTCGGCGTAGATGCCCTTGTACGGGCCGCGGACGGTCCCCTGGGCGTCGAACATCTCATCGAAGGCCAGCGAATAGGCGTCGGACGTGTTGTATCCGCCGAAAATGCGCTCGGAACGCGCGCCCGCACGCGCAGGCCTGCCGCGCGACCGCCGCCTGGTCTCCTCAAGCTGGCTAGTAAGACTCACTTTTCAGATGTTGCCTCAAATTGACGTTGCAGCAGGCCACCAGTTCCCCTTTTGGGAGAAAACGTAACCGGCTGATAACCTGATCAGTCGCCGCCGGGTATATCGGGCGCCTCAAGCCAACACCGAATCTCAGAAGGAAACAACGCGTGGCCAACATAAAGTCGCAGCAGAAGCGCAATCGCACTAACGAGCGCGCTCGTCTGCGCAACAAGTCGGTCAAGTCCTCGCTGCGTACCGCCGTGCGCGCGTTCCGCGAGGCCGCCCACACCGGCGACAAGGAGAAGGCCGCGGAGTTGCTGGTGTCGACCAACCGCAAGCTGGACAAGGCCGCCAGCAAGGGTGTGATCCACAAGAACCAGGCGGCCAACAAGAAGTCGGCGCTGGCGCGGGCCCTCAACAAGCTCTGAGGCCCACGAGCCACCTCATCGGCTCCGTTCGGCCACCAGCTCGGCAACCTGCCTGACCGCGGATTCCAGCGCGTAGTCCGCGTCAGCGACGGCGCCCTTGACGTTGGCGTTGAGCTCTGCCACCACTTTCATCGCGGTTGCCACCGTGTCGCGCGACCAACGCCGCGCCTGTTTCTGGGCTTTTTGCACCCGCCAGGGCGGCATCCCGAGCTGCGCGGCCAGCCGATACGGGTCGCCGGAAAGCGGCCCTACCCGGCCGATGGCATGTACGGCTTCGGCCAGGGCGTCGGCCAGCACCACCAGCGGCTCGCCGCGCATCATCGCCCAGCGCAGCGCCTCGGTGGCCCCTCCGACATCGCCGGCCACGGCCTTGTCGGCGATGTCGAAGCCCTTCACTTCGGCCTTTCCGCTGTGATAGCGCCGGACCGCGGCGGCATCGACGTCACCGCCGGTGTCGGCGACTAACTGTGAGCAAGCGGCGGCGAGTTCTCGCACGTCGGACCCGACGGCGTCCAGCAGCGCGGTCACCGTCTCCTCATCGACTCTGACCCGCAGCGCACGGAACTCCTTGCGGACGAAGTCGACGCGTTCGCTTGGCTTGGTGATCCGCGCACATGGATGCACCACGGCGCCAAGCGACTGCAGCTCGTTGGCCAGCGCTTTTGCTCGCCCACCGCCCGAGTGCACCACCACCAGCACCGTGCCCGGCGGCACGTCGGCGGCAGCCGCAGCAATCACCTCCGCCGCGTCCTTGCCCGCTTCGGCGGCCGCCTCCAGGACCACAATGCGCTCGTCGGCGAACAGCGACGGGCTCAGCAGTTCGGCGAGCTCGTAAGTACCGACGTCGCCGGCCCTCGTCCGGCTGACCGGCACATCGTTGGCTCCGGCGTCGGTCCCCGCACGCTTGCGCGCCGACCGCAGCACCTCGGCCACTGCCCGCTCGACCAGCAGTTCCTCGTCTCCCAGGACCAAGTGCAACGGCGAAATCTCGCTCACCCCACGATGGTGTCATGAAGGGCCGACCAGTCCCTTCTGGGATCCAGCAGCTCCGACACCGTCCACGCCAGCACGCAGATGACGGTCACCAGCGCGGCTGCCCGGACAACCGCGCGAAACCAGGGGTGCCGCCACAGCAGCGCGGCCAGCAGAAGTGACAGCGCAATGGCAGCGCCGACCAGCAGCACCCCGGCCAGACCGTCCGGAACGGGCACGGTCGCGGCGGGGATATCGGCCGCCCACTTCGCCACGCTCAAGACCCACCACAGTTCGGGCCCGGTGAAGCGGATCAACAGCTGCGCACCGGCCTGCCACACCACGCACAACACCGCCGCCGCGCTGCCCAGCACCGTGATCGGCGCTATCACGGGCGCCACCGCGAGATTGGCGCCCGCGGCCACGAGGCTGACCCGGCCCGAAATGCCGGCCACCAGCGGGGCGGTCACCACGTGCGCGGCCCACGCAACCGCGAGCGCATCGGCCAGCGGCTTGGGGCAGCCGCGGGCGACCAGGCGCCGCGACCATACCGGCGCGATGACGACCAGCGCGGCCGTCGCCAGCACGGACAGCGCGAAGCCCACGTCAACGGCCAGGTGAGGAGCGAGTGCCAGCAGCATCAGCACCGTGGCCGACAGAGCTGGAATCGCCTGCCGCCGACGCGAAGACAGCATCCCTGCCAACGCGATCGCGCCCATCACGGCCGCCCGCAGAACGCTCGCCGTCGGCTGCACGACGATGACGAAGGCCACCAGCGCCACCGCGGCAAGCACTACGGCGGTGCGCGGGCCGATCAACCGGGCCGAGAACAGCACCGTCGCGCACACGATCGTGACGTTGGCCCCGGAAACCGCTGTCAAGTGCGTCATACCCGCCACGCGAAAGTCGCGGCTCGTCTCGGCGGTGACCGCCGACGTATCGCCCAGGACCAGAGCGGGCAGCATCGCGGCCTGGTCGGCAGGCAGGGTGCCGCGGACGGCGGCAGCGAACCGGCCACGCACAGCGTGAGCGGCTCGCTGCACCGCACCGGCGGTGCCCATGGTCGGCCGGCCCGACGCAGTGAGCACCGCGACCGTCAGATCACGGCGGGACGGACGGTTGATGCGGGCGGTGAACCGCATGGGCCGGCCCACCATCACTCCCCCTGTTTCCGAGCCGAAGTCCGACGCGCGGGCGAAGACGACCACCCGGCCAGACATTTCGTCGGCACGCAGGCGCTGCAGGGTGGCACGAAACATCAACCGGCCTGAGCCCAGCGACAGCGCACTCTCGGTCGGGGTGACCGTCACCTGGGCGGCCGTTCCGAACGCCGCGGTAATCGGGTGACGACCCACCGCGTCGACGCGCAGCGCGATCGCGAGCCCAAACCCCGCGCCCACAACGCCGATCGCCACCACGCCGGCGCCGATCGCCCGCAGTCGCCGGGCTCGGCCAGCCCGGCGCGCCGCGTAACACGCCAATCCGCCCGCGACGACCGCCAGCACGACACCGCACGCCGCCACTGCCCGTCCGACCGGCCACCAGATCCCGGCAGCAGTCACCATCCAGCCGGTGAGCGCGGCCGGAACCAGCCGCACATCGACGTGCGCGGCGGCCGATTCGTCGAGGCCGGGGTGGCGCACCGGTGTCAGACACGGACTAAGGGCCGGAGCTTGTCGAGCCGCGCCGGTCCGATGCCATCAACATCGGCGAGCTGGTCGACACTGGTGAATTTGCCGTTAGCCTGCCGCCACGCCACGATCGCGGCGGCGGTCACCGGCCCGACCCCGGGCAGGGCGTCGAGTTGTTCCACGGTCGCGGAGTTCAGGTCGACCACCTCAGGCGCCTTCGGCTTCACCGTCGGAGAAACTCGCGGTCCGGGTGCCCCGGACACCGGTGCCGAACCGGAGGCCACCGAGCTGCCCAGCGCCGTCGGCTGCCCCGAGACGGGAGCGAGCCCGACCACGATCTGCTCGCCGTCGCCAACCGGGCGGGCCATGTTCAATCCGATGGTGTCCGCACCGTTCACCGTGCCACCGGCGGCCTGCAGCGCGTCGGCGATGCGCGCGCCGGGCGCCAGGGTCACCAGTCCGGGCGTGTGCACCAGACCGACCACGCTGACCACCACCGGCCGGTCGGGACCGGGCGGCTGGCCGGCACCCGGGCTCGCCGACGACCTCGGGCTTGCCGTGGACGCCTTCTCCACCGGTGGGAGCCTGGCCGACATGACCGGCGCGGGCCGATCGCGCAGCAAGGTGAATACCGTGACCAATACCGCGAGGGCAGCCACGACGGCCAACGCGATGGCACCGGCACGGCCCGGGTCGGCGCGTACGCGGGCCGCCCAGCCCCGGCCCTGGGACGCATCGGGAAGCCACCGCGGCAGCAGCGAGTTCTGGTCCCCATCCGCTGTGTCCTGGTCTGACCCGAACTCCGGGCCGTCGGAGTCGGCGGGTGAATCGGTACCCGGATCGGCACCGAGTCGTCGATGTAGTCGCTCGGCGGGAAGTTCTGTTCGCATGCGCCGACCGTAGGTGCGTCGACCGCCACAACGGCCCCGCGCGGGGCGTCGCGGTGCCCGCATGTGGATTAACCCGAGGCTGTGCACAAGCGCCGCGTGCGATGGGTCAATATGGAAGCCGAGCCCCAGACGACAGGAGGCTGCCATGCAACTGGCGCTCACACCCGAGGAAGCCGCGTTTCGCGACGAACTTCGCACCTTCTACACCACCCAGATCCCCGAGGAGCTCCGCGAGTTGGTTCGGCAGGGCGCGCCGGTGACCAAGGACCACATCGTCACCAGCCACAAGATCCTGAACGATCACGGGCTTGCGGTGCCGAACTGGCCGGTCGAATGGGGCGGCAAGGACTGGACGCCGACCCAGCACCAGATCTGGACCGACGAAATGCAATTGGCCTGCGTCCCGGAGCCGTTGAACTTCAACGTCAAAATGGTCGGCCCGGTGATCGCCGAATTCGGTTCCCAGGAGATCAAGCAGCGCTTCCTGCCGGCGACGGCGAGCATCGACATCTGGTGGTGCCAGGGGTTCTCCGAGCCGGAAGCCGGCTCCGACCTCGCGTCGCTGCGGACCACCGCGGTGCGCGACGGCGACACCTACGTCGTCAACGGGCAGAAGACATGGACGACGCTGGGCCAGTACGCGGACTGGATCTTCTGCCTGGTACGCACCGACCCGCAGGCGCCCAAACGCCAGGCGGGCATCTCATTCCTGCTCATCGACATGGCGACACCGGGGATCAGCCTGCGGCCGATCAAGATGATCGACGGCGGCCGGGAGGTCAACGAGGTGTTCTTCTCTGACGTTCGGGTACCGGCCGATCAGCTTGTCGGACAAGAGAATCAGGGTTGGACATACGCGAAATTCCTGCTGGGCAACGAGCGTACGGGGATCGCCGGAGTCGGCCGGACGAAGGTACGCCTCGCCGAGGTGAAGAAGCACGCCGCGCAGACCGGATTGCTGGATGATCCGCTGTTCGCGGCGCGTTTGGCCGAGGCCGAAAACGAAGTGCTGGCACTGGAACTCACGCAGTCCCGGGTGACAACGGACTCCGCGGACGGTAAGCCGAACCCGGCGTCGTCGGTGCTCAAGATGCGCGGCAGCCAATTGCAGCAGATCGCCACCGAGCTGCTCGTCGAGGTGGCCGGGCCCGACGCGCTGCCGGTGGACGGTTCTCACGGTGATGACATCGCGTCACCGGCTTGGGCGCAATCCAGTGCCCCGCGCTACCTCAACTACCGCAAGACATCGATCTACGGCGGCAGCAACGAGGTGCAGCGCAACATCATCGCGTCCACCATTCTCGGATTGTGAGGCAGCCATGGACTTTCAGCTGAGCGACGAGCAGGTTCTGCTCCGCGACACCACCCGCGACCTACTGTCGCGCACCTATGACCCGGAGAGCCGCAACAAGATCATCGAGACCGATCTCGGGTGGAGCCGCGATGTTTGGAGCCAGCTCGCGGACACCGGGATTCTGAGCCTCGGGTTCGAGCCGGACGAGTCCGGCCAGATCGAGATCATGGTGGTGCTCACCGAGATCGGGCGGCGGTTGGCGCCCGAACCCGTCGTGCACGCCGCCCTGGCGCCCGGTGCACTGATCGCCGAGCACGGGAGCGATGCACAAAAACAACTGCTGGACGAGGTCGCGGCGGGTCAAAAGCTGCTCGCGTTCGCTCACCTGGAAACCGGCCACCGGAAGCCGACCGCGACCGTTGCCACTCGGGCCGTGCTGCAAGGCAATTCGTGGAACCTGAGCGGGACGAAGAACCCGGTCCTGGCCGGCGACTGCGCCGACACGCTGGTGGTCAGCGCCGCGTTGCCGGACGGCGGCACCGGGTTGTTCCTGGTCGAGGGTGAAGCCGTGAACAGGCACCCCTATCCGACGTTCGACGGTCAGCGCGGCGCGCAGATCGAACTGAACTCCGCACCCGCCGAGCCTCTCGGCGACGCCGCGGACGTCCAAGACGCCTCGCCCGCCATCCGCGACGCCATCGTCCGCATCCAGTCGGCGTTGTGCGCCGAAGCCGTCGGCGCAATGGAGGAAGCGCTGCGCCTGACCACGGATTACCTGAAGACCCGCAAGCAATTCGGCGTCACGCTCAACAAATTCCAGGCGCTCACCCAACGGGCCGCCGACATGTACGTGTCGCTGGAGTTGGCCCGCAGCATGAGTTTCTACGCCGCGATGTCGATCGCCGACGGCAACCTCGACCCGGTGATCGCGTCCCGGGCCAAGTTGCAGATCGGCCGGTCGGGCCGGCACATCGCGCAGGAGGCGATACAGCTGCACGGCGGGATCGGCATGACGGCCGAATACCCGGTCGGCCATTACGCCGCCCGGCTCACCGCGATAGAACACACGCTGGGCTCCTCGCAGGACCACCTGCAGGTCCTGATCGATCACATCGCCGACCACGACCTGGCCCGGCTCTAATACATGGCCGAGCTATCGGACAGGGTCGTCGAGTTTCTTTCGGCAGGCACCCGCACTGGGATGCTGGGTTTCGTCGCCTCGGACGGCCGCCCGCTGGTCACGCCGGTGTGGTTTGTCGTCGACGACGGCGAGCTGGTGTTCGCCACCCATCGCGACACACCGAAATATCTTGCCCTGCAGCGTGATCCGCGAGTCGCGATTTGCGTCGATGATCCCCACCCGCCGTACTCCTTCGTCCAGGTGCAGGGTGTGGCCGCGGCGACCGACGATCCGGGCGACTTGCTGGACAACACGACCCGCACGGGTGCGCGGTACATGGGCGCCGACCGCGCCGACGAGTTCCGCCGCCGCAACGCCGTCCCCGGCGAACTGGTAGTGCGCGTGCGCCCAACCAAGGTCATCACCGGGTTCGATATCAGCGACTGATTCCCCGCCAACGCACAGAACGCGGCAGGAGTTTCGGTGGGGCGAGGTACCATATTACGAATCATGGGGCAAAGCAGATTTGGTTGAGGCGACATAAATGGACCACCGTAGCGAACCTTCGACGCATGCTGAATCGACGGATAATTCAGGAGAGGCAATTTCGGCGCACCTAGCCGACGACCTACTGTCTACGACCGCCGTTGGATGGCGCAGCTTTTACGATTTACTTAGCCGCCGTTTAGAGGAAATCGGATTGGCTGATGTATCGTTCTTCCTAAATTATGGATATGTTCCGACGGATTCTAACAATGAATCCGCGTTCGTCGTTCGCGAAGGCACCTTCAACGCCAACTCGGTCCGGCTAGTGTTCGAGGTCATCGGATCGCTTGACCTGAATGACCGCACAATTGTGGACATAGGATGTGGCCGCGGAGGCAACGCCGCACTGGTCGCGGAGAGATTCAGCGCTCAAGTGATTGGGATCGACATGTCCGCAGAGGCGATCGCCTTCTGCCGTAGAACGCACCTTGGCCCCTCGATCGACTTCAGGGTAGGCGATGCATTGAATATTCCGCTAGCCGATGGGTCCTGCGATGCCATCGTTAACGTGGAGTCGTCGCATTCATACGGCAATCTGCCGAAATTCCTTAGTGAAATCCACAGGATTTGCCGCTCCGAAGGATGGTTTTTGCATACGGATTTTCTGAGTCCCGAGGACTGGGACCATATAAGGATGCGTTTGGAGGCGCTCGGCTTTTTTACCGAAAGCGACCGCGATATCACTGCTAACGTATTGGCCTCGCGCGATCAAGCGAGTAGTAACTACGAGCAGGTTTATGGCGACGGAAATGCTCGTGTGGCTAACTTTCTTGCGCTACCTGGGTCTGCGATCTACGAGCAGCTACGGGCGGGCTTATTGGAGTACAGAATAATGAGATCTCAATTGCGTACAGGAACGACGTCGGGTCGTCCGGGTTAGGAAAGCGACACAGGGCAGACTGTTTCGTTCAATCATCAGGTTGGCTGGGGCGTCCCGACGGATTCAACCCCGTCCGACTCCGGCACCTGACCGGCGAGGTACTCGGCGAGCGACCCGATCGTCGGATAGTCGAATACCGCGGTGGCGCTGATGTTGAACGCGCCACCGAACTGCCCGAACAACCGGTTGCGGAGTTCGACCGCCATCAGCGAATCCGTGCCCAGGTCCAAAAACCGGCTGGTTGCGGCCGGCGGTTGCGCGAGCCTCAGGAAACTTTGCACTTCCTGCTGTAGGTATTCGGTGAGGAAACTGCCGCGCTGCGCCTCTGGCGCCTCATGCAGTTGCCGGAGCAACTCGCTGTCGCCGGGCGTCGCCGTGACGGCACTCGGCAGCACGTGGTCGAGAATCGTTGGGCGAGATCCGTCCAGCATCTTCGCGGCACGCTGCCAATTGGCTCTGATGACGGTCGCCTGCCCTGTTCCGTGGGCGATAGCCTCGCCGAGCGCTTTGAGGGCGGCCGTGGGTTCCAGCGGAATCATGCCTTGCGCACTGAGATTGGCGCGCGCGGCGTGCGAAGTGGCCATGCCGGACTTCGCCCAGGGACCCCAGTTGATGCTGGTCGCGGGCAGGCCTTGCGCCCTGCGCTCCGCAACGAGCCCGTCGAGCAGCGCATTGGCGGCCGCGTAGTTGGCCTGGCCGGGCGAACCGAGCACGCTGGAGGCCGAAGAGTAGACGATGAAGAACTCAAGATCGTCGTTCTTCGTCAACCGATGGAGGTGCCAGGCGCCGAAGGCCTTGGGCGCCAACGTCGTCCGGAAACGTTGCAGGCTCTGCTGTGGTAGTAGCGCGTCGTCGAGCACGCCCGCCAGGTGTGCCACCCCCGCGAGCGGCGGCAACTCTGCCCGGATCCGCTCCAGCAGCTCTCCGGCCTGCGCCTCATCGCCGACGTCGGCCGCGAAGGTGTGGATCCGGCACCGGTAGCGCTCCATGATGTCGGCGATTGCCCCTTGTGCGTCCGCATCGGGCAGGTGCCGGCTGGTCAACACGATGTCACCGGCCCCGAGTTGCGCCAGATAGGCCGCCGTGTGGAGGCCGAGTGCACCGAGGCCGCCGGTGATCAGATAGCTCCGATCGCCACGCGGCTGTAGCGGTTTCGGCATCTGCACCACGATCTTGCCGATGTGTCGCGCCTGTTGCATGCGGCGGAACGCGGTCTTGGCCTCCGTCAGGGGGTAGACCTCGAAAGCGAGCGGCGCCAGCTCGCCGCTGGCCATGCTATCCGCCAGCTCGGCCAGCAAGTTCCCCACCCGCTCGGGTTCTCGCTCGATGCACCCGTCCAGCGCAATGATCTCGTAGTCGATATCGGGACGGGCCGCCGCCATCTGCTGCGGAGTCCAGATGTCCCGCTTGGCGATTTCGGCGAACCGGCCGCCCTGCGCGGTCGCCCGCACGGTCGCAGCGATGAACCCCTCATTGGTCAGGCTGTTGAGCACTACATCAACACCCAAGCCGCCGGTATCCGCCAAAATCTGATCCGCGAAGTCCGTACTGCGCGAGTCGTAGACGTGTGCCACACCCATCTTGCGTAACGTCGCACGTTTGTAGGTGCTGGCGGTGGCAAAGACGATCGCCCCGCGCCGCTGGGCCAACTGGATCGCGGCCAGACCGACACCACCACTGGCGGCGTGTATGAGCACACGATCACCGGGCCGCACGTTGGCCCAGTCGAACGCAAGCCGGGCCGTCAGTGCCCCGGCGGGTATGGTCGCCGCGGCGACCGCGCTCCACCCGTTCGGCACGGGCGACAGGAACTGGGCCGGCACATTGACCCGGGTGGCGAATCCCCCCGGCATGAAGCCGAAGACGCGCTGGCCAACCTCGAATCCGGTTACGCCGGCGCCCAATTCAGTGACGATGCCCGAGAGGTCGCCGCCGATCAGCCCCGGATCCCCCGGATATAAGCCGAGCACATTGAGCACATCCCGGAAGTTAAGACCTGCGGCCTCTACCCGGATCTGCACCTGGCCCGCGACCGGCGGCGACACTTCCATCTCGGCCAGGCGAAGGTTGTCGATCGCGCCGCGTTCACTCGGCGCCAGAACGTAGTCGGTTGCGTGCGGTACCGCGAGATGGCCGCCGCGCGCCCATGGCAGCAGCCGCGGCACCAAGTACTTTCCTTGTCGCAGCGCCAGTTCGGATTCCTGAAGAGGTGTGTCGGGTGTGCCGAGCAGACCGGCCAGCGAGTGCACGGCGTCATTGGAGCCGTCATGGTCGACCAGCCTGCAGCGCAGGGCCGGCTGCTCGGTGATGACGGTGCGTCCCAACCCCCACAGCGCCGACTGCACCGGATCGACCGGCTCGCCAGGTTCGGTGGCCACGGCACGTTCGGTGATGATCCACAGCCCGCCGGTGAGTTTCACGTCTTGCTGCCCCAGCAGCGTCCGCACGACTGTGAGCAGCTGGTCGATCTCGATCTCCAGCCGCGCGCCGAATTCGACGCTCGACTCGTCTGCGCCGGGCTGCCCGGTGCTGCGCCAGACGATGCCCGAGACCGGGGCACCGCGCTCCTGAGCCTGTGCCAATAGCCGCGTCCAGGTCTCCGGATCCGTATTACGGTCCAACAAGATACAACCCGGCATCTCTGCCGCCAGCTCGTCAAATCCGGCGATCAACCAGGTCCCGTCGCCCTTCTGGGCAACGTTGCTCGTCGCCGCCGGCGGCATCTCCTGCCAGCCGAGGGTGTACATGTTACGGGTAGCATCGCCGCCGAGCCCCCGCAACAACGCCTCCCGGGGCGCTCGCTTGACCGTGAACTCGCGAATTTCGCCGAGCTG
>Ga0306918_10001616_pt1 | contig 11211 bp, 4 predicted proteins | sample tim00Cox0000000H_FD_203315 | JGI IMG/M metagenome (GOLD analysis project Ga0306918, IMG submission 203315) | Lab enrichment of tropical soil microbial communities from Luquillo Experimental Forest, Puerto Rico - timezero.00C.oxic.00.000.00H (v2)... | ecosystem: Environmental > Terrestrial > Soil... | reverse complement strand
CACGGAAGCAAAGTCGGCGCCGCCGACATAGACGAGCACCCGGCGATCGTGGTTGTCGACAACGACCGCGGCGAGGCTAGCCCCTCGCTCGAGCCTCGATACTTCGCGCATGAGAAGGGCCTCGACCCGCTGTTGCAGCAGCGGGTTGATCGTGGTGTGGTGGACCAGTGCTGCCGGCCTCTCTTCCAGCAAGTCCCGTGCGAGGTGAGGGGCGCGGAACGGCATTGCCAGGCGGGCCCGCGGAACCGCCTCCTCGCGTGCCTCGGCACAGGCGGCCTGCGAAATCACGCCCGCTTCTGCCATGCGCAGCAGCACCCGATTACGGGCATCCCGGGCTGCGTCGGGATGCCGGTCCGGGCGCAGGCGCTCCGGCGAGCGCGGGATGGCGACCAGCAGCGCCGCTTCGGCGGCGGAAAGCCGCGCCGGCTCCTTGCCGAAATAGGCGAGGCTCGCCGCCCGCACGCCTTCGAGATTGCCGCCGAACGGTGCCAAAGTCAGATAGAGGCCCAGCACTTCCTGCTTTGACGATAGCCGTTCGAGCGCCAGCGCCTTGGCCATCTCGGCAAGCTTGGCGACGAGCGAGCGCTGGTGAGGCTCGAGCAGGCGCACGGCTTGCATCGTCACGGTCGAGGCGCCCGATACGATGTGGCCGCTGAGGCCGAGCTGGAAGAGGGCACGCGAGGCGGCGATCGGATCGACACCCGGATGCCACGCAAAACGCCGGTCCTCGGCCGCGATCAACATGCGGCGGTAGAGCGGGTCGACTGCCTCGGGCTCGACCGGCAGCCGCCACTTGCCGTCCGCTGTCAGGAACCCGCGCAGGATCGATCCATCGGCCGCGAGGACGAGCACCGAAGCGCTGCGGCCGCGATCGAGCGCCGGCGGCGGCACGACGTATAGGGTCGCGACGGAACACCCGATCAGAGCGACGGGCACGGCCAGCCAACGCCGTCGCTTCTCCCAGGTTTGCGGGAAAAACCGGGTAAAAAACCGATTTTTGGAAAAAATGGATCGCAAAATTTCCTTTCTTTCAACGATTTACGAGGTAATTCCCGGCCTCCGGAAGTGGGAATGCTGCAGTTGCAAAACCGGGAACCGAATCGGCTAACCGGGAAATAACCGGGAATTGGCCGAAACCTCCTAACTGGCCGCTCATCGCGGGGCGACGGTCAATTTACCCATCGCGGTGCGCCCCCTGGTTTCGGGCTCATACATGTCCTCGACCACGACCGCAGGATAGGTGAACTCCCCGGCCGTCACCGCGCGCGCGACATAGGCGAGAGTGAAGTCGCTGACGCGGCTTTTGAGGTCGAGCGCCGCGACGAACCGGTCGTCTCGCTCTTCGGTGTAGGTCGCCTCGGTCAGCTCGGGCAGCCAGGAATAATCCGCGGTGGAACGTCCCTTCGATACGGTCGCCGTCTCGATCTCGAAACCGGCGGGCAGCGGGTCGACGACAAGGGTCTGCGCCGCTTGCGCAGTGTCGCTGCGGGTTCCCTTGATCACGACGACAAAGAGGTCGGTCTGCCGGGCCTTGCGAATATCAGCGTCCGTGCCGTCGGGCCGGTAAACCTTGCGGGTCACCTCATAGCCCTTGCTTTCGGCCGGCAGATCTGCCACCGGAACCCCGGTAATCGACACCGAGCGCCAGACCGGCGTGTTCCCTCGATTTTCAACCCTCTGGTCGGGACCCGTACCGCCCAACGATCGGCGCAGATAGACGGGCTCGGCGCGGGTTTCGGGCGCGGCATCGCCGACCGCCACGGTCATGCCTCCACCGCTGGCGTTAACCGCCGCCTCGGCGGCCATCAGCAGCCAAGCCTGCTCCTGGGTGCTGGTTTGCGTGGCATGCGTGAAGCGCTCGGCGATCCGGTCGATAATCGCTGTCAGTCGTGCCCGGTTGCCGGGATTGGCCGCGGCAAAGGCGAGAACGGCAGCGCCATCGCGCAGTTCGCTGCCATAATCCACGTAACGGATCCCGGCGGGCCGCGGCGGCCCCGCTGCAAGTGCCGCGTCATAGGCCGCCGCTGCGCGCGCGGCATCACCATATTGCGCCAGTGCCGCGGCGACCTGCGCCTTGGCGAGCTGTGTCGGCAGCCGCGCCAATTCAGTGTCGCTAAAATAGCGCAGCCCATCAAGGTCGTCCGATCTGGCACGCGCCAATACGTAGTGGGCATAGGCCACCGCCGGCAACTCGGCGATTTCCAAGTGGTCCTGGCGAACATAATCGTGCAGCCAGGCGACCGCCGATTTGATCGCGTAATCGGGCACGTTTTTGCCATGCTCTTTGGCGCGGATCAGAAAGTCGGCGGCGTAGGCGTCGAGCCAGGGCACGGTGTCGCCGCTGTCGCTCCATACCCCGAAGCTGCCGTCTGAACGCTGCAGCTCGACGACGTGGCTGATCGCGCGGTCGAGTGTTCCCGCCGTCGATGCACCCGGATCGGTATGCCATAAGCGCGCGACGTCTTCGACATAGAGCAGCGGCAACGCCCGGCTCGTTGTCTGCTCGAGGCAGCCATAGGCGTAGCGGTCGAGCGCCCGTAACAAGCCCGGAACGTCCCAATCGGGCCGCGGGCTGACGCTCAGCAAGGCTTCCGCCGTGCCCGGCAGGAACTCGCTCGCAGCCCCGTCGTCGAGGGTGACGCTTTCTCCGGGCTGCAGCCGCCCGACAAAACGCCGTAGCTGGTAGGCTTGCGCTGGGCGGACGCCGATCGTGAAATCGCGGACAACCTTCAAATCGCCTGGCCCGGAAAGCTCGAGTTCGAGGAACGCGTTACCCAGCGTTATTGCCGACAGCGGAAACCCGTCGGAGAAGGTGCCGCCCTGGGCGAGGTGCAGAGTGCGGTTTACCGAGGTCGAAAAGGCGGCAGAGCCGCCCGCCGACAGGGTCAGGTGATAGTCGCCTGCTGCGCCTTCGAGATTGTTGATCGTGATCCCGACGCGGCCGCTATCGCCCGGTGCCAGAAAGCGCGGCAATGAGACGGTCGTCACGACCGGATCGCGCACCGTCATCGAACCGACCCCGGCGCCGACCTTGTGTGCTGAGAAGGCGACCGCCATCAGCCGCAGCTGGCCTTGGAAATCGGGAAGGTCGAAGCGGACCCGCGCCGCTCCGTCGCCGTCGAGCCGGACGAGGCCGGAGAACAGGGCGACGACCTTGCTGCTCTTGTCCGGCAAGCCGGCGACCGAGCGCTTGGCGAAACTGTCGCCGCCGCTACGCAATACCCCGACCGTGTTCGCGCGCGCGTCGATCAGCCGGCCGTAAAGGTCACGCAATTCGACTCCGAGCTGGCGCTTGCCGAAATAGTATTTCTCGGGCGCCGGGCTGGCGAACTCGGTCAACTTCAGCACGGCCTCGTCAACCGCGGCGACGGTGACATAGGCCTCCTCGTCGGCGGCGAGGCCTGTCACCTTAACCGGGATCTCGACCGGGCTGCGCGGACGCGCCACGGCGGGTGCGGTCAGCGCCGCTACGAGGGTGCGGGGGCTGCTGTCGATCCCGAGCCAGGCGACCCCGACTGCCCGCCCGGGGCCACGCTGTTGCGGCCCCAGCATATCGGACGCCCGATAGGCGCTGACCAATGCATACACCCCGCTGCCCCATGCCGAATCCACGGGAATGTCGATCGTGGCACCGCCGGCCGGCAGGCTCAACGCACGTAGTGACAGGATTCGGTCCGAGGCGATTGCCAGTTCGGCCTCGCCGGCGAACGGCGCCTTGACGAACAGCCTGGCGGTCTCGCCGGGTTGGTAATTCGGCTTGTCGAGCACTGCCTCGAGCTTGTCCGGCACGTCCGGCTGCTCGGCCTCGACCCACCAACCGACTTGAAAGCGCAGGCTCGACTGCGCTCTGCTCGCAGCATCGGTGACCTCCCACCGATAGCGTCCTGCCGGCAGCTGGCGAGAGAGCTTCGCCGGACCGTCGGTGCCGACGTCGACGACGCTGGCGTCGATTGGCTGGCTGCGGATATTCGATTTGTGACGCCACATGCCGTTGAGCGAGTACCAGCGGTATTCCCAGGTCTCGCGCAGTAGCTCGAAACGCAGTCCCGTTGCCGCGATCGGTGCCCCCTTCGGGTCGAGCGCAATCACCTCGAGCGCTGCCTCGGCACCCTCCGGGACCGCATTGGCGCCGGCAGGCGAGCGCAACCCGATCGACAGCGGACGCTGCCGGATCGGTCGGGTCAGGGTCTCGGAGATCGCCCGGCCGCTCGGCTCGAAGACGCCGACCCGGATCGTCGCCGCCAATGGCCGGGTCAAATCCGGCAGATCGTTGAGCGCGACCGACAGCTGCGCCTTGCCGTCCTCGTCGGTCACCGGCGCCTCGATATCGCGCCGGTCGGGGGTGAACTCTTCGTCGGCCAGGCCGAACTGAAAGTCCGGGTAGTTCGGGTACGGGTTGTCGTCGAGGGCGATCACCGCCTCGGCCTCGGTCCCCAGACCCGCCCCGGGCGCGCCATAGTAGTAATGTGCGGCAATCTCGACCTGGAAGGCCTCGGCGGGGCGGATCGGCTCCTCCGGGGCCGACAGCTGCACCGCGAGCTGCGGCGGGACGAAATCCTCGACCCGAAACTCGGCCGTGCCAATCGGCGGCGCCTTCGGATCGAGGCGCAACTCGACTTGCCAGGCGCCGATGCGCGCGTCGCGCGGCAGCGCGAAGCTCTGATGATACGCTCCGACCCGATCGCCCTGGGAGTTCGGCGAGAGTAGGCTATGCTCGACCTCGATCCCGTCGGGGCGCAACAGCCGAACGCCGATCGGCAGGCCCGATATCGATTCACTCTTGTCATCGCGCACCAGCGCCATGAGCTCGACCGTCTCACCGGGCCGGTAGATGCCGCGATCGGTGTAGAGGAAGGCGTCGACCGGGCCGGGCTGAGAACGGCCGCTGACACCGCGGTCGCTGAGGTCGAAGGCGGCGCGGCCGATCTCGAGGAAGTTGTAGTCGCTGTCCGCGCCTTTCGCAGTCACCACGAAAGGCTCGTCGCCGCCACGTCCGCGTAGCAATCCGGCGGCGATGCGTGCAATCCCGCCGGGGTCGCTGGTCGCCTCCGCCAGCTCGCCGTTGTTGCGCGCATAGAGCCGAACTACGACACCGGTCAGAGGCTTGCCGTCGGCAAGCGAACGGACGTTTACCGCAAGCCCGTCAGCGCCCTTGTAGGCAGCGAGCCCCAGGTTCGAGACGAGAACCCAGTTCGTCGCCGGCTCGGCGTATTCGTCCTGCCGCAGGTCGCCGCGTTCGGCGACCGCGAGATAGATGCCGGGACCCTTCTCACGCAGCATGTCCTTGAGCGGGATCGCCGTCGTCACCGCGCGGTTGCGCTCTCCCGCGACGGCCATCTCGCCCTCCCAGACCAGATTGCCGGTGCGGTTGATGATCTCGTCGATCTCGTAGGACGAAAAGCTCATCGTCAGCCGTTCGGCATCGATGCTCGGGACGAGGTTGCGCTCGTTGACCTGCAACAGTCGCAATTTGACCTTGTCGACATTGATCGTGGAAACCGGCAGCCCCGAGGTGTCCTGCTTCGGCAAGACGTAGCCGGCGCCGGAAAAGCGGATCTGCGGCTTGCGGTCCGGAACCACGATGCGGGCCGTGAATTTCTCACGCATCTGCTCCCCTGTCGCGGCCGGGAGCCCGTTTAGGACCTCGACGTTGTAGATCGCGCCGTGCTTCATGCCCTCGAGGCACAGCGTATCGCCGCGGGCGGTGACGATGCCGTCGAGCTTCGGCTCGCTGCGCACAAAAGCGCCGTAGGAGATGTCGCTGTTTGCCGCGATTTGCTCGTTGAAGCGCAGGCAGACGCGCGCCGCGTCCGCCTCGGCTTGAACCTCGACCTTGGTGACCCGGAAGGCGACGAGCCGGCGCAGCTCCTCGGCGCGTTCGGCGATTGCCGACAGATGAGTGAAACCGAGCCCGGCGGCGAAGGCCGCGAGTGCTTCCTTCTGCTTGTCGTGGCGGTCGTAGTCGCGCCCGATCACAAAAAGGGCGGTACCGCGCTCTACCAGGTCGGTTGATTTCAAATAGGCGTTGTAGGCGCTGGCGATTGCATGGTCGTCGTTGGCGGCAAGCTCGCTTTGGGCGAGCCGCAGCCAGAGGAGACCGTCATCGGCGCCATTGGCGATGGCGCTCTGCAATTTGCCGATGGCCGCCTTGTAGTCCTTCGCCTGGTATTCGCTCTCGGCCGTTCGTCGCAGTCCGGCGATGAGATTAGCCTGCTTCTTGTTCGCTGGGACGCTGTCGATCAACTCCTGGCGCCAATCGCGCGCCGCGTCGGCCAGCTCCTTGGATTGGTACTCCTGCGCCAGTGTCGGCGCGGTGATGCAGACGAGACAGAGCACCAGCAGCGAGCGCAACATCGAATATCCCCGAGAAACCGGTGCCTCACGCTATCACCTCGACGTCAGCGAGTCGCCCGATCCGGGGTTTTCTCGTTCCTCCGCGCTCTGCCCAGGGGTGGGCGCCGTCTGCCGCCGTCAGTCTGCTACTTTCGGTAGTGTCGGCGAGCGATGGTTGCTGAGTCTACAGCGGATCTGCAGCAAACGCTCACCGTAGGTTGTAGCGCCATCGGGCCGCGGGGCGGGGTCAGGACCCTTCTCCGAGCTCGACCCATCGGTTTTGATAAAGCCCATCTGCCATTGCCCCCGCGCGAACCGCTTACGAGCGTTCGCCGAACAGTGCAATACTAATATGGCAATTCCTAGGCGTAATTATCGTAACACAACTAATCAGCGAAGAATGCAGACTAGTACGCGCGCCCTCGTTGTGCCATCGTGACCCCGATAAGTCGGTGTTCGAGTTCATGCCGAGCGCTGCTTTCGATAATACGCGATACTGCTCCACCAATTGTGGCGGTTGAGAACGCTGCGGCGCTGTGCTGGAGAAGGCGAGCCGCCGCCCGATCCGCCCTGTGCGCTCCTAGTTGCTCAGCATCGGGGAAGAAACGTGCGACAGCATCTGCAGTCACTGCAGAGAGCCACCAATGGCACGCGCGATCGCAGCGGCCGAGAGCCGCGATCGCGCTGTGCGTCCGTCAACCGCGTGAAAGTGCTCGGCTCGATCCCATCAGCCACACGCAGCCGCAAAAATGCGGGCCGTATCTTGCTTAACGCGCCCGATCGCCGGCGATCGATCAAGAGCCATTGTCGGCTTCGATTCTGTCGAGCTTTGTTTCAGCCTTTCGCCGCTCGACGCTCTTTAAAAGCGCTCCATCGCCCCGGCCATTTTAACTCCGGCCCATCGGCCATTCGGCACATCACACTGCTCAGCGCCGCGGCTGTACCGGAGCTTGCTCAATGTGCCGTTCCACAGCTCAATCCGGGCTTTGATGCTGCTGCACGCAGCTTGCAAGGCCCGCTCGCCCCTATGAGGCGAGTGGGCGATCAAGTCGTTCAGCAACTCGCGCCCCATGGGTCCATGACTGTCGCCATCGAGTTCGATGTGCCGATCGATGTAGTAAATGAAATGGCGCAGCCGATCAGTGTCGTGCTTGGCGCCATAGAGCGTATCGAGTAGCCGGCGGAACATCTCGGGAATGATGTCTTCGCGGCCGTAAAAGAAGGCCGCCAAGACCTCTTCCGTCGAGCCTGAATTGGCCAGCGCCATCGTATGCGCGACAAAGGCTTGCACATGGCGCGGTGCACCGGTCCGCTCCAGGGCTATTTCGACCGGAATGCCAACTAGCACAAGCGAACGGAACTTCTCGAACTGGCGCGTGCTGGCGCCGATATCCGCCATGGCGCGGAGGTAGAGAGCGAGGTGGCTGACATAGGAGCCGTCGGGATCGACATCGGTCTCCTCGCCGATCACGATGTCATTGATCAGGCGCGCGGCCTTTGCATTGTCCGCCGGGAACCAGGGAACCCTAGTGCACGTCATATCCTGCTGGAGTCGCTTTAGCAGCGACATGAAATCCCAGACGGCAAAAACGTGATCTTCCATGAAGCGCCTGAGATCGGCGACGGAAGCGACCTGCGCATAAAGGGGATGATCGAGCAGCGCCGTACGAAGGCTGCAAAGATGGTCATTGTCGTATTCCGACATGTTTGAATGCTCCGGATTCAGGGGTGACCTCCGGGTTGCCCGCCGTGGCTTTGGTGACCCGGTCTTCGAGTTCGCGAGCCGGAGATGCGGGCGGAGCGGGCGTTTCACAATCGCTACGAATTTGATGTGGCAATGAGAGACATTCATGAATGACCTGCGCGCCGGGAGCGTTCGCCCCCACCCCCGGGGGGGCCGCCGCCGCGGCAGCCCCGAACGCGTTCAGTCGGCCGCGAAGGGTATCTGAGCAAGCCTCTGGTCGGCGCCGCGCTGCGGGCGGCGTGGAGCATGTCTATGAGAGCGCGGAGCGCGACCGGCACCTGCCGGTGGCCGGGATAATAGAGAAAGAGCCCGTCAGAGAAGGGTGACCAATCTTCCAGTACGCGTACCAGCTGCCCCGAGCGCAAGAACGGGTCGGCGAGAGCTTCGATCGTGTACGCAATTCCCAAACCGTCGATTGCTGCGCGAACCGCCAAATCCATATCGTTGACCATGACCCGGCCATCCAGCGAAATCTGTCGCGATTTGCCGTCCCGCTCGAATGGCCACTCGAACACGGACCCCGCCGCCCGGCGATATTGAACGCAGCTGTGGCGGGCGAGATCATCGGGCATGCGCGGCGGGCGGCGTCGCGCGAAGTAGGTTGGCGCGCCGACCACGGCCACTCTCATAGGCCCGGTCACCCGAACGGCGATCATGTCCGCGGCGGCCCAGTCTTTTGGGCCGATTCCGGCATCGAAGCCCTTGGCGACGATGTCGACCGGGGCCTCGGCGGTGTGCACCTCGAGCTGGACGTCGGGAAAGGTCGATAAAAAGCGCGCCCAGACCGGGGCGATGACCGCAGCACCGGCTAGATGGATCAGATAGAGGCGCAGGTTCCCGAAGGGGTGCCCCTGCTCGCTCTTGAGATCATCGAGGCCCCGAGAGATCTGCTCGACCGCCGGCCGCAGCCGGTCGAGCAGGCGCAGACCCGCATCGGTGAGCGAGACGCTCCGCGTTGTGCGGTTCAGCAATCGGAACCCGAGACGCTCTTCGAAGTGCCGCATCGTGTGGCTCAGCGCCGACGGCGTGACGCCGAGACCCGATGCCGCCGCCCGAAAGCTGAGATTGTCGGCAACGGCAACGAACGCGGTCAGATCAGCAAGGTCGGCGCGGCGCATTGCTGAATTCCTCTCACCACCGAATGCAACAAATATCGCATTAGATTTAGGCCGTTGATCAACACTTAGAAGGGTTCAAAAACCGCGTCCGCCTGTCACAGACGCGTGATAGGCGGCCGGTGCATATGGAGTCGTCGATGAAACAGTTAAACGAATACAGAGCCCGGCCCAGGATAGGAAGGGCTCTGGCAATCGCAGCGGCTCTGCTGTGCGCAACCGCGCTCAGCCAGCCAAATCCCGCCTACGCCGGAGGTTTCCACGGTGGCGGCGGTGGCTTCCACGGCGGCGGATTTGGTGGATTTCACGGTCGCGGGTTTCATGGTGGCGGGTTTCATGGGGGCTTCCACGGTGGTGGGTTCCACGGGGATGGATTTCACGATGGCCGGTTCCACGCCGGCCGATTTCACGACAACAGGTTTTTCTTCGGTGGAGGGTTCGTTGATCCCTGGTGGGGCTATTATCCGGACTATGGATATTACGATTACGGCCAATCCTACTCCTCGCAGACTTGGTACTACTGTTCCGATCCTGCCGGCTATTACCCTTATGTGACGCAGTGCAACACCGGCTGGCAGGCGGTTCCGGCTAGTTGAGAACGGATGCAGGCTGCTGGCGCTAATCTTCCGCTCCCCGATCTTTGTATCGATCGGGCGATGCGGGAAGCCAGAGGGCCGACGGGCGCCTTTGGCGACCCCGCCTCGGGCCTCGGAGCGGGAGATGAGCCAGCGGACTCGGGAGCGCATTTGTTGATCTGCTCGGTCACTCCTTCGCGTTCTGCTGGAGCGTTGCAACGCCGCCTGTCTTTCGAACTGTTTAAATCTTGTGATAGCCGTCGGAATACCAATTTAACGCAGTCTATCTGCAACTCGCGGAGCGGCGGTCTTGCCGATTCCGACACCCCTGCCGGGAATCTACGCGGAGAATGGTGCAGCGAGGCTCGCCCAACCGACCTAATTCGACGCCGGTCGCTCCCGACACGGCGCCAAAAGCCAAGCTGCCCGCGATTACCTATGGGGAATTCGCGGCTGCGGTCAAATACACCCTGCGGGACGTTCACAGTCCGGACTTGCTCGCCCGCAACCCGTTGCTGAGCGACGGGCTTTGGAATTTCGGCGGGTCAGCCGGCCCACAAGAGCTAAGGACATTGCTGTGCGAGACCGTCCATACGTTGTTCGGCAACGCACGCGACGAGAAGTTGCGTCGGATACTCGAGCTGACTTATTCCGAGCCATTCCTCAAACAGCAGGCCGTCGCCGATCGCCTTGCTCTTTCTTTTGGGACGTACCGGCGTCACCTCAGCAATGCGCGCGATCGGATGGCACGTTGGTTATGGGAGACCTCGCGCCTCGCGCCGATCCAATCTGAGCTGCCTCTAGCAGCGGGCCCAACCGCAACGGGAGCGGGCGCGGAAGGCAAGACTGCAACTGCCCCCGCCAACGGCGAACCCGTCTCGCCGAGACTCTCGATCGTGGTTTTGCCCTTCCTCAACATCGGCGGGAGCGCGGAGGATGATCCTTTCGTCGACGGGATTACTGAGACGCTCACGACCGATCTCTCGCGCTGTTCAGGCGTCTTCGCGATCTCGCGCAACACCGCTTTCGCATATAAGGGCAAGCCGATCGACGCCCGCCAGATCGGCCGCGAGCTCGGCGTGCGCTATGTTCTCGAAGGTAGCGTGCAGAACACGAGCGAACGGATCCGCTTCAACGCGCAGCTCGTCGATGCCGAGAGCGGCGGGCATCTGTGGGCCGAACGCTTCGACAAGCAGCGCGCCGATCTTCTCGACATGCAGGACGAGGTGACCACCCGATTGGCTCGTTCCATTCATATAGAGATGATCGCGGCAGAGAGCCGCCGCGCGGCGCGTGAGCGTCCAGGCCGTCTCGATGCGGTCGATCACACCCTTCTCGGCTGGGCCGCCTGGAATCGGAATTTGTCGCTCGATTCGGCCAGGCAGGCCCGCCGCTTTTTCGAAACGGCGTTGCGTCTCGACGAGCACAATGTCGAAGCGCTGAT
>Ga0306918_10001615_pt1 | contig 11212 bp, 11 predicted proteins | sample tim00Cox0000000H_FD_203315 | JGI IMG/M metagenome (GOLD analysis project Ga0306918, IMG submission 203315) | Lab enrichment of tropical soil microbial communities from Luquillo Experimental Forest, Puerto Rico - timezero.00C.oxic.00.000.00H (v2)... | ecosystem: Environmental > Terrestrial >... | reverse complement strand
GCGGCGCCCAAGGAGATTTCGGCATGTGGAACCAAGTCTATAACCCACTTAACAGTAGCGCGCTGTCGACGATCGCCGCGGCGCTCCCTGTGGTGACCTTGCTGGTGCTGATCGCCAGCAACAAGGTGAAGGCGCATATCGCCGCGATCGTCGCGTTGATCGTCGCCAACCTCGTCGCCATTTTCATCTTCACCATGCCAGCGGACATGTCGCTGCGGGCCACCGTGCTCGGCGCCGTCACCGGCTTCTTCCCGATCGGCTGGATCGTGCTGAACGTCATCTTCCTGTATCGGCTCACGGTCGAGAAGGGCGTGTTCGAGACGCTGCAGAACACCATCGGTGGGGTCACCCAGGACCGCCGGTTGCAGTTGCTCTTGATCGCGTTCTCGTTCGGCGCGTTCTTCGAAGGCGCCTCGGGCTTCGGCACGCCGGTCGCGGTTACCGGCGCGATCCTGATCGGGCTCGGCTTCTCGCCGCTGGCGGCATCGGGCCTGTCGTTGATCGCTAATACAGCACCGGTCGCCTATGGCGCGCTCGGCACGCCGATCGCGGGCCTTTCCAGCGTCACCGGGATCGACCCGTTCCTGCTCGGCGCCATGGTCGGCCGCCAGCTGCCGTTCTTCTCGCTGATCGTGCCGTTCTGGCTGATCTGGGCGTTCGCCGGCTATCGCGGCATGCTGGCGATCTGGCCGGCGATCCTGGTCACCGGCGTCTCGTTTGCGATCCCGCAGTTCTTGATCTCGAACTTTATCAATCCGTGGATCGTCGACATCGGTGCGTCGCTGATCTCGATGGCCTGCCTGGTGCTGTTCCTGAAGGTATGGCAGCCGAAGGAGCTGTGGCTGTCGCCGGCGCTGCGCGGCAAGGATGAATCGGCCGCCACCGCCCAGGCGCCGAAGCCGATCAAGCCGGTGGCTTCGGGCGAGATGTGGTTCGCGCTGCTGCCGTGGATCATTGTCTGCGCGGTGCTGCTGATCTGGGGCACCAACGCGTTCAAGGGCGCGGTCAATCCATGGGCCACCTGGAACTATGCGGTTCCCGACCTGCACAACATGATCAACAAGGTAGCGCCGATCGTGGCCAAGCCGACGCCGGAAGGTGCCGTGTTCAGCTTCACGTGGCTGTCCTACACCGGCTCCGGCATGCTGATCGCGGCCATCATCTCCGGCTTCCTCATGGGCTATTCGCCGGTCGGATTGGTCACGGCCTACGGTCGGACGCTCAAGATCTGCGCCTACTCGCTGATCACCATCTCGGCGATGCTGGCGATCGGGACGCTGACCCGGCTGTCGGGCATCGACGCAACGCTCGGTCTCGCCTTCGCCGCGACCGGCGTGCTCTACCCGTTCTTCGGCACGCTGCTTGGCTGGCTCGGCGTCGCGCTGACCGGCTCCGACACGGCGTCGAACATCCTGTTCGGCAACCTGCAGAAGATCACGTCCAGTCAGCTCGGCATCTCGCCGATCCTGATGAGCGCCGCCAACTCCTCGGGCGGCGTCATGGGCAAGATGATCGACGCGCAGTCGATCGTGGTGGCCTCCACCGCCACCAACTGGTTTGGCCATGAAGGCTCGATCCTGCGCTTCGTGTTCCTGCACTCGATCTCGCTCGCCTGCCTGGTCGGCGTGCTGGTGATGCTGCAGGCCTATGTGTTCACCGGAATGATCGTCCACTAGCGGCGGCGTCGGCCGCACGGCGGTCGCGACGAGAAATGGCGAATGGCGAACGGAGGAAATCCTCCATTCGCCATTCGCTTTTTTTGTCCCCTCTGGCCTTGCCTTGCGCCATTCGTTATGCGCTTATTCGCGCTCTCCATTCATCACTCGGAGTGATGATGCGACGTCGGCATCGCTTCTTCAGTCTCCTGTTCGCGACCCTGTGCGCGCCGCTTGCCGCCCGCGCCGGCGACAACCCGTTTCCGTTCGGCGTCGAACTGATGCTCGACGTCGAGCCGCTCTACGGCTCCAAGCGCATTCCCATGATCGAAATCGAAAACGACGGCGCCACGACGATCGATCTGTGGTGCGCCAGTGCGCACGCCACGGCGACCGTGGGTGAAAGCTCGATCACCATCGTCGCCGAACCGCCGCAGCCGGCGCAATGCACGCCGGAGCGGCAGATCGGCGACCAGGACCTGTTGACCGCGCTGTCGCAAGTATCAAGCTGGCGTCGTGACGGCGAGGTCGTCGAGCTGATCGGCCCGCGCACGTTGCGGTTTCGTGAGATGACCAATTGATCAGGGCTTTCCCGCATTGGAGACGATGATGGTGCGCAGGCTGCTGGTCCGCTGGTTGGTCGCGACCGTGGCCGCGACCGGGGCGTTTGCGGCAATTGCGGCCGCGGCCGCGTTTCGGTTCGGCGGCGACCTGATGTTCGACGGCAAGACGACGCGCGGCCACAAGCGGCTGCCGCGGATCGCGATCGAGCAGGACGGTGCCGCCGCGATCGATTTGTGGTGCGAAAGCGCGCACGCCCAGGCCGCGTCGGCGCCGGCACCATTTTAATCTCGTCGGTCGCGCGTGACAGCGCCCAGTGCGATCCGGAGCGATCGCTGGCGACGACGGTCTGCTCGATACGTTGCTGCACATGGCGAGCTGGCGCCGGCACGGCGACGAGATCGAGTTCCCCGGTGCGGCCAAGTTGCGTTACCACTTGATGACGAATTGATGAAATGCGGACCCCGTCCGCACTGTCCACTGTCATCTAATTGCAATTGAGCGCTTAGCGACCTGTCATCTCACGCCGCTAAGGCTGCGGGCGCAGGTCTTGGTGGGGCGAGCGTTCGCTGCGTGGAGGTCTTCCGCGCGCATGGCGCTATGCATCGGTCGCGCCGGTCCGTGCTTTGGCTCCCGAGAGCCTTGGCGTACGGTCGCGTATTGCATCCTGCGGCCCCGTTGTCTGGTCAAGGGAGCAAATCATGAAGCAACGACTGGCTATTTCCGGCGCTGTTGCGGCAGTGTTCGCCTGCGCCGCGGTAGGGGCGATCGCTGACGATCGCGATCGGGACGATCTTCCGCATATCTACACCAAGACGCCGATCAAGCATCTGGTGGTGATCTTCCAGGAGAACGTCTCGTTCGATCATTATTTCGGCACCTACCCGATCGCGCAGAACAATCCCGGCGAGACGCCGTTCAAGGCGTCGCGGCACACGCCGAAAAGTGTCAACACGCTTGTCACGCCACTCGATCCGACGCACGGCTTCGCACCGCTCACGGGCGTCGATCTCATCAACAATAATCCCAACCACAATGCCAACGTCCCGACGTTTGCGCCGAACAACAAGAAGACCAACGGCGCGGGCGCCAGCAATCCGTTCCGCCTGTCGCCGAGCCAGGCCTTGACCGCAGACCAGGGCCACAACGACCAGCCCGAGCAGAGCGCCTACGACAACGGCTTCATGGACGGCTTCCCGGCCTGGACCGGCACCGCCGGACCGCCACCGCTGGCGCCGCCCGCGGCCGTCAACACCACCGGCCTAGTGATGGGCTACTACGACGGCAACACGGTCACGGCGTTGTGGAACTATGCACAGCACTATGCGATGAACGACAACATGTACACGACACAATTCGGTCCGTCGTCGCCGGGCGCGGTGAATCTGATCTCAGGGCAGAGCAACGGCTTCAGCGCCACCGTGGGCGTCATCGGTAGCATGGGCAACCTGTTGCATCCGACCCATGAGACCTTCGGCGACGCCTCGAACAGTCCGAGCAATCTGACCATGGTCGGCGACGCCGATCCGATCGGCGACCAGTGCTCAACCGGCGCCGATCAGGTGACCATGGCCGGCCGCAATATCGGCGACCTGCTCAACGTGCCTGGCGTAACCTGGGGTTGGTTTGAGGGTGGATTCGACCTGACCATCACCAATCCGAACAACACCACCGGCTGCAACCGGCAAACCAATCCGACGGCACCAGGAACGCCGGCGTTCACCTCGCTCGATTACATCCCGCATCACCAGCCGTTCCAGTACTACGCCACCACCCGCAACGAGCCGCATTCGCGGCCGAGCTCGGCGGCGGCCATCGGGCGCAGTAACATTCCGGGCACGCACAACCCGGATCCGGCGAACCACCAGTACGATACCCACGACTTCTTCGACGCGCTCAAGGCCGGCAATCTGCCGGCGGTGAGCTTCCTCAAGGCGCCGGCCTACCAAGACGGTCACGCGGGCTACTCCGATCCACTCGACGAGCAGCATTTCCTTGTTACCATCATCAACGCGCTGCAGAAGAGCCGGGAGTGGAGCGAGACCGCGGTCATCATCACCTACGACGATTCCGACGGCTGGTACGACCATCAGATGCCGCCGATCGTCAATCCATCGTTCTCGCCGACCATCTTCAATACGGCGCTGAACATCCCGACCGACACGCTCAACGGTGCGGCCAAATGCGCCACCGGCGCGCAGCAGGGTACGCCGGCGCCGACGACGCCGCTCAAGGGCTTCGGCGGCAGCCCGGCTTGGGGGCGCTGCGGCTACGGCACGCGGATGCCGCTGTTGCTGATCTCGCCGTTCGCCAAGCGTAACTTCGTCGACCACAGCCTGATCGACCAGACCTCGATCTTGCGCTTCATTGAGGACAATTGGCTCAACGGCGAACGCATCCAGGCGGGCGGCTCGATGGATACCATCGCGGGGTCGCTCGAGAACATGTTCGATTTCGACCATCGCGACCCGGACCACAGCCGGCTCATCCTCGACGAGACGACGGGCGCCGTGGTGTTCTCGAGCTTCGGCGACAACGACGACGCCGATCACGACGGCAACGATCGCTAATTGATGGCGTTACGCCGGCGCTGTTACGCTGGCGGCAAAAAACCGAGGGGGCGCGGTGGAAGCCGCGCCCTCGTCTTTTGCTAGCCGGAGCGCGCTGCAGGTGCAAAAAGGGCGCGGCGTAGACCGCGCCCTTTGTCGCTTCGATAGCTAGTGAGCGACTGGACTTAGAAGTCCATCCCGCCCATGCCGCCGCCGCCCGGCATCGCCGGCATAGCCGGCTTGTCCTTCGGCAGTTCGGCGACCATGGCTTCAGTCGTGACCAGGAGGCCGGCGACGGAAGCGGCGTCCTGGAGCGCCGCGCGCACCACCTTGGCCGGATCGACGATGCCCTTGTCGAGCATATCGACATAGTCCTCAGTCTGCGCGTCGAAGCCGTAGGTCTCGGACTTGTTCTCGGCGATCTTGTTGACCACAATCGAGCCCTCGACGCCGGAATTCTCGGCGATCTGGCGCAACGGCGATTCCAGCGCCTTGAGCACGATGTTGATGCCGGCCTGCACGTCGGAATTGGAGTTGTGCAGCTTGCCGATCGCCTTCTTGGCGCGCAGCAGAGCGACGCCGCCGCCCGGCACGATGCCTTCCTCGACCGCGGCGCGGGTGGCGTTGAGCGCGTCCTCGACGCGGTCCTTCTTCTCCTTGACCTCGATCTCGGTCGCGCCGCCGACGCGGATCACCGCGACGCCGCCCGCGAGCTTAGCAAGCCGCTCCTGCAGCTTCTCGCGGTCGTAGTCGGAGGTAGTCTCTTCGATCTGCGCCTTGATCTGGTTGACGCGGCCCTCGATATCTTTCTTCTTGCCGGCGCCGTCGACGATCGTAGTCTTCTCCTTCTCGATCACGATCTTCTTGGCGCGGCCGAGCATGGCCGTGGTCACGCTTTCAAGCTTGATGCCGAGGTCTTCGGCAATGAGCTGACCGCCAGTCAGGATGGCGATGTCTTCGAGCATGGCTTTACGCCGATCGCCGAAGCCGGGCGCCTTCACCGCCGCGACTTTGAGGCCACCGCGCAGCTTGTTGACGACCAGCGTCGCCAGCGCCTCACCCTCGATGTCCTCGGCAATGATGAGCAGCGGCTTGCCCGACTGCACCACCGCTTCAAGCACCGGCAGCATGGCCTGCAGCCCCGAGAGCTTCTTCTCGTGCAAGAGCACGTAGGCGTCCTCGAGGTCGGCCACCATCTTCTCGGCGTTGGTGATGAAGTACGGCGACAGGTAGCCGCGGTCGAACTGCATGCCCTCGACGATCTCGACCTCGGTGTCGAGCGCCTTGGCTTCCTCGACCGTGATGACGCCCTCGTTGCCGACTTTCTGCATCGCTTCCGCGATCATCTTGCCGATATTGGAGTCACCGTTCGACGAGATGGTGCCGACCTGGGCGACTTCCGCTGAGGAGGCGACCTTCTTGGAGCGCTTCTTGATGTCCTCGACCACGGCGCGGACCGCGAGGTCGATGCCGCGCTTGAGATCCATAGGGTTCATGCCGGCGGCCACCGCCTTGGCGCCTTCCTTGACGATGGAAGCGGCCAGCAAGGTCGCGGTGGTGGTGCCGTCGCCAGCGAGGTCGTTGGTCTTCTGCGCCACTTCGCGCACCATCTGCGCGCCCATGTTCTCGAACTTGTCGTCGAGCTCGATCTCCTTGGCGACGGTGACACCGTCCTTGGTGATGCGCGGCGCGCCGAAGCTCTTATCGAGCACCACGTTGCGGCCCTTGGGGCCGAGCGTGACTTTCACCGCATTGGCCAGCGTCTCGACGCCGCGCAGCATGCGCTCGCGAGCCTCGCCGGAAAATCTTACGTCTTTGGCAGCCATAGTGTTTGTCTCTCCATTTACTGAAACCTCATCCTGAGGAGCGAGCGAAAGCCCGCGTCTCGAAGGATGATGGGTTGAATTCGATGCTTCAGGCGATCACGCCCATGATGTCGGACTCCTTCATGATCAGGAGTTCGTCGCCGTCGAGCTTGACCTCGGTACCGGACCACTTGCCGAACAGCACGCGGTCGCCGGCCTTCACGCCCATGGGCGTCAGCTTGCCGGTCTCGTCGCGGCCGCCGGGGCCGACCCCGACCACCTCGCCCTCTTGCGGCTTTTCCTTCGCGGTGTCGGGAATGATGATGCCGCCCTTGGTCTTCTCCTCGGCATCGATACGCTTGACGACCACCCGGTCATGGAGCGGTCGGAACTTCAACTTCGCCATGTTGACCCTCATTGCCGCGCCCAGGCGGCCTTTGGCTTGGACTAAATGTCTTTATATTGCAGTGCGTTAGCAGTCTTATCGGCAGAGTGCCAATAAGCTGCGGGTGAAATAGGGGCTTGGGCGCCTGGAGTCAAGCAGCGACGCGCTTGCGGCGCGCTGCGAATGGCGAAGGGCGAAGGGGTCGCTCGCCACTCGCCACTTCGCCATTCGCCGTCGAACGCTGATAGACTGATCCGGTAAGGGAGGGACCTCACCCGCATGCGTTCGCTCAGCCTCGATGAGGCCAACGCCATCATCGCCGCAACCTTTGCCGCGGCGAAGAAGGCGCGCTGCCGACCGATGAGCGCCATCGTGCTCGACTCCGGCGGCCGGGTGAAAGCGTTCCAGAAGCAGGACAACGCCTCGATGCTGCGCTTCGAGGTCTGTTACGGCAAAGCCTATGCGTCGCTGGCGCTGGGGCGGCCGTCGAAGCTCGTGCTTGCGAAGGCGAACGAGAAGCCGCTGTTCATGCAATCGATCGAGAACCTCGCCGACTATCCGCTGTTTCTCGAAGGCGGCGGCCAGCTCATTCGCGATCAGGACGGGGAGGTGGTGGGCGCGATCGGCGTCACCGGCGACGCCAACGAGATGGACGATATCTGCGCTGTCGCCGGCATCCACGCTGTCGGGCTTCGCACCGACAGCGACTTCTTCCATGATCCGGAGCAGATGCGGGCCTTGAGCATTCACTACGCCGACACGCCGCAGGATCCGCGCAAGCCGGCGCCGCCGCGGCCATCCGGCAAGGCGCCACGGGCCGCGGCCGCCGGCCGCAACGGCTCGCGCAGCCGCTCTGGGTCGCACGCCGTCAAATCTGGGCCCTAATCTCGCGCTCTCTTGTCTCAAGAGGTAGGCTTTGAAACAAAGTCGAAAGGACCAGGCGCTAGAACGGCCATTGTGGGATCATTCGGCTCCGCGGTCAGGTCTTCGAGGAGGTCCGTCATGAGCGCGCGCGGTCTTAGGGTTTTGGCGGGCGCGGCCGCGTTGAGCGCGCTGGCATTGTCCGCCTGCACCACCAGAACGCCGCCGCCCGAGGCCGCCGCCGCACCGCCGGTGGGGCAGCCGGCCATCCCGTCGAAATATCGGCCCGAGGATCTGGTCGGCCGCTGGGGCTATGGCGCCTATCACAACGATTCCGACCTTACCCGGACCACCGCGGCGGCGCGCGGCCAGTGTGGCCAGCCGGTCGTGATCAGTCGCGGCCCAGGCGGCGGCATCATGATGTATCTCGCCGACAGCGCCGAGCTGCAGGAGCTGCAGCTCAAGGGCAGCCAGAACGGCAGGAACTATGTCGGCCCGGGCGGTGACGCCGGCGGCCCGCAGGATCGCGAAATCGTCTCGTTAGACGGTCGCACCATGGTGCTGCGCTGGATGGATCCGGAAGTCGCCGGCCGCTACGGCACCGGAGTCTATGTGCGCTGCGCCGCCGAGGGCGCGGCGCCCCGCTCCGCCGGCCGGCCGCCGATGCAACCGGCGCAGCGCTAGTTATTGCCGCTGAACAGCTCGTCGACATCAGTCTGCGAGAGGTGGCCGTCGTCGCTGACCAGCCGCAGACCGTGCAGCAATTGCGCGCCGTCGCGCCGCGCCGCCGATGGCTTCCGCAATTCCTCGAGCACGCGGCTGACATGATCCTGGATGAAATTGAGAGTCGACAACACCTTGGCGATGCGCTGCCCCGATAGATCCTGAAAGTTGCAGGCCTCGAAAATCCGGACCACCAGATCCTGGATGTCCTTGACCAAGCCCTGCTCGAACTTGCCCTGCAGCGCCGCGATCAAATTGTTGGCCAGCTGGTCGATTTCCTCGGCGGACGCCAGCACCTTCTGCGTCGCCTGCTCGGTGGCGTTGACCACTTCCTCGAGCTCATGGGCGATGCGGGTCATCCGCGCCATGCCGTCGTCGGGCAGCGGCCCGCCGCTTTGGCCGCCGATGGCGCCGGCGATGAGATTGAGCTCAGAGGTCAGGCGCGCCGTGTCGCCGTTGCGCGCCTCGCCGTTGAACACGTGCGGTTGCGCCATCGCCGCCACCATGGCGCGCAAGCCGGCGATCTCGGTCATCAGCTCGGCGTGACGCAGCGGCTCCCTGGGCTCGGGCACGCCGGCGTCGTGGCCGTCGAGCCGCGCGGCCGTCGTCTCCTCAATGCGGAAGATCTTGCGCGGCTCGGGCATTCGCTTCACCGACCCTGTCGGGTTCAACCTTAGCGCCAGGCCGCTTAATGGCGCGTTCACAGCTTTAGCGCCGGCGCACACCAGCCATTAACCATGACGGTGCGCCATTGACGCAAAATAAACTCTAATTTGATGAACAATGTGCAAATAACGCCGTCGCCTAAACTCGCGCCGGCGAAATTTACCAAACAGTCGCGGTTTGGGATTCAACTCGGCTCTGAGCGAGGCGCTTCAGCCTTGGCGGTCGCGTGCTCGCAGTGTGTAACGCGTAACGGTATCCGAGTATCCAATGCGGCGTGCTTTCGCTTCGGCGCTTCTCGCGAGCGCATTCGTCGTGCCGGCCGGCACCGTTTGGGCCGGTCCCCTGCAACTGACGCCGAGCGCCTATGTGGCGAGCCGGAGCGGTGACGTTGCACCGCAACCGGTCGCGGCGCAGCCGCAAGGCTACGGGCAGGGCGCTCAGCAGCCCAATCTCGGCGGCGGCTTCATCCAATTCCTGTTCGGCAACGCACCGCGCGAGGCCACGGTGCCGCGGGCCTATCAGCCGAATTCTGACGAGCAAGCGTATCAGCGCGGCTATCAGCAGGACTACGGAACGCAGCAACAGGCCGCGCTCTACAACGCCGCGCCGCAGAATTTCGCGCCGTCGAGCCAAGGCGACATGGCGCATCCGCCGGTCGATCCGAAATTCGACCGCCAGGAAGTCGATTATCGCAGCTCGGAAAAGCCCGGCACCATCGTCATCGATACGCCGAACCATTTCCTCTATCTGGTCGAGGACAACCGTCGGGCGATGCGCTACGGCATCGGCGTCGGCCGCCCCGGCTTCACATGGCAGGGCGTCAAGACCGTCTCGGCCAAGAAGGAATGGCCGGATTGGTTTCCGCCGACCGAGATGATCCAGCGCCGGCCCGATCTACCGCGCTGGATGGCGGGCGGTCCGGAAAATCCGCTCGGCGCGCGCGCGATGTATCTCGGCTCGTCGCTCTATCGCATCCACGGCTCCAACGAGCCGTGGACGATCGGAGGCAACGTGTCGTCGGGCTGCATCCGGCTGCGCAATGCCGACGTCATCGACCTCTATAGCCGCGTCCAGGTCGGCACCAAAGTCGTCGTGATGTAAGCCGGCTAGAGTTTTACGCCGTGCACGGCGAGTAGCTGCGGAAAGTCGTCGCTGCCGAAGAATGCATATTCGCGCTCGCGCACGCCGGTGACGTGGTCGAGGCGCTTGAGCGCGGCGTCGACCTTCCCGGGATGGCACATGATGACGCCGCCGTCGGGCATACGGTCGAGGAAACCCGCGAACAGGCGCGCGTAGGCGGCGTCGGACCTAAATGCATAGGTGCCGGCGAAGCTCGGATTGGTGGGAAGCCCTTGCGCGGCGGCGAGCCGCCGGAAGCGGCGGCTCAAGCCATCGAGAAAGAGCGCCTTGTGATCGGTGAAGCGCTTGCGTGCCGAGCGCTGCCCGCACTGCCGCACCCAGGCGTGCGGCGCGACGCTCTTGGTGACGCGCAGCACGGCGTCGCGGATTTGCGGAAACAAATGCACGTGGTGATGGCCGTCGACGAAGTCGGGCGGCCGGCCGAAGGCCGCCGCGAACGCCTCGCACTGGCGCGAAATCTCGAGGGTCAAAAGGTCCGGCCGCAGCGCGCGCAGATGCGCGCGGCGTAAGAGCGCGAGGAGCGAGACGAAGGCGCCCTGATGCAGCGGCGCAAAGCCGTTTGACAGCGGCCTAAACGGTCCCGTCAAAGTCACGTGCAAGCCGATTGCGGCGCAGTCCTCCGCGGCCTCGATGAGCTTCGCCGCCTCGGCGCGATCGAAGTGCGGCGACGCCACCATGGCCGAGGTGGCATTGATGCGGCGGCGGGCGACGAGATCGCGGATCGCTCCGCTCACCGCGGGCGAAATGCCGTAATCGTCGGCGCAGACGATGACGCGCCGTGCGCTCATTCGGCGGCGGCGCGGGTGTCGGGCTTCGGCTGCGCGCTCTTGTCGCGTAGTTTCACGTCGTGCGCGGCGACGAAATAGA
>Ga0306918_10001610_pt1 | contig 11222 bp, 20 predicted proteins | sample tim00Cox0000000H_FD_203315 | JGI IMG/M metagenome (GOLD analysis project Ga0306918, IMG submission 203315) | Lab enrichment of tropical soil microbial communities from Luquillo Experimental Forest, Puerto Rico - timezero.00C.oxic.00.000.00H (v2)... | ecosystem: Environmental > Terrestrial >... | reverse complement strand
CCGAGGCGATTGCGCTCGGCATCCAAGCCAATGCCTCGCCGCTGAGGGTGTTGCAGAGCGCCTTCGATTTCGACCTTGATATGATCTGGCCGGGCTGGCTCGTGCTTGGCGCGGGCCTCATAGTGGTGGCGCTCGATTTCGTGTGCGTGCGCATTGCCAAGCAGCGTCGCGCTGCGCGTCGGGCCGAACGGGCGCTCGCTGCCTGATTGGCGTGCCGTTAGCGATCGCGGCCGTAAAGTCGGACAAGCTGCGCCCCAGCCAGGACTGTGCTCGAACGGCAACCACAGAGGCTAGGAGCGCCCCAGCGAATCTGCCAACTGAAGGCGATCCGCGCGGGCGGGCGAGGCTGCGCGTTTCGCGCGATCACGCGGCAGGCCCTACCTGCGCAGCTAAGCCCCATTGACCCAGGTTTTCGCCGGTCGCGATCGGCAGCCCGTGAGCTAGACCTGCTCTTGCACCACCAGCTGGCCGCGCTGCTCAGGGCTCAGATTGAACGTCTGCACGGCCGCGACCTCAGCCGCTTCATGCCTCGGCGCTTGCAGGTCGCCGAGGACTTGCGCGCGCTTGAGGATTAGCGATGCGCGCCAGGAGCGGGATGCCGTCCCGCGAGGGTCAGTGTTGGTTGGGGTTCGGTCACGCGAACGCAACGACATGGATCGCCAATGCCACGGCGGGCAGCCCTATGCAAGCCCCACGGCGGTCGACACGTTCAAAAAGCCGCGTTAGTTGGGTCTCGGCAGAGCGCCGCCGTGTCGTTAGATGAGGCACCCGATGCTTATCGGTTATATTCGTTTCGTCTAGCCATGACGAAGGAGGGGGACTCCATGTCGACGATAGCTCCAGCGGAGCAAGAAGGCGGTTATTTCCCACATTGGAAGGAGAAAGCCGGCGGCGTGATCATGCCGGAAGAGCGGCTACCATGGGGCCAGACTGTAATCTCAGGCCTCCAGCACAGCGTAGCGATGGCAGGCGCAACGATCATCGCGCCGCTGATCATGGGTTTTGATCCCAACCTCGCGCTGTTTTTCTCGGGTGTCGGCACCCTAATCTTCTTCGTGATGGTCGGCGGGCGTGTACCGAGCTACCTCGGGTCGAGCTTTTCATTCATTGCTGTCGTGATTGCTGCCAGCGGTTATTCTGGCCATGGGCCGAACCCAGGAATCGACATCGCACAAGGCGGCATTGTTGCCGCTGGCGTGCTCTACGCCATCATCGCATTAATTGTCATGGCGACCGGGACCGGGTGGGTCGAACACTTGATGCCACCAGTTGTGACTGGCGCCGTTGTCGCTGTCATCGGTCTCAATCTTGCTCCGGTAGCAGTCAAGGCGGTGAGCGGTAGTCAGTTTGACGCCTGGATCGGGCTGATCACCATCCTGATTATCGGTTTGATCGCGGTGTCCACGACGGGGTTATGGCGACGACTACCCATTATCCTCGGCCCATCGCCGGCTATCTTGTCTATCTGCTGCTGGCGAACGGGCTGGGATGGGGTAAGCCGATCGACTTCAGCGCGCTCGCCGCGGCATCATGGATAGGAATGCCGAAATTCACGTCTCCCAGTTTTCACGCCAACGCAATGTTTTTGATTGCGCCCGTTGCGATCATTCTGGTGGCTGAGAATCTCGGGCACATCAAGGCAATCGGCGCCATGACCGGCCGCAGCCTTGATGCCTATCTGGGGCGCGCATTTCTCGGCGACAGCCTGGCGACGATCGTTTCCGCCTTCGGCGGCGGCACCGGGGTGACGACCTATGCTGAAAACATTGGCGTCATGGCGGCAACCAGGGTCTACTCGACTGTACTGTTCGTGATCGCCGCCATCGTGGCTATCTTCCTGGGCTTTTCGCCCAAGTTCGGCGCTCTGATCCTGTCAATTCCCGGTCCTGTAATTGGCGGTCTCTCAATCGTATTATTCGGCCTGATCGCCGCCATGGCGGGCCGGATTTGGGTGGAGAACCGAGTCGATTTTGCCAACCCGAGGAACCTGATCACAGTCGCGGCGGCGCTCACTGCTGGTGCTGGGGACCTGACGCTCAAGTTCGGCGACTTTACGATGGGTGGCATTGGCACCGCGACGTTCGGTGCCATCATCCTGTACCAGGTCCTAGCTTGGGACCGATCGAAAGAATAGCTTGCGCATCCTGAGCGGCCTGCAGCAGCCAGAGTCAGGCTGGCAGGGCATGTCTTGCGTTATGTCACGAACGAATAGTTTACTTTTCGCGTTTCTGATTGTTCTTGGACTGGCACTCCTGGCGCGTCGTGATTAGCCAGCACGCATACGCAGTGCTGTTGCCGCCGCCGCCCGTGCCAGGCAACGATCCGGGGCCCGCAACTGCCGCCGTCGCTACTGGCCAGGGCAATCCACTCCTTGCAACGACCGATCGCGCTTCTGCGCAATCGTTTCCGCGAGTTTGCAGCGCTCGCAATATAAGACAATGATTTCCGACAGCGCTCCCGATTGCGGGATTGTTTGGACCAGCTGCATGCCCCGGTCGCAGCCAGGACAAAGCATCTTGCGAGGGTTGGATACAGCGGGCATGAGGATAACCTAGAGATAGTCATGCTTGTGCCGGTGGGACCGGGGCGCCAGATTGTCTTTGCTGGTCTTAGTGAGACTGTATTACGGGTGGTGTTTGGTGTTGTCCGGCCCATAATCCTGGTACAACTCGCGCAGCATGATGCTGGCAAGCGTGTCTGGATCAGACCCAAGTAATTGAGCCGTTTTGTTGCCGAACGCAGTCCTGAGCGTTACAATGCCATCTTGCAGCGTATAGGTGCCTGTCAGCGTCACGCCGTTAAAAACTCGCGAGATTGATTGCTCGTCAGCCATAGTTGGCTTGACAGAAAGCATTTCAAATCTCCTCATCTCAATGAAACGCGATGACGTCGGGCGGTCGTGTGATGCGAGAGGCTATTCCAATTTCCGGGATTGCGGTCAATCCAGCAAAGCGTCCAAAACGGTCACCTCGGCAGCAGCCTACAAGGAAGCCCAAGCGGGACCAGATCGCCGCCGGTTTCGAAGATGATCGGAATATTTGTGGTCGCCGCCACCTTCGCTGCGAGAGCCGCAGGAGCGACAAATATCGCTCGTGCTTTCCGCCTTGCTAGTGTTCGCAAGCATCCGCACTCATGGCTCTTGCTCTGTCAAGGCACAGCTATCGTGAGCTGGCAGCCGACGGACCTGAAACGAAAAAGGCCCAGCCAATCCGCGACACGCTCTTGGCTGCATTTGCGGGTGCGACCTACCAAATGGGGGCTTGCATGAACCTGATGATCCAGAAGCAGACGGCCAAACTGAATATCGCGGCAGCAATTGTAAAACCGACCTGTTTGCGCATGAGAGCCTCCTGATCACCCCGGCTCTAACCCCAACCCAAGATGCCAGATGGAAGGAGGGTTGGGGAATTGAATTCGGTTACAAAATGGGAGCTTGCATTGAACTGGTGAGCGATAGCTCAAAAGTCGGACGGTTCACGAAGGCCACCACGAAAAGCTCTACCGGCGATGCCGTCCGCCCGGCTGACGTCAGCTTTGCGACGACCACAGGTATTCTGAACCCTTTCTAAGCTTGCCGCCGAGCGCACTTCACTCTGTCCCATTCCGATCGTGATCGTACCACCCGTAATAGTTTCCCGGATACATGTATCCCCATAGCTCAACACCATGGTTTGATCAGTGCTGAGGTGAATGACTTGTCCGACATGGGCATAGGTCATTAATTCCACTCGTTGCGAAGGACTAGTTAGCCCTTCAATCAGGGCGACAGGAGCATCCCCTGCAAATGCCGGGAAGCCGACAGCCAAACCCAATGTCGTGGCAGTTGCCAAACTGATGTTTTTGCGCATGGGAGCCTCCGGGGTACGAATTGGAGGCTAAGTCGGCTCCCTGCCACTTGCTGTGATGGCCATCACATTTTTGCGGTTTTCTGAGAAGCCCGCATGACGTGGCAGCAGCAGGCCGAGGCCGTCATCCGGCAGATTGCCGACCAGCGCGTATCATGACGTCAGATCGGGGGATCAGGGCATCGTCCTGAATCCCGATACGATGCCGCCAACCCCGCCTACCCAGGAAATTAGGTTGCCTTGTCAATACATTGGTGACTTTTTCCGCATATGGTTTTTGATGCGCCGGGATTCATAAGTGACTTCGTGGGCGGGGAATTTGGCGGTCACTAGGGGGTGCATGATTATCCGAACGGCAGGCTCGATCGCGATATACCTGATCGCCATTAGTGAGTTCGGCGGGCAGGCTTTGGCTCAATACTATCCGCCCGCTCAGGCTTATCCGCCGCAAGCTCCTGCTGTGGCTGCTCACGATTTGCCGTCGCCTAACGCGCCGATGCAGGAGGTGCCGCTGCCGCCGGTCGGGGTGGGACCCGCTTATCAGCGGCCGGTCAATGCCCGATATGGGCAGGGGGCTGGCGCTTATCCCGCAGATACGATGTCGGCACCGGTCGCTGGCGGCCAGGGCTACCAGCCCGTGCAGCCGCAAGACTACGGGAACGCAGGGGCGCCCCCGTATTACGGCACGCCCGGTGCCATGCCGGGCTCGGCCCAACAGGATGCCATTCGGGAAGAGGCGATGCGGTCGCGGTTGCGCAGCAGCCCTGGTCAGGGATCAGTCGATCCGCGTGCGCCCGAATCGTCGCAAGGCAGCGGGCCGCCGCCCAACATGGCCGCGTTCCCGGCCGAGGTGCGGCCCGAGACTGAGCCGAGGAAAGAATTGCCACCGCAGTTCCGTCGTACGCTCGTTGATTATCGAACCACCGAACCGGCGGGCACGATCATCGTGGACACGCCGAACACCTACCTCTACCTCGTGCTCGGCGGCGGCAAAGCGCTGCGCTACGGGGTAGGTGTGGGCCGTGAAGGCTTCACTTGGTCCGGAGCGCAACGGATCACGAGGATGTTGCAGTGGCCGGATTGGACACCGCCGGAAGAGATGATCGCGCGTCAGCCCTATCTGCCGCGCTTCATGGCCGGCGGCGAGACCAACCCACTCGGTGCTCGCGCCCTCTATCTTGGCAACACCGTATATCGCATCCACGGCACCAATCAGCCCTCGACCATCGGCACGTTTGTTTCCTCGGGATGCATCCGGCTGACCAATGAAGATGTAATGGACCTCTATGGTCGCGTTCGAGTCGGCACGACTGTGGTGGTCTTGCCGGGCGGAGCGTCCGCAGCGATGAGACTGCCAGCAGCGGCCCCTCTCGCGCCAGTCTTGCCGGGCGGCGCGTCCGCAGCGATGAGACCTCCAGCAGCGGCCCCTCTCGCGCCAGTCCCCGAAATGTCACCCAGCAACGAGCTGGTCCCGCCGCGCCCACCCGGACCGATTCCATCCGCGTTGGAGCGGTAATGGTGCGGCCCCAGGAATGCCGCCGCTACAGTAACGCCAAGCAGCGCGAGCTTTCCAACACCGGGTCAACCGCTATCCCGACAGCACGGTCTTCGTGTCATCAAATTCGGCTTGGCGGTCTTATCCTAGAGATTTCCGCGCGACACAAGTCGAACACAGCCCTCACGACGACCGCGGCCACTACGACCTTAAGGCGCGATGCGTCAATCGCGAGGAGCGCTTCTAACTTGTCGAGGCGTTGCTCGGGCGTATGACACGCTCGCGTCGTGGTGTTCGGTAGCGGATGCGGTCGAAGGTTCGTCCGTTTATTGCCCAGCTGGAGCGCGCGGCGGGGTTCAAGGCCGCGTCAGCAGCCGCGCTAACATCTTTCACGGCTTTCTCGGCAGTCTATTTCATAATTGTGCTAACGAAAGCACCTATTTTCGATGGTCAGGTTCCGCCAAAATGGGAACCTTACAATCAGTGAGAAGGAGACGCAGTGATGCCGACAGAGGAACGCACCCAAAAATTCAATCCTAGCTCGGTTCCTGGGCTTTCAACCGAGGCGCGCAAGGCGTTGAACGCGGCCTTTGACGCGATGTCCAATTGGCGCACCGAGACAGTCAACACCAGCGAGAAAGGCATTGAGCAAGTTATCGAGAAGATGGCTGCGGCTGCTCGGGCGCTCGGTTGGCCGGAGCAAATCGTCGATGCCACCCGCGCACAAATGCAAAGCATCACAAAAATGCAGATTCAAACGATGGATCGCCTGATGGATGCGTGGGAGGAGCAGCTTAAATCACCGGACCCGTCAGCGATGCTGTCAAAGCTAAAGTCCTTGCCTAGCTTCGGCACGGGGGGCAGTTGGCCAAGCGCAGATGCCTTCCAAAAGGCAGCGATGAATCCTTTTCAGGCTTACACGGAGTTCGCGGCACAGTGTCAGAGAGCCTGGGCGGACGCGGCAGGATTCTGGACGAAAGGCGGCAGGCCCTTCTCTTCGTGATTCTCGCGAGCGGGCTGCGGTGGCACCCCACAACACTCGCGGCATCGCACAACTGACAACAAAAAGCCCCGCGGCGAACGAAACCAGCGGGCCGTTGTTCTTTCCATCCGCGCAGGCGGGCTGCGCGGTTGGGACGAAAAGGCGGAGGGCGGAGCATTTCAGCTAGGGCGAGCGGGTGCGCGGGCTGGAGGCGATGACGGAGGAGCTACGCGAGCGACTTCTGGGTGACCTACGGCACCGCGGCCGGCGCGACGGAGATCGGCGGCATCGGCAATAGCGGCGTGAGCGGCGCGTACTCGGGAGGGCTTTTCCAGGGAGGCTCACCCTACCTCACGGACTTCACCCGCGAGGCGCTGTTCAAAGGGAAAGATGCGAGCGGCTACTTAGGACTCGCTGACATGACCGCTGCGACGCCGCCGACTAGCGCGATGCGGGCCCCACCTGCCTCCGGTCCTGGGTCTGGCAGAGGATGTCGGGCGCGAACCGATGGTTTGCCCAAAAAGGGGCCGTCTGAAGATCACCTAATGCACTGTGTTGCAAAAATGCCACAGTCCGACTAAGGTAGGTCGCTGGGTATGACCGGGTATGACCCGGTAGTACCCTATGAGGATGGTGGGGCCCGTGCCGTTCCCACCCGGTCGGCTGAGTAGCTCCTGCTCGCCGGAGGTTTTGCTGCGCACGCCCCGTAACTGTGTCCTCAAGGACACAGTCCCCTTTGAAGTGCCCCACTGTCTCCGGAGCCGGTGAACTATTGGGTTCAGCGGGCGACTAACGGTGCAGCGAAGCACGAAAGTGTGCCTCGCGTGGGCGTGAAAGAAAGGGGAATTCCAATGAAGAAAGTACTGTTTGCTTTGGTTGCAACTCTCGTCGCGGTGAGCGTCTCTGGCTGTGTCGGCATCGGTAAGGGCAAGGCCCCTCCGCCCATCGTGCGCAAGGGTTGATCTGATCATCTACCCCGTTGCTCCGGGTCTGGACATTGTTGGCGACCACCATGCAGGTGCGCCAACAATGTCCGCTGTAAAAGCCGCCCAGGAGGCCCCGAGCGGCTCTGTTGCCGTGTTTGGGGGCGCGCCGAGCTACAGGATGGCGCAGCCTCGCAGACGGTCCTATGTCAAGATGCAGCAGTGACCGTCGGCGCCGAGTTGCATGCTGGCGCAGCCTCTCAGCGGCCCCGCTTCCCCTCACCATTTTGGCAACGAGAGTCGGGTTTTGGTCGCAATGGCCGCATATCCCGCGAGTAGCCCGGACCACGGTCTGAACCCCGTGGTCTGTTAGGGGTCGTTCGGGTGTTGACCTGCGCGGCCCCGCTTCCTTTAGGCGTGGCGACTCCACCGCCGCTGCCGCCACCGCTCGAATAGATGGGCGCACCATAGGATCGCTACCGCTGTAGCGATGCCGGCGATCACGATGGTCGCGATGGTCGGAACGTCGTAGGGAACGTCGGTCGGAATTGCCATGGCGGACCATTGATGCACGCCCCCCGCCCCCCTGCCAAGCCACTGGGCGGCCCTGCTGTTAAGCGGGCAAGAAGCGATAATTCAGCTCGGGGCGGACCCGCCAGATCAACCCGGCCGGGGCACTATCTTGAAGCGGCCATCCGCACGAAATCCTGCGTCCGTTAGCCGCGCTGAATGCGTGCTCGGCTGCCGCTATGTCGCCCTGTCATCGGCACCGGGCGTGCCAACCATGGTGCTGCGGGCAGCCCCGGCCCGTCGTGTTCCGTCTGGCGGTCGGGGCGCTCCTGTCCTTGGCTGACCCGTCAATAGACAGGCTGAAGCCGTTGGATTGGCGTGTAGTGGTCGGACGTGACGGCATAAGTCCCTGTCTTCGCCCGAGTAGCGGCGGCTGCGGAGGTTCCGACTTGAACCCCCCAGAACATCACGACGAACACGGTCGTCATCGTGACCGCGATTGCAAAATTGAAGAGAGCGTTACGCATAAAATCCCCCTATCACCCTCGGGACCAGTGCCCCGTCGAACCCTAGTGCAGAAGCTACCCGGTAACGGATGAAAATTCTGTGATGCGCATCACAGGATGTCACTTTACGCGACCGAGGGCCTCTTAGCCCCGCTCCCGCACAACCAGCCGGCTGCGCTGCAAACGGCGTGGCTTGTGGGGAAGCGCCGTCGCAGGGGCAATTTGTGCTACCTAATCGATGTGAGCGACTCTGCGCCAACAAGCGCCCGGTCGGAGGCTTCAGAAGCAGCCAGGGCTCTCCTTCGACGACGCGCGCGGCCGGTACGTTTAATAAACCGGCTGAAGCCTTTGGATGTATGGGCTGGACGTGAAGGCCCCGCCTTGCTCGGAGCAAGGGCACTTGCGATACCGCCGACTTGCGCCCAGAACAACACAATAAACAGGCTGGCCATCGCGGCAAGAAATGGCAACATTAAAGAGAAGATTTCGCATGGAAACTCTCCTATGTCCTCGGGCAATGACGATTGACCGACTACTCGCCGGACAAAGAATTTCCAATGTGTTACCGAATTTGACGCTTTAGCCCCGCTCCCGCTCCACGAACCGGCGGTTTCGCGCCCTGGTCTTGGTTCTCCACATCTGCCTCCGGCGATGAAAGCCGGTACTCGGCAGGCTTCAGCCTAAGATTGCGCTGATGCGTCGGGCCTCGCGGAGCCGTAGCGCTGGCGCGTACGCCTTTTCCAAGGAGCCCTGATGCAGCGCGCAGGAATCATTGTTGACCGGCAAAAGGCGCGGGCATGTGCGGTAGCGGTTGCGGATTGGCCGCATCAGCCTTTGGCGTATGGGCTGATGTTCGAGCGGCGCCTCTGTAACGGGGCGGTGAACCGTATCCATAGTCACGCGGCCCTGGTCCGTATCGATAATCGTAGCGAGGTCCTGGGCCGTCTCCGTAGCTGTGACGGGGCGGTGGGCCGAATCCATAGTCCGAGCGGGGCGGTGGCTCAGAGCGGGGCAGTGGGCCGTCGTACTGGTGCCGTGGTCCGTATCATAACTGTAGCGGCGTCCCGGCCCATAACTATAGTCGCTGCGGGGCGGTAGGCCGTATCCGTAGTCACGCGGCCCTGGTCTATATCCATAACGTCCGTAAGGCGGTGGGCCGTATCGGTAGTCACCCGGCCCAGGCCCGTATCCATAATCGTAACGGTGACCTGGTCCGTATTCATACGGGGGTGCTGGTCCGCGTCCGTATCCATAGTGGTGGGGTAAATCGTAGTCGGCTACCCCACGGTATCCATAGTCATAACCGGGTCCTACGTGCGCGGCTGCTCGATTAATCGGCACTCCGGGCGTCAGGTATACCGGCCCAGCTCCGGCACCAATGGCGATGCCGCCAGGCGCCACATAAGCGGGCTGCGCCGCAACAGTCGCAACGTGCATTGATGACCATGCTGCTACTGCGGCAACAAGGGCAAGTGATCGGTAGCTCACGCTACACTCCCTTAGACGAGCGATCCCGATCCAGACTGTGAGTATTGCCGATCACTGGTCTCAAGCGCAATGGCAACGTGAGTATTTGCGCCATACAAAGCTGAACGCTCATTAACCATACCCATGTAACAATGCCGTGTATGAGCGCGCCAGATGCCATACGGTCGAACGCCAATCAGTCAGAGCCAAATGGGGGATGCCCTTTAAGAGAAGCGCAAGGCGAGTTGGGTAAAATTACATGATTCAAGTTTGCAGTGCATGTCTTACGTTATGCCACGAACAAATAGTATACTTGCCGCGTTTCTGATTGTTCTTGGACTAGCGGTCCTGGCTCGCGTCGTCGTGATTAGCCAGCACGCATACGCGGTGCTGTTGCCGCCCGTGTCAGGCAACGATCTGGGGCCTGCAACTGCCGCCGTTGCTACTGACCAGACCAAGCCACTTCTTGCAACAATCGATATAGAGTCTGCTGCGCCTCTAGTCGCAAGCGAGTCAGAGGTCAGCTCAGAAAATCCGGTGGGTGAGGGACTGCCAGCAAAGCCCGAAGTTCCTCGCCAGATGGATTTGGAAAGCCGAAAGCCGACCCTAATGCAAGCACGCCGGCACCCCAAAGCATACAACTACCGTTTCTACTCTAGCGGCAGACTGCAAGCCTATTGGGGTCCATCGGTCTGGTAAGGTCCTGTTGGGAAGTAACTTAGGCTGCGCGCTTCTCTGCAATCGTCTCAGCGTGTTTGCAGCGCTTGCAATAGAAGACCACGATTTCTGACAGCACTCCCGATTGCGGGATTGTTTGGACCAGCTGCATGCCTCGGTCGCAGCCAGGACAAAGCATCTTGCGAGGGTTGGATACAGCGGGCATGAGGGCAACCTAGAGATAGTCATGCTTGTGGGAATATCGACGCCCCCGGCCGATGGAGCAGAAAGTCCAGGCGCGACGCTAGAGGCGAGCCGTGGTGAAGCTATTTTTCAATGATTCAAGTGGGGTAATGCTCGTGCAGGCACAGCGCATGGAGCGGGCTGCCTCTGTAGCTCGCGCCAGCATCGAGCGAGTTCGTGCCAGCATCGAGCGGCATCTGCGAACGTGGCCTTTGAGGCCGGGTCTATGGCCGATGCCGCTCGTTGTTCGTAGTGTGCAGCAGCATCGAGGCATTCCTGAGCCGTGCCGCTGTCTCGTTGTGCTGCCATCCCTTTAGAGCGCCGGGGCATAAGTTTTTACCTTGAGATCGCCACGCAAAAAAATTGGCGATCCGGCACGCGAGACCTTGATCCGGAACGCCTTTGCGGTGTTCAGGCTATGGTGCATTTCCTAACGATTCGTTTTCGAGACGTGGATGTGCGCGCGGATTCGGCGCCCGATGGCTTGCCAGGTTCAGGCCCCGACTGGGCCACCAATCGGGGCCAACACCTGGCGGTGTTTATAGCTCGCCCAAGGGGCTGGGGTGGGATGGGCGAGGTTGGGAAGGTATTTCT
>Ga0306918_10001593_pt1 | contig 11282 bp, 14 predicted proteins | sample tim00Cox0000000H_FD_203315 | JGI IMG/M metagenome (GOLD analysis project Ga0306918, IMG submission 203315) | Lab enrichment of tropical soil microbial communities from Luquillo Experimental Forest, Puerto Rico - timezero.00C.oxic.00.000.00H (v2)... | ecosystem: Environmental > Terrestrial >... | reverse complement strand
CAGTTGCGGACGGCGCTGCGCCAGTGGCCGCTGCAATCCCGGCGGCGGGAACGAGCGCCCTATTTGCCAGCTCGACGTTTGCTGTAACAGAGGTAGATGGTTTGGAGACTTGGATGGGAGGTGAATCTGCCTCGAGCACTCCAACACGTTGCAATAGCGGTTTCCCAAAGATGGCCAACAATGCGACGAGAGCCGCAAATACAGCCAGCTTCACAAAGCGGTCCACCAGCGCCAGTAAGCCATCTTTCTGCTGTACTGGCTCGGGGACAGGCCCCGGCAATAAGGACCTTACGCGCCGGTCCTGATGTTCCTCTTTGGGCAAGTTCAAGTTGACGTATTGTTGTCGTTCAACATCAGTCGCTGTCGGCCGCTCGCGAGCCCATTTAGGCGCATACTTACTAAGTTCGGAATCCGGGCCGTCATCACTCGGAGCACTCATGATCACCCTCTTACGCGCAGATACTGACAGGATTTGTTTGTCTACTTGACCGATGACGTTAAGGTTCAGGGCTATCTGAAATACGACCAAAAGATGACGGCACCGGGGCAAATCAGAAAACACACTGCCGCCTATGTCGACGCCGACAAAATGCCAAAGGTCATTTGTTGACGAAAACTTTCGTTTGGAAGCACTTCCGGCTATAAGCGCACGTTTTTAGATTGGGAGAACAGTAGATGGCTAAGAAAAACTCAAAGCGACGTCCTTGGACGAGCACAGACGTTCGTGAATTGAAGTCTGCCGCACGTAACAAAACGCCAGCTAGAAAAATCGCGAGGAGTCTCAAACGCAGCGAGGGCGCTACACGACAAAAGGCATTCAGCCTTGGATTGTCGCTCGACTCACGCGGTTGAAAGAACAGCAGTTGACGGACATCAGGCAGAGTGTGGCCCCATCCTAATTTCATCGATAAGTGACGAATCGTCATCGCTTGCACGCGAGCTATTCACGCGCTTCGACACGGGCCATCGCCGTTGAAAGTCCATGAAAGAGAAGCGGAAAGCAGTGGGTTACAGGCAGCTTAATTCGCGGATATTCCGTTGGAGAAGGCTTTCCCGAGCAGCATTGAAAGCATGAGTGGAGGTGAGCAAAAGCTCAGCTTTCGGGCCGTAAATTTCAGGGTGAGCGAAGCTCCTCCGTGCCCTACGATTGTAATGCGAAGCGGATGTCCGCTTTGGGTCAATAACGGACATCGAGGCGAGCTAAAGGAGTGTCCGCTTTACCCCCAAAAAGCGGACATGGATCAGTTGTGCCAAAAGCGGACATTGCGCTGCCTCATTCGATAGCGACAGTTGAATTTGCTGCGTAATTCCCGTCACAATACTTGGTGAGCGTGTGGTATAATTCTAGGTACTTTTTTGAGGATGCGACCATGAAAAAAGTCCTCGTACTTATTGCTATCGCCTTCGCAATCGCCACTGGCGCTGCGGCCTTCACGATCGTTAACCCGTCCCAAGCCTTCGCTTGTGACGACGATCATCAAGGCTCCTAAAAATATTCTCGCAAGAAGAGCCTATGTCCGCTTTACCCTGAAAGCGGACATCGCTGATCGCGACCGGTATGTCCGATCAGTACCGCGTGTCTGATCAGCAAACGATTTGCCACAGTGGCCACCCGTCGATAGGTGGCCACCGGGTCGCATTTTTGTGCGAACAGTTAGGCTATGTAAGCCACGCGCCGCTGGGATTGAGCTTCAACGGCAGCGGTCTTTGGTTCTGCCGGCAATTGCAGAACGGTCGCTTGCTGGCCCCCACACAGAGTTGTCAGGAGCACGATTCGACCATCCGGAAATTCCAACGCATCGTGATGCGCCACGACCTTGTCTTTGTTGATTTGCCGAAAGATAGCTGTCTTATGCTCGATTATCTTATCTTGCCAGGCTATCAAGCCCGTCGGTAAGCATTGAACCTCTTCAGCAAAAGACAGCTCCGTCCCCGGAAGGACGCAGACCGCTACGTTCACGTCTTCGGATCCTGCGAACCCGCGCGTGCCCGTACCAAAATCGTGCGTGGTGAGCTTATCGCCAACTTTCGCCGGCCGCGAATTGACGCTGTAGAGACTGTAGTCACACATTCTCGGACCTCCCCAATCGGGACAGCCCCTCAGCCAGCTCAATCCTACTCTCCTTTTTCCTTTGGCACATCAATCGAGTGCAGATTGATACACCGCGACCTTGCAACCTAGTGCAGGGTGAATGAGCAGACCGGAAGTGGCTAGGCTGAGTGGGGCGAATGTCCGCTTTGGGTCATTAGCGGACATTCCGCAATGTCCCACTGATGTCTGCTTTACCCCCAAAAGCGGACATTGCTATGCCGTTATGATGTTAGCTGGTCGGATCAGCACGCCCGCCCGACCCTTACGACGCTCAATCGGGGGTCAAGGTCTACGTGGATGTCTAAGACCAAGCCGTCCGGCCACGTGGGGAGTGCGCGAAGATCCGCCACTGTTTCTGCCGTTACGGCGACGCCGTTTTCAATCTCGACTCTCATGTTGTCGCGATAGCCGAGAAGAATTTTTTTCATATCCTCGATTGTGTTGGCTGGGTGCCGCACGTCAGTCCTCCCAAACGGCGCCAGCTCCGATTAGGCGCGATCACCGCTGCAAGAAAAGACCAAATATGCCGACAATGCCACTCGCCCAAAGCAACCGAGGGTCATAACTAGCCGCGCCAACCTGAACGAATGTCCGCTTTACCCCCAATAGCGGACAATCATCAATGAGATTCATCCGAACGTCGTAATTTTGGATTCCCTTTCAACGCTGGTGCGCTCAGGCGTTGAGAATGAAGCCGAAAGCTGGGGACCCATTCAAGACTGGCTTCTTAAGCACCGTTGGGAAGGCCGCACCATCATCCTAATCCACCATGAAGGCAAAGGTGGCAAGCCGCGCGGCTCATCTAAGCGTGAAGATGTGCTTGATACGATGATTGGGCTGCGGAAGAAGGATGACCAATGCACTCAGGATGAAAGTGTCTTTGAACTCACCTTCAGTAAGGCGCGCGATTTCTTTGGCGATGATGCCGAGCCAATGCTGATCAAGCTCAAGGTGAGCAATGGTCAGGTCAGCTGGGCACATGAAACAGTGCAGCCCGCCCGCAGTTCACGGATCCGCTCAAGCCGGGCGTTGGGGATGACGGCCGGGCGTGTGTCGCAGCTCATGAAGGAAGTCATTCAGGGTGAAAATGTGGTGCCGTTCCGCAAGTCGGGCGCAGGCGCAAGCCAGCGTGACCGTGAACGTGACCAGAAGGATGCGTGAAAAGGTTTAGTTGTTTAATCCCCCTACCCACGCGCGCACTAAACTTTATTCAAAAGCGCCGCCTAATGGCGCCTTTTGAAGGTTAAGAGCAAAAGTTTAGGGGTATTTTTAGGTACCCCTACTAAACTACTAAACCTTATCACGGTCCTTCACTTGTTTACCCCGCCGCTAGCCGGCCTGGCCCAGGCCGGCAGGTTGCCGCCGCGGTGGTTGACCGGGCGTGAACCACGTCACCAACAGAAGGAATACTTTCATCGCGCGTCATTCCCCAGGGCACCATTCAATTTGAATTACATGTTGCGGTATCGCCGTAATAATTGCAGTTGATCGTGCGGGGTCTGTTCAGTGCGTTTATTGCTTGATGATTCTGATAAAATTGTTTCTGCTGATATGCCCACTGCTGCATGGCGGCAACAGCCTGCTGCCTTTGTTGAAGCTCAAATTGGTGCTGGTTCTGCAATTGGGCCCCTACTTGCATGTTGGCCTGAGTCGTCCTGTCTTGAAATTGATTCATCGCTGACCGTCTGGCTTCATTGAAATTGCCCCACGTCAAGTTGCCTTTAACGGCGTCAATCCAGCTCCGGTCTTCTTCCGAGTAGTAATCCACTAACGCAGCGACTAACAGTGGGTGAACCGTTGCAGCGCCGTCCAATGCCATTTTGCGGCAGGACTGAAGCTCATTGTACAGCTTATATAAATCAGTAATTTCTGGCTTATTGGGCTTAGATGGATCGGTTAGATACTGTAGTGGAAACTGAAAGCCCTTGAGATATAGCTTTGTCTCCAAGTGGGCGTAATCGGGTTTTGAATAAACCTCACCTAAGCAGGCACTTACTTGATCACCTTTTTCTTTGTTCGCATTAATCATCCGCGCCCCTTCAATCTGGGCTCCGGTGCTGCACCCCGACGTGCAACCCGCCACACACACCAAAAATACGTACAGTAAGCTGGGGCGCATGAGACCCCTCCCCAGGGGGATCATTAGATAATCATCGCGGCGATGAAAGCTGGTGGAAAACGGAGTCCACCTACCAATCAATTGAGCCTGCCAATCAAATGAGTCTTGCGCTTTTGAGACAGAGATTTGTTTTGGTGCGCCACAAGGGTGGGTGCCACCACCATTAGCGGTACTTGTGCGTGCTGAACGTGATTGCCTGCACGGAAGACTGAATTACTGCTTGGCCTACCGCTAAAGATTAATGGTCACCCCTCCCCAGCTTACCAACAGGGAAATGCGCTTACGATCCGCACCAGAATTTAGCGATTGATTATCGGAATGACTGTCATTGCTAATGCGCGTTGGACTGAGATTGAGAGGATGCGCTGCGACATTAGCGCTGCGCGGTTGCCAATTGGTTGCCACATAATTTGCCGCCGGCAGCGGTCGGATTGCGGCAGCGTAATTAAGCCCCTGAGGTTTATGGGAATTGTGCTGGTACAGCTGGGTGGATTCGAACCACCGACCTCCTGATCCACAGTCGAAGATCTCCACCTAACGATGCCTCACAGATCAGAACATCTCAATCTTGGATATTACCAAATTCTATTGATATTTTCAGCACTTTGCGCCATAGTTACTAACAATGGGTAACAGGCTCTAACTGACTAATTTTGTTACCCTCAGAGCACCTGGGGTAACATGGCAAAGAAGCTAACTGCATTAAAGATCGAGCAGCTAAGGCCGCGCGCGATCCGAACCGAATATCCCGACGGCGGCTGCGCTGGCCTCTACTGTGTCGTCCAGCCCAGCGGCAAGCGGAGTTGGGCGGTTCGCTATCGCCGGAAGGCCGATGGCAAGCCGCGAAAAATTACGCTGGATGGCTCGCTGCCGCTGGCCGCTGCGCGCGCCAAGGGGGCCGAGTACATGGAGCGCGTTGCAAAAGGGGAAGACCCTGCCGCCGCATTGCAGATCGAAAAGCAAGTGGTGCGCTCCAAGGCCGATGCCGGCGACGAAACATTCGGGAACGCGGTGCGTAAGTTCATCCTTCGCGACCAGAAACCAAGGAACCGGACTTGGATTGAGGTCGCGCGGATGCTCGGACTCAAACCCGACAACAACGACGACAAGCAATTAATCGCAATCAAGGGCGGCTTGGCCGATCGGTGGGGCAAGCGCAAATTTGCCGAAATCCAAAAGCGCGACATTATCGCGGAACTCGACAAGATCGTCGATCGTGGCGGGCGTGGGATTACGGCAAATAGGACACTCGCCGCGATACGGCGATTGTGTAATTGGGCCGTCGAGCGCGACATCATATTGGTTTCACCCTCCGCAGGCATTAAGCCGCAAGTCGAAGAAGCTAAGAGGGATCGCCTGCTCAGCGAGGATGAAATTCGCTGGCTTTGGGACGGCTGCGATAAGATCGGTCAGCCATTCGGGCACGCGATCAAGTTGCTCCTGTTAACTGGCCAGCGTCGCGGTGAAGTGGGTGAGATGACCGATCGGGAGATAGATCGCCACAAGCATTTGTGGACCATCCCGAAGCATAGAGCCAAAAACAATGAGGCTCACGAAGTCCCCCTTACCGACGCGGCCCTCGCAATAGTCGACGGTGTGAAAAGAATAAGGAGTGACGCGACATACATTTTCACTACAAATGGTGATTCGCCGGTTTCCGGCTGGTCGAAAGTGAAGCGGCAGTTGGACGTGCTCATGAGCGAGATCGCTGGAGAGCAAGGGAAAAAGCTTCAGCCATGGCGCATACATGACCTGAGGCGCACGGCAGCATCCGGTATGGCCCGCGTCGGCGTGCAACTTCCAGTAATCGAGAAGGTCCTGAATCACACTTCCGGCAGTTTTGGTGGCATCGTTGGCGTCTATCAGCGCCATGACTTCGCTGTAGAAAAGCGCGAGGCGTTGAACAAATGGGCGCGCGAGATCGCGCGTATCGTGACCGTGATTCAAGAGCGAGCATGAAAATAAAAAAACGCTACGCAAATACTGGAGAGAAGGGAGCCAAAAGGTATTGGCGCATTGGCCCAAGACTTCTGGCAAAACTGGAACAGGCACGACAGGAGATGTTTTGGGGTTATTGCAGGGATCTTATCATTACGGCTGTTGCTGATGGCACGCCACGCAAGAAGGCAATTGGTGAACTTGCCGATCGCCTAGGGATCAGCGCGTCCAGGCTTGACAAGATGTCAGCAAAAAAGGAGCTCGATAGGCTAGTCGACCGGCAGAGCAAGCTTCGCAGAATATCGGGGATACGCAGATACAAAATCGATCCGCGCAGCCCCGAGTTCATTGGCCATCTGCTTAATGCGGCCGCCTTTGCCGGGCTGACTAAACTTCCGCCATCCGAGCTGTTGCCGTTACCGCCATCCGAACCGTCCGACCTGTAACTGCAACGGTCCCGACAAATTAGTCGATATTTGTCGGAAAAGACTCGGCAAAGATTCATTGAGCTGCATTGGTGTAAAGCACGTATCGTCCCTCGTACGTAGAAGGGGCAACATCAATGCAAACATCAATGGACGGCGTTACCGACAGTGCCGGGCGATTCCTACCAGCGCGCCAGGTCTGGGAGCGATACGGCGTAACCAGCATGACGCTGTGGCGCTGGCTGAAGAATACTGATCTGAAATTTCCTCAACCGATGCGCATCGGGCGGCTCCGCTACTGGCGTGTGAGTGATCTCGTTGAGTGGGAACGCTCAGCCTCACGCGCACGAGGACGCTGACATGAGCGGATTAGTCGGCATCAAGGTGCGCCTCAGCCAACAATGTCGGTGCAGCGAGACCGTTCTGGTCGTTGGTCCCGGAAGTGGACCGCATTTCGCATCATTGACCTGCTCGAGCTGCTCCCGATTCGTCGGATGGTTGTCAAAATGTGACGCAGCCGCCGTGTGCGAAGCGATCAAGAAAGATGGAAGAGATGGAGTGACAAATTTATGCAAGTCCACAAAATCAATGGAATTGCTGGACGTATCAAAACTGGGGGCCATCAATGACTGACGCAATCAAAACCAATTCAGCCAGCCCGTTCGACAATCTGTCGGCGCTGCGGTTGGATCAATCCTATGCGGACACCGTCGGTGTAAAGAAGCTGCTGACCACTGTGCCAGTGCGCAAGCCGAACCGTCAGGAATTCGTGCGCGTCCATCCTGATCCTGCGTACAGGCTGACACCTGCCGCCATTATCGAGGTGAAGGAAGATCGCGAGGTGTATTTGGTTATGCCAGACATGGCACCGATCCTCCCTGGCGAGTTCTCGACAGCAACGCTGCTCACCACGATCAATCGTCAGGGCACATTGCACATCTGGCCAGTTAAGTTGCCCGCCCCAGACGGGCGGCAGAATGAATGGCATAGGTCGGCAGCAGAAGCTGCCGAGCGCGCAATGAAGAAATGGGTGCGAGTTACTTCGAGCATGTCGCTCGGCGCCTATGAAATCTTCGAGGCGAGCGGGGATTTACCCGAGCCGGTATGGCCTGACTATGCCTTCGAGGAAATCCTCAAGATCGCCTTCCGAGATCGCATCGTTGACCGCGCCGAGCATCCCTTGGTCCAGCGTCTGCTAGGGATCATGTAGCTTGGCGAATTCACTGGCCGCGCACCACCGGCCCGATCCGGTTGACGGTGACACCACCTGCCTACAGGAAGTGGCACCGCAGAGCGATGTACCAAATCCTGTGTATTTGCAGACCCCGATCGCCAATGCGTTTCCTGATGGGTCGCCTGCACCCGCCGAGGGCAGTGCGATCAGGGACGCGTACCCGGTACTCGCCGCTCTCCCCTTCGGCCAGATTTGGGCGGTTGACTTCGAGTTTGATGGCAAGCCTGGCGAGAATCCCGAGCCTGTCTGCCTGGTTGCATGGGAATTGCGCAGCGGGCGCAAAGTGCGTCTGTGGCGCGACGAGTTTGGCGATGCGCCTCCCTACCCGAACGGCCCCGACGTATTGTTCGTCGCCTACTACGCCAGCGCAGAAATCGGTTGTCATCTTGCCCTAGGCTGGCCAGCGCCCGAGCGCGTGTTGGACCTGTTCACTGAGTTCCGAAATCACACCAACGGCATACCCACAATTAGCGGAGCAGGGTTGTTGGGCGCGCTTGCCCACTATGGCTTGGACAGCATCGGCGCTGGCGAGAAGGATGAAATGCGTGACCTGATCTTGCGCGACGGACCATGGACCGATGACGAGCGGAACGCGATCCTAACGTATTGCGAAAGCGACGTAGCAGGCCTTGCCCGGCTGTTGCCTGCGATGCTGCCCACTATCGATATTCCCCGCGCCTTGTTGCGAGGTCGCTATATGGTTGCCGTGGCGCAGATTGAGCGCAATGGCGTGCCAATCGACACTGAAACGCTTGGATACTTGAACCGGTTTTGGCCGGATATTCAGGATCAACTCATTGCCGACATAGATATGAATTATGGCGTGTACGAGGGGCGGAGTTTCAAGGCCGATCGCTTCGCTCGGTGGCTTGCCCACAATAAAATCTCATGGCCTTGGCTCGATAGCGGAAGGCTTGATCTCAGCGACGACACCTTTCGGGATATGGCACGCGCCTATCCACAACTTGCGCCATTGCGTGAATTGCGCAGCAGCCTGGCCCAAATGCGCTTGTCCGATCTTGCGGTCGGCCGAGATGGTCGCAATCGCACTATTCTGTCTGCATTCCGTGCCCGTACTGGGCGTAACCAGCCTAGCAACACCAAATTCATCTTTGGCCCTGCTGTCTGGCTCCGCGGTTTGATCCAACCGCCGCGCGGCTACGGCATCGCGTATATTGACTGGGAACAGCAGGAATTCGGTATAGCGGCGGCGCTGTCAGGCGACCCCCAGATGAGCGATGCTTATCGTTCAGGCGATCCCTATTTAGCCTTCGCTAAACAGGCAGGCGCCGCACCACAGAGCGCAACCAAAGCAACCCACAAGGCGGTCCGCGATCAGTTCAAGGCGTGCGTGTTGGCGGTGCAATACGGCATGGGTGCTGAGGCATTGGCCCAGCGTATCGGGCAGCCGCCAATCCGCGCCCAAGAACTATTGCGGCTGCACCGGCAGACTTACCGAGTCTTCTGGGCCTGGTCCGACCGCGTTCTGGACCATGCGATGCTGATTGGCCGCTTACACACCGTATTCGGCTGGCACGTGCGGGTGCCACCAAATGCGAATACGCGCTCCCTCACTAATTTCCCGATGCAGGCTAACGGCGCTGAAATGTTGCGATTGTCCTGCTGCCTCGGGACGGAACAGGGCATTGAGATTTGTGCGCCAGTTCATGATGCCGTGCTGATCTGCGCACGACTAGACCATCTTGACGCTGACGTGGCGCGTATGCAGCAAGCAATGGTCGAAGCATCGCGCATCGTGCTTGACGGCTTCGAGCTGGTTACTGACGCAAAAATCGTCCGCTACCCGGACCGCTATATGGACGAACGTGGCATCGCAATGTGGGGTCGCGTCATGAAGTTGATCCAGGAACAGCAGCAGACGATGGTGCCATAAGCCAGCCGGCGTCGAACCAAAATGCGGATGTTGTCGTACGAAAATGCGTATACGTCAGGTATCCTCTATGTCTCCTAATACTAATACCAAAATCAACTGGGACCCTAGTTGTCTCCGGCTAAAGCAAAATGCGGTGGCACGGTTGCAAGTTGGCACCCGTCGCGGCCGAAGGCCAAATCCTGTCCGAGGCAAATTCATTGCTGGACCTGTCGATGTCGCTTGGATATGTGAGGCCAGCCGCCTGGGCGTAAAGGCACTATTGGTTGGATTGGCGCTCTGGCACATTCGGGGACTGAGGAAGACCGATACCTTCATTGTTTCCAACCTGATGGTGCAAGATTGGGGCATCGAGCCTGATGCAAAAAGTCGGGCGCTTCGTGCGCTCGAGAAAGCCGGCCTGTTGACGATTGCACGGCGGGGGAAACGCAGTCCGCAAGTTACTCTCATGGTGCGAAACACACCCGATCGCGACACAATTCAAAAATTATCCAGAAAACCCGGCGACGCTGTCTAGCTAATTTCGCTAGTTCGACCTCCCAAATCACTCCTTTGGGCACAATCGGGCTCGACGCGGACGTCGGTCAACTCTCCCTATTACTTTTTGCCCGCCTTGAGGCCCCGCCGCCGCAGAGCGATGTCGATCCCCTCCAGCACGACGTCATGGATTTTTAGCCGCTCCTCGAAGGCAATCTTGCGGAGGACTTCATAGACGGGCTCCGGCAGTCGGAAGTCGCTCCGCTATGTTGGTTTCGTGCGACGGCCGGAAGCCTTGCTGAAACCAAAACAAAGAGACCCAGATCCCAGGCCTATCATCGGGATCGTATTTCCACTCCGCCTTGTTTGCCGTCTTGATCCACTCGATGTTAGTCGGATATTGCGGCGCGTCAGACGGAAAAAATTCGATGACTAGCAGCTCGCTGCGCTCTTCAACGAGCTGCAGACGCGCGGCGACAAGACCAAGCTCATGCAGTTTGTTTGGTCACTAAGCGCGCCGAGCACAACTGAGAGACTATTCCCACGAAATGTAGTATGATTCAGAAATAATCAGGCGAGTGATTCGTCACTCGTCTGATTCTCGCAGAAGCGGCCTCGACCCCCACTGCGATCTCTGAGCCGGAGAATAAACGGTCGTACAGATACGGCTCTGGGCAACCCGCCGGTACGCTCCACGCAGAGCGGTCAAACAAAGCGCACTACCCGGTCCATTAACCCGGTCGCTGCCGGTGAAAGACGGCGCGGCATCGAACCTGCCAGAGCAGTGAGGAATAAACGAAATGACATCCATTGAGGAAAAACTAATTGGAAGAATCAGCGAACCGATGACCGATCCTCATCTCGCTGCGCTCAACCCTGAACAGCGCCATGCTGTGGAGCACGGTGTTCGGCCGCTACTCATCAATGCAGGGGCGGGTTCGGGAAAGACAAAAACGCTCGCCCACCGCGTGGCCCATCTGATTGTTGGGGGCGTTGATCCGCGTCGCATCATGCTCCTCACCTTTTCCCGGAGAGCGGCGGAGGAGATGATCCGCCGGGTTCAGCGGATCGCCTCGCAGGTCCTGCCGAAACAGGCGCGATTGATG
>Ga0306918_10001584_pt1 | contig 11312 bp, 8 predicted proteins | sample tim00Cox0000000H_FD_203315 | JGI IMG/M metagenome (GOLD analysis project Ga0306918, IMG submission 203315) | Lab enrichment of tropical soil microbial communities from Luquillo Experimental Forest, Puerto Rico - timezero.00C.oxic.00.000.00H (v2)... | ecosystem: Environmental > Terrestrial > Soil... | reverse complement strand
AATCCTTCCCGCGCCATCTCTCCCAGCACGTCGGCGGCTTCGTCATCACCCGCAGCCGGCTCGACGAGGTGGTGCCGATCGGCAATGGCGCAATGGCGGACCGCACCTTCGTCGAATGGGACAAGGACGATCTCGACGCGCTCGGCATCCTCAAGGTCGATGTGCTCGGGCTGGGCATGCTCACGTGCCTGCGCAAGGCATTCGAGCTCACCGAGAAGCACTATGGCCTTGCGTTCCGTTCATTCCAACAACGGCAAAAGAACGGACAAGGCTTCTTCGCCCTCTCTACGATTCCGAAAGAAGATCCTGCCGTTTATCGCATGTTGCAGCGCGCGGACTCGATCGGCGTGTTTCAGGTCGAAAGCCGGGCGCAGATGTCGATGCTGCCGCGGCTCAAACCGAAGGAGTTCTACGATCTCGTCATCGAGGTTGCGATCGTGCGGCCGGGGCCGATCCAGGGCGACATGGTGCATCCCTATCTGCGGCGTCGGCAGGGACTTGAGCCGGTGTCCTTTCCCTCGAAGGAGCTCGAAGCCGTCCTCAACAAGACGCTCGGCGTCCCCTTGTTCCAGGAACAGGCGATGAAGATCGCCATTGTCGCCGGCGGCTTCACGCCGGGGGAAGCCGACAAGCTGCGCCGCGCCATGGCGACCTTCAAGCGCACCGGCACCATCGGCACGTTCAAGACCAAGATGATCGAAGGAATGGTGGCGAGAAACTATCCGCGCGATTTTGCCGAGCGCTGCTTCAGCCAGATCGAGGGCTTCGGCGAATATGGCTTCCCGGAAAGTCACGCGGCGAGTTTCGCGCTCCTCGTTTACGCTTCGGCCTGGCTCAAGTGCCGCTATCCGGACGTGTTTGCGGCGGCGCTGCTCAATGCCCAGCCCATGGGTTTCTATGCGCCGGCGCAGATCGTGCGCGACCTGCGCGAGCACGGTGTCGAGGTGCGCCCGGTCGACGTCAACCATTCCCACTGGGACGCCACGCTCGAGCCCGGCCCGCACGCAGCCGCGCGCGTGCACCCGCTCCACCGCGACATGGCGGGCGACATCCGCGCCACCCACGCGCTGCGATTGGGTTTCCGCAAGATCAAGGGATTGTCGGAACAGCACGGCAGAAGCATCGTGCAGAACCGCGCAGCCGGCTACACTTGCCTCCGCGATCTCTGGCTGCGCACCGGACTTTCGTCCCGTATCATCGAGCGGCTCGCCGATGCCGATGCCTTCGGCTCGCTCGGTCTCACCCGGCGGCAGGCCTTGTGGGCGGCGAAGGCGCTCGGCCGCGTGGGCGACAAGGACGATGATCTGCCGTTGTTTCGTGGGCAGGCGATGCAAGTGTCCGTGACGGCTGCTCCGCCACGCGCGGCTATTTCAGTCCCGCGCGAGCCCGCCGTGCGGCTGCCGCCCATGCCGCTGGGCGAGGAGGTCGTGAACGACTACCGCTTCCTCGAACTGTCGCTGCGCCCGCATCCGGCGAGCTTTCTGCGCGCCGATCTCGCTCGCCGCGGCATCATCCGCAACGAGGAGCTCCGCGCGCAGCCGTCGGGTGCGCGCGTCAGCGTCTCCGGCCTCGTCACCGTTCGCCAGCAGCCGGGCTCGGCCAATGGCGTCATCTTCATGACCATCGAAGACGAGACCGCGGTCGCCAACATCATCGTCTGGCCGAAGACGTTCGAGCGCTTTCGTCCCATCATCATGGGCGCGCGCTATGTCGCCGTGAGCGGAGAGCTGCAGCAGGAATCCGGGGTCATCCATGTCGTGGCGGCGAAGCTCGAGGATCTCACCGCGCTGCTCGCGCGCCTGACCGAGGATGCGCCCCCGATCGAGGCGCTCGCGCGCGCCGACGCGGTCAAGCGCCCGCACGACGAAAACGTCGACAGCCGCGCCCGCGGCCGCCGCAATCCGCCGCGCATCGCCGCGCCCGCGCAACTTCCGGATTTGCTGGCAAGCGACCTCGATGTTCCCGCGCGCGGCTCGGCGCATGCGCCCGCGCGCCGCGGCGGCACGAAAGTCGCGCGCCGCTAGTCCACCACGCTGGCGCTACGGCACGATGCCGTCGCGGCCGACATTGACCCGTTCGGCCTCGAACGTGCCGTCCGGCTTCTTCGTCGCGCGGATGATATTGACATTGGCGCCCGGCTTGAGCTCGTCCTTGCTGCCGACCACATAGGCGCGGATCACGGAGTCAGGGCCGACGATGATCTTCTTCTCGCCGTCCTTGTACTTGACCATGATAACCTGGCCGTCGACGCCCGCCACCGTGGTGTCCACCGTGGCATTGGTCATGGTGGTGTTCGGCCGATCCCAGGGCCGATGACCCTCGCCGGTGCCACGCTGCGTCTCGGCGAAGATCATGACCTGAATGGCGCGCTGGCTGCCGTCGGCCTGGGGCGTCGCGCCGACGCCGATGAAGGCGCCCGGCTTGATATCGGCCAGGCTCGCCTTGACCACCCCATAGACCGCGGCGTTGTCGGTGAGCTTCACCTTCACGTCGCCCGCCTCGCCTGCCTTGACGGTGAGCGTCGAGCCATCCACCGCCTCGATCGGCCCGCGCAGGCGCACGGTCTGCGGCTGTTGCGCCAATGCCGCCGAAGCCGCAAGCGCCGCGATCAAGGCTGCGCCCGCCAGCAGGCGCCGTGTCGTTCTACCCATGTCGTCCTCCGAAAAATGGCTGCGTGCCGTCACCGGAGAACGGCACGCACAAAACAAGGCCGGGCGCGGCCCACGAACTTACATGGGCGGCGTGATGCCGTCGCGGCCGACCGAGACGGCGGCGGCTTCGAGCGTGCCGTCGTCCTTCTTGTTGGCGGCAGCGATGAAGATCTTCGAGCCGGGCTTGAGCTCGCTCTTGTCACCGGGGACGTAGGTCACGATCACCGTCTCCGGCACGACCACGATCTTCTTTTCCCCCTCCTTGTACTTGAGCGTGATCTCGTTGCCCTGCACCCCTTTCACCATCTGCGAGACGGTGGCGTTGGTCATGGTGCTGTTGGGCACCAGGTCCCACGGCCGATGCCCCTCGCCGGTGCCACGCATCGGCTCGGGGAAGATGTGGATCTCCACCGCCTTCTGGCTGCCGTCGGACTGCGGCATGCCGGTGACGCCGATAAACGAGTTGTCCTTGATGTCGGAGAGCGCCGCCTTGATGATCCCGCGCACCGCGGCATTGTCGGTCAGCCTCACCTTATATGTCGTCTGCCCGTCGCGCGACTTGACGGTGAGCACGGGTCCGTCGACCGCCTCGACCGTGCCGCGCACGCGCACCGGTGGCGGCTGTTGGGCAAAGCTCGCGGATGTGACAAGCAGCAGGGCAAAACCGGCCGCGCCGAACGCGCGCCGTGTGATCTGGTTCATGTCGTCCTCCCGAAACCTCGTCGCCGGCGAAACGCCCGACGATCGAATCAACAACCCTCCGCGCCCACGCCTATTCCCGGTGGTGCGGGGGTTATTTCCTATGAGACCAGCCTCCGGGAGCGTGCGCAAGTTCCCCCGCGCCGGCATTCGAAAATGTGAACGCGATCAATAGTGGCCCGGCGTCGTCCCGCCATCGACCGCGATGGCGGTGCCCTGGACGTGCCGCGCGCGCTCGGAGCACAGGAACAGCGCGAGCGCCGCGACGTCCTCGGGCTTGCCGAAGCGGCGCGCGTTGCTCTTGGTGAGCGCTTCCGCGCGCAGCTCGTCGACCGTCCTGCCCAACGCCGCCGCGCGTTGCCGGCGCAGCTCGTCTTGCCGCTCGGTGTCGGTATTGCCGGGATGAATGACGTTGACGTTGACATTATCGCGATTGCCGAGCTTCGCCAGGCCCTTGGAAAAGTTGGCGACCGCCGCGTTGACCGAGCCGCCGATCAAAAATTCGGCATCGGGGGTGCGTGCGGCGCCCCCGACGATGTTGACGACGCTTCCCTGCGAAGCCTTCAACAGCGGCCAGAACAGCCGGGTGAGCCGCACGCAGCCGAAGAACTTCAGCGCGAAGCCGTCGAGCCAGACCGCATCGGGCAAATCCAGGAACGCGCCCGCGCGCGTCGCGCCCGCGTTGTTGACAAGCACGTCGCAACGCTGGAAGCGTTCGTTGACGCGACGAAACAATTGCTCGCACGCCTCGAGGTTGCGCAGATCGCCGGCGACGGTGAGCGGCTGCGGCCCCTCCGCCGCGACCGCCTTGGCGGCGGCGGCGAGATTTTGCTCGGAGGAGGAGGCGAGCACGGTTTGCGCGCCCTCGCGCGCGAATGCGAGCGCGATGCCGCGCCCGATCCCGCGGCTCGCCCCCGAAATGACGACGATCTTGCCGTTGAACTCGCCAGGCATGTCCCATCCTCCATGCTTGCCCGTTGATACAGTACTATATGTCCGCAAACGACGAGGGAACGGGGCGGCCATGAAATCGATCTTCATCGACTGCAACAACCAGCTGGCGCCGGTGTTTGCCCGCGTGCAGCGTCCCGACGACCCGCCGATCGCGGTCAACGGCGATCCATTTCGATCCGCCGACCTGCCGCGGCTGCTCGCCGGCTACGATGTTTGCCTCGACGACCACTCCTATATGCCGACCGAGGTGATGGCCCAGTGCCGCGGGCTCAAGCACATCGTCTTTTTGGGCACCGGCGCATCGAGCTACATGGACGTCCCGGCGCTGAACGGGCTCGGCATCAAAGTGCACACCATCAAGGGCTACGGCGACACTGCGGTCGCCGAGCACACGATGGCGCTGATATTCGCCTGCTGCCGCGGTCTGGCGCGCATGGATCGGGCGGTGCGAGGGGGCGTGTGGGATCCGCTCGAAAGCATGCAGCTCAACGGCAAGACGCTCGGCCTCATCGGGCTCGGCGGGATCGGCCGGGAAGTGGCGCGGATCGCCCGCGGCGTCGGCATGGAGGTGATCGGCTACAATCGCTCCGCGCGCCCGGAGGCCGTGCCGCTCCTCAGCCTCGATGAACTGCTGGCGCGGGCCGACGTGATCTCGCTGCATCTTGCCCTCAACGACGAGACGCGCGGCCTCCTCGACGCCAAGCGCCTTGCGCGCACCAAGCGGGGCGTGATCCTCGTCAACACCGCGCGCGGGGCGCTGGTCGAGGAACAAGCGCTCCTCGATGCGCTCGCGAGCGGCCACATCCGCCACGCCGGGCTGGACGTTTTTCACGCCGAGCCGCTCAAGCCGGACCACCCCCTGGCGCGCATGGAGAACGTGACCATCACCTCCCACGCGGCCTTCCGCACGCTTGAAGCGTCGGAGACGCTGATGCGGCGGGCGATCGACATCGTACGCGGGATCGTCGCGCCCTCCTCGTCGGCGGCCGGCAAGGATTGACGGCTCGCGCGCAGCGGCGACAATAAGGTCAAACGACAAGCGCCGTCGGGAGGACGGGTTGAAGCCGGCACCGTTTGCCTATGCCAAGGCCCGCTCGGTCGCGCACGCGATCGAATTGCTGGCGAACGACGACGCGCGGCTGCTCGCCGGCGGACAGAGCCTGATCGCCACGCTCAACATGCGGCTGAGCGAGCCCGCGCTGCTGGTGGACATCAACGGCATCGGGGGGCTCGACCGGGTCGCGCTGAAAAACGCCCACGTCGAGATCGGCGCGCTGGTGCGTTACGCGCAAGCCGAACGCTCCGCCGAGATCGCGCGCGCGGCGCCGCTCATCACCTTGGCCCTGCCGTATATCGGCCACCCCGCGATCCGCAACCGCGGCACCGTCGGCGGCTCGCTCGCCTTCGCCGACCCAGCCGCCGAGCTGCCGGCATGCGTCGTCGCACTCGATGGCGAAATCGAAATCGTCGGGCCGCAAGGGCAACTCGCGGTCAAAGCCGATGATTTCTTCAAGGGCCTGTTCGAGACCACGCTTGGGCCCCACGATGTGCTCACGGCCATCCGCGTCCCGGCCGCGGGCGCCGATACCCGCGTCGGCTTCGCCGAGTTTGCCCGCCGCCACGGCGACTACGCCATGGTGGGACTTGCCGCCTGCGCGCGCGCCGCCGGCAAGCGCCTCGGCAACCTCCGCCTCGTCTATTTCGGCGTCGGCGCGACGCCGGTGCGCGCACGGCAGGCCGAGCCTGCGCTGGCGGACGGCGACGTCGAGGCGGCGGTGAAGGCGCTCGCCGACGACCTCGAGCCGACCGATGACGTGCAGGCCTCGGGCGCGGTGAAGACCCATCTCGCCGGCGTGCTGCTGCGGCGGGTGGCGCAACAGCTCGCCCGGGCGCCGTCATGAGCGAGCGCTTCCACGACATCGCCGTCACCGTGAACGGCGAGGAGGTGCGCGAACGGGTCGACGCGCGCAAGACGCTGGTCGACTTCCTGCGCGAAGACGCCGCGCTCACCGGCAGTCATGTCGGCTGCGAGCACGGCGTATGCGGCGCCTGTAGCGTACGTGTCGACGGGGTGGTGGTGCGCGGCTGCTTGATGTTGGCGGTGCAATGCGACGGCGCGCGCGTCGACACCATCGAAGGCGTGGCCGATAGCGACGAGATCGCCGATCTGCAGGAAGCGTTCGTCGCGCGCAACGCCCTGCAGTGCGGCTACTGCACGCCGGGGATGTTGCTGACCGCACAGGAACTGCTAGCCCGGGGCGGCGTTCCGAGCCGCGAACAAATCCGCACGCATCTCTCCGGCAATTACTGCCGCTGCACCGGCTATCAGGCCATCGTCGACGCGGTGGAGGCGGTGGCGCAGGCGCGGGCGGGAGCGAAGCGGTGAGCGCGCGGCACATGCGGGTGGGCTTCCTCTCGCGGTTGCAGCGGGCGACTTCGAGCATCTGGCACCGTGGAGCGCACGCATGAAAATCGCCGACGACTCGCCGCCCGTCGTCTCCGCCCTCGACCGGCCGAATTCCTATATCGGACGCTCGGTGCCGCGGCCGAATCTCGCGCGCCTCACCCGCGGCCGCGCGCAATTCGTCAGCGACATGACGCTGCCGCGCATGGCGCACGTGGCCTTCGTGCGCTCGCCCCACGCCCATGCGCGCATCGCCGCGATCGCGACCGCGGCCGCGCGCAAGGCGCCCGGCGTCGTCGCCGTCGTCACCGGCGCAGAGCTGGCCAAGGTGATCACCCCTTGGGTGGGGGTGCTCACGCATCTCAAGGGCATCAAGTCGGCGCCGCAACACGCGATCGCGGTCGAGCGCGCCTGCTGGCAAGGCGAGGCGGCGTGCGCCGTTGTCGCCCGCACCCGCGCCGAGGCAGAGGATGCGTGCGGGCTCGTCGAGGTCAGCTACGAAGAGCTGCCCGCGGTCACCGACGCCGAGACCGCGCTCGACGCCGGCACGCCGATCATCCATCCTGAGCTCGGCGACAACCTCACCTTCGAGCGCGTGCACGTCGCCGGCGACCCCGACAAGGGCTTCAAGGACGCCGACGCGGTCGTGGAGACGACGTTCGTGTTTGGCCGCCACACCGGCGTCACCAACGAGCCGCGAGCCATCCTCGCCGACTGGAACCCGGGCAATGCGCGGCTCACCGTCTACCATGGCACGCAGGCGCCGCACATGATGCAAAACCTGTTCGCCAAGCACCTCGGGCTCGAGGAGTATCAGGTTCGCGTCGTGACCAAGGACGTGGGCGGCTCGTTCGGCATCAAGGTGCATACCTATGCCGACGAGATGGCGACGGTCGCGCTCTCCAAGCTGCTCAAGCGTCCGATCAAGTTCGTCGCCGACCGCATTGAGAGCTTCGTCACCGATATCCATGCCCGCGACCATCGCGTAAAGGCGAAGATCGGCGTCAAGAGCGACGGCACCATCACCGCCTGGGAGATCGACGACCTCACCGGCATAGGTCCTTACTCGGTCTATCCGCGCACGTCGGGCATCGAGGCAAACCAGATCGTCAACCTCACCGGCGGGCCTTACGTCTGCTCGAACTACCGTGCCCGCGCGCGCGTCGTGTTCCAGAACAAGAACGTCATGTGCCAGTATCGCGCCGTCGGCCATCCGATCGCGACCGCGGTGACCGAGGGACTCGTCGAATTGGCCGCCGCCAAGATCGGCATGGACCCGCTGGAAATCCGGCGCCGCAACCTCATCCCGGACGACGCCCATCCCTCCAGCGGTCCATCCGGGATCAAGTTCGAGGCGCTGTCGCACCACGAGGCGCTCGCCCATCTCGACGCCATGATGAATTACGCCGGGCTGCGCGCCGAGCAGAAGCGGCTGCGCGCGCAAGGCGTCCATCGCGGCATCGGCTTTGCCTCCTTCATCGAGGTGACCAATCCGAGCGCCGCTTTCTATGGCGTCGGTGGCGCAAAAATCTCCGCGCAGGACGGCGTCACCATGAGGCTCGACGCGCAAGGCGCAATCATCTGCCAGAGCGGCGTCACCGAGCAGGGCCAAGGGGCCGAGGCCGTGCTCGCGCAGGTCGCGGCCTCCGCGTTCGGCGTGCCGATCGAGCGCGTGCGGGTGATCACCGGCGACACCGACAACACGCCATATGGCGGCGGCACCTGGGCCTCGCGCGCGGCCGGCATCGGTGGGGAAGCCGCCTGGCAAGCCGGCAAGGCGTTGCGCGCCAACGTGCTCGCCTGCGCCGCGTCGATCTTGCAGGCCAAGCCCGAAGACCTCGACATCCGCAACGGCGCCGTGGTCGATCGCGACAGCGGCAGCGAGCGCCTTCCGCTGCACGAGCTCGCCCGCATCGCCTATTTCCGTCCGGACACGCTGCCGCCCGGCTTCCAGGCGGAGCTGGTGGCGACGCGCCACTATGTGCCGCGCGCCTGGCCGTTCGCCTTCACCAACGGCGTGCAGGCGAGCTACCTCGAAGTCGACACCGACTCCGGCATCGTGAAGCTGCTCAAGCACTGGTGCGTGGAGGACTGCGGCACCGTCATCAACCCGCAGCTCGTCGACGAGCAGATTCGCGGCGGCGTGGTGCAAGGGATCGGCGGGGCGCTGTTCGAGCACTGCATCTACGACGCGCGCGGGCAGCTGCTCAACGGCAACATGGCGGACTATCTCGTGCCGATGGCCGCTGAAATGCCCGACATCGAAGTCGGCCACGTGGTCACGCCGACCGCCGATTCAGAACTCGGCGCCAAGGGCGCCGGCGAAGCCGGCACCGCCGGCGCGCCCGGTGCGGTGATGAACGCCATCAACGATGCGCTGCGCCCGCTCGGGGCCAAGCCGCTCACGCACATGCCGTTCACGCCGGGCCGAATTTTGCAGGCGTTGGGACGGATCGGCGCATCCGCGCCCGTTTGATTTATGGCAATCGGTACGATCAGCTTCCAAGCCGTCGCGAAAGAGCAATGAGAGGACACGGCACATGAACATCAAAGTGGGCAAGCAAGCGATTGCCGAGGCTACGGAGAAGCTCAAGAATTGGGGCCGCTGGGGCAAGGACGATCACATCGGCACGCTCAACCACGTCACGCCCGAGGATATCGTCAAGGCCGCTCGTCTGATCCGCACCGGCAAGGTGTTTGCGCTCGGCATCCCGCTCGACAGCAACGGTCCGCAGACCGGCCTGTTCGGAGGGCGCTTCAATCCGATCCACCAGATGCTGGCGACCGGCACCGACGCCATCGCCGGTCGGCAGGACTGGAACAAGATCCGCTACGCCGACGACACGCTGAATTTGTGCGTGCAGGGGGCCACTCACTGGGATGCGCTCGGGCACATCTTCTACGAGGACAAGGCCTACAACGGCTATGACGCCAAGCTCATCGACGCCAAGGGACTGAGCGTGCTGGGCATCGAGCATTCCAAGAACAAGATGGTGGGGCGCGGCGTGCTGCTCGACATCGCGCGTTTGCGCGGCGTCGACTGGCTCAAGGACGGTGAAGCCATTTCCAACGACGAGCTCGACCAGTGCGCCAAGAAGCAAAAGGTCGAGATCGGCCGCGGCGACTTCGTCATCATTCGCACCGGCCAGATGGAGCGCTGTCTCGAGGAGAAGAAATGGGGCGGCTACGCCGGCGGCGACGCGCCCGGCGTCAAGTTCGAGAATTGCTATTGGTGTCAGAACAAAGAGATCGCCGCCATCTGCACGGATACCTGGGGCGTCGAGGTGCGGCCGAACGAGACCACGGAGGCAAACCAGCCCTGGCACTGGGTGGTGATTCCGGCCATGGGGCTGTGCATGGGCGAAATCTTCTATCTCAAGGATCTGGCGCAGGATTGCGCCGACGACGGCATCTACGAATTTTTCTTCTGCGGACCGCCGCTGATCATCACCGGCGGCACCGGCTCGCCGATCAATCCGCAGGCGATCAAGTGACGCCGTAGGCGTCATCCAAATGCCGAACCGTCAAACCCGAGTTCGGATGGTGCGCGTCTTTAGGTATATAGTGGAGTAAGGACGTGAGCGGCCGGAGCGAGCCCGGCCACGACGACGGGTAAACGGAGGCCCCCATGGCCCGCTATCTCAAGCGCGGAATGGACGCGAGCGCGATCAGAGCCGCCGACGCCAAGGTGCGCGCGACGGTGGAAACCATCCTCGCCGAGGTCGAGGCGCGGCGCGACGCGGCGGTGCGCGAGCTCTCGCAAAAGTTCGACAACTGGTCGCCGCCCTCGTTCAAGCTCACCGCGCCCGAGATCGAGCGCGCCATATCGCGGCTGGGCAAGCGCGACCTCGACGACATCAAATTCGCGCAGGCGCAGGTGCGCAATTTCGCGCAGAAGCAGAAAGAGACCCTGCGCGATCTCGAGGTCGAGACGCTGCCCGGCGTCGCGCTCGGTCACCGCCACATCCCGGTGAGTTCGATCGGCTGCTACGTGCCGGGTGGACGCTATCCCATGGTCGCCTCGGCGCATATGTCGATCGTGACCGCGCGCGTGGCGGGCGTGAAGCGCATTATCGCCTGCGCACCGCCGTTCAAAGGCGGGCCGCATCCGGCCATCGTCGCCGCCATGCACTTCGGCGGTGCCGACGACATCTACGTGCTCGGCGGCGTGCAGGCGGTCGCCGCCATGGCGCTGGGCACCGAGACGATCGGCGCCGTCGACATGATCGTAGGGCCCGGCAACGCCTATGTGGCGGAAGCCAAGCGCCAGCTCTTCGGCCGCGTCGGCATCGATCTGCTCGCCGGCCCGACCGAAACGCTGATCATCGCCGATGACAGCGTGGACGGCGAGATCTGCGCCACCGATCTGCTCGGCCAGGCCGAGCATGGCCCGACTTCGCCCGCCATCTTCATCACCAATTCGGAGAAGCTTGCGCAAGAGACCATGCGCGAGGTCGACCGGCTGCTCACGATGCTCCCGACCGCCGACGCCGCCGGCAAAGCGTGGGCGGATTTCGGCGAGGTCATCGTGTGCGAGAGCGAGGAGGAGATGGTGCGCGAGGCCGACCGCGTCGCCTCCGAGCACGTGCAGGTGATGACGCGAG
>Ga0306918_10001582_pt1 | contig 11316 bp, 9 predicted proteins | sample tim00Cox0000000H_FD_203315 | JGI IMG/M metagenome (GOLD analysis project Ga0306918, IMG submission 203315) | Lab enrichment of tropical soil microbial communities from Luquillo Experimental Forest, Puerto Rico - timezero.00C.oxic.00.000.00H (v2)... | ecosystem: Environmental > Terrestrial > Soil... | reverse complement strand
GCCTCGTCCAGATGCATGTTGTGGTCAGCCCACATGTAGGCCAGATAATTGTAGGCATCAGCAGCGTTACTCGGATCGACCGCGATTGATTTCCGAAAAAGCTCGGCCGCCTTGTCGTAAAGGCCTGCTTGCTCGGCGGCAGCGCCGTAATCGAAATAAAACCGCGCGTTCGCGATCTCTGCGCCCTCGGCTTCAGCTTCATGCAAGGCTTCTTCAAAGGTCACAACGGCTTCCTGGGAATGTTTCGCTTCACGCAGCGCAATGGCGAGGTAATAAGCGATCTCGGCTGTTTGCCGGAAGTGTTCCCGTGCTTCCGTGAGCACTTTCACGGCGCGCTCCTGCTCCTTCAACGGTCCGAGAAGGAGTTCGGCTAGGTGGAGATAGGGACTAGGTCTCCCGGGATTGATGATCAGGCTCTGCTCATAATTTGCCGCCGCTTTGGCAAATGCTGCTTTCGCTTGCTCGGCCTTCTTTTCACGTTCCAAGCCGCGGGCAGCATCATCCAGCAATCCAGCAAGCAAGTCGTAGGGTTTATAGTTTTCCGGTTGTTCCTTGATGATTTGCTCCAACATTTCAACCGCCTTGTCGCGCTGGTTCGTCAAAACGAAGCCAGTAGCGAGTCTTTCTCGCGCACTGGTGTCGTCCGGCTCGAGTTCGAGCAGCCGAAGATAAAGTGGAATGGCTTCCTTAATTTGCTCAGTGGCGACGTAGTAATCCGCGACGTCCTTCAAAACCTTGGCGTCGTCACCTGCGTGTTCTACCGCTTTCCTAAAGATCTCGTTTACCCGCGCAATGCCCTCCCGCTTGGGCGGTCGATCGGGCTTAAAAACAATCGAGGCATAAAGTTTTCCGAGACGCGCCCAAAACCCGGCATTCTCGCTTTGCGTCGCAGCTGCACGATCGAGTGATTGGAGCGCTTTCTTTTCATCTCCAGCCGCGAGCGCGATTTCACAAAGGCGCTCATAGGCGTCGATATTTTGAGGATCGATTGCGATGGCTTTATTAACGCAGTCGATCGCTTGATCGACTCGCCGCATATATTTTGTGTAGATAAAGGCGAGCTGCAGCAAAGGTTCGGTAGCTTTCGGGTTAGCTTTAACTGCATCTTTCAGAACATCGATTGCCTGAGGAAAGTCGTCCTGCCGCGTGAGCAGAGTCGCAACGCGTGACGCGAGATCCGCTTGGCCGGGATCGACATCGAGCACTTTCCTATACGCCGCGAGCGCCTTTTCCATCTCGCCGTCTTCCTCAAAAGCCATTCCTTCGACAAAATGCGCGAGCGCATCGGCCTTATGCTCACCGTCAACGCGAAGCAACAAATCCTTGGCTGGAATTGCGAAGAAAGAATCGCTTTGCCGCGCTGATTTTTTCATCGGTGCCGAACTCGGAGATGCCTGAGCATTCGGAGCGGTCAAACGAGGACGGCCCGCAACCGGCACCGCCAAGCCTAGAAGAAATGCTCCGAAAAGGAATCGATGGAAAATCCGCTCAAAGCGCCGATTGGACCCCATCATGCTGCCGATTGTAGCCGTGCGAAACGCTCTGCGCAAACGCTCAACCGCAGCCTAACGAGTGGAAGAAATTAGGCTTTATATCGCAAGCGCTTCTTGTGGCGATTCGCCCGCATGCGCTTGCGGCGCTTATGTTTTGAAATCTTCGCCTTCCGTCGTTTTTTTAGAGAACCCATATCATCGCGTTCCGCAATTCTCGATCCAAACACGAAGCACGCCCGATTTCAACACGCTTCTTGATACCCACAGCTCGTTAAGGTAGCTCGCGCGAAAAGCCTCGACGTAGAATTCGCACGAGACTCTTACTGACGCCGAACCTCCCGGTTGAAATCGCGACTGAAAGAACGCAAGCGATGCCAGCTCATTCGACAGCACGTGAGCGTTTGGTTAATCATTTTTATCGGGCTGGTGGGATTTGAACCCACGGCCTCCTGGTCCCGAACCAGGCGCTCTACCAAGCTGAGCCACAGCCCGTTTTCATACGTAAACCGACCAGTGCTCTTTGCCTCGAATTCTTTTCTTGTCCACCATTTTTGTCCGTGCCTACGGATGGTCTTGTGGCGTAAAAGCCCTCCTCGAATGGCATCCGGTGTCGTCACGGGAGAACAATAACGTGACATTAATCAGGTTCCGGTATTAAATCCATACTTACTCGTGTCGGCGGTCCGACGGAGCCACCACGTGCCTATGAAGATTAAAAAGCTGACCAAAAAGATCCAACGGCTTGAAGCGCGCTTGCAAAAAGGCGCGAAGAAACTTGCAAGCCTGAAACAAAAGCTCAGAGCGACAGAGGCAGCGAGATTGGCTAAGACCGAGCGTAAACGCGCAGCTCGGGCTCGGGAAGGTTTTGCGGCTGTTAGAGTTGCTGCACCTCAAAAGAACCGACGACGCCTAACAGCAAAGACCGCGTCCAAACCTGCGCGCGCGATCGAGCGGATTTCTTTCAACAAAGTGAAGAAGAAACGCCACATCACACCCGAACGCCGTGCGCAACTCTCGGCTACGATGAAAGCTAGGTGGGCTGCCAAAAGAGCGGCGGTGACACCCGAAAAGAATACTCCGGAGCAAGATTTTACGCTCGGAAAGACCCCTCAGCAGTAAGCTCGCTAATAGCGGACCTACGGATTGCGCGTTATTGCGCATGAATCGTTGGGCCGGGACCGAATTCGGCACAACCGCATTTCCGTCCGGTACAGGAATTATCGACAGTTAACCACATCAGACGCGCCAGACTTCCACTCAGCGGGGGGCACGCGGTTGATTATCGCGTCATGAACTACGTCGAGGATACGCGTTAGGCTCAGGCGCAGCCGGCCTGTTCGTTTTCCGATCTTGCTCGCACAAGATCGAGATGCGCCTTGTCGAACAAATCGGTTGACAAGCTTTTCAATCGCTCGCAATGTCTCCGCTCCAATTTTTATTTTATGATCGCGTCGCGGTTTTCACCCTCCGCTCTCGCCACCAGCGCGCCGACCATTCTTCAATTCCCGACGGAAGCCAACCGCGCCGTCGGATCCTTGCGCCATATGACGACTCAACTCCTCCAGGAAGCAGCTCAAGTAATTCCAAATCAGCAACTCCTGATCAACGTTGTCTCCAAGCGCGTTCGCCAGCTCGGTCTTGGCCACCGACCGATGGTTGAAGCGACGCCGCGTATGTCGCTCACCGATATCGCTCTTAAGGAAATCACTGCCGGCAAGCTCGCTTTCGAACCGGTCAAAGGTCCCGAGAACACTTAACTCCCTGAACCGCGTTTATCGCGACCATGCCCACAGAGTCGATCCTTAATCGCAAGGCGCTCCGCGATTTTCACATCCTCGAACGCTACGAAGCCGGCATTGAGCTCAAGGGCAGCGAAGTAAAATCAATTCGCGCCGGCAAGGTCAACATCAGCGACGCATTTGCCCGGATCGAGAACGGCGAAGCGTTTGTCTACAACGCCGACATTCAACCGTACGAAAAAGCGAGTCACGAGGTTCCCGCGGCAAAACGCGTCCGCAAACTTCTCCTCCATCGCGAGGAGATCGACAAACTTTACGGCGACCGCCAGGTCAAAGGGCGCGCTCTGGTCGTTTTGAAGCTCTATTGGAAAAACGGGAAACTCAAAGCTGAGCTCGGTGTTGGTCAAGGGAAAGTCACCCGGGACAAGCGCGCCGACATCAGAAAGCGCACGGTTGAACGCGAAACGGCGCGTGAAGTCGCTCGCTTTAATCGCAAGCATTCTTAGAGCGAGATCTCCTGTAAAGTTCATGGGTGTAAGTTGAGCGCTTGCCAGGCCGGGGCTATTAACGTAGCCCGGTTGAACGTTTTCTGAATGTCTCGCTCGTTTTACAAAGGCAGAGTTGCTCTGATTAGCGGCGGTTCGCGCGGCCTTGGTTTAGAGATTGCGAGAAAGATTTGCGCCCAGGGAGGAAAAGTTGCTCTTCTCGCGCGCGACACCGCGGAACTTGATCGTGCAAAAACTGACTTGGATCGCTTCGGGAGCGAGGTGCTGACAATCCAGTGCGACCTAGTCGAGTCCGCACAGATCCAATCTGCCGTCCAGCAAACGCTCCAACGTTTCGGCAAGATTGACATCCTGATCAACAACGCCGGCATTATCGAAGTCGGACCCCTCGCCCATATGCAGCTCAAGGACTTTGATCGTGCGATGCGTGTCCATTTCTGGGCGCCGTACATTTTACAATTTCTGATCGTTCCGCACATGCGCGCGAAAGACGGCGGTCGCGTCGTCAACATTTCGTCCATCGGCGGAAGAGTGGCTGTTCCGCACATGGCGCCCTATTCTGCCAGCAAGTTCGCCCTCACTGGATTTTCCGATGCGATCCGCGCCGAGCTCGCGCGCGACAAAATTTACGTGACGACTGTCACGCCCGGGATGATGCGAACCGAGTCACACATTCATGCCACGTTCAAAGGCGACCACGCCGCGGAATACCGATGGTTCGATTGGTCGCGCAAGATTCCATTTGCCTCTATCTCCATGGAGCGCGCGGCCCGCAAAATTGTAAATGCTTGTGCGCGCGGAAAGTCGGTTCTGGTTATACCTTTGTCCGCCCATTTCATCATCGCGGCGAACGCTCTGTTCCCGAACTTGATGGCGCGCGCGATGAGAATGTTTAATCGCTCGCTGCCGCCGCGAGTCAGCCAAAGCGGCAACGAAGCGAGATCAGGCGCGGAAATTATCCGCGGCAAGTGAACACGAAACGTCTTTTCGTTTCGATCGATCCGCCGCCAGCAATTCGAAAAATTCTTGTCGACATCGACCCGCGTATTCGCGGGGTGCGTTGGAGCGTCCACGATCAAATTCATCTCACGCTCGGTTTTTTCCCGGACGTTCCGCACGATGTCGATCTTGCATTGCGTGAAAAACTCGCGGCGATCGAATTTGGCGCCTTTTTTCTGCCGATCGAAGGAATCGGAACGTTTCCCGCGAAAGGCATGGTGAAGATTATCTGGATCGGCATCGGGGCTGGTCATCCCCATCTTTTTCAACTTCACAAACGCGTCCAGGAAACCGCGCTCGCGGTTGGACTCGAAGCCGATCTACGGCCATGGCACCCACATTTCACGCTGGCCCGTTGCCGCGATGTTCCTGGCGGGTCAATTCGAAAATTTCTCAAATCAAATGCGGATTTCGACGCCGGACTGTTTCGCGTAGAAATATTTCATCTTTATTGCAGCGAATTGACGCCATCCGGGCCGATTCACACCTGCGAACTTTCAATTTCGGCTCGATAACGGCGCCGCGACATGCTCCAGTGGCCGACGTTCTGCCGGCACGCCAATCCAAGCTTCGACAATTGCGCCGATTATCATCGAGCCCGCCGCGGCAACATAACCCCCAAAAAGCGCGCTGCTTGAACCCGAACCAATAATCCAACCAAACAACCACGGAGCAAACGCACCGCCGACAAGTGTTCCGATTGCATAAAAGACTGCGATGGCAAAGGCGCGGATTTCCAGTGGAAAAATCTCGCTCACTGTGAGGTAGGCCGAGCTCGCCGCTGCCGAGGCGATGAAAAAAATAATCGTCCACGCGAGTGTTTGTGTTTGCGCCGTCAGCAAACCCGCGTGAAACAACCAGCCGGTCAACGCGAGCAAAATTCCCGAAGTGCCGTAAGTGACCGTGATCATTGTTTTCCGCCCTATGGTGTCGAACAAATGTCCAAGCAGGAGCGGACCAAAGAAATTTCCGATCGCAAACGGCAAGATATAACCACCGACACTTTGCTCCGCCACGCCGTAAAAGCGCATTAACACGAGTCCATACGTGAAAAAGATTGCGTTATAGAAAAACGCCTGAGTCGACATCAAAACGAAACCGAGAAGTGAACGATGTCTATGTTGGTGCATAACTGCATTCCAGATTTCCTGCCACGGCGTATGCGTACGCGTATGAATTCGGGTCGGCGGAAATTCATGCGCTGGCAACCGATCGAGTTTCTGAATGATCCTGCGCTCGACCTGATCGAGAATCTTTTCTGCCTCAGCATTTCGACCATGAATCATTAACCAGCGCGGGCTTTCCGGAACCCAGCGTCGAAAGAAAATGATGATCAGGCCAAGCATCGCGCCGATCGCGAACGCCAAACGCCAGCCTAACGAAATTGGGAATCGCTTTGGATCCAGAACCAGCAGCGTCGCACCAGAACCGAGCGCGGCGCCCACCCAATATGAACCGTTGATCGTCAAATCGACCCGGCCACGGACGCCCGCCGGAATCAGTTCATCGACCGCCGAGTTGATCGCAGCGTATTCACCGCCGATGCCCGCCCCGGTGATCGCTCGAAAGAACGCATAACTCGCAAAATTCCAGGAAAACGCGGACAACGCAGTTCCAGTCAAATAGACCACCACCGTGATGAAAAATAATTTCTTTCGGCCGAACCGATCCGTGCCGTAACCAAAAAGAAGTGCGCCGATGACAGCGCCCGCCAGATAGCAAGTCGCGCTTGCGCCGACTTCGGTATCAGTTAGCCCTAACGCCTCCCTTCGTGTCAGGATCCCGGCTAACGAACCAGCGAGAGTGACTTCAAGCCCGTCCAGAATCCACGTCGCGCCGAGCGAAACGACGATCAACCAATGCCATCGACTCCACGGCATTCGGTCCAGCCGCGCGGGCACATAAGATTCAATCGTTTGGCCGAATTGCTTCACATTCATTCCGAGCGATGCGAGGAATCTCACGGCCAAAGCTCTAACCACACAAGTACCTTGTCTGATCAGTCAGCCCGTGAGAGGTCCTTTGCTTCGCTTAGGATGACAAACGCTCAGTCTTCGTAGGCCGGCAAACCTTTGGCGCGTCGCTTTTCCTTGATGTAATTGACCATGTCTTCCGAGGTCTTGAAGTCCTCAGACTTGAATGGCAGTTTCTTTTTGCGACGCAAAACGCTGTACCACCACCGCCAGTAATTTTGCCACGTGTCGTAACCGGCTTCAGGCTTTTCCTTGTTAATCTCGGCCGCGATCCGTTCGTCAACCCGCTCCTTCCAATACTGTTCTTCCGTTACATTTGTAACGTTGACCCGGCCTGCCTGGTCCGTGTTGTATTCGCGAATCGTGGGCTTATGCACTGAGCAACCCGAGAGCAGAGTTGCAACGAGAAGATTCCCGACCAGGAGTTGCGTGGAAATTCTTCGCATGACCACTGAGAAAGATTTCTAAACCAAAAGCGATCGTCAATTTCGAAAGTAGCAGCTTCAAGACTAGGCGGTGCGGCCGCAACAGTTTTTATACTTCTTCCCGCTACCGCACGGACAAGGCTCGTTTCGGCCAACTTTCGGTAGCGAACGTCGCACCGGAAGGTCGACCGGCATTTCGCCCGCGCCATCCCCATCCATCGCAACCCCGGCCATCGCCGGTTGCGGTTGACGCATTCGCGCCAGCGCGTTCGCAGTCGGCGCCGTCGGCGCATCCTCCTTGAGGAAGAACTGTGGCAGAGTCGCCAGAAAATTCTCGAACGCCTGCAGATTCGACGTGCTCCGGAAAAGATTGTGCAACACCTCGTTCTTAATGTTCGCCATCAATTCGACGAACATGTCATAGGCTTCTGTTTTGTATTCGATCAGTGGATCTTTTTGCGCGTAACCGCGGAGATAGACGCCTTCGCGCAGCGCGTCCATCGCGTAGAGGTGCTCCTGCCAGAGCCGATCAATCGCGTTCAAAATGATATAACGCTCGAGACTTTTGACCGCAGTCGGCTCTTCGTGACCCGATTTGCGTTCGTACGCTTCCTTCACCTTGCCGATCAGGAACTGCGCGTTCTCATTAACACTCCGGGTGTCGAACTGCGCTTTCTCTTGGGTCAGTCCGAGCGGGAAAGTCGTGTTTACCCAATGAATCAGGCCGGTGTAATTTGGCTCGTCTATTTCGAGAAACTCTGTCACCTTTGCCGGCACCGCTTCGTCGATGACTTCGTAAATAAGCGTGCGTGGATCCTCGGAGTCGATCACTTCATTGCGATAGGTGTAAACGACTTCGCGTTGCATGTTCATCACGTCGTCGAAATCGAGCGTGCGCTTTCGAATCAAGTAATTGCGCTGCTCGACGCGCTTTTGCGCAGTCTCCACGGATTTGTTCAACCAGCGGTGCTCAAGCTCCTGCCCTTCCTCAAGGCCAAACCGCTCCATGATCTTGGTCATTCGATCCGCGGCGCCGAAATTGCGCATCAGATCGTCCTCAAAACTGACATAGAAACGCGACGCGCCCGGATCGCCCTGGCGTGCGCAACGTCCGCGGAGTTGTCGATCTATCCGGCGAGCTTCGTGCCGCTCGGTCCCGAGCACAAACAATCCGCCAAGCTCAGGAACTCCAAAACCGAGTTTAATATCCGTGCCGCGGCCGGCCATGTTCGTTGAGATCGTCACCGTCCCCGGCTGACCGGCGCGTGCAACAATCTCCGCCTCTTGCATGTGAAATTTCGCGTTCAACACGTTGTGCGGAATTTTTTCGCGCTTGAGCATCCGGCTCAGCAACTCGGAGGCTTCCACGCTGACCGTACCGACCAATACTGGTTGCTGCTTCGCGTGATGGTCTTTGATTTCCGCAATGACGGCGTTGTATTTCTCGCGCCGCGTTTTGTAAATCCGGTCGTTGTGGTCCATGCGCTGCACCGGCCGGTTCGTCGGGATAACGTTTACGTCGAGTTTGTAGATGTCGTGAAACTCGGCCGCTTCGGTTTCGGCGGTGCCAGTCATGCCGGCGAGTTTTTGATAAAGCCGGAAATAATTTTGGATCGTGATCGTCGCCAGCGTTTGCGTCTCCCGATCGATCTGAACGCCTTCCTTCGCTTCAACCGCCTGATGCAAACCATCGCTCCAGCGGCGCCCCGGCATCTTGCGTCCCGTGAATTCGTCGACAATGACGACCTTGTTGTCCTCGACGACGTACTGCACATCTTTTTCGAACAAGCAGTAGGCTCGCAGCAATTGTGAAATGTTGTGGATCCGCTCCGCTTGTGCATCGCAATGTTGCTGACGCTCCGACTTCTTCTTGTCCTTCTCTTCGTCTGACAGACTTGGGTCGAGATCGATCTCGGTGAATTCGCTGATCAAATCCGGCAGCACGAACGCGTTCGGATCGTCCGGATTTAGAAACGTCCGGCCTTGCTCTGACAAATCCGCTTCGTTCGATTTCTCGTCGATCGTGAAAAACAATTCCTCTTTGAGTTGAAAGAGCTCTTCTTTACGCGTGTCCTGATAAAATGAGAGTTCGGCTTTATCGATCGCGCGACGCTTGTCCGGGTCCTCCATCATTCGGAGCAATTGCTTGTTGCGTGGCTGACCCAGTTTCACTTTAAACACCAAACGCCCGCCAAGTTCGACATCGCTCTTTTCGAACGCTTCGACCGCTTCACTTGCGACGCGATTGCACAGCATCGTTTGCTTGCGCACGAGCTGCTCGATGAGCGGCTTCCATTTGTCGTATTGATGGGTCGAAATCGTCGAGGGTCCGCTGATGATGAGCGGCGTGCGCGCTTCATCGATCAGAATCGAATCCACTTCGTCGACAATTGCATAATGATAACCCCGCTGGACTTGCTGCTCGCGTGTGGTCGCCATCCCATTGTCGCGCAAATAATCGAAGCCAAACTCGCTGTTCGTTCCGTAAGTAATGTCGCAAGCATACTGCTGGCGACGCATGTCTGGTTCCTGATCGTGCTGAATGCAACCGACCGTGAGGCCGAGAAAAGTGTAAAGCTGGCCCATCCACTCCGCGTCGCGACGCGCCAGATAATCGTTCACCGTCACCAAATGTGCGCCGCGTCCGGTCAGCGCATTTAAGTAAAGCGGTAATGTCGCGACCAAGGTTTTGCCTTCGCCGGTCGCCATTTCCGCAATCCGCCCGCGATGCAAAACCATTCCCCCAAGCAATTGCACATCGAAATGCACCATGTCCCATGTCATGGGCTGATCGCAGACCGTGAAGGCATGATGTCGATCTTTCAGGCGGCGAGCCGCGTTTTTAACTACCGCGAACGCTTCTGGCAAAACTTGATCAAGCCGGTGCCATTGTTCTTCCGGATCGGAAATTTTCGAAAGCTCCTCCTTCCAAACCGATGTTTTCGCTCGCAAGTCGTCATCCGGGAGAGCTTTGAACTGGTCGTAGAACTCATTGATTCGGCACACCATCGGCGCCATTCGCCGCAGTTCGCGCTGATTTTTTGAGCCAAAAATCTTCTTTAAAATCCAATTGACCATCTAAGAACTAATATCGGTGAGATTAAGCGCGGAGCAATGCCCCGCCCAGGCTGCGCGAGGAGAGCGAGGGCTGAACTTATTCGTATCGTGCAGCCTAAAAGTCTGCAAGAGAAGCAATTCTCAGACCGTATCATTGGAATGAAATACGCATTTTCTTCGGTCCTGTTGCTTGCCACCAGCCTCGCCTTTGGCCAAGCCGATCCAATGAGTCGCGCGTGGAATCAACCGGTGCCACCGTTTCGGATAGCAGGAAATCTCTACTATGTCGGCGCAACAGAAATCGCTTCCTTTTTGATCACGACACCGAAGGGCCATTTCCTAATCGACGGCGGATTTGCTGAGACGGCTCCGCAAATCGAGCGGAACGTCGCACAGCTCGGATTCAAAATAGAGGACGTTAAGATCCTGTTGAACAGTCATGCGCATTTCGATCATGCCGGCGGTTTGGCTGAACTAAAACAAAAGAGCGGCGGCAAATTGATTGCAAGCGCCCCTGACGCGGAGTTATTGCGCGACGGCGGCCACAAAGATTTTCGGTTCGGCGACACGCTCCTGTTTCCGCCCGTGGAGGTAGATCAGACCATCGGTGACGGTCAGTCGATTGAGCTTGGCGGTCAAAAACTGACCGCCTGGTTCACACCGGGTCACACGAAAGGTAATACGACTTGGACCACGAAAATTTCTGACAGCGGAAAAACTTACGATGTTGTGTTCGCCGGCAGCCCGACTGTACTCGACTACCGTTTCGTGGGAAAAGAAAGCTACCCCGGGATCATCGCCGACTTCGAAAAAACGTTCGCTGTTCTGAAAAAATGCCGTGCGACATTTTCCTTTCCGATCACGGATCATTTTTTTCTTTCGACCAAAAACGCGAACGTCTGGCCCGGGGCGAAAATTCAAACCCGTTCATTGATCCCGATGGTTACAAACATTTCGTGAGGCAGTACGAGAAGGAGTTTCATGATAAAGTCGAGCTGCAGAAGAAGGCAGCGGTTTCTGCGACGGCGACGCCAGAATGATTGCGTCCGACGGTTGCCCGTTTAAGCTCGTTTCATGAAGAAAATCATCTCGACAGCGGACGCGCCTGCGGCAATCGGACCGTA
>Ga0306918_10001578_pt1 | contig 11339 bp, 11 predicted proteins | sample tim00Cox0000000H_FD_203315 | JGI IMG/M metagenome (GOLD analysis project Ga0306918, IMG submission 203315) | Lab enrichment of tropical soil microbial communities from Luquillo Experimental Forest, Puerto Rico - timezero.00C.oxic.00.000.00H (v2)... | ecosystem: Environmental > Terrestrial >... | reverse complement strand
ACAAGATCTTCCCGGCCGACGGCGCTTACCCTTACAAGCGCGACCTGCCCAAGGTCGAGTTTCACCTGATCGACACGGGGCATTTTGCGCTCGAGGACAGAGCCGACGAAATGGTTCCACTGATCCGCGATTTCCTTAACCGCAAGATCGCGTCATGAAGCAACGAGCTTGTAGAAGGAGGGGTAGACGAAGTAAGCGGAAGGAAAAGAGCCAATGGCGACTAGGGTGGTGAGAGTTCTCTCGGTCAACGTCGGTAATGTTCGGGAGTTCGAATACCACGGTCGTCCTGCCAGGAGCGCCATCTGGAAATCCCCTGTCGCCGGTCGGATCGCCGCCCGAGGTGTGAACCTCGACGGAGACGCCCAGGCGGATCGAGAGGCGCATGGGGGGCCCGATAAAGCGATCTACGCATACGCCGTCGAAGACGCACGGTGGTGGGAACAGGAGATCGGCCGACCGCTTGCATACGGTGAGTTCGGCGAAAATCTCACGACCGAGGGGATCGAGGCGAACGATGCGCTCATCGGAGAGCGTTGGCAGATCGGAACCACGGTTCTCGAGGTTTCTGAGCCGAGAATCCCTTGCTGGCGGCTTGGAGTTCGGATGAATGATCAATTGTTTCCGCGCCGCTTCGCCGAGGCGTTGCGACCCGGGACTTACTTACGAATCGTCGTCGAGGGCGATTTGGGGGCAGGGGATGAGATCCGGGTAATCGAGAGACCCGATCATGATCTCACCGTTCGACAGGTGTTTCGCATCTACACCCGTGATCGCCATGAGGCCGACCGGTTGCTCGCGGTTCCCGGCATGTCCGAGAGCTGGAGGAACTGGGCGAATGATTTTCTTCAAAGGACAAAAGGCCGTTCCCTGGACACGAGCAAACCGGGATGTGGCTGACCAGGATTTCTCAGATCTACGGCCGAGTGTGAGTGCCGGCTCCGGTTGTTCGAAGGAGCACCAGAATATTCGCCCGCCGGTCCCCGATTGCTCTGGCGCTCGACCTGCGCTCGGGCCTATCAGCAGGGGACCGACCGTCCTGCAACTTGCGTGGCGCAGAAGAACGCGTGACCACTAGCGATACCGAGGTGGTAATCATTGGCGGCGGTGCGGCTGGCGTCGCCGCGGCGCAGCGGCTCAGGAACGCACAGGTCGAATGTCTCCTCGTCGAAGCACGGCTCCGGCTCGGGGGACGCGCGTGGACCAACACTGACGACCCGGCGACCCCCATCGATCTCGGCTGCGGCTGGTTGCATTCCGCTGACCGCAATCCCTGGTGCGAAATTGCCGAGGCGCAAGGTCGCTCGATCGACAAAACGCCGCCGCCCTGGACGCGACGTTCGGTGCCGATCGGGTTTCCGATTTCCGAGCAGACCGCGTTTTTTGAAGCGCTGGAAAAATTCCACGAGCGGCTCGACGCGTCTGCGCAAGGGGAGGCGGACGTTCCCGTCGCCACGTTTCTCGAGCCGCGCGGCCGCTGGAACGAGCTGATCAACGCGGTCAGCACCTACGCGAGCGGCGCGGAGCTTGACCGGGTATCGGCTCGGGACCTCAGTCGTTACGACAACAGCGGCGTGAACTGGCGCGTGGTCGAGGGCTATGGGACGGTCATCGCCGCCCACGGTGACGCGCTGCCCGTTGCGCTCGGCTGTCCGGTACGCCTGATCGACCACAGCGCGCGGCGATTGCGCGTGGAGACGGAGGCGGGCACCATCAGCGCAGGCGCCGCGATCGTCACCGTGCCGAGCAGCGTGCTTGCCGAAGAAAAGCTTCGCTTCACTCCAGCTTTGTCCGAAAAAATCCAGGCCGCGGCGGGGCTGCCCCTGGGGCTCGCCGACAAGATGTTTCTCTCTCTTGCCGATGCCGACGAGTTCCAGAAGGAAAGCCGCCTGTTCGGCCGCACCGATCGAACCGGGACGGGGGTCTACCACTTCAGGCCGTTCGGCCGGCCGCAGATCGAGGCGTACTTTGGCGGTCGCCTGGCGGCAGAACTCGAAGCGGGCGGCGGTGCGGCCTTCCTCGACTTCGCGACCGCGGAACTCGTCGGCTTGCTCGGCAGCAATTTTGCCCGCCGGGTGAAGCTGCTTCACGTCCATCCTTGGGGAAACGATCCATTTTCCCGCGGCTCCTACTCCTCTGCGCTTCCCGGCAAGGCCGACTGCCGCGCGCTGCTCGCCACGCCGGTGGATGATCGCCTGTTCTTTGCCGGCGAGGCTTGCTCGTCGAACGACTACTCCACCGCGCACGGCGCGTATCTCACCGGGGTTGCCGCCGCCGATCTGGCAATCGCCGCCCGACACGGGATACGATCGTGAAGCGCATGAGCGGGAAAGCAGCCGCGGGAGAGGGGGAAATCATGTCTTATCAGCGCATCGGGGCGGTGCTTTTGGCGCTGGCCATTACGGCAACCACGCCGGCCGCCGCGCAGCAGGTCCGGGCCGGACTGCTGACCTGCGACGTGTCGGCCGGCATTGGGCTGATCGTCACGTCGCAGAAGCAGGTGACCTGCACGTTTGCGCCGGAGCGAGCCGACGTCGCGCGCGAAGACTACGACGGCACGATCACCAAATTCGGGCTCGATGTCGGCGTGGTCGGCGGCGGGGTCATGATCTGGGCGGTGTTCACGCGAACGGTGGCGGGACCCGGCTTTCTCGCGGGCGATTATTTCGGCGCGAGCGGGGAAGCATCGCTGGGGGCGGGGCTCGGCGCCAATGTCCTGGTCGGCGGCTCGAACCGGACCGTGGCGCTGCAGCCGCTCTCGGTGAGCGGGCAGATCGGCATCAATGTTGCCGTGGGCGTGGCGGAGCTCCGTTTGGGGCTGCCACGGCGCTGACGATCCGCGGCGCACAGGGACAAATTTACGTCCGCTTCCAGGCCGAAACTAGTTGAAGAGAACTTCCTCTAACCTTTCGAGGCAAATTGTCATGTCAAAATTTGCCAATGTCGTCACGATCGAGGTTGCCCCAGGGCGGAGAGATCAGGTCGTAACTTCGCTGGTGGCGCACAAGGCACGCCTGAAAGATGAACCGGGCACCCTGCAATTCGAAGTCTTGCTGCCGAAAGACGACGATACGAAAGTTCTCGCGTACGAAATGTACCGGGACGCCGCCGCATTCGAGGTGCATCTGAACGGGCCGTCCCTCGCGCAATGGAAAGAAGAGACTGCCGGAATGGTGGTGAAGCTTCATGGAGTGCGGTGCGCGGTCCTCGACTAGTCGGTCCACGAACGCGCGACAGACAACCACTAAGATAGAACGACATGGATAGGCGTACCTCTGTGATTTGACGGCTGCCAAATTCGCTTCTGTCACCTATCGCGTTTCGCGCAGACCGCGCCCAAGCCAAAAAATGTCGTGCCGACTACCGCAGGAGTGACACCCATGAATACCCCGACGTATGACAAGAGCATCAGCGCCCTTTTAGTCGTCGATCCCTACAACGACTTCATTTCCGAGGGCGGCAAGATCTGGCCCCTCATCAAAGCTGTCGCCGAAGCAAACGACTGCGTTTCCAACATGCTGAAGGTCCTGAATGCCGCGCGCGCAGTGAAGCTTCGCGTCTTCTATGCCATGCACCATCGGTATCGTGCCGGCGACTACGAAACGTGGACCTACATTGCGCCGGTTCAACGAGGCACGTGGCAGCACAAGAGCTTCGAATACGGCACATGGGGTGGCGAGTTCCGTGCCGAATTCGTGCCGGCGCCAGGTGAGATTGTCGCCCAGGAACACTGGTGTTCCAGTGGCTTCGCCAACACCGACTTGGACTTGCAGCTCAAGAAGCACGGCATACATAGGCTCATCGTCATCGGACTCATCGCGCATACCTGCATCGAAGCGACTGTGCGCTATGCCGCCGAGCTCGGTTATGACGTCACCGTCGTTAAGGATGCGACGGCGGACTACTCAGACGAGATGATGCATGCTGCCCTCGACATCAATATCCCGAACTACGCGAGTTCGATCGTAACTACCAGTCAGATCGTTGCGCCGATCTCGGCTCCCACGTGATGGACGGCGCTCTTGCGCAATGAGCTCTCACAGCGGCGTTTTCACAATTCGTCCGGTGGCCTCGACCAACCAGCGCTCGCTGTTGAGCGGCCTGCCGTTGAGCCGGGCGACAAGCCAATCGGCGACCAACACCGGCGGGAACGGGCCGAGATTGGCGGCCGGCACATTGCCCACGGAGTGGCGGCTGTCGGCGTAGACCACCAACTGGCGCGGGCCCGACATGGTGCGGATCATTCGCTCGGTATGCTCGAGGGGACTTAACTCGTCGGCTTCCCCGGCAACGACCAGATAGGGCTTGCGGATCTTCTCGACGTGGCCTTCCCACGTCAGCGTCTTGGCAAACTCATTGAACTTTCCCTCGTCCGTGTAGTTCGCCATCCACATGAAACGCTTCTTGAACGTGGGCGATGCTTCCTCGAAGATCGTGTGACAGCCGGGCTCGAGGCAGGTGGAAATCACCGCCGTCGCCGCGATGCGCGGCTCGTTTGCGGTCATGATCGTCCCGAAAAACGAACCGAAGCTCGTTCCGCTCACGCCGATCCTCTGCCCATCGATTTCCGGGCGGCGCAGCAGCCAGTCCGCCACGGCAGGACCGGCATCGATCCAATTCTGCATCGAGACATAGACGCCGAGCAGCGGGCTCTCGTATTGCCCCGGCCCGTCGATCGAGAGGACCGCGACGCCGCGCTGCATCCAACGGTCGTTGGCGAGCGCGACATTGACCTCTTTGAAGCTGTCCATCCCGGGAATGGCGATCACCACCGGCACCTTGCCGTCGCGATAGCCGGGCGGCAGGTGCAGCCAGGCGGGAATCGATTTGTCCTTGAACGGGATCGAAACCGCCTCGATCTTGTGATCCGCGAGGCGCGCATAGTTGGAAAAGCATTCCCGCTTCTTGTTGTGCAGCTCGACGTGCTGCTTTCCCGAATCGTCGTACGGCCACTCCGCGGCGCCGTAGTGAATCGCGGCCATGTACCAGTTGTCGCGCGCGGTAATCAGATTGCCTTCCGCCTCGGCGGCACGGGCCTTGGCCTCGCGGCGCTTGGCCGTGCTTTCGAATGCCGGGCCGATGTCCGCCATCTTTTGCACGCGCGCGCGAATGGCGGCAAAGTCGGCATTGGCCTCGACGCCGCAGGGCGCCGACAGATAGATCGATCGCGGCTGGTCCCAGTCGATTCCGTTGGCGCGAATGATGTTGTCGAGCGTCCAGCGCTGCTCCGAGAACCGCTTGGTCGTGGCCGCAATTTCTGCATCCGCCCACGCCGCACGATGCGAACCGGCCAGGGCTGCTCCGGCTCCTGCCATAGCGATTGAATGAATGAAGCGGCGTCGATCCATGACGATACCTCCATATTGTTCTTCATAATCCGCCGAAGGGCAGAGACTGAATGCTACGGCAGCAATTTCGATGAGGCCAGGGACGTCGCTTGAGTGCGAGTTGGTGCGACCAATCTCACTCGATCACCTCGTCGGAAAGCGCGAGCAGCGTCGGCGGCACCGCCAGGCCAAGCGCCTTCGCGGTCTTCAGATTGATCACCAGCTCGAACTTGGTGGGCTGCAGTACCGGCAGTTCGGAGGGCTTGGCGCCTTTGAGAATGCGCCCGACATAGAGCCCCGCTTGGTGATTATTGTCGCTGCTGCTGCTCCCGTAGCTCATCAGTCCGCCGGCCACGGCGAACTCGCGCGCATAGTAGCTGGCGGGAACCACGTGACGCGCGGCTAAAGCCACGAGCTGATCGCGGCGTACGCTGAAAAGCGGATCATCGGCCACCAGCAGCGCGCTGTCTTTGCGCCGGGCAAGATTCGCGAACGCCGCATCAATTTCGCTTTCACTGGTGGCGCGGAGGACATCAATTTGCTGACCGATGGCCTGTGCAGCCGTCCGCACGTCGTCGAGATGGTCCTCGGCATTCGGATTTTTTGGATTGCTAAGGACTGCCAGCACTGAAAGGGACGGGACGAGCTCCCGAATGAACTCCAGACGTTTGGCGCCCAGTGCGCCGTAGAACTGGCTGACGCCGGTGACATTTCCGCCCGGCCGGTTGAGGCTCGCCACCACGCCGAGCTTGACCGGATCGGCGCCCATCACGAACACGATTGGAATGGTCGACGTCGCCTGCTTCGCCGCGAGCGCCGCCGGCAGTGCGCCCGCGAAAATGACGGCTACTTGCCGGCTTATCAGCTCGGCGGCGAATGCCGGCAATCGCTCGTAGTGACCCTCCGCCCAACGGAATTCGATCGCGACGTTGTGACCTTCCACGAAACCACTTTCATTTAAACCCTGACGGAACGCGTCGACGACCGGGCTGACATAGCGATCGGGTGCTGTTGCGCTCACGAAGCCGATTATGGGCATGGCCGATTGTTGTGCGCGTGCGGCAAGCGGCCACGCAACTGTCGCGTTGGCGATGAATTTGATGACGTCGCGTCGTCGCATACAGACCTCGCCCAAGCTTCGAGAGCGTCCCAAATCTTGGTCAAAAGATTAGCACATCGACCCGGGCTGGCGAGCGTCGGCATATGCTGGCAGCCTTGGATTTACCCGCGCAATCAACGCGCAGCCCGCGATGATGCCGGCCACTTGCTATAGCGCGCGTCCCGCCGAAAGATGCGCTGGCGAACTCGAGCCATAGGAGGACGACATGAAGCTTGCGGCCGCAAGGAACTGGATCGGATTCGGTGCAGCGATTGCCATCGCCGTCACGGCCACATCGGCCGGCGCCAAGGAATGCTTCGCACCCGACGCGCGTGCGCAGGAGCGCGCGTTCTCGCGCGCCGTGATCACCGAGGGCGGCAAGACCCTGTGGCTCGGCGGCCAAACCGGCACGCCAACCGCCAATTTCGAGGGCCAGACGCGGGAGATCTTTTCCGAGCTCGACAAGAACATCAAGGCGGTCGGCGGCAGCGGGCTTAAGGACATGGTCACCATGACCGTGTTCATCAACGACGTGCGCCACGGCGACCGCTTCACCGAAATCCGCAAGGAAACATTCAAGGACTGCTTCCCGGCGAGCGCGCTCATCACGGTCAGCGGATTTGCCCGGCCCGGCATCCTGATCGAAATTCAGGGCATCGCGGTGGTGGGCGGGAAATAACAGAGCTATCGTCCGTCATGCCCGGCAACGCAGTCAAGCTTGCGCAGACTGCGTAAACTTGTCTGCGCTGCCGGGCATCCACGTCTTGCTTTCCGACTATCAGGAAGAAAGACGTGGATGGCCGGGACAAGCCCGGCCATGACGACGGGGCGGCATCGAACGCTTGCTCCGTTTCCATTTTTCCGGAAACGGCGATAGCTTCGACGCCGGTATGTGCGAGCAAAATGCGGCTTGGTGGAAATGGCGCAGCCGGAACGTAAGCTCGTTGCGATTCTTGCCGCCGACGTGGTCGGCTACAGTCGGCTCATGGAGGTGGACGAGCCGGGCACGCTGGCGCGGCTCAAGACCCATCGCCTGGAGTTGGTCGATCCGGCAATCGCCAGGCATCGCGGGCGCATCATCAAGACATCGGGCGACGGGCTGCTGGTCGAGTTCCAGAGCGTGGTCGGCGCGGTCGAGTGTGCCAGCGAGATCCAAACAGGGATGGGGCGGCGCAATGCGGACCTCTCGCCCGCGCGCGCGATCCAGTTTCGTATCGGCATCAATCTCGGCGACGTGATCGTCGATGGCGACGACATTTTTGGCGATGGCGTCAACGTCGCCGCCCGCCTGGAGGGGCTCGCCGATCCCGGCGGCATCTGTGTCTCCGCCGCGGTGCGCGAGCAGGTCGGCGGCCGGCTCGACACGAGGTTCGAAGATCTCGGCGAGCAGAGCGTCAAGAACATCGCGCGGCCGATCCACGTCTACCGGGTCGCCGTACCCGCTGCGGGCGCTGCGCCGAGCGACGCCGGCGCGGGCGCCGGGAGGGCAGGGGCGAAGCCCTCCATCGCCGTGCTCCCGTTCAGCAATATGAGCGGCGATCCCGAGCAGGAATTCTTCGCCGACGGCTTGACCGAGGACATCATCACCGAGCTGTCGCGCTTTCGCGAGCTGCTCGTCATCTCGCGCAATTCCGTATTCGTGCACAAAGGCAAGGCGGTAAGGGTGCAGGAGGTGGCGCGCGAGTTCGGCGTCGACTACGTGGTCGAGGGGAGCGTGCGCAAAGCCGGCGACCGCGTGCGCGTGACGGTGCAGCTGATCGATGCCGAGACCGACGCCCATATCTGGGCCGAGCGCTACGACCGTGAGCTCAAGGACATCTTCGCGATCCAGGATGAGGTGACCGCGGCGGTGGTGGCGACGGTGAGCGGACGGGTCGAGGCCGCGGCCCATGAACGCGTCGCGCGCAAGCCGACCGAGAACATGGCGGCCTACGAATGCGTGCTTGCCGGCAAGATCCTGCACCATCGCTCCGGGCGCGAGGCCAACGCCGAAGCTCAGCGCCTGCTCGATCGTGCGCTCGCGCTCGACCCGAACTATGCGCACGCCCACGCCTGGAAAGGCTGCGTGATCGGTCAGAGCTGGATCCACGGCTGGGCCCCGGATGGCGAACTCGCCCTCAAGCAGGTGCGGCAGGAGCTCGAGACCGCGCTTGCGCTCGACGATAACGACCCCGATGTGCATCGCGTGCTGGCCGCGCTAAGCCTGACGTTCGAGAACCACGACAAGGCCGCCTATCACCAGCAGCGGGCATTGAGCCTCAATCCGAATAACGATCTCATCGTGGTGCAGCAGGGCGAGCTGCTCACCTGGCTCGGCCGCGCGGAAGAAGGGATCGACTGGATTCGCCGGGCGATGCGGCTCAATCCGTATCATCCCGAGCGTTACTGGAGTCATCTGGGCCGCGCCCAGTACAGCGCGCGCGCCTACGCCGATGCGATCGAATCGTTCAGCCGCATCGCGCGGCCGGATTACACCCACCACGCGTTTCTGGCGGCATCTTCAGCGCAGCTCGGAAACAAGACCGCGGCGGCGGCGCACGCAAGCGAGGTCAGCGCGCTCGAGCCGAGCTTCGCGATCAACAAATATCTCGCCACGCTGCACTACAAGAACGCGGCCGATCGCGAGCATTGCCGCGAAGGGCTGATCAAGGCCGGCCTGCCGGAGTAAAATGCGAGCAACGGGCGCGCCGCTGATCCGCCTCATCCTGAGGAGCGTGCGCAGCACGCGTCTCGAAGGATGGGGCGGCCCGGATCGGGGCGGCCTCATGCTTCGAGACGCGCACTTCGTGCGCTCCTCAGCATGAGGGCCGATCGGGATGCTACTCCCCCGGCAGCCGCACCGTGAACACCGAGCCTTTGCCGGGCTCGCTCGCGACCGTCACGTCGCCGCCCATCATGCGGGCAAGCTTGCGCGTGATGGCAAGGCCCAGGCCGGTGCCGCCGAAGCGCTGCGCGGTCGAGGCGTCGGCCTGGGTGAATTCCTCGAACAGTTTCGCCTGCTGCTCGGCCGTCATGCCGATGCCGGTGTCGGAGACGGCGAACTCGACGAAGCGCGCGCCGTCGCCGGCCCTGCGCGCGGCAAGCTTCACCTCGCCCGCGTTGGTGAACTTGCAGGCATTGCTGAGCAGATTGAGCAGGATCTGGCGCAGCCGCATCGGATCGACGGTGAGCGCCCCGAGATTCTCCTGTTGCTCGACCAGCAGGCGATTCTTGTTCTGTTCGGCCAATTGCCGAGCGGTGCCGATAACGTCGTCGATTAGCGGCTTCAATTGCACGATCTGCGGATTGAGCTCGAGCTTGCCGGCCTCGATTTTCGACAAGTCGAGCACCTGGTTGATCAGGCCGAGCAGGTGTGTACCGGCGCGGTGCACGCGGGTGAGCGGCTCCTGCGCCTTTTCCGTGCCGAAACGCGCGGCATGGCTGACCATCATGTCGGTCAGGCCGATAATGGCATTGAGCGGCGTGCGCAATTCGTGGCTCATGCTGGCGACGAACTGCGACTTGTACTCGCTCGCCAGAGCGAGCTGGCGGCTCTTCTCTTCCAGCTCCGCGGTGCGCGCGCGCAGCTCGCTGAGCAGCCGCGTGTTCTCGATGGCGATGACCGCCTGCGTCGCAAAGCTCTTCACCAGCTCGATCTGCTTGTCGGTAAAGGGGCGAACTTGCTGACGAAAGATGGCAAGCGCGCCGATCAGTTGATTTTCCTTGAGCAGCGGGACCGCGACGAAGGTGCGAGCGCGGGCGAGTTCGACAAATGCGACGCGCGCAGGGTCAGCGCGCTCGGTGTAGAGCCGCTCGGCTTTGACATCGGCAATGTGCACCAGTTGTTTCGATCGAGCGAGGCGCCCAAGACCGGTTTCGGGACCCAGCGGCGCGGCTCTGCCAGCAGCCACTCGGCAAACTTGGGGGGCACGCTCAGCAGTGCGACTGGTCGCCAAAAATCGTCGTCATAAAGGTACATGATGCCGAAGTTAGCCTCGCAAATACGAGTGGCGTTCTCCAACATTGAGTTGAACACCGGCTCCAGCTCTCCGGGCGAACTCGAGATGACGCGCAGCACCTCCGCTGTCGCCGTCTGCTGCTCCAGTGCCTCGGAGAGATCGGCGCTGCGTTGGCGCAGCTCCTCCAGCAAGCGTGCGTTCTCGATAGCGATAACAGCTTCGTGCGCGAACGTGCTCACCAGCGCGATCTCGCGATCCGTGAACGCTCGGGCGCTCAGGCGCCCGACCGTGATCACGCCGGTAGCCGTTCCGTCGCGCAGCAGCGGCACGCCCAGGAGCGCGCGGACACCGATATCTTCCAGCGAGCGGCCGCTATAGGCGGGATCCTGCAACGTGTCGGGGATGTTGAGCGCTTGCCCGGCTTGCAACGTGCGGCCGACGATTGATCTTCCGCTTGGTTCCAGCGCAAGCTGTTCCAGCCGCTGCCTGAACTGCGGCGTCAATCCATAGGCTGCCGCCAGATGGTAGGGCTCGCCGCGCGCGCGCCAGATGATCGCACTATCCGCCTCGCACAGGCGGGCCGCCGAGGCAACCAGGTCGTCGAGCACGGTCTGCAGGTCGAACGTGGAACTCGAAACGACGCGCAGCACTTCGGCGGTCGCGGCTTCCCGCTCCAGCGCGGCGTTGAGCTCGCGGGTGCGCAGCTCGAGCTGTTCCTGCAGGTCGGCCTGGGAGGGAGCGCGCGCGGCTTCGCCCGGTGCGCTGCCCGCGGCCACGGCTTTACGCGGACGCGCGGTTCGGGCGTCCGCTTTCCCAGGTCCCATGAAGTGCTCCGATGCCGCTCGCTCGATCTTATGCAAAGTATAAGGTAGGAGCCATGCCGGCATTTCAGCGAGGAGCTGCCATGAAACTTTCGCGCCGTCGATTGCTGCGTGTAGCAACGGGTGCCGTCGCGCTCCCGGGGTTCTGGTCAAGCGC
>Ga0306918_10001575_pt1 | contig 11344 bp, 8 predicted proteins | sample tim00Cox0000000H_FD_203315 | JGI IMG/M metagenome (GOLD analysis project Ga0306918, IMG submission 203315) | Lab enrichment of tropical soil microbial communities from Luquillo Experimental Forest, Puerto Rico - timezero.00C.oxic.00.000.00H (v2)... | ecosystem: Environmental > Terrestrial > Soil... | reverse complement strand
TCGGCATCAGGGAGCAGAAATTCGGCAATGGCTTGGCGCCCGCGATAGCCGGTATTGCGGCAGGCGGGACAGCCTTGCGGCCGGCACATCGTCTCGCTGGCAAGGTTGTGGCGCTCACGCAGGGCAGGGGGGAGCGGCGCCTCGGTCTTGCACGCGTCGCACAGGCGCCGCACCAGGCGCTGCGCCAGCACCCCGCGCAGCACAGCGGCGAGTAAATAATCCTCCATCCCCATATCGCGCAGGCGGGTAATGGCGGCGGCGGCGGAATTGGTGTGCAAAGTGGAGAGCACCAGGTGCCCCGTCAAAGCCGCGCGAGCTGATATCTCGGCGGTTTCCAAATCACGGATTTCACCCACCATGATGACATTGGGATCAAGCCGCACGATCGAGCGCAGCAGCGTCGCGAAGCCGAGCCCGATCTGAGGGCGCACCTGGATCTGGTTGATGCCTTGCAACTGGTATTCGATCGGGTCTTCGACCGTGATGATCTTCGTCTCGGCGGCGTTCAGGGAGAGCAGGGCCGTATAAAGCGTTGTCGTCTTGCCCGAGCCGGTCGGACCGGTGACAAGCATGATGCCGTTGGGCGCCGCCAGAGCCATCTTCATTCGCTCGATCACCTGGGAATCATGCCCCTGCGCCGCGAAATCGAACGACACGGCACTGCGGTCCAGCACGCGGAGAACAATGATCTCGCCATGCAGGCTGGGGGCGGTGGCGATGCGGAACACCACATCCTGCCCGCGCACGGCGATGCGGATGCGCCCATCCTGGGGCAGGCGGCGTTCGGCGATATCGAGCTTGGCGAGGATTTTCAGGCGCGAAATGATGGCCGGGGCGAGCCGCGCCGGCTGTGTCTCCGCCTCCTGCAGGTCGCCGTCATAGCGGTAGCGTATGCGCAACCGGTCCTCAAATGGCTCTATATGAATATCCGAGGCGGCACTCTCCACGGCCTTGGCGATGATCTGGTTGACCAGCCTGATGACCGGCGCCTCACTCGCCATGTCTTTCAGCCGTTCCGCGTCCTCCTCATGCGCTTCGGCAGGCGCGAGCGCCGGTTCGGTCTCGGCCTCGGGATAGAGCCGCTCCAGTGCCGCCTCCAGCTCAATCGGCACGGCGATTTCAAGCCGCGTCTCAAGTCCCGTGGCCAGGCTTATGGAATCGCGCGTGAAACGGTCGAACGGGTCCACCATGGACAGGACGAGACGCTTCCGTCCATCGCGCCCTTGCTCGATAAAAAGCGGCACCACACGCACGGCACGCAAAAAACGCGGACGCAGCCGTTCCGGCAGAACTGGGTCGAGGGGGTAACGTTCGGCATTCGTGACCGAAACATCAAGCATCGCGGCCCAGCTTTCGGCCAATGCGCGTTCAGTAACAAGTCCAAGCTGCACCAGCGCCTGCGTAACGCCAATGCAGGCCTCCCGCGCCACAGCCCGCGCCCGCTCAGCTGACACAGCATCGCAGAGGCCTGTGGTGACAAGCTTGCCAAGCGCGGTGTCCGCCGTGAGTGCCGCATTATTCGCCGCGGCGGCAATATCTGCCGGCACGCTATCCATGACACGCTATTTCATGCTAGGGCGGCCGCTGGCAAGTGACAGAATGACGTCAGTCCATCAGGATTAAATATTTTACAGGATATGATTGCAAGAAACAAATCACAATTGCGTCATACGCAAACCCATCCACCTCGCTTAGAGAGGCATCGATTTTGCAACTCTCAACAAACAGGTGAAATCCTATGAGCATACGCAAGTCATTTCTCCGCGCTACGCTGTGCGTGTCTGCAGGCCTGCTCGCCATTGGTCCGGCCGCGCAGGCGGCCACCACGCCGGTCGGCGGCACGGCCCTTACCGATACCGTCCGGGACGAGCTTCATGTGAATAACGTGCCGACCGCGACGCCGATCAAGCATCTGATCATCATCTATGATGAAAACGTTTCGTTTGATCATTATTTTGCCACCTATCCGACCGCGACCAATCCCTCCGGTGAGCCTTCCTTCATCGCCGCCGCCGGCACCCCGCATGTCAATGGCCTGTCCGGCACCCTGCTGACCGCCAACCCCAATTTCACGAACGCTGGCAATGGCGCCGGTGCGGCCAATCCGTTCCGCCTGGACCGCTCGCAGGCGGCTACGGCCGACCAGAACCACGCCTACACTCCCGAGCAGCAAGCCTATGACAACGGCAAGATGGACCTGTTCCCCAAATATACCGGCAGTGCTGGCACCGGTGGCTCCGGCGCGTTCGACACCACCGGCCTCGTGATGGGCTATTTCGATGGCAACACCGTCACCGCCCTGTGGAATTATGCCCAGCATTACGCCATGAGCGAAAGTGCCTATACCGACACTTTCGGCCCCTCGACGCCGGGCGCGCTGGAAGCCGTGTCCGGCCAGACCAACGGTGTGGTGCAAGGTGGCACGAAACCGAGCACAACCAACATCGTCACCAACAGCGATGGCAGCAAGACGCTGATCAATGACGGCGACCCGACCGGCGACGTCTGCTCAAGCACCACCAGCAACCTCACGATTAAGGCCCGCAACATTGGCGACCTGCTCAATGCGTCGGATATCCCCTGGGGCGGCTTCATGGGCGGCTTCAATCTGGGCGTGACGAATGCCAACGGCACCACCGGCTGCACCCGCAGCACGCTATCCAAGGTGGTCGGCGCCACCATGATAGATTATGTTCCGCACCATAACTGGTTCCAGTATTTCGCGTCCACCTCCAACCCGACCCATGCCCGTCCGGCGAATCTGCAGTCGGTTGGCTTTACTTTCGATCATGGCGGTGTGGTCGATCCCGCCAATCACGAGTATGACTTGAGCGACTTCCTCGCCGCAGCGAAAGCTGGCTACCTCCCGGCGGTTTCGTACGTCAAGTTGATTGCCTTCCAGGACGGCCATGCCGGTTATTCCGACCCGCTTGATGAGCAGGCTGGCATTGTCCAGGTGGTGAACACCGTGATGCATACGCCGGACTGGAAGAATACTGCCATCATCATCACCTATGACGATTCCGACGGCTGGTACGACCATCAATACGCCACCCCGACGAACCCGTCTTACTCCACCGCGGACAAGCTGAATGGCACCAGCGTGTGCGGCACCGGCACGCCGCGTCTGGGTCTGTCTGGCCAGCCGGTCAATGGCCGTTGCGGCCCCGGCACGCGCATTCCGTTCTTGGTTGTCTCCCCCTGGGCGAAAGAGAACTATGTCAACCGCACCCATATCAGCCAGGCTTCGATCGTGAAGTTCATCGAGTATAACTGGCTGAAGGGACAGGACCTGGGTGGTGGCTCGTTCGACATCAGCACGGGTTCGATCCTGCCGCTGTTCGACTTTACCGGCAGGGGCAACGCGCCGAAGCTGCTGCTGAATCCCTCCACCGGTGAGGCGCTGAAGTAATCGTTAGCCGCAGGCGTATCCGGTCTCACCACCGGATGCCCCCCATTTCGCGGACGATCTATGGTGCGGCCAGAAGGATTGCAAAGTCCGTCTGGCCGCATTTTTACTAAATGGACTGGAGATCGAAACGCCGTGCGCATCATTGCGACCATTGCCCTCGTCTTTGTGCTGGGCGCCGCCGCCATTACCGCCGAGCTGTTCCGCAGCCCCATTTCGATTTCCGACTGGATTTCCAATCCTGCCGCCAGCTTCAAGCTGGCACAGGGTGAAAATCCAGCGCCTGTGACGCTGGTGCGTCCCGTTGCGCAGCCTTTGTCCGCCATGGCGCAACTCGGCGAGGCGATCTTCCATGATCAGACTCTATCCGCCTCGGGCAAGATGTCCTGCTCGACCTGCCATAGCCCGCAAAACTCTTATGGCCCACCCAACGATCAACCGGCGCAATTTGGTGGCCCGGACCTGAAGAGCCAGGGCGTGCGCGCCGTGCCGTCGCTGATGTATCTCCAAGACCAGCCCAATTTCTATATCGGCCCTGACCCGGCCGGCGATAACGACGCACCTGCGCCGTTGCCGCAGCTCATTGCCGCAAGCAAGAGTGCCACGCGCGTGACCAAGACCGCGCAAAGCACGGCGCAGAGCGCCGCCAACATCGTGCCCGAGGGCGGGCTGTTCTGGGATGGTCGCGTCAACACGCTGCAGACACAGGCCATGGGTCCGCTCATCAGCCCCTTTGAGATGGATGGCGGCAGCATGCAGACCGTGGCCGCCAAGCTGAAGGCCGCGTCCTATGCGCATTATTTTACAGAATTATTTGGCCCCGCAATTTTCAATACTCCTAGCCAGGCGGTGGACGAGGCGTTGTTCGCCGTCGCCCGCTACCAGATCGAGGAGCAGAGCTTCCATCCCTACAGCAGCAAGTACGATGCCTGGCTTGAGGGCAAGGCGCGGCTGACCCAGGAGGAATTGCGCGGCTATATCCTGTTCAACGACCCCGACAAGGGCGATTGCGCCGCCTGCCATCTCAGCCAGCCGACGCCGGATGGCCTGCCGCCGCTCTTCACCGACCATCAGTACGAAGCGCTCGGCGCGCCGCGCAACCCGCACCTCGCTGCCAATGACGATCCAAAATATTACGATCTCGGCATTTGCGGGCCTTATCGCGGCGACCTGAAGGATCAGACGCAATATTGCGGCATGTTCCTCACACCGACGCTGCGCAACAGCGCCACCCGCCGGGTGTTCTTCCATAACGGCGTGTTCCATTCGCTGCAGGATGTGATGGATTTCTATGATTTCCGCGACACTGATCCGGGCAAGATCTATCCCAAGGCGGCTGATGGCACGGTGGAGAAATTCAACGATCTGCCGAAGAGCGATCTCGCCAATATCGACAATACCGACCCGCCGCTTGACCGCACGCTCGGCCAGAAGGCGGCGCTGAGCAAGGCGGATGAGAAGGCGATCATCGCCTTCATCAAGACGCTCAATGACGGCTACTACACGCCGTCCGCGACGCCGTCGCAGGTGGCAGAGGCGCAGTAAGACACTGGCCGGGCAGGGCGGGTTAAGCTAACCAGCCTCATGCTCCTGTCCGGCTGGATGATCCTGCTCGTCGCCCCCTTCATCGGCAGCTGGCTTGGCGTGCTGGTGCGGCGCTGGCCGCAAGGCGAGCCCGTGGCCCTGGCGCGCTCGGCCTGCCCGCATTGCCGGCGCGTGCTGGCGCCGTTGGACATGGTGCCGCTACTGAGCTTCGCCTGGCTGCGCGGGCGCTGCCGTTATTGCGGCGGGCCCATCGGCTGGTTCCATCCGGCTATCGAGCTGGCCGCTTTGGCCGTGGCCGCTGCCGTGGTCTCAGCCGACGGCGATGGCTGGACAGCCTGGGCAGATGCCGCCCTGGGCTGGGCCCTGCTCACCGCCGCCTGGATCGACGCGGAAAATTTCCGCCTGCCGGACCTCATCACCTTGCCGCTCATCCTCGCGGGACTGCTCGTCACCTGGGCAGAGCAGCCGGAGGCGCTTTTCAACCACGCCGCCGCGGCAGCAGCCGGCTACATCGCCTTCAGGGCCATCAACGCCGCCTACGCCCGCCTGCGCCACCGCCAGGGCCTGGGCGAGGGGGATGCCAAGCTCCTCGCCGCCGCCGGTGCCTGGCTCGGCCTCGCCGCTTTGCCCTATGTGGTGTTTGGCGCAGCTATAGCCGGCATCGCCATGGCGCTGCTCACCTCGCGCGGCCGCCTGCACGCCACGCAGCGCATCCCATTCGGCCCGGCTTTGGCCCTGTCCTTTTTCCTGTTACGCTTATGGGGCAACTAGGAGGGGAGCCAGATGTCGTTCCTGACAGCATATCCAGGTGAGAGCGCGCCCGTGGAAATCGTCATCGAACCGCTGACGAAGGATATTGGTGGCTTTCCTGTCCGCCGCGCCTTGCCGCATGCCAAGAAGCGCGCCATCGGCCCCTTCATTTTCCTAGACCATATGGGCCCGGCGATTTTCGCGCCGGGGCAGGCGCTGGATGTGCGCCCGCACCCGCATATCGGCCTCGCCACGCTCACCTATCTCACGCAAGGCTCCATCTTCCATCGCGATACGCTGGGCAGCGCGCAGGAAATCCTGCCCGGTGCCGTCAACTGGATGACGGCCGGGCGCGGCATCGCTCATTCCGAGCGTTCGCCCTTCGAGACGCGTGGCACGGAGCGCCACCTGACTGGTGTGCAGAGTTGGCTCGCTTTGCCGCTTGCCCATGAGGAAACCGAGCCCGCCTTCTATCATTACGACACCTCCGCCATTCCCGTGCTCAGCGACAAGGGCGTCTCGCTCCATCTCGTCGCCGGCCAGGCCTTCGGCGCCAGCTCGCCGGTGAAAGTTTTTTGCTCCACTTTTTATGCCGACGTGCACATCAGAGCAGGCGCCGCTGCGCCGCTGCCCGACGAGCACGAGGAGCGCGCGATTTATCTGCTGGAGGGTGAGGTGGAGATTGCTGGCGATCATTTCATGGCACCTGTGCTGCTTGCCTTCCGCCCTGGCGACCGCATCACCATCCGTGCCTTGTGCGATGCGCGTTTCATGATGCTGGGAGGCGAGCCTCTGGATGGGCCGCGCCATATCTGGTGGAATTTCGTTTCCTCGTCCAAGGAGAGGATCGAACAAGCCAAGATAGATTGGACATCCGGCGCCTTCGGTCTCATCCCCGGAGACGACAAGGAATGGATTCCTCTCCCAGGCTGAGAAAAAAGAGGCCGCCTTTTTTTCAAAAAGGCGGCACCCAAAAAACTTCGAAGAGTTTTTCTTAAACGTCGGCGAGCGCTTCGGCATTCGCCTTGAACATGCCCATCATATCACCTGAGGTGATGGGCCGCTTGGTGCCATCGTCCGGGCGCGCGCCGCCGGAGGATTTCGGCGCCAGGTCGACACCCTTGGCTTTCGCCTGAACGCGCAGCGCGGCGACGGTGAGGTCTTCCTTCTTGTGATGCTTGAACGGATCGAACTTGAACCATTTCATCGCATTGAGATGCGTCACCTTGTCGATCTGCACATCGGTCAGGTTCTTCACCGATTCCCACAGATATTCCGGCACTTCCGGCCACAACGTGTCGGAGTGCGGATAGTCGCACTCATAGGCGATATTGTCCTCGCCAATTTCGTCGATATTCTTCAGTCCGAACTTGTCGTCGATGAAGCAGTTGAGGAAGTGCTTCTTGAACAACTCGCTCGGCTTCACATCCTGGAACAGCGAGTTGGTCCAGGCCTTGTGGCGCCAGTTGGAGAAATCGGCGCGTTCCATGAAATACGGCACCCAGCCGATGCTCCCCTCTGAAATCGCCACGCGCAGATTGGGATATTTCCACAGTGCTTCGAGCTGCAGCCAATCCGCCGCGCCGATGGCGACCGACATTGGCATGGTCGAGATCCAGGCCTCGATCGGGGTTTCTATCGAGGCGTGCGGGGCAGGGTTGCCGGCGCCGATATGAATGCACACGGTGATGTCGAGATCGGCCAGCGTCTTGTACATCGGTGCCCAATATTCATTGTGAATGCTGGGCAAATCCTGCTTGGTCGGGTTGTCGTTGAGATACACGGACGTGCAGCCCTTGGCGGCGATGCGTTTCAGCTCGGCAACGGTGGCATCCATGTCCCAGGTCGGCAGAATGCCGCAAGGGATAAAACGGCCAGGATAGGCACCGCACCATTCATCGATGTGCCAGTCATTATAAGCCTGCATATGGCGCAGAGCGAGCGCCTTGTCCGGGGCGCGATGGAAGGTGGCGCCGTCGAAGCCGATGGAGTTACCGAAATTGAGCGAAGCAGCGATGCCGTTCGCATCCATGTCAGCCACGCGGGCATGGACATTGTAGCAGCCGGCGCGGAGCTGATCGAGCGCGGTCGGCTCCATGCCATATTCCTCGAAGGGCCGGCCCACCACGGCATTCAGGCCGACGGAGGGCTTCTTCATACCTTGGTAGCTCCAGTAATTCTTGCCGCGCTTGTCGGTCAGGAGCTTCGGCGCGGTCTCCAGCAGGTTGCCGGTGAGATGCTTGTCGAACAGCTCAGGGGGTTCGCAAATATGATCATCGACGCTGATGATCACCATATCTTCCATTTTCATAGTCCGGCTCCTTGGATGAACCTATTCAATTTCCAGCCCTATCAACAGTCTGACGGCAGAATGCGCCTTCACGCCCATCCTGCCGCTTGCTGTTTGGGATAGTATACATCCGTGCCGGAGATTTAAAACCCCCAAATTGTAAGTTTTTCGTCAGCCAGCCGTGGCGGCTGTCTCGGCGGCGTCAAATTCGTCCACAAAATCAAAGGCATCATGGACGAGGTTCTGATAGGTACGGACGAAAATCTCGCGCATTCTGCCATCCGAGATCACCATCGGCTTATTCTCGCGCACCGCCTTCAGGCATAGCCGCGCCACCTCGTCGGCGGGGCGGAAGACGACCTTGTCATGCTCGATGAAGGACGATGAAATGTGCACCTCCTCATCAGTCGGGCCGCCGAAACGCGCCGGCCGGTAGCTCATATTCTTTGCTTTCATATTGCTGACGACACCACCCGGGCAGAGCACGGTGGCGCCCACGCCATATTCCGCTGCCTCGATCTGCAAATTCAACATCAACCCGATAATGCCCATTTTCGCGCCGGAATAGGGCGCGTGATACGCAATCCAATGCGGCATCAGCCCCGCCGTGGAAGCCGTTGCAAAAATATGCCCGTCACGCGCTTTCACCATGTCCGGATAGAAGGCAAGGATGCAGTTGGTCACGCCCATCATGTTGACATGGATGATCCAGTCCACATCCTTCTCGGTCATGTCAGTGACTTTTTCGAAAGATGTGGCTCCCGCATTGGCGAAAAGCAGCGAGACCGGTCCGAGCGCCTTCGTCACCTCATCGCGCATTGCCATCACGGCATCGCGCTCGATGACATCGCACTGCACTGGATGTGCCCGGCCGCCCTTGTCCGTGATCTCCTTCGCCACAGCGACGGCATTGTCGTAAATGATGTCGGTAACCCCGACCGCAGCCCCCTGTGCCGCCAGCTCCAGCGCCAGCCCGTGGCCAATGCCGCTGCCCCCGCCAGTGACAACCGCAACCCGTCCCGCAATCTCGGTCATTATTTCATCCTTTTATTTTTGGCAGCACCTTGTCCGCGAAACGCTTGAGTTGGTCATAGACCAACTCATAAGGCAAGCCGCCGAAGCTGAAATTTGCCAGCATCTCATAATCGCCCACCATCTCTTTACGGATCAGATGATGCTCGATCAGATCTTCCGGCGTGCCGATCATATTGCCGGAGATATAATCCCTGTAGGCCTTGTCCGGACCGCCGGCCTTCTCGGCCATGGCGCCCATATAAGCGTAGGTGGAGTAGGAGGGCAGGGACTTAAAATGGTCGCTCATGAATTCATAATGATTCGCCACGGTTGCGAACATGCGGCTAAAATATTTGTCGCAATATTCGGTCACTTTCTTTTTGTCGTCGAAGCAGAGCACGAAGTCCGAGATGATGAAGGGTGGTGCCGTCTTGCTATGGAGCTTCTGGAATACCTCGCGATAATGCTTGATCTCCGGAATTGCGTTACGCCAGTCACCTTGGGAAAAGCGTAACGTCTTCAACCCGAATTGCGCAGCTACCTCCACCGAGCCGGGTGACATGCTCACCATCACCGTGCGGTCCTTGAAAGATTTGAACGGGCGTGGCCGTACCTCGACGCGCGGCTGTTTGTACCATTTGGTATCAGCCTCAACGATGCCCGTCTCCACCCCCTTCATGATGATTTGCGCCGCCTCGTCGAACATCTCGCGGCTATCCGCCAGCTCCACGCGGAAGGGCCCGAATTCGCGCCTGGCCGCGCCACGTCCCATGCCGAGAATGAGCCGCCCCTCGCAGAAAATATCCAGCATGATGGCCTTTTCAACCACGCGCAAAGGATCGTTCCACGGCAAAATCACGGCAGCGGTGATGAGATCGATCTTCGACGTCTTCGCCGCCACATAGGAGAGCATCTGGAACGGGTCCGGGCAGGCGGCGTAATCAGTGAAATGATGCTCCACCGGCCCGACCATGTCGAACCCCATAGCCTCGGCCTCTATGGCAAGCTGCGTCTCGCGCCGGAAAAACGCCTCGTCTGGAATCCCGTGCAGATTTTGGTAGCCCAAATGCAACCCAACACGCATGCTGAAAATCTCCCGTAATTTTCTCGTTATTTCTCAGGCCGCGGCGGCCACTGGCTCCTCGCCATTTAGCGTAAAACGATGCAGCCGCCGCCCGCTTTCCTCGTCAAACGGCAGCACGCGATGCATGGTGCCGGTATTGTCCCACATCAGCAGATCGCCCATCCGCCATTTATGCCGGTACAAATATTTCTGGTCCGTTGCATGCACCATCAGCCTGGTTAGCAGATCGCGGCTCTCGGTGGGGTGCATTCCGACCACATGCGAGGCCGAGGTGCTTAGCACCAGGGATTTCCGTCCAGATTTATGGTGCCACACCAGCGGATGCTGGCGCGCCGGATAGGTGCACCACAGGGCGAATTCCTCCGGCGTGCAATCAGGCTTTGCCGGAAACAAAGCCGCCTGCATCGTATGCACGACTTTCAGCGTATCGAGCCAGGGTTTTTCCTCCTCCGGCAGATCCTCGTAGGCGGCATAATTATTCACGAATTCCGTATCGCCGCCTTTATTGGCCAGCACACGCGGTGTAAGCATGGTGGCGAAGGGCGGAACTTCCTCATATGTGCCATCCATATGCCACAGCTGGCTGCCGAAGAAGAATTGCGCATATTCCGGATTCTCCTTCTTATCCATTGTGACTTTCATAAGGCCCGCATCACCTTCCTTCTTCACGCTGCCGAGGCGCAAATCGCCCATGGTCTGCGCAAAGCGCCGCTGCTCGTCGTCATTGAGGTGAAGGCCGCGCACCACCAGCACACCGCGTTCCACCAGAAGCGCGCGTATCTCCTGGGCATGATCGCCGCTCAGCAGCGCGTCCTTGCCGATCTTCAGCTCCGCGCCTATGCGCGGCTGCAATGCCACCGATGTAAGCGCCATACTGAACCTTGTCCTGCTTCCTGGACGAGCGCCAAGTTTTCACGCCCGATGCGAGCCAATGGCTCCTAGTTTATCGAGCATAATTTAACACCCATACCGTTTCAATAGAAAGAGGGGATGTGCCTTGTCATCCGAATTTTTACGCCACCCCGTTCAGCCGCTCCTTCAGCGCCGCCGCGTCTAGCAGGGCACTCACCAGCAATTCACGCAGCTTCGCATTTTCCGCTTCCATGGAGGCTGGCATTTGCTTTCGCGGAAGCAGTCCGTGCAGGAACAGATGCACGCAATATTTCGTATGTTTATCGATTGACGTTTCATCCAGTACTACGCCCCAGGCCGTGGCAGTGGCAGGTCCGCCGACCACTAGATGCAGAAATGC